>ENA-UOXO01000087-UOXO01000087.1-mixed-culture-metagenome-genome-assembly--contig:-NODE-87-length-65176-cov-8.737658_pt1 | contig 65176 bp, 55 predicted proteins | sample MGYA00238162_ERZ761640 | MGnify/ENA primary metagenome ERZ761640 (study PRJEB28914, sample SAMN08778297) | mixed culture metagenome | isolation source: Freshwater growth medium | place: USA...
GACCGCCCGAGGCCGCAGATGCACACGGCGCGCTGATTCGTGCAGAGACTCCCTAACGGATAAAACTGCGGAGAAGGGCGAGCGCGTCGCGCTTATGAACCTTTTGACGGGCGCGTTGGGAAGCTACAAGAATCCAGCGTCTCACCGCAAGGTAGGCATCGCGGCGGAGGAAGCCAGAGACATGCTCATCTTGGCATCGCATCTGCTCAAGATTGTTGAACAAAGAGCTCCGTGATCGAAGCACCTGCCTATTCCACGGAGTAGAAGTTAGGCACACGCGTACAAAAACCCGGTTGCTCCGTCATTTCCCACAGTGCGCGGGACCTTTGCGAGGCCGCCGCAAAGCCCACCTCACAACCCCAGCCCCGCAAACAGCTCCTCCGCCCGCTTCACCACTTCCTCATCCATTCGCATCGGCCTCCCCCACTCCCGCTGCGTTTCACCCGGCCACTTGTTCGTGGCGTCCATACCCATCTTGCTGCCCAGGCCGCTCACGGGGGAGGCGAAGTCCAGGTAGTCGATGGGGGTGTGCTCCACCAGCATGGTGTCGCGCGCAGGGTCCATGCGGGTGGTGATGGCCCAGATCACGTCTTTCCAGTCGCGCACGTCCACATCAGCGTCTACGACCACGATGAATTTTGTGTACATGAACTGGCGCAGGTGGCTCCACACGCCCATCATCACGCGGCGTGCGTGGCCGGCGTAGGCCTTGCGGATGCTGACCACGGCCATGCGGTAACTGCAGCCTTCGGGCGGCAGGTAGAAGTCCACGATCTCGGGGAACTGCTTTTGCAGCAGCGGGATGAACAGCTCGTTCATGGCCAGGCCCAGCACGGCGGGCTCGTCGGGCGGTTTGCCGGTGTAGGTGCTGTGGTAGGTCGGGTCCCGCCGCATCGTGATGCGGTCCACGGTGAGCACGGGGAACTCGGCGCATTCGTTGTAGTAGCCGGTGTGGTCGCCATACGGCCCTTCCAGCGCGTGCTGCCAGCCGCTGGGGTGATTCGCATCGGGCTGGATATGGCCTTCGAGCACGATCTCGGCGGTGGCGGGCACTTGCAGGGGGACACCCAGGGCGGCAGTCACTTCGGTGCGGGCGCCGCGCAGCAGGCCGGCGAACTGGTATTCGCTGAGTGAATCCGGCACGGGCGTGACGGCGCCGAGCAGCGTGGCCGGGTCGGCCCCCAGCGCCACGGCCACGGGGTAGGGCTGGCCGGGGTGCTGGGCGCAGTGGTCGGCAAAGTCCAGCGCCCCACCGCGGTGGGCCAGCCAGCGCACGATGACCTGGTTGCGCGAGAACACCTGCTGGCGGTAGATGCCCAGGTTCTGCCGGGCCTTGCGCGGGCCGCGCGTGATGGTCAGGCCCCAGGTGATGAGCGGGGCCACGTCGCCGGGCCAGCAGTGCTGCACGGGCAGGCGGGCGAGGTCTACGTCCGGCCCTTCCCACACCTCTTGCTGACAGGGGGCGTTGCGGCCCACGGTGTGCGGGGCCATGTTCCACAGGGTTTTGAGCAGCTGGCCCATGCCCAGCATGTCCTTGAAGCCCTTGGGCGCCTCGGGCTCCTTGAGGGTGGCCAGCAGCGTGCCCAGGGCGCGCACGCCCGAAAGGTCGGCCCCGCCCATGGCGCGGGCCACGCGGGCCGGGGTGCCAAACAGGTTGGTCAGCACCGGCATGTGGTGGCCGGTGGGCTGGGTGAACAGCAGCGCAGGGCCGCCGGCGCGCAGCACGCGGTCGCTCAGCGCGGTCATCTCCAGGTGGGGGGATACGGGTTCGTGAACGCGGCGCAGGTCGCCCGTGGCTTCGAGCTGGGCCATGAAGTCGCGCAGGTCGGTGTAGGGCATGTGAGGGGCGGGAGGTGAAGGCACGGTGGGGTGGCTGATCGCACTGCGCGCCCCGGCTTCGACAGGCTCAGCCTGAACGGATGGCAGCGGTCTGGCTTCGACAGGCTCAGCCCGAACGGGCTAGGGTGGGCGCACCGAAGGCGTAGCGGGGCTTGTGCGAACAATTTCTGAGTCAAATTGGCACCTGACGCTTGTTCCATAAGCGCGGGCAGCTATCAATCAAGGAGCAGACCGGGCAACGGGCATGTCCAGCCCCTCCCAGCGCGGGGCCAGGTCGTGCGGCAGGTCGATGAGATCGAGCACGCGGGCCACGCTGTAGTCGACCACTTCGCCCACGCTTTGCGGGCGCAGGTAAAAGGCGGGCAGCGGCGGGCAGATGATGCCGCCCATCTCGGTCACGGCGACCATGTTGCGCAGGTGGGTGAGGTGCAGGGGCGACTCGCGCACCATCAGCACCAGGCGGCGGCGTTCCTTCAGCGCCACGTCGGCCGCGCGGGTGAGGAGGTTGTCGGCCAGGCCATGCGCGATGGCCGCCAGCGTGCGCATGGAGCACGGCGCCACCACCATGGCGTGGCACTGGAACGAGCCGCTGGCAATGGCCGCGCCCACGTTGGTCACGTCGTGCACGCGGTGGGCCAGGGCCTCGACCGAAGCGCGGTCCATGTCCAGCTCGTGGTGCAGGTTGCGCCAGCCAGCGTCGGACACGACGAGGTGCGTTTCCACCCCCGGCTGGCCCTGCAGCACCTGCAGCAGGCGCGCGCCGTACACCGCGCCGCTGGCACCCGAGATGGCGACGATGACGCGGCGCGGGCGCGGCTGGGCTTGTGCATCAGCCATGGTGCGATGCCTCGGCAGCCGCGGGCTGGTGGGCGGCGGGGCGCACCAGCGGCTGCGCGTGCTGGTCGGCCTCGACCTGCTCCAGCACCAGGGCGGCCTGTACGGGGTCGAAGTCTTCGTGCGTGCGTTTCTTCACGCCGTATTGCTGCAGCTGGTAGTGCCGACCGGGCGCGATGCCATGGCGCGCCAGCGTGCTTTTGACGCACACCAGCGGGCAGCCATCCAGCGCGATGATGGGCCGGCCCGAGCGGGCGGTTTTCATCAGGTGCGGCACATCGCCGCCCACGCCGGCAATGCACGACATCTCGGCCACGCCGCGGCGGTCGAGCTGCAGCGCCACATGGTTGGCCAGCTGCGCGGCGCTGGAGCAACCCGAGCAGGAGTAGACGATGGGGTGGTTCGGATCGGCGGGCATGGCGGGGTTCATCCTCCGGTGGGGCGGCGGGGCGCGGCATCCAGGCGCTGGCGCAGACGGCCCAGCACGGTGCGCGGGGCCAGTGCGTGCTTCCACTGGCGCGGGTCCAGTACCGGCAGTTCGATGGCGTCCAGCGCGTTCTTGACCACCAGGCCCAGTTCGGTGTCGCCCTCCATCGACAGGCGGCGGCTGAAGAACAGGGTGTCCGGGTCCTGCTGGCGCTGCGCGAGCAGCAGGAAGTCGTGCGCGGTGGCGCTGAGCGTCACGTCGGCCACAGCAGGCGCTACCAGGGGGGCATGGGGCACAAAGCGCTGACCGTTCCAGGCAAAGTCAAAGGCCACGCGCGCGTCGCGCACCTGCACGCGCATGCGCTTGTGCAGCAGCAGCTGGCCCACATCGGCCGGCAGGTGGCGCGCCAGCGCCAGGTTGAGCGCCGTGACCAGCAGGAGCGAGCCCGGGTACGCCGGCAGGCGCGACAGCAGGGCCCCCACCGGTGGCGGCACGACGCGGGGGAACGAAACGGGTGAATCAGATACAGCCATGGGACGGTGCGTGGACGTTCAGGCCACGTAGAAAAGCACGGTGAAGAAATGGCAGACGCTGCCTGCCAGCACAAACAGGTGCCACAGCCCGTGGCCGTGGCGCACGCGGTGGTCCAGCGCATAGAACACGATGCCCAGCGTGTAGCAGGCCCCGCCCGCCAGCAGCCAGCCAAAGCCGCCGGGCGTGAGCGCCTGCCACAGCGGCACCACGGCCACCAGCGCCAGCCAGCCCATCAGCACGTAGATGACGAGCGACAGCACCCGCGCGCCGCGCGCCCACCAGATCTCCTGCGCAATGCCCAGCAGCGCCAGCCCCCACACCACGCCCAGCAGCGACCAGCCCCACGGCCCGCGCAGCGACACCAGCGCAAACGGCGTGTAGCTGCCCGCGATCAGCAGGTAGATGCTGCAGTGGTCCAGCTTTTGCAGCACGGCCTTGACGGCCCGGCGGCGCACGCTGTGGTACGCGGTGGAGGCCGCATACAGCGCCACCAGCATGGCTCCGTAGATGCTGAAGGACACGACCTTCCACGGGTCGCCCAGGCGGGCGGCCAGGGTGATGAGCACGGCCGTGCCCGCGGTGGCCAGCAGCGCCCCCACCAGGTGGCTGATGCTGTTGAAACGTTCTCCGGCGTACATCGGGTCTTTCGTGCGGGGTGGGGTGATGGCAGGGGCGTCAGGCGTCGACTGCGCAGGCCTGGCGCGATGCCACCTGCTCCAGCCCGGGGCGGCCCATCCAGTAGCCGTTGCAGGGCTCGCCGGGCATCAGCGGCGCCAGCCGCGCGGCCGTGGCGGCGGGCGATGGTGGCGGGGGCGCTGCGCGGCGCGCATCGTCAAAGGCGGCAATCACGTCGGGCATGTGCCCGGACTGCGGGCTCAGGCGCAGCACATCCACGCCCAGGGCACGCATGTCGGCCACTTCGCTGGCCAGGTTGTAGACGCGGGCCGACTGGGTCTGCGTGCCGTTGAGCACCAGAAAGCCTTCGCTCTCGCGCGTGCGCAGCAGCAGGCCGTCAGGATGGGCGATGCAGCTGAACTGGCAGTCGTCCTTGGGCAGGTTGCGGTGGCGCGCGGTAAAGCACCGTGCCGAGTGCGCCAGCGGCATGCGGCCCCAGGCAAACACCTCGGTTTCTACGCCCTCGGGCCGCTCGGCCAGCACCGCCGCGAGGGCGTCGCGCGACATTTCCAGTGGCATCACCCAGCGGCGCGCGCCCAGGCCGGCCATCCACTGCAGCGCGTCGGCGTTGTAGAGGTTCAGGTGCGGGCCGGCCACAAAGGCCTTGCGTTCACCGGGCTCGCGCGTGAGGCAGTGCACCGCGCCCATGTCGTTGGCTTCCACCGCGAATTCACCATTGCCCGTGACCTTGTGCAGCGTGCCCACTTCGGCGGTCGACTCGATCAGCACCTGCGAGGAAAGCACCACCTCCTTGCCCGCGCTGCGCAGCATGGCCGCCAGCGCCAGCCAGTCGACCAGGCGCAGCTCGTGGCGGCGCGAGCACACGGTTTCGCCCAGGTAGATCTCATCCACCGGTGTGGCCGCCATGGCCTCATAAAACGCGAACACGGTGTCGCGGGGCCAGTAGTACAGCAGGGGGCCGAGGGAGAGTTTCATGGGGCAAATGTCGGGATGTGGATCACGGGGAGCAGGCTCATGCGGCAGACCGCCATCACGGCGAAACCTGTGCGCCCGTCCCCCCAGCCCGTTCGGGCTGAGCCTGTTGAAGCCGGGGCGCTCCGGGTCGAGCATGGGAACTGATCTCGCCTCTTTGAACTTGCACCCCCCGTTCGGGCTGAGCTTGTCGAAGCTGTGCGCGGCGCTTCGACAAGCTCAGCGTGAACGGTGGGGGTAGGTGCATGGCGAGTGAAGAACGTGCCACAGCGAGCGAAAGGGGAAGTGATAGCGCGACCATCACTTCCACGGGCGGTGATAAGCCCCCAGCGTGTGTTGCTGGCCTTCAGCCACCTGGTCGAGCTGCGCCATCCAGTGGGTACGGGGCGCAAAACGGTGCGGGCTGGCCTGGCACTGGTCGATGGCCTCGCGCCACACCTTCGTGACCTGCGCCACGTAAGCAGGGCTGCGCTGGCGGCCTTCGATCTTGATGGCGCGCACGCCCATCCTGGCCAGCTGGGGCAGCAGCTCCAGGGTGTTCAGGCTGGTGGGCTCCTCGATGGCGTAGTAGTTTTCGTCGTCGCCCACGTCAAAGCGCCCCTTGCACAGCGTGGGGTAGCCAGCGTTCTCGCCGGGCGCGTAGCGGTCGATCAGGATGCCGTTCAGGCGCGACTCCAGTCCGCGCGGCGTCTCCTGCCAGCGCACGGCCTTGGCCGGCGAGCACACGCCGTGCGTGTTGGGCGACTCGCCGGTGGCGTACGACGACAGCGCACAGCGCCCCTCCACCATCACGCACAGGCTGCCGAATCCGAACACCTCGATCTCGACCGGCGTACGGTCGATGACCTGGCGTACCTGCTCGAGCGACAGCACGCGCGGCAGCACGGCCCGCACGATGCCGAACTGTTCGCGGTAGAAGTTGATGGCCTCGTGGTTGGTGGCCGAGCCCTGCACCGACAGGTGCAGACGCAGCTGGGGGTGGTGGCGCACGGCGTACTGCATGAGGCCCGGGTCGGCCAGGATGACAGCGTCCACACCCAGCTCCACCGCCTTGTCGAGCGCGCTGCGCCAGGGGCCGGGGTTGCCGGCCTGCGGGTAGGTGTTGAGCGCCATGAACACCTTGCAGCCGCGCTGGTGGGCATAGGCAATGCCGGTGGCGATGGTGGCTTCGTCAAAGTTCAGGCCGGCAAAGTTGCGGGCGTTGGTGGCATCGCGCAGGCCCAGGTACACGCAGCTGGCACCGTGGTCCACCGCGGCTTTCAGTGCGGGCAGGCTGCCGGCAGGGCAGACGAGTTCAAGGGCGTGGCGGGTGTCGGTGGCGGTGGCGGTGGGCATGGCGCCTGGGCGGGTCGATGGTTCCATCATGGGCAAGAAGTCGCGGCCCTCCGGACGGAGAACCCAGGCGATGGGCGCGACGATAGTGACCCCGCCGCGCAAGGCCGCTGATGTGCATCAACCGCGGTGCACAATGCCAGAGCAAAGTAGTTGGGTTTTGACGCGGCACAGTCCCGCAGCGGCACCCGCCACCCGATTGCGCCATGCCGCCCCTTTCCTTTTCCCCTGCGCGCTGCCGCCCCCTGACGTGAACAAGAATCTCTGGTTGCTGGCCCTGTGCCAAGGTCTTTTCCTCACCAACAACGTCGTCTTCATTGCCATCAACGGCCTGGTCGGCCTGCAGCTGGCGCCCTTTGGCTGGATGGCTACGCTGCCCGTGATGGGCTACGTGGTGGGCGGCGCGCTGGCCACGCCGCTGGTGGCGCACACGCAGATGCGCTGGGGCCGCAAGGTGTCGTTCCAGATCGGGCTGGTGGTGGCGGTGGCATCGGCCGGGCTGTGCGCGTGGGCGGCGTTCTCGGCCAACTTCTGGCTGCTGTGCACGGCCACGCTGGTGGCGGGCTACTACAGCGCCAACGGCGGCCTGTACCGCTTTGCCGCGGCCGAGCTGTCCACCCCCGACTACCGCGAAAAGGCCGTGTCGCTGGTGCTGGCAGGCGGCCTGCTGGGCGCCGTGGCGGGGCCCAACCTGGCCAGCGCCACGCGCACGCTGTTTGCGGTGCCGTTTGCGGGCGCCTACATCGCGCTGATGGGCGTGGCCCTGCTGGCCATGGTGTGCATGGCCACCATCCGCTTTGAGAAACAGCCGGTGGTGCTGAACGCCGCCGGGCAGCCCGCGCAGGGCAGGCCGCTGGCCGAGCTGCTGCGCCAGCCCGCGCTGGTGGTGGCCATCATGGGCGCGGCGCTGGGCTATGGCGTGATGAACCTGCTGATGGCCGCCACGCCGCTGGCCATGCAGGTGTGCGGCTTTGACTTCGATGCCTCGGCGCTGGTGCTGGAGTGGCATGTGATCGGCATGTTTGCGCCAGGCTTCTTCACGGGCCACCTCATCAAGCGCGTAGGCGTGCTTCCGGTGATGGGCGCGGGCGTGGTGCTCAACTTTGCCTGCGTGGCCGTGGCGCTGACGGGGGTGGAGCTGCGGCACTTCGGCATTGCGCTGTTTCTGCTGGGGGTGGGGTGGAACTTCCTGTTCACGGGCGGCACCACGCTGGCCATGACGGCCTACCGCCCCGAGGAAAAAGACCGCGCCCAGGCTGCCATCAACTTCTGCGTGTATTCCACGCTGGCACTCAGCGCGTTTTCGTCGGGCGTGCTGGTCACCACACAGGGCTGGTCGCTGCTGAATGCTGGCTCGCTCGCGCCCATCACCCTCACCGGCGCCGCATTGATCTGGCTTGCGCTGCACCGCCGCCGCAGCGCGCCGCCCGCGCCCTGACGCCGGGGCTGCGTGGCGCGGGCCTTTGTTGCGGTGCACGCCGCACGGCGGGCACAAAAAATACAATCGAGCCAATGACAGCACCTACCAGACAACGCGTGGTCGTCGGCCTTTCGGGCGGCGTGGACTCCGCCGTGACCGCCTATCTCTTGAAGCAGCAGGGCCATGAGGTGGTCGGCATCTTCATGAAGAACTGGGAAGACGATGACGACAGCGAGTACTGCTCGTCCAACGTCGACTTCGTGGACGCCGCGGCCGTGGCCGATGTGATCGGCATCGAGATCGAGCATGTGAACTTTGCGGCCGACTACAAGGATCGCGTGTTTGCAGAGTTCCTGCGCGAGTACCAGGCAGGGCGCACCCCCAACCCCGATGTGCTGTGCAACGCCGAGATCAAGTTCAAGGCGTTTCTGGACCACGCCATGCGGCTGGGGGCCGAGAAGATCGCGACCGGGCATTACGCCCGCGTGCGCCACAACCCGGCCACCGGCCTGCACGAACTGCTCAAGGGGCTGGACCCGGCCAAGGACCAGAGCTACTTCCTGCACCGCCTGAACCAGGCACAACTGGCCAAGACGCTGTTCCCCGTGGGCGAGCTGCACAAGACCGAGGTGCGCCGCATTGCCGAAGAGATCGGCCTGCCCAATGCCAAGAAGAAAGACTCCACCGGCATCTGCTTCATCGGCGAGCGGCCGTTTCGCGAGTTCCTGAACCGCTACATCAGCCATGCGCCCGGCCCTATCGAGGACGAGCGCGGCCGCAAGGTGGGCCGGCATGTGGGGCTGTCGTTCTACACGCTGGGGCAGCGCCAGGGCCTGGGCATTGGCGGCATCAAGGAAAAGGGCGCGCAGCGCGGCGGTGGCGAGCATGCCCCGTGGTTTGTGGCCCGCAAAGACCTGGCGCGCAACACCCTGCAGGTGGTGCAGGGGCACGACCACCCCTGGCTGCAGTCGCACCGCCTGACGGCGCAGGACGCCAGCTGGTGCGCCGGCCATGCGCCTGCGCCCGGCGCCTATGCGGCCAAGACGCGCTACCGCCAGCAGGACGCCGCCTGCACCCTGACAGCCGCCCCCGAAGGCTTCGCACTGCAGTTCCCCGAGGCCCAGTGGGCCGTGACGCCTGGCCAGAGCGCCGTGCTGTACGACGGCGATGTGTGCCTGGGCGGCGGGGTGATTGCGGCGATGGAGTGAACGGGGTGCGCAAGGCTGTACGCCGCTGCACCATGAAAAACGGCCCGGTGGCTTGCGCCCCGGGCCGTTTTTTCTGAACGCTGAACGCAGCGATCAGAACGGAATGTCGTCGTCCATGTCGTCAAAGCCCGAGGCCGCGCGGGGCGCCTGTGCCACGGGGGCCGGGGCGGGGCGCTGCATGGGTGCGGGCGGGCGCGCAGCCGGGGCTGCAGCGCGGCGCGGGGCCTGGTCGTAGCCACCGCCCTGGTCGCCACCGCCACCGTAGCCGCCATCGTCGTAGCCGCCACCACCGCCGCCGCCTTGCTGGCCGCCGCCCATGCCCTGGCGGCTGCCCAGCATCTGCATCTGGTCAGCACGGATCTCGGTGCTGTACTTTTCCACGCCGCTCTGGTCGGTCCACTTGCGGGTGCGCAGCGAGCCTTCCACGTACACCTGCGAACCCTTGCGCAGGTACTGGCCGGCGATCTCGGCCAGGCGGCCGTTGAACACCACGCGGTGCCATTCGGTGGCTTCCTTCATCTCGCCCGACTGCTTGTCCTTCCACTTGTCGGTGGTGGCAATGGTCACGTTGGCCACCTGGTCGCCGCTGGGGAAGGTGCGCATTTCGGGGTCGCGGCCGAGATTGCCGACGATGATGACTTTGTTGACGGATGCCATGAGAGTGCCTTGAAAAGTAACGAAGGAAGCGCCGGATTTGAGGGAATTCCGGGCGCCAGAGCGCAGCATTGTGCCGCAACACCACCCGGCCGTGGGTCAGCATTTACGCCTTCCCGGGCTTGCCCCTTGTCAGTGGGCGCTGCCCCGCCCCACGGGCCGCAGGGGCCAGGTCAGCACCAGCCACAGGGCCGTGAGCGCGGCCGTGGTGGCAAACAGGCCCGGTGCGCCCGCCCACTTGACCAGTGCGCCGCCCAGCGCGCCGCCCGCAAACAGCCCCAGCGATTGCAGCGTGTTGTAGCTGCCCAGCGCCGCGCCGCGCACATGGGCCGGTGCCATGCGCGAGACCAGGCTGGGTTGGCTGGCCTCCAGCGCGTTGAAGCCGCAGAAAAACAAGAACAGCAACGGCCCCAGCAGCCACAGCGTGGGCGTGGCCCCGCTGGCCGACAGCCACCACAGCCCGGCCTGCACCGCCAGCACGAGCCCGATGGCGCCCAGCAGCGCGCCGCGCAAGCGGCCCGCGCGTTCCAGCGCAAACAGCCCGCCCATGGCGGCAAACGACAGCACCACGGCCGGCAGGTACACCTGCCAGTGGTGGTTCTTGTCCAGGCCCGCCTGCACCAGCATGGCGGGCACGGCCACCCACATCGACAGCTGCACGGTGTGCAGCACAAACACGCCCAGGTTCAGCCGCAGCAGATCGGGGTGCGCCCACACCTCGGCCAGCCGGCCGCGCGGCGCCTGCCGCAGCGCGCCGGACTCGGGCGGCACCCACCACAGCATCACCGCCACGCCGGCCAGCGCCAGCAGGCAGGTCAGCGCAAACAGGCCCGACAGCCCGAAAGCCGCCGTGAGTACCGGCGCGGCCACCAGGGCCACCGCAAACATCAGCCCGATGCTGCCGCCCACCAGGGCCATGGCCTTGGTGCGCACCTCGTCACGCGTCTGGTCGGCCAGCAGCGCCGTCACGGCGGCCGACACGGCACCGGCCCCCTGCAGGGCACGCCCCACCAGCAGCCCGGTCAGCGAATCGGCCAGCGCTGCCAGCAGACTGCCCCCGGCAAACACCAGCAGCCCCAGCACGATGACGCGCTTGCGCCCGAACCGGTCGGACGCCATGCCCAGCGGCAGCTGCAGCACGGCCTGCGTGAGCCCGTAGATGCCCATGGCCAGGCCCACCAGGGCAGGGTCATCGCCGCCGGGGTACTTGCGGGCCTCCAGCGCAAACACGGGCAAGACCAGGAACAGGCCCAGCATGCGCAGCGCAAAGATCAGCGCCAGGCTGACGCTGGAGCGGCGCTCCAGGGGAGTCATGCGGGTGCTGGGGGACGGCTGCTGCGCGGCGGTATCTGACAGGGAGGGAGAGGAATCCGGCACGGTGTGCGCTTGAGGCCAAGTGGAGCAAAAGGGTATTTTCGCCCATTGGCCGATGCCGCGAAGCGCAGTGAATACAGCAACCCGGTTTCCAGTGCGCCGTACACGCCTTGGCATCACCGCAAAGGCGGGGGCCGTGTGCCCTTGGCCGTGCAATTTGTGGCCGCCCGGAGCGCAGACACACGCCCCGGGCCGAGCTGTGCTCCGATCCTTGTCGCGGCCCTGCAGCCGCGGCCGTCAACCGGTGACCGCGCTGCGCAGATGGGCCTTGTGCCGCCAGCCGAGCCATCCGATCAGTGCGCTGAGCAGCGCCAGCGCCCAGGGCGCATCCACCGGAATGCCCACAGCCCCCGCACCACCGAGCGCCGGCGCAAACGGGTCGCTCACCGCTCCCATGGCCGGGTCGGCATCACCCACCCCGTTGTCCGCCACCGTGTAGCTCACGGTGCGGCGGTCGCCGCTCAGCGTCGCTCCCGACCACTGGAACCAGCTGCTGGCAGCACCCGGCGTAGCCGGGCCGTATTTCCAGAAGGCCACCCCGGCTGGCAGGGGGTCTGGGTAGGCCAGTGTCAGGGTGACGCTGCCGCTGCAGCCCACGGCCCGGAACTCAAAGCCGCCGTGGGGTGCGGTGCCGCCCGATGGCAGCGTGACCGAGGCGATGAAGCGGGTGGCGGCCGGCTCCAGCGTGCAGGTGGCGCCTCCCCCGCTGAGCGTGGCGCCGGCGGTGCCGGTCATGCCCGGTACGGTGCCGGTGATGCTGGTCAGGGCTGTCACCGCGAAGCTGCGGCTGACCTGGGGGGCCGCAAGGTAGCTGGCGTTGCCTGGCTGGTCGGCGTTGATGGTGCAGGTGCCTGCCGCGACGAAGGTGACCGCTCCGCCTGAGGTGATGGTGCACACGCTCGTTGTGGACGAGGTGAAGCTGACGGGCAGGCCGGCGTCGGAGGTGGCGGTGAGGGTGGGCGTGGTGCCAAAGTTCTGCGCGCCTGGGCTAGCAAAGGTGATGGTCTGCGTGGCCCTGGGTGTCACGGAGTTGGAGGCCAGCGAGGACGGGCTCTCGCCCGCTGAGTTGCTGGCGGTGACGGTAAAGGTGTAGGCCTGTCCATTGGTCAGGCCGGTGATCACGATGGGGGAGGACGCGCCGTTGACGGGGGCTACGTCGGGCGGGCTCGCCGTGACGGTGTAGGCCGTGATGGATGAGCCTCCGTTGCTGGCCGGTGCGGTAAATGCGATGGCCGCCTGGGTGTCGCCCGCCGTCGCCGTGCCGATTGTGGGGGCGCTGGGCACCACGGCGGCCACGGTGAATGTCTGCGAGACCTGGGGCGCCGCGTTCCAGGCAGTGTTGCCCGACTGGTTCGCATGGATCGTGCACACGCCGGCCGTGACGAAGGTGAGCACCCCGCCCGTGCTGATCGTGCACACGCCGGTCGTCGTAGAGGTGAACGTGACCGGCAGGCCGGAACTGGCGGTGGCCGAGAGCGTGGGGGAGGTGCCGAAGTTCTGCGTGCCGGGGCTGTTGAAGGTGATCGTCTGGGCCTGTGGCGGCGAGACGTATGTGAACTGCGTGGCGGCGCCGGTAGCGCTGGTGCCGCCGGCCGTGCTGACCGTGACATCCACCACACCCGAGCCTGGCGGGAGCGTGGCGGTAATCTGCGTGTCGCTGTTTACCGTGGCAACCGCGGTGGTCGTACCGAACTTCACTACGGTACCGGCGGGGTACCCTGCCGCGGTGAATCCCGTGCCGTTGATGATGACCGTGCCGCCTCCCGCGGCCGCACCACTGGCCGGCGACACGCCGCTGACGGCAGGCTGCGGCGCAATCCCCAGATCGTCGACAGCAAAAAACCAGTCGGCACTGGAGGTGAAGCTCACCTGGTCCACATCCACCAGCCCGAGGTCGTAGGACACCAGTTGACTGGAGACCGGCGTGAGCGGCAGGCTCACGGTTCGCACCAGCAACCCGCTGCGGTAGCCGCGCACCGTCATGCTGGTATTGGCTGGACTCGGGTTGTAGATGCGCACGCCGCTCACGCCAAACCGGTCCCCTGGCGTGGCAGCACGAAAGAAGGCCACCGATGGCGTGCTAGGCCCGCCGTTCGCGGCCAGAGCGAAGTCACCGCGGCCAGCGCAGTTGGTGCAGGAGGTGTAAGAATCTGCCTTGCCGTACACCCAGCCCTGGCCGTCGCCCGCGGTGGCCCCATCGAACGCGATACCACCGATGGTTCCAATCGGTGCCAGATCCGTGTTGGTGCTTCCGAAATCCAGCACTCCGGTGGTGATGGCCGCGTGGGCTGGTGCGGCAAGGACGATGCAGCAGGCCAGCCACCCCGCCAGCGAACGGCGCAGTGTTCCAGTCAGGCGGGACCAGGCGGAAATCGGGCAGGGCATAACTTGAAACCGTGGTGAAAACAAACGGGTCAGGGCAGTCAGCCCGCCGTTGGGAAGCTGCCGCTGATGCAGATGCAGAAGTTCAGCGCCAGGTAGGGCTGCATGTTGTTGTGCGCATGCCCACCCCCCTCGAACGGCGCAAGCGCCCCCTCTGCCATCGGCGTGTCCGGCTCGGCGGATGCATAGGTGGGTACCGGTGTCGGACGCGATCCGAGCGAGCCGCCTTGCGCCAAAAAGCCGGCCGCAGGCGCGGCCGCACTGGCTGGCGTGCCTGCAGCAACCAGGGCATGCGTGTGCGCTGGCATGTGCTGAGGCTGCAGCACCTCCGACCCGGAGCCTGCCGTGTCCCCCACACGGCGCGGGCTCAGCCCCGGACCGTTTCCCTGCCCCATGGGCGCTCGGTCCTGCAGGTCCGGCAACGCGAAGTTGGTTCTTCCGTCCCCGCCAAAGCTGGTGCCTATCAAGGCAAACAGCGCATTGTTCTGGGCGATGGGCAGCAGCTGGCCACGGCACAAGGCCCAGTTTCTGGGCGCGTAGTCAAACGCAAAGGCGCGAATCTCGCCGATGAAAGGGTCTGCCATGTTCGGTCTCCTGCAGGCGTCAACGGGAGGGGCGCAGGCCGCCAATGGCAATGCACCAGTTGACGGCGAGCGAGGGCTGCATGTTCGAGTGGGGCAGGCCAGCGCCAGTGGCGGCCACGGATTCGGGCGCCATCTGCGCGCCGTTGGGGGGCGCGTAGATCGCCGCACCGGGCTGGGCGAGCACCGCACCTGCGGGCACACCCGTGCTGGCTGGCGCACTGGCCGCTTGCAGACCGTGGCTGTGCGATGGCACCTGCGCTGCCGTCAGGGCGGTCGCTTCGTCCCCGGCGCGCGTACCCAGCTTCAGCGTCATTCCGTTGGTTGCCTGGCCCCAGCCGATGGGGGTGCGCCCACGCAGGTCAGGCAAAGCGAACTCGCTGATACCGTCACCGCCGTAGCGCTGCCCCAGCAGTTCATACAAGACCGGGTTCTGCGCGATCGACAGCATGCGGCCGTCGCATGCGGCCCAGCCCTGCGGAACACGCTCGAAACCGAACGCACGAATTTCACCGATAAAGGGGTCCATCGCCAGGTTCTTTCATTGCAGGTCGGGAAAGTCGCCTTCAAGGCACATGATGAAGTTCAGCACCAGCGAAGGCATGACGTTGTTGTGTGGCTGGCCGCCGCCGGTTGCCTGAACCGTGCCCATCACCAGCCTCTGGGGGTTGGTGATCGTTGCGGCGTAGAGGTTGAACCCTTGCACCGTCGCGGGCACCAGACCGCGGGGTGCACTGCTGGTTGCAGCGCCTCCGGCGTGCAGCGCATGGGAGTGCTGTGGCATCTCGTCCACGCTCAAGGTCACACGCTCTGCGCCCAGCGAATCGCCGAGGTTGCGCTTGCTCAGGCCGGGGCCCTGCCCGATGCCGACGGGCAGGCGCCCGCGCAGGTCTGGCAGGGCAAACGTCTGGCTGCCGTCACCGCCATACACGGTGCCCAGCAGTGAAAACAGGGGGCTGTAGTCCACGACCCGCAACTGTCGGCCATCGCATACCGCCCAACCACTGGGAACGATGGCACTGGCAAGCAGGCGAATCTCGCCCAGGAATGCGTCACTCATGTCGGGCTCCCGTGTCGAGCGGTGAATTCAGGTGTGTGATGACGGCCTCGTACAGACACTCGCTTTGCGCCTGTGCAGCCTGAACCGGGCCCAGAAACAGGGACAGCCGTCCCAGCTGCTTGTGCCAAAGCACGTAGGTGTCATGGGCCGGGCGCCCGATGTGCGGCCCGGTGAAATGCAGGCTGCAGCCTTGCAGTACGCCCGTGTGCCAGGTCAACACCCGGATCAGGCGGAGTGTGGCCAGGTGTCCACCTGTCGGGTGGGCCAAGCTGAAATCGGACCCTGTGCAGTCCAGAAACTCGTGCGCCGTGGGCAAGGGCGCTGCAATGCCGGGGTGGCGCACTGCGGCGTTCTCGCACGGGGCCAGATGTTGCGCCTGCTCCCGGGGCCCGGTCTCGAGGCAGGCAGGAAAGGCCTGCCGCAACGCCTCGTCACCCGCCTCTGCGGGGCGCAAGGCAAGCCCGGCGGCCGGCGCGCCGTGGGAGCCAGGGCCGAACCATGCCCCCGGCTCGGCCGTTGCGTGGGGCGCCATTGGCTTGGATAGCGGATCACGGAGTGCAGGTTGCCACATGCCCCGAACGTTATGCGAGCCTCGGGCACCTGCACATCCCATGAACACGCTATCCCGCTGGCACAAGGTCCCAGGTCATCGCCGCGTCATCGCACAGGGCATCACACCCCCAGTGGCGGGCGAAGGCGCTGACAGCGCACCGGTCTTCCTGGAGATTCCGACCATTACGCTTCCCGGTACGCGCCCTTCGGCAGCAAGGGGGCGCGCCGGGAATACGCAAGCAGGGCAGCCGCCCGGCGCCAGCCGAGCCATCCGATCAGTGCGCTGAGCAGCGCCAGCGCCCAGGGCGCATTCACCGGAATGCCCACGGCCCCCACACCACCGAGCGCCGGCACAAACGGGACGCTCACCGCCCCCGGTGGCCCGCCAGGTGTTCCCGGTGCTTGTGAACAACAGCGAACGACTGGGATGTGACGGCAGCATCCGTCAAAGCGTCCCTCCGGTCCTGGCCTCCCAGTGCCCGCACACGATGCTCCGCGAGAGGGTGTGACCTATCATGGTGGGTTTTCCTGTTTGACGCCCCTCCGTGACCGACACCGCCGCCTTGCCTGCTTCCTCGCCCGATGACGGGCGCTACCTCGCCCGCGCCCTGCGCGAGCAGCGCATCAGCATCCGTGGCGCGCGCACGCACAACCTCAAGAACATCGACCTCGATATCCCGCGCAACCAGCTCGTGGTGATCACGGGGCTGTCGGGCTCGGGCAAGTCGAGCCTGGCGTTTGACACGCTCTATGCCGAGGGGCAGCGGCGCTATGTGGAGAGCCTGTCGGCCTATGCGCGGCAGTTTCTGGGGCGGCTGGACAAGCCGGATGTGGATCTGATCGAGGGCCTGTCGCCAGCGATTTCCATAGAGCAGAAGGCCACCAGCCACAACCCGCGCTCCACCGTGGGCACAGTGACCGAAATTCACGACTACCTGCGCCTGCTGTACGCCCGTGCGGGCACCCCGTATTGCCCCGACCACGGCCTGCCGCTGGCCGCGCAGACGGTGAGCCAGATGGTCGATGCCGTGCTGGCCCTGCCCGAGGACACCAAGCTCATGCTGCTGGCGCCCGTGGCGCGCGAGAAGAAGGGTGAGTTCACCGAGCTGTTTGCACAGATGCAGGCGCTGGGCTACATCCGTTTTCGGGTGGACGGCCAGATCTACGAGCACGAGAACCTGCCCACGCTCAAAAAAACCGAGAAGCACAACATCGACGTGGTGATCGACCGCATCAAGGTGCGGGCCGACCTGCAACAGCGCCTGGCCGAGAGCATCGAGGCGGTGCTGCGCGTGGGCGGGCACGAGGGCAACGGCCGTGTGCTGGCGCTGGAGATGGACACGGGCCAGGAGCACCTGTTCAGCAGCAAGTTTGCGTGCCCTGTGTGCAGCTACTCGCTGCCGGAGCTGGAGCCGCGCCTGTTCTCGTTCAACTCGCCCATGGGTGCGTGCCCTGCGTGCGACGGCATTGGCCAGCGCGAGGTGTTTGACCCGGCGCGTGTGGTGGCCTTCCCCACGCTCAGTCTGGCCAGCGGCGCCATCAAGGGCTGGGACCGGCGCAATGGCTACTACTTTGCCATGCTCGAGAGCCTGGCCAAACACTACGCGTTTGACATCGAGGCGCCGTTTGAATCCCTGCCCGCCCCCGTGCAGCAGGCCATCCTGCATGGCTCTGGCGATGAAGAAATCGCTTTCAACTACATCATGGACAGCGGTGCCTCCAAGGGCAAGGTGCAGACCAAAAAGCACCCGTTCGAAGGCATCATCCCCAACATGGCGCGCCGCTACCGCGAGACAGATTCAGTGGTGGTGCGCGAAGACCTGGCGCGCTTTCGCAGCACCCAGCCCTGCCCCGAATGCCACGGCGTGCGCCTGCGCCGCGAAGCCCGCCACGTGCGGGTGGGCGAAGGCCCCCAGGCCCGCGCCATCTACGAAGTGAGCCACGCCACGCTGAGCGATGCACACGCCTGGTTCAACGCCCTCACCCTCACCGGCTCCAAGGCCGGCATTGCCGACAAGGTGGTGCGCGAGATCGCCACGCGCTTGCAGTTCTTGAACGATGTGGGCCTGAGCTACCTGAGCCTCGACCGCAGCGCCGAAACGCTCTCGGGCGGCGAGGCGCAGCGCATTCGCCTCGCATCGCAAATCGGCTCGGGCCTGACGGGCGTGATGTATGTGCTGGACGAGCCCAGCATTGGCCTGCACCAGCGTGACAACGACCGGCTGATTGCCACGCTGCAGCACCTGCGCGACATCGGCAACAGCGTGATCGTGGTGGAGCATGACGAAGACATGATGCGCGCCGCCGACCACGTGATTGACATGGGCCCCGGCGCGGGCGTGCACGGCGGGCGCGTGATGGCACAGGGCACGTACGACGAAGTGCGCGCCAATGCGCAATCGCTCACGGGCCAGTACCTGTCGGGCACGCGCACCATTGCCGTGCCAAAGCGCCGCACGCCCTGGCTGCCGGTGCTGGACCAGCCAGCGCCCGTGGTGGAGGCCAAGGCCAAGTCGCGCTTTCCGCAGACCGAGGCGAGCAAGCGCCGCGCCGAACGCATGGCCGAGCACCATGCGCGCCAGGGTGCCGTGCAGGCCCTGCGCGTGGTGGGCGCCACGGGCAACAACCTCAAGGGCGTGACGGTGGACTTCCCGGTGGGGCTGCTCACCTGCGTGACGGGTGTGTCCGGTTCGGGCAAGAGCACACTGGTGAACGACACGCTGTATGCCGCCGTGGCGCGGCAGGTGCACCGCGCGCACGAGGAGCCCGCTGCACACGAAGAGATCGTGGGCATCGAGTATTTCGACAAGGTCATCAATGTGGACCAGAGCCCCATTGGCCGCACCCCACGCAGCAACCCCGCCACCTACACGGGCCTGTTCACGCCCATCCGCGAGCTGATGGCCGAGACCAACACCGCCAAGGAACGCGGCTACGGCCCGGGGCGCTTCAGCTTCAACGTATCGCAGTCATCGGGCGGCGGCCGCTGCGAGGCCTGCCAGGGCGACGGCGTGGTGAAGGTGGAGATGCACTTTCTGCCCGACGTGTACGTGCCCTGCGACATCTGCCACGGCCAGCGCTACAACCGCGAGACGCTGGAGGTGCAGTGGAAGGGCAAGAACATTGCGCAGATCCTGGAGCTGACGGTGGAGGACGCGGCGGCGTACTTCAAGGATGTGCCGACCATTGCGCGCAAGCTGCAGACGCTGCTGGATGTGGGCCTGTCGTACATCCGCCTGGGCCAGGCGGCGACCACGCTCTCGGGCGGCGAGGCGCAGCGCGTGAAGCTGGCGCAGGAGCTGAGCAAGCGCGACACGGGCCGCACGCTCTACATCCTGGACGAGCCCACCACCGGCCTGCACTTTGCCGACATCGACCTGCTGCTCAAGGTGCTGCACCAGCTGCGCGATGCGGGCAATACCATCGTCATCATCGAGCACAACCTCGATGTGATCAAAACCGCCGACTGGCTCATCGACATGGGCCCCGAGGGCGGTGCCGGCGGCGGCACCGTGGTGGGTGTGGGCACGCCCGAGGACTTGGCGGCCAACCCGGCCAGCCATACGGGGCGGTATCTGGCGCCGTATCTGCAAGCAAAATCTATATAAAAATAGCCTTCAGGGCTTGCTAAGTAAGCATCTTTAGCTATTGATTCAATAGCAGATCAACTGATATCACTGCAGCCGCCGCGCCACCTCGGCGTCCAGCGATCCCATGAAGGCTTCCACAGTGCGCGTGTAGTCGCTGTCCAGGCCCAGCTGGGCGTTGATTTCGCCATGGTCCAAATCCTGTGGCAACACCTCGGCGCGACCGCCATGGTTGCGCACATGGCGGGCCATGGAATCGGCCTGCTGGCAGGGGTCGTCCGCCCGCTGGGTGGAGCACACCATCTGCAGGGGCGGCGCGCCCACCGTCCACTGGTGGAAGGGCGACATGGCCACCCAGTACGCCGGATCGGCGCCAAAGGCGTCGTCGTACAGCGGCAAGTGCGGGACGCGCATGCGGGCGGGCACGTTCATCATGGCGCTATCGAGCGACACCGTGCCCAGCCAGGGCCAGGCCCCTTCGCGCAGGGCCTGCGGCGCGCGCGCGTTGAGCAGCGACACCAGGTGCGCGCCCGCCGAGTGGCCCATGAAGATGAAGCGGTTCGGGTCCCCGCCCCAGGTGCCTGCGCGCTGCTGCGCGGCCATGAGGGCGGCCTGCACATCGCGCACCTGCACGGCCACTGGGGCATCGGGCAAGAGCCGATAGTTGGTGGAGATGACGATGAAGCCCTTGGGCACCCAGCGGTTCACCTTCTCCTGCACCACGCGGCCCATGGCCTTGTCACCGTGCCGCCACGCACCGCCATGCACCATGAAGATGACCGGCGCGCGCACCGCGCTGGCCGCCGGGCTGTGGGTTCCTGTGGTGGGGCTGGTGGGTACGTACACATCCATGCGCTGCGCCGGGTCTGTGCCGTAGGGCACGTCGGCAATGCGCTGCACGCCCACCGGCAAGGCTGCCTCGGCGGTCGCGGCCTGCTTTTGCCCGATGAGGGCGCGCAGGCGGCCACTGCTTTGCGGGGCGTTTTGCGCCTGCGCCTGCGCCTGCGCCTGGGCAGGGGCAGCCAACGCCAGCACGGCGCTCAGCCCCAGGGCCGTGAGGGCAGAAAACACAAAGGCACCGGCGGCGAGCGCGGGGCGTTGCAGCAGGCGGTTGTCAGCGGGGTGGGGCAGCGGGGGCATGGCGGTCAACTCCTGAGGGTGGGGCATGGCTGCGTACTGTGAGCCCCCGGTGTGAGCCAAGGATGTCCGGAACCCGCCGAGGTATGACAAAGCATGACAAACGCGAGTGGCGCTGTCACGCCTTGTCATGGAGGCAGCTGCGCCTTGCTTCACAGCGCCTACCATTGCCTTATCCCCTTGCAAGATGACCCAGCCCATGTCCGACACCCTGGCCAAGATCCTGGTCGCCGACGATGAGCCCGACCTGCGCGCCCTGCTGCAGCGCTACCTGAGCGACCAGGGCTACACCGTGCGCACGGTGGACGGTGCGAGGCCGCTGGACGTGCTGCTCGCACGCGAGCGCTTTGACCTGCTGGTGCTCGACGTGATGATGCCGGGGGAAGACGGCCTGTCCATCTGCCGCCGCCTGCGCGCGCAGGGCGAGACCATTCCCATCCTGATGCTCACCGCACGGGGCGACCCGGTGGACCGCATCGTAGGCCTGGAGATGGGCGCAGACGACTACCTGCCCAAGCCTTTCAACCCGCGCGAGCTGCTGGCCCGCATCCAGGCCATGGTGCGCCGCCAGCGCATGCTGGGCGCCCACACCGGGCCGCAGGCTGTGCAAGAGCGGCTGGCGTTTGGCGACTTTGTGCTGCTGCCAGCAGAGCGGCGGCTGGAAAAGGCGGGTGCGGACATTCCCCTCACCACCGGCGAATTCGCCCTGCTGCTGGCCCTGGCGCAAAACCCCCAGCGCCCGCTGGGCCGCGACCGGCTCATGGCCCTGGCCTATGGCCCCGACCACACCGCCACCGACCGCAGCATTGACGTGCAGATCATGCGGCTGCGCAAGCTCATCGAGGCCGACCCGGCCCAGCCGCGCCACATCCGCACCGTGTGGGGCGTGGGCTACGTGTTTGTGCCCGATGGGGCTGCGCCTGCCGGCGGGGGCAGGCCATGACCACGCCCGCTGTGGCCCCTGCGCCGCGAGGCCTGTGGCCCCGCAGCCTGCTGGGGCGCAACCTGCTGTTGATGGCGGTGCTGATCGTGCTGGGGCAGCTGTGTGCGGCGGTGCTGGTGCGGCACATGATCCTCAAGCCCCGCGTGGCACAGGTGGCCGATGGTGTGGCGCGCAACGTGGCCGCCATCCGCGCGGGTCTGCAGGCGCTGCCGCCAGCGCAACGGCACGCGTTTGTGCAGGCATTCAACGCGCAGGCCGCGCAGACACACACAGGGGCGCAGACACCCGGCACCTGGCGCCCAGTGCTTTCGCCGCTGGAGCGGCGGTTTGTACAAGCGGTGGTGCAGCAGCTCGATGAAGCGCAGGGCACACGCACCACCCCGTCGGCCGACGCCCTGTGGCGACGCGACAGCACCGGCATGCTGGCGGTGCGCGTGGTGCACGAGGGAGCGCAAGGGCCAGAAACCTACTGGCTCAACCTGCCCGGCGTCTTCCCCACGCGCGAATTCACCGGCGCCTGGCTCATGGCCACGCTGGCCAGCATGGTGCTGGCGCTGGTGGGCGCGTGGTGGCTGCAGCGCCACCTCAACCAGCCACTGCAGCGCCTGGCCCGGGGCCAGCCGCCCGAGCCCCTGCCCGAGGGCGGGCCCACTGAAATCGCCACCGTGGCCCGCAGCTTCAACCACATGGCCCACAGCCTGGCCCAGGCCGACCAGGAGCGGGCGCTGATGCTGGCCGGCGTGTCGCACGACCTGCGCACCCCCCTGACCAAGCTGCGCCTGGGCGTCGAAATTGCCGGCCCGCAGATTGAGCCCGAGCTGGCCACCCGCATGGTGCGCAGCATGGACGAGATGGACGCCATCCTCGGCCAGTTCTTGCACTTTGCCCGCATGCAGGAAGCCGAGCCCCTGCAGCGTGCCGCGCTGGACGACCTGGCCCAGGCCATCGCCCAGGCGCAGGCCGACCACGGCCGCAGCGTGGCGCTGGAGCTGGGCGCACCGCCCCTCGCGCCCGTACAGCCCCAGGCCCTGCGCCGCGCGGTAGACAACCTGGTGGAGAACGCCTGGCGCCACGGCGCACCGCCCGTGGTGCTGCGCACGGGCAGCGAAGGCAACGCCGTCTGGATCGAGGCGCAGGACCACGGCCCCGGCCTGCCCGCCAGCGAACTGGAGCGCGTGCGCCAGCCCTTTGCCCGGGGCGAGGCCGCCCGCAGCGGCCGCCCCGGCGCCGGGCTGGGCCTGGCCATTGCCGACCGCGTGGCCCACGCGCATGGCGGGCGCCTTGAGCTGCACAGCGCCCCCGGCCACGGGCTGCGGGCGCGGCTGGTACTGCCTGCCGAGCGCCCAGTCCCGACCGTCTCCCGTTCAGGCTAAGCCTGTCGAACCCGGGGCGACGGCCAGGCAGCCGCTTCGCGCAAGCCCAAGGCAAAGCGTATGCCCGTGGCAGGCAAAACATGCATCAAAACAGGCCGTAGGGCAATAAATACGGGCAATAACAGCTATATTTTTAATGGCAACATCAGTGCGTGCGCCCGGCCAGCTTGCGGTACAGCGTCTGGCGGCTGATGCCCAACTGCCGGGCCGCCTGCGAGACATTGCCGCGGGCATGCTGCAGCGCTTGGTCGATGGCGTGGTGCGACAGTTCCTGCAGGCTTTGCGGTGGCAGCGCTGCGCCCAGGGCCACGGGCGCAGGGGCTGGGGCCAGGGCGACACCCGCACCGTCCAGCGCCTGCGCGATGTCATCGGGCAAATGGTGCCAGTCCAGCGTGTCGTCCCCCTCCGCCAGCATCGCGCAGGCGGTGCGCAGCACGCTGGCCAGCTGGCGCAGGTTGCCGGGCCAGGGGTAGGCGGCCAGGCGCTCCAGCAGGTCCGGCGCCACCTGCACATCGGCAGGCACGCCCTGTTCGGTAGCCAGGTCGGCCAGCAGGCGCTGCACCAGCGCCGCGAAATCGGTGCGCTCACGCAGGGCGGGCAGGTGCACCGTCAGGCCGTTGATGCGGTAGTACAGGTCGGCCCGAAAGCGCCCCTGCTCGGCTGCCTGCGCCAGCTGACAGTGCGTGGCGCACACCAGTGCAAAGTCCACCGGCACGGCGCGGCTGGCGCCCACGGGCGTCACGCTGCGCTCCTGCAGCACGCGCAGCAGGCGGGTTTGCAGGGCAAGCGGCATGTCGCCGATTTCGTCGAGGAACAGCGTGCCGCCCTGCGCCTCGCGCAGGCGGCCCAGGTGGCCCTCTTTGCGGGCGCCGGTGAAGGCACCGGCCACGTGGCCGAAGAGTTCGGATTCGATCAGGCTCTCGGGGATGGCCGCGCAGTTGATGGCCACAAACGGCGCATCGCGCCGGGGGCCACTGGCGTGCAGGGCGCGGGCAAACACCTCCTTGCCCACGCCCGATTCGCCCTGGATGAGCACCGGGATGGGCTTGGCCACCACGCGGCGGGCCTTGTCGGCCGCGGCGCGCCAGCGGATGTCGCCGGTGTCCAGCCGGGCCAGGGCGTCGTCGTGGGCGGGCGCGGCGGTGGCTTCGGTCGCCGTGGGCCGAGCGGCTGATGGCACGGCAGGCCAGACCGCAGCATCGAGCTGCACCTGCGCAAACAGCAGCGCACCGCCGCGCAGCCGCAGGGCTTGCGGCTGCTGGGGCCGGCGGCGGTGGTGCGAGAGCAGGTCATCCAGGCGCACATCGGCCACGCGCTCCAGCGGCGTGGCGCCCACGTCGCCCGCGTGCAGCCCCAGCAGCGCCAGGCCCGTGCGGTTGGCGCCCACGATCCAGCCGTCGGCCGACACGGCCACGATGCCTTCGGCCACGCTGCCAATGCCCTCGGGCTCGCGGTGCAGGTGCAGACGGATATGGCGCTTGCAGGTGGCCACCAGCAGGCGGTTTTCGATCATCCGGGCAGCGGTGCTGACCAGGCCCAGCGTGTGCGCGTGGCCGTTGCGGTGGTCGCTGGAGATGTCGAGGATGCCCAGCAGCTCGCCCGTGGCCGACAGGATGGGCGAGGCCGCGCAGGCGAGGAAACCGTTGCGCTCCAGGTAGTGCTCGCCGCCATGCACTTCCACCGCCGCGCACTCGGCCAGCGCGGTGCCGATGGCGTTGGTGCCGCGGTGATCTTCGTGCCACGATGCGCCGCTGGTCAGCGCCACGCGCTCGGCCTTGCCCACAAAGTGCGGGTCGCCCAGGGTGTGCATCAGCATGCCGCTGCGGTCGGCCAACACCACCACGCTCTGGCTGTGGCGCACCTGCTCGAACAGGTATTCCATGACCGGGCGCGAATGCGCCAGCAGCGCATGGTTGTGCGCCAGCGCCTGGCGCAGGGTGCCGGTGCTGGCGTGGTCGGTGGCGGCGGCGCGGCCGGTCGGCGCCAGGCCCGCGGCGGCGCTGCGCGCCCACGAACGGGCCAGGCGCTCGTCCAGCAGGCCGCTGGGGCAATGGCCGAACTCCAGCAGGTGCTGGCGCGCCTGCCGCAGGGCCAGCGGGCCGCCCGGGGCAAGGCCTGGATAAAGGCCTGGGGAAGGGGATGAACTGCTTCGCACGCGTTGTCTCCGTGCGGGGTCATGGTGCCCCGCTTGTCGTTGCGAACGAGTATGGCAAGCCCGGGGGAGCGCGGCAAGCACGATGGGCAAATACAGGCGCCGCCACTGTCCGACTGTTCCATTGTGTGACAGGTGTCGCGCCGCAGCGGTGTCCGCGGGCGGACACCGGGCGCGCACCGCAGACCCAAAACCCAATGAAATCAAGGCTCTGCACCGCAAGGCACGGCTGGCACGCGTTTTGAGTAAAGGGATGCCATCGGGCGGTGTGCCATGCAGGCCGCACCGATGACCACAACACCCGCATCCATCCGCAGGAGACAAGCACCATGACCGTTTACGCAGCCCCCGGCACCGCAGGCGCCAAGATCGCCTACAAGCCCCAGTACAACAACTTCATCGGCGGCCGGTTCGTGGCCCCGGTCAAGGGCCAGTACTTTGACGTGATCTCGCCCGTCAACGGCAAGGTCTACACCCAGGCTGCCCGCTCCACCTTTGAGGACATCGAGCTGGCGCTGGACGCCGCCCACGCCGCCGCCGACGCCTGGGGCAAGACCGACGCCGCCACGCGCGGCAACATCCTGCTGAAGATTGCCGACCGTATCGAGCAGAACCTGGAGCTGCTGGCCTATGCCGAGACGGTGGACAACGGCAAGGCGATCCGCGAGACGCTGAATGCCGACATCCCGCTCACGGTGGACCATTTCCGCTACTTTGCGGGCTGCGTGCGCGCACAGGAAGGGGCGCTTTCCAACATCGACGAGAACACCGTGGCGTACCACATCCAGGAACCGCTGGGCGTGGTGGGCCAGATCATCCCGTGGAACTTCCCCATCCTGATGGCGGCGTGGAAGCTGGCACCGGCCCTGGGCGCCGGCAACTGCGTGGTGCTCAAGCCTGCAGAGTCCACCCCGATTTCCATCCTCATCCTGGCCGAGCTGATTGCCGACCTGCTGCCGCCCGGCGTGCTCAACATCGTCAACGGTTATGGCCGCGAGGCAGGCATGCCGCTGGCCACCAGCAAGCGCATTGCCAAGATTGCCTTTACCGGCTCCACCAGCACCGGCCGCGTGATTGCACAGGCTGCCGCCAACAACCTCATCCCCGCCACACTGGAGCTGGGCGGCAAAAGCCCCAACGTGTTCTTCGCCGACATCATGGACAAGGACGATGCCTTCCTGGACAAGGCGATTGAAGGCCTGGTGCTGTTTGCCTTCAACCAGGGCGAGGTCTGCACCTGCCCATCGCGGGCGCTGATCCAGGAATCGATCTACGACAGGTTCATGGAACGTGTGCTCCAGCGCGTGGCCGCTATCAAGCACCAGAACCCGCTCGATACCGACAGCATGATGGGCGCGCAGGCCAGCAAGGAGCAGCTCACCAAGATCCTGAGCTACCTGGACCTGGGCAAGCAGGAAGGCGCCGAAGTGCTGGCCGGTGGTGGCCAGGCGCACCTGGGTGGTGATCTGGAAGGCGGCTACTACGTGCAGCCCACGCTGTTCAAGGGCCACAACAAGATGCGCATCTTCCAGGAAGAAATCTTCGGCCCCGTGCTGGCCGTGACCACCTTCAAGGACGAAGCCGAGGCGCTGGAAATTGCCAACGACACGCTGTACGGCCTGGGCGCGGGCGTATGGAGCCGCAATGGCAACGTGGCCTACCGCATGGGCCGCGCCATCAAGGCGGGCCGCGTGTGGACCAACTGCTACCACGCGTACCCGGCGCATGCGGCGTTTGGGGGCTACAAGGAGTCGGGCATCGGGCGCGAGACGCACAAGATGATGCTGGACCACTATCAGCAAACGAAAAATCTGCTGGTTTCGTATTCGGAAAACAAGCTCGGATTCTTCTGATGCAGGTCTGCGCACGTTGAGAGCCCCGAACCGTTCGGGCTGAGTCTGTCGAAGCCTTGCGCTGCGCTTCGACAAGCTCAGCGTGAACGGACCGGTGAGTGCGAAGTCCGTGCAATCGACGCAAGGGGCGAGGCTGGCAAACGCCCCCCTTGCGCTTTTGACAAAACAAGGAGACATCCATGGTCGACAAAGTCATCGCCACCCCGGCCGCGCTTGAACTCGTTGAACTCCTCAAAGCCAAGCACGGCCCCGGGCTCATGTTCCACCAGAGCGGCGGCTGCTGCGACAACAGCGCCGCCAACTGCTACCTGCAGGGCGAGATCACGATGGGTGCGGGCGACGTGTACCTGGGCGATGTGGGCGGCTGCCCGTTCTATATCGGCCGCGCGCAGTACCAGACGTGGCAGCACACGCAGCTCATCCTGGATGTGATCGAGGGCACGGGTGGCACCTTCTCGCTGGAGGGGCCCGAGGGCCGGGCCTTTCATACGCGTTCGCGCGTGTTCAACGACCCAGAGTAGGCAGAGGTCGGCCCACAAGTCATCCGGGATCTCGGGGCTGATGCGTGATGCCGAGAGATCCATGTGATGCCACTGGCCTCGCCAGGGCGGTCTCGGGGCTCAAGCACCTTCGGGCGGGGTGTGCTCGAGCACTTTGTCGATGATGGCCTGCCGTGAGGGCAATTCCAACTTGGACTGCAGGCGGTTGACGTAGCTTTTGAGTGTGCCGATGGTGATGCCCAGGTGCTCTGCCAGCTGCTGCTGACTGGGTTGCCGCACCGAGGCAATCAGCAGGCGCTTTTCCTGGGAGGACAGGGGCCAGTTCATCAGTTGCCGTGCCACTGTAATGTCGGTAGGCTCCAAGTGGGTGATGGTTACGGCCACTTGTGGCTGATCGGTGCCGGTGACCAGCAAGCGTTCGGCCCGGAAGTAGAAGCGCCCAGCGGCTACGTTCACGGAGCACAGGCCCACGTCAGCCCCTATGCCCGTGGTCAGCAGCGGTTGGAGCATGTCCCGCACAGGTGCGGGCAGCGCGGACAGATCGTCTGCAGCCCAGTCGAGCATGCCCATGCGGGCATCGTGGCACAGGTAGAGCAGCTCGATCGCCTTCTGGCCTTTGGCCAGCATTTGCCCTGATGTGTCGAGGTTCAGGACGGCCGTTCCGGCTGTACGCAGTGGGCATGTGGGAAGGTTCGCTGGCGGGTGTTGGTGCAGGGACCGCAACCGATCTCGCGCGGCGCGCAGACGGGCTTGCTCGCCATTACTGAACGGACCGCTCTCGGCACTGCGGTACAGATACAGGAACCCGTCACAGCCCCCTTGCTGGTCGAATACCGGTACGCACATGGCCCAGCGCATCCCCAGCGGCCCCAGGATGTCGCGGTAGTGCCAATGGTCTTCGTAGCCGGGCATGGTCTGGATCAGGCGCACGACCTCGCCGTCGGACTCCAGCTGTTGGCGCAGCGGGAACTCGGTGAACATTTCATCCTGGTGCACTGCCAGGGCGCGCAATGCGGACACCGTCATGCGCTCGGTCCAGTAGGCCACAGGCTGCAAGTGTTCGCCGCTCACCAGACCAAATCCGCCAAAGTCGGCGTTGAAGCCGCTGCGCAAGGCCGCCAGCACGGTGGGCATCAACACCGGGGCAGGGTAGGGCAGTTCAGCCAGCAGCTCCAGGTGGGCCAGCCAGGCGGATTCGTTGCGGGGGAGCCCTTGGGGGTGGGTTGCATTCATGGGGTGGATACCAACCGCGGTTGGCTTTTTTTGTGCTGAGGTGCTCAAAACAATAGCGGCGCAAGGCCCCTGTGCCAAGCCCGGCCACGGCGAACCTGACGGCCATCGCTGGTTGCCAGGCCCTTCGATCCTGACCACCGCCCATTTTCACGCTTCGCCATGACCCTCCGCCGCTGTTGGCACGAACTGGACCTGCTGTGCCGTATCGGCGTCGGGCTGGCTCCCATTGCCTGCGACCTGACAGCGCTGCTGCGCCGCATGGTGGGTGCCGAGGCGGCCGCGTTGTTCTGGCTGGATGAGTTCGGGCTGCCTGCGGGTTTTCACCATGAGGATTCTCCCGACAGCGTGAAGGACCTGTTCCTCAACGAGTTCGAGCGGCTGTTCGTGGGCGAGCGCGAGATCAACGTTTTTGCCCTGGCCCAGCGCCAGGACCAGCGCGTGGGCCACCTGCTGGCACCGGAGGCAGGCTACTTCAAATCCAACACCTACAACCTGCTGGTGCGCGCCAGCGGTCACCACCACTCGCTGGATCTGCGGGTGGATGTGAATGGCCGGGCACGGGCCGTGGTGCTGCTGTTTCGCGCTGCCAACTGCCCGTTTTCCGACGACGACGCAGCCGTGCTGCTCAGGGTGGCTCCCTACCTTCAGCGCGCTATTGAAATCAGCTTGCCGCCCGATGCCTGGCAGGGCCTGGGTGCCCAAGAGGGGCACCTGCTACTGGATGGCGCCGCGCAGCGCATCGTGCTGATGAACGACCCGGCGCTGGAGCTGCTTCGCAATGCCGGGCAGCGGGGCATGGGGTGGCACCAGGGCGCGCCCCCTGAAACGCCACCGCCCTTTGTGCAGCGGCTGCTGGCGCAGCCCGACCGTCCGCTTCACCTGCCCGTGCCCGGCGGGGTGCTGGTGGCGCAGATGCACAGCATGCGCGCGCCCGGCCCAGGAAACGCGGACCTGGGCGGCGGAGCACCTCAGAACCTGCTGGTGGCGTTGTCGCTGAAACGCCCGATGCGCATTGACGTGGTGCGGCGGGTGCTGTCGCTGCAACTGAGTCCCTTGCAGCGTGAGATCGCGCTGCTGGCGGGATTGGGGCATGCGCGCGCCGATTGTGTGTCCCAGATCGGTGTCAGCCCTGAAGCGCTGAAGAAGCACCTCCGCGTCATTTTTACCGCCACTGGAACCAGCGATTGGGATGACCTGGCCCGGGCCCTCAGCCGCTGACATGCCTGGGGCGCGCAGGTCACCCCTCCCCCTTGGGGGAATGCACAGGGGCGATACCACTCCAGACAATCCCACCAGCTTTTGATTCGTAAAACCATGCATCGCTTGCTGCCGATCCCATCGTGTGGTCGCCGCAGGCTGCGGGTACCACAGGCTTGCATCACGGGCGTGGTGCCGTGTCGCGCCGCCAACCGCGTCATGCACCACCTGATTTTCGGAAGACCTCACCATGCGCCTTTGTACTGACGTGTATGCCCTTGCCGCCGGTTTGCTGACCAGCTTGGCGGCGTCTGCGCAGGCCACCTCCTATCCGTTCAACGGTCCGGCATATTCCGCAGTGTTCAACTTCACGGCCCCGTGTGGGGCGGGTGCTTGCGCCGGCTACACCCTGGGCATGAACGTCTCTGGGTGGTTCGCCACCGCCACGCCGCTGGTACCCCATTTGGCCAGTGCCGACATATCGGGGCAGGTGAGTGGCTACAGGCTCTCCAACGGACTCATCGCCTTTGCCGATAGCGACCCCGGCGCGCGTGTGGGGCAATTCCAGGTGTCCACCGATGCGAGCGGCCGGATCACCGACTCCGCTATCAGCGTGTCGCGCTGGCAAGACAACTTGGCGGGCCCCCATGTTCCCGGCAACCGAGTGGATTTCGTGACGGCCGACACGTTCTCCTCGGCAACCAGCCACAACCGCCTTTGCGCTGTGGTGGGCGCCGGGGATCGCTGCACTTCAGTCACCTCGGATGCATCCTCCAGCGTGGCCGACTACCCCGTGGGCTTGGTATGGACCCAGGCCCTATCCACCACCGCTGTTCCCACCCTGTCCGGAGCGGCCTTGCTCTTGCTGGCGGGTCTGATGGCGGCAGGCCTGGGGAGGCGCGCACTCCGTCCTGTGTGCGCTGATCGGCGACGGACGAAATACCCCACAGCATCACCTTGTACCCAATCCGCCCTTCCTCCCTCGCGGCCGATGCCGCACTGAAACCTTGCTTGGGATTCTTTCAAAATGCCACGTTTGACATCGCTGTTCCCGGGGCTGTTGTGTGCCCTGGCACTGTCGGGGGCGCATGCCGCCACCTACCAATTCACCGGCCCCACTTACGGGGTTGGTATCACCAACTATGTGGCCCCCTGCCCTGGCGGCAGCTGTGCGGACTACACCGCGGGCATGCGGACCACCGGCTGGTTCACGTACCTCGGAAGCCTGGCCCCTAACCTGGTCAATCACAACCTGCATGCCGACCCCAACTTGTTGAGCTATGGCCTGTCGGACGGGCTGGTCAGCATTGAAAGCAGCCATCCGGCCACGCGGATGGGGCGCTTTCAGGTATCCACCGACGCGGGTGGCACCATCACCAGCTATTGGTTGGTGCTGGACCAGTGGGTGGATGGTTTCGCGGGACCACACGCCGCCAATGACCGCATGCACAAGATCGAGCTGTTCTCCGGCGGCTCCAGCACCAACTACCACAACTGGATCTGCGGCACCGTCGGCCCGACCGTCCCTGCCGGTACATCCGATGGCTGCACTGCGTTTGGCGGCAATAGCGGCCGCAGCGAAGCCCTGCACAGCAATGTGGGCGTCATTGTGGGCAGTGGCCTTCCATCACTGTCGATCAGTTCTGTCAGTGCCAGTGAAGGCAATGCGGGGATGACCAACCTCACCTTCACGGTCACCCTGGATGCGGCCCCCTCAGCCCCCGCCAGCGTGGGCTGGTCCACCATCACCGGCACAGCCACGGGGGGCGTGGACTACTTCGGTGACGCGGGTGTTCTCAATTGGGCTGCGGGCGATGGCAGCAGCCGCACCTTGACCGTGCAGGTCATCGGGGATACCACCGCAGAGGCCGATGAAACCTTCCGGGTGCGCCTCAGCAACCCTGTGAACGTAGGCATCAATGACCCCCACGGCACCGGCACCATCCTGAACGACGATTCAGCCCCGCCAGCCGCTGCCCACTCCGTGCCCACCTTGTCCGAATGGGCCATGCTGCTAATGGCCGGGTTGATGGGGCTGTGGGCAGTCTTCCGAAATCGGCGCGGCTCCGGTCGCTCTGGCTTTTGAGAGCGGTGTTTTGCTGGGTTGAGTGCTGCATGAAACCTCAGCCCCCCCTTTTTATGGGCCCTTCCACACCCCTATCGCACCATGACCTTCTCTGCATTCACCACCGCCACACTAGCTGCACTTTGCCTCTTGAGTGTCCCGGCCAGCGCGGCCACGTACCAGTTCACCGGGGCCAACTACGTGGCGCCCAGCATCGCCAATTTCACGCCGCCGTGCAGCCTGGGCGTCTGTGCCGATTACACGACCAGCATGCGGGTCACGGGCCAGTTCTCCACCGCCGCCCCACTGGCGGCCAACCTGACCAATGCAGATATTTATCCGCAAGTCACATCGTTTCAGTTCTCGGACGGCGTAAACAATTACCAGTCGGCTGCTCCGGGGGTGCGCCCGAGCCGGTTTCAGGTCACCACCAATGCACTGGGCGAGGTGACGGGGTCGGACATCATCATCGGCGCCTGGCAGGACAATCTGGCGGGCCCGCACGCAGCGGGCAATCGGCACAACGTCGTGTCGGTCACCAGTTTTGCGGGCGTGGTCGGCAACAACAATGTCTGCACTGGTGTCGTAGCAGGTTCTCTGGTGCCCGACACCTGCGTGGCTGGCAGCGATGGCAACAGCAGCGTCGTGACGGGGGTGGGGGGCTCCTGGACCACGCTGGCCACGCCCGTGGCCAACATCCGACCTTGTCCGAGTGGGCGCTGCTGTTGCTGGCCGGGCTGGTGGGCGTGGCAGCCTGCACCGGCGCTCTTCCGGCGCGCCGTAGCCGCTAGCCGGGCACCGGTGGGGTGACAAGGCCATGTCACTCCACCCGTCACTGTGCAGTTCAAATTTGCTACTCAACTAATAGCGAATGAGGCCCGTTCGATAAGCACCAAGCGTTAAGTTCAAATCTGCCCGTAGCGCTTGTTTTTATTGCCTATATTGCTACTGAATTTGTAGCATTCCATTTCGGCTGCCCACCGGGCCCTCGCTGCCCAGGCGGAACACCGAGACCACCTGCACCAGGTCCTGCGCCTGGTTTTGCAGGCTGCCCGCCGCGGCGGCCATTTCTTCGACCAGTGCAGCGTTCTGCTGCGTGACCTGGTCCATCTGCGTGACGGCTTCGCCGACCTGCGCCACGCCCTGGCTTTGCTCGCGGCTGGCCTCGCTGATCTCGCCCATGATGTCCGTCACGCGGCGGATGGAGCCCACCACTTCTTTCATGGTGTCGCCGGCGCGGTCCACCAGCGCGCTGCCTTGGGCCACACGCTCCACGCTGGCGTTGATCAGGGTCTTGATCTCGCGGGCGGCCTCGGCGCTGCGCCCGGCCAGCGAGCGCACTTCGGTGGCCACCACGGCAAAGCCGCGGCCCTGCTCGCCCGCGCGGGCGGCTTCCACCGCAGCGTTCAACGCCAGGATGTTGGTCTGGAAGGCGATGGAGTCGATCACGCCGATGATGTCTGCGATCTTTTGCGACGAGGCGTTGATGCCGTGCATGGTGTCCACCACCTGCGCCACCACCTCGCCGCCCTGCACGGCCACCTGGCTGGCGCTGGCGGCCAGCTGGCTGGCCTGCACGGCGCTGTCGGCGTTCTGGCGCACGGTGGCGTTGAGCTGCTCCATGGATGCGGCCGTCTGCTCCAGCGCGCTGGCCTGGCTCTCGGTGCGGGCGGACAGGTCGGAGTTGCCCTGTGCAATCTGCACGCTGGCCGTGGCCACGCCCTCGGAGCCGGTGCGCACCTGGCGCACCACGTGCGTGAGCTGGCCACGCATCTGCTGCAGTGCCTGCAGCAGCTGGCCGACCTCGTTGGTGCCGTGCTGCACGCGCGTCTCGCCCAGGTCGCCCTGCGCCACCGCGCGCGACAGCTGCACGGCCTGCGACAGCGGCACGGTGATGGAGCGCACGAACACCAGGGCCACGGCGCTGGTCAGCGCCATCACCAGCACCAGGCCGGCGGCAATCAGGCCCAGGCTGCGCTGCTCCTGGGCCACGCGCTGCTGCAGCGCCGTGTCCAGCAGGCCCAGCGCGCTGGTGTTGAGGTTGTTCAGCGCGTCGATGGTGCGGGTGAAGGCATCGAAATACTCGCGCGATGCGAGCTTGAACTCGGTGGCGTTGATCACTTCGCGCTCGGCCAGCTTCAGCGACTGCGCGATCTGGTCCTGGATGGTCTTCGACTGTTCCGCCAGTTGCTTCGCGAAGACAGGGTTGCCTTGCAGTGCGCGGTCCAGCCCCCGGAAGGTGTCGCCCTGCAGTTCCACCACGCGCTGCTGCAGCACCAGCATCTGTCCCTTGGCCTGGGGCGAGAGCTCGCCGCGGCCCAGCGCACCGGCGCCCTGCGCGCGCAGCACGCCCAGCTTTTCGCCGAGCATGGGCGCCTGGATCAGCGAGGCCTGCACCAGCGCATTCGTCTCGGTCTCGGGGTCAATCTGCAGGCCGTAGCTGTGCACCACCGATTCGCTCAGCCGCAGCAGCGACGCGATCAGCTGCGTGTGCCGCGCCGTGCTCTGCGGCGCATCCACGCTGCGGGCGCCCACGGCCTGTTCCAGCGCACGCCAGTTGCCCAAAGCTTCCGTCCATGCTGCCATCTGGGCTGCGGGCATGGCGGCGTCCTTGAGCTTCTCGGCGGTCTCGGCAATCACTGCCTCTACCGCATCGCGTGCGGCGGGGCGGCGTCCGGCCAAGGCTTCATCGCCCCCCAGCATGCCGGCCGACAGCCCGCGGTGCACCTGCACCCGCTGCACCAGCCGCGTGATGGCCTGCGCCGGGCCAATGCCTGCGGCCTCCTGCCGGGCGTGTGCGATGGCGTGCAGCGCATCGGCCACGTACAACCCCGTGGGAAGGGCGCTCATCAGCAGCCCGAGGGCGCCCAGGATGAGGAATTTCTGGAGCAGGTTCAGGCGGTGGAGTAGGGACATGGGACACGCGGACGCCGGGGCGCGAAGGGATGAACAGAGGTGAAAGTAAGCAAACGTATCGATGCGACTGTAGGGGCCTGTTGCCACCAAGGTTTTGACCGGCGTCAAGTCGGGCGCCGGACAGGCGGTGCGTTACAACTGCGCGCTGGGTGCCGCAAAGCGCGGCGTGGCCGCCCTGCCCCAGCCGTGCAGGCTGCGGGCTGCCAGCATGCCCGCGGCCAGCGCATCGCACCGGCTGTGCCCCCGTCACGCCCGCTGGCGATGCCGGGCGCAGCGGCGACGAACCGGCTGGGGATAATGCGCCGACACTCTGGCCCGGAGCCCGCCCATGCAATCGATCACGCTGCGCTTTCTTGCATCGCACCACACCACATCACCCTCTGCGGCCCGCATTCCGGGGGGCACGGTGCTGCGCTGGGTGGACGAGGCCGGTTTTGCCTGCGCCAGCGCCTGGGCGCGCGGGCCCTGCATCACGCAATTTGTGGGCGGCGCCGATTTCACGCAGCCCATCCGGCCCGGTGACCTGGTGGAAGTGCATGCCAAGCTGGCCTACACCCACGAGTCCACGCTGAGCCTGGCGGTGGAGGTGCGCAGCGGCACCGTGCAAGGCGGCCCGCTGCACGACGTGGTGCACTGCGTGGCGGCCTACACCGCGGTGGATGCCGACGAGGTGCCGCGCACAGTGGACAAGTGGGTGCCCGAAACCCCGGGCGACATTGCGCTGGCGCAGCGCGTGCAGGCCCACCTGGAAGCCGCGCGGGCAGCGCAGTGACGGCGCCCGCGGCAGCATCGGCCACCCCCTTTCGCCCACGCGACCTGCTCGCGGCGCTGCTGGTGGTGGTGCTGTGGGGCGTGAACTTTGTGGCGATGAAGTGGGGGCTGGAGAGTTTCAGCCCCTTCCAGCTGGGCGCCGCGCGCTACCTGTTTGCGGCCGTGCCGCTGGTGCTGCTGGTGCGCCCGCCGCGCGTGCACTGGCGCTGGGTGGTGATGTTCGGGCTGTTCCAGGGCATCGGGCAGTTCGGGTTTCTGTTCTTTGCGCTCAAGGTGGGTATGACGGCCGGGCTGGCGAGCGTGTTGCTGCAGACCCAGGTGTTCTTCACCGCGCTGTTCGGCTTTGCGCTACTGCGCGAGCGGCCGGGGCGCCCGCTGGTGTGGGGGCTGGCGCTGGCCGCGGCGGGCCTCGTGTGCTTTGTCATGAACTATGTGGGCCCGGCTGCAGGCAGCGGCATGGGCAGGGGCTCGGCCACCACGCTGGCGGGCCTGTTCCTCACGCTGTGCGGCGCGGCCATGTGGGCGTCATCCAACATCGTGGCGCGGCTGGCGCAGCAGCGCAGCCCGGGCTACGACCCGCTGGCGTTCGTGATCTGGAGCAGCGCGGTGCCGGTGCTGCCGTTTGTGGTGCTGTCGGCCGTGTTTGATGCCGACGCCGCGCGCTGGCTGCACTGGCAGGCGCTGGCCGACGTGCCCTGGATCGCCTGGGCATCGGTGGCCTACCTGGGCTGGGCCGCCACCATCGTCGGCTATGCGCTGTGGACGAACCTGCTGCAGCGCCACCCGGCCAACCGCGTGGCGCCCTTCAGCCTGGCCGTGCCGGTGGTGGGGCTCACGACGGGGTGGCTGGTGCTGGGTGAGACGGTGGCGCCTTGGCAGTGGGCGGGCATCGCCTTCATCGTGGTGGCGCTGGCCTGCGTGGTGCTGGGGCCCAGGTTTCAGACCAAAAAGGCTTCCATGGCTTGATTTGATTGGCTTTATTGCTATTTATGTAATAGCAAACTGTATCTCTCCACGGTGGCACCGCCAGGACCGCCCCGCCTGCGGTACCGGCCCGTTCCGCTACAGCACGCGCCGCCGGGCAAACCGCACCACCGTCACGCCCGCCCGGGCCTGGCGTACCGAGGGCATCACCAGAACGCAGTCGTCGTACGGCGTGGTCACCGGCACGCCATCGTTGTCGCCCATCACGGTGCCGGCCTTCGCAATCACCTCCAGCCCCGTGAACGGCGCCACAAACCGGAAGGCGCTGCTGGTGGCCACCACCGGCCCCGTCACCTCCAGCGCCCACTGGCGCGGTGCGTCGGGCAGGCGCCAGCCGGGCAGCTGCTGCGCCAGCGCGTCGGCATCGAGCACGCCCGCCTGTTCGAAAAAGCGCACGCACTGGTCCTGCGCCACGGCGCGGCTGGCCGGGTCACCATGAAAGCCGCATTCGACGAGCAGCGAGCGCGTGTCGTGCCCCGGCGCATCGGCCAGCGCGCCAAAACGGCCGTAGTCGCGCATGCGCACGCCGTCCTTGTGGCCGGCATCAACGACGATGTGCTCGGGCGAGCGCATGGCGCGCGCCAGCTCCAGGTTGCGCGGCTGCATGCCCGTGAGCAGCAGCGGTGCCGAGGGCTCGTGCATGGAGTGGATGTCCAGCAGCCAGTCGGCCTGCGTTACCCAGGGCCGCAGCGCGGCGGCACGGCGGCGCTCGCGCGTATCGGCGGCGTCCATGCGCTCGTCGAGCCACTGGCGGTTGAGGTCTTCGTCGGTGAAGCGCGAGGCATCGTGGTTGGTCGCGTCAAACCGGTCGAAGGCATCGAGGTTGCAAAACGCGAGCGTGAGCGACCCGCGCACGGGCCGCAAGCCGGCCTCCAGCAGGCCCTTCAAGGCCCAGGCGCCGCACAGCTCGTTGCCGTGCACCAGCGCGCTGACCATCACGCGGCGGCCGGGCAGGCCCGAGTCGAAATGCCACACGCCCTCGGTGCCGGTGTTGCCCGCGCGCCAGGCGCTAATGTCCGGGGCGGGCAGCTCAAAGTGCAGGGGCTGCACGGTGCGGTTGTCGTTGGGGTGGCTCATTCTTCGATCTTTGCGTAATCCACAATCTTTTTGTACTTGACCACTTCGGTCGCCAGGAACTGGTCGAGGTTCACCGTGGTCGCCGCCACGGTGGAGCCGCTGGCTTCCATCTTCTTTCTGAACTCGGGCGACTGCAGGCTGTCGTTGAGCGCCTTCTTGAGCTTGTCGAACACGGGCTTTGGCAGGTTGGCCGGGCCCATGAGCGCAAACCACACGCCGATGTCCACGTTCTTGTACTGCGCGGTTTCGGCCAGCGCCGGAATGTCGGGCGTGGTGGCCGAGCGTTTGGCTTCGGTGGTGCCCAGCGCGATGACCTTGCCGCTCTTGATATGCGGCAGGCCGCTGGAGAGCACGAATACGCCGTACTCCAGGTTGTTGCCCATCAGGTCGTTGGTGAGCGGCGCCACGCCACGGTAAGGGATGTGCGTCATGAACAGCTTGCCCTGCTCCTTGACCATCTCACCCGCCAGGTGCAGCGAGGTGCCCACGCCCGAGCTGCCGTAGCTGAACTTGCCGGGGTTCTTTGACACCTTCTGCGTGAACTCGGCCAGGTTCTTCACGCCCGCGCCCTGCGAGGCCACCAGCACCAGCGGCTGCGAGGCAATCAGGCCGATGGCGGTGAAGTCCTTGATGTCGTACTTGACCTTTTTGGTCACCAGCTTGTTGATGGCGATCTCGTTGCTGGCACCCACCAGCAGGGTGTAACCATCGGGCGCGGCGCTGGCGACCTTCTGCGCGCCGATGGCGCCACCGGCACCGCCGATGTTCTCGATGACCACCGGCACGCCGAGCTTGGTGCTCAGCTCGGTCGCCACGGTGCGGCCCGTCAGGTCGGTGCTGCCACCGGGCGGGTAGCCCACGACGATGGTGATGGGCTTGGACGGCCATGCCGCATCCTGCGCGAGCACGGGCGCAGCGGTGGACAGCAGGGCAAGGCCGCACAGCAGTGCAGTGCGGCGGGGGGCAAACGACAGGCGGGTGGTGGGCATGGGGTTTCCTGGAGGTGAAGGCGCAGGCACGGCCGGTACAGCACACATGGGGGTACGTGCAGTGCATCGGCTCATCGACACCTGGCAGCCATGCCTGATTGTCAAAAGCGTACGGGCTGCGCGTTGTGCCAAAACGGCACCAGCCCGTGCCGTATGGACTGCGCCGCTAGGGGTTCACCCGAAGTTGCGCCAAGGGGGCAGCGCCCGCGCACCGCCATAGCTTTCAGCGCTGCGCCATTGCCTTCCAGAACGCTTCGGCCAGCGGGCCCAGCCGCCGCTTGGGGCGGTACAGGCGCACGTCAAAGCGCACCTCCATGCGCGCATCGCCGGCCGGGGCCAGGCGCCCGGCCTTGCAGTCGGCATGCACCATGGACCACGGCAGCCAGGCCACGCCCAGACCCTTTTGCACGTATTCGTAGTGCGCGTCGGCCGAGTCGCATTCCACCACCCGCTGCAGGCGCGGGGCGTGCGGGTTTTGCGCCAGGTGGTCTTCCACCAGCCGCCCCAGCGCCAGCTGCGGCGCATACGCCAGGTAGGGCACCAGCGCCGTGCCCTGGCCAAAGCGGTGCTGCGCCGTGCCCTGGGCCGTGGCGCGCGACACGGGCACCAGCCGGTCGGACGCGACGGTGACGTGGCTGAACTGTCGGGCATCGAGCCGCACGGCCAGCGTGGGGTGGTGGTAGACGAGCGAAAAGTCGGCCTCGCTGCGCTCGAGCATGGCCACCGTGTCGGCCAGCGCCCGGGTGCGCACGCAGACCTCGGCCCCCTGCAGCACCGGCCGCAGGCGCACCAGCCAGTCGGCCACCACGGTGCGCGCCAACGTGCGGCCCGTGGCCAGCGTGATGGTGCGGCCCTGGCGCCCGGCCAGGCTCTGCAGCTCTTCGTGCGACTGGGTCAGGCTGCGCGCCAGGTTGCCCGCCGTTTCCAGAAAGCTCTGGCCCGCCGGTGTGAGCGTGACGGGCCCGCCGCCGCGCTCCACCAGCGGCGTGCCCGCCCAGGCCTCCAGCGCGCGGATGCGCCGGCCAAAGGCAGGGTGGGTGACATGCCGCAGCTCGGCGGCGCGCGTGAAGCTGCGCTCCTGCGCCAGCACGATGAAGTCTTCGAGCCATTTGAGCTGCATCGCGGGGCTCCGTGGTCAGTGGGGTGCTCGCCGATACACGCGCTGCGGGTTGCGCAACGCACCGGCGCTGGTCGAATCGGGAAGGCGCGGCGCGGTGGCAGCTTCTGCGGACAGGCGACGACCCGGTACCAAGGCCATCATTGTGCGCTGGGGCGCTACCGCTCGCTGCGCCCAGCGCTCAAACGCTCCGGTATGAAAGAAGGCAACAGCGGATCTGCCCGCTGCCCGGGTGAGCCCTGTGCTTCAGTACCCCGCCGCGGCCTGGGCCGCCTGCAGCACGGCACGGGTGCGCAGGGCCTCTGCGCGCGCCGCTGCGGCAAAGTCCTCGCCGCGCGATGCGTACAGGATGGCGCGCGACGAATTCACGATGATCGGCCCATCGCTGCGAAGGCCTGCGCGCACCGTGGCCGCCGCATCGCCGCCCTGGGCACCCACACCGGGGATCAGCAGCGGCAGCGTAGGCGCAATGCTGCGCACCCGCTCGATCTCCTGCGGGTAGGTGGCGCCCACCACCAGGCCGAGCTGGCCGTTCCTGTTCCAGGGGCCCTGCGCCAGGCGGGCCACGTGTTCGTACATCAGCGGCTGGCCGTCGATGCTGGCCAGGCGCTGGTTCTGCAGATCGTCCCCGCCCGGGTTGGACGTGCGGCACAGCAGAAACGCGCCCTTGCCGTGGTAGGCCAGGTAAGGCTCGATGGAATCAAACCCCATGAAGGGCGAGAGCGTGACCGCGTCGGCGCCGTAGCGCTCGAACGCCTCCTTGGCGTACTGCTCGGCAGTCGAGCCGATGTCCCCACGCTTGGCATCCAGAATGACCGGCACATGCGGCGCATTGCAGCGCATGTGCTGCATCAGCCGCTCAAGCTGGTCTTCGGCCCCATGGGCGGCAAAGTAGGCGATCTGCGGCTTGAAGGCGCACACCAGGTCTGCCGTGGCATCAACCACCGCCGCGCAGAAGTCGTAGATCTTGCGCGGGTCGCCCTGCATCCCGGCGGGAAAGCGGGTGGGTTCCGGGTCCAGGCCCACGCACAGCAGAGATTGGTTCTGCGCCGTGGCGCTGCGCAGCATGTCGGTGAAGGTCATGGGGTAATTTTAGGTGGACCGGCCTGCCAGACGCGTACCGATGGGGCCCGCGCCACCACACAAAAGCCTGGGTAGCCCTGACAGCGGCACCACGTCGGCAAGACCGAGGGACAGCGACTGCCCGCGGCGGCAGAAAAGCACCGGGAATCCGCGGGTTACAGGCAGACAGCAAAAAAGGCCGTCAGGACGGCCTTTCGGGGTAGGCCAGCAGACTGCAGGCCCATGGGAATGCGCTGATTAGCGAGGCACCGTCAGCAGGCGCTGGACGTCGCGGTCGTTGGGCAGTGCGTAATCGTGCCCACGCACAATTCGGCCGTCTTCGGTGCGCACAAGCTTCAGGCTCACATAGGTGAAGTTGGCAGCCGCCGAATAGGTTCCCACCAGGACCATCGAAGCGTTGTGATTGCGTGCAATATCCTTGATTTCGCGCGACAGCAGCAACTCGCCGGCGCCTTCGCGCACGAACACGTCACCGCGCAGCTTGATTTCCTTCACGTTGAAACCGCCGGCCGTCATGCTGGAAGCGTACTGTTCAGACAGCGTGCGGCCCAGCGGTGCAGCGCGGCTGAGGTCATTGACATTGACCACGGTGGCCACGAGCACGGGGCCACCGCCCAGGCTGTTCATGTCGAAGCCGGCGGTGAGCTTGGCCACGGCGTCGCGGCTGCTCTGGATGAACGGGCTGCTGGCGGCTTCCTGGTAGGTGGGATCCACGCGCACTGGCGCAGCGTTGTTGGCGCAACCGGCCAGCACCACGCCGGCCAGCACCGTCAGAAGGAGTGCGGGGGTTTTCATTGCGAGACAACCTTCATGTTGACGTTCTTGTACGAGGGACGCGTGAAGAGCGGGGTGTCAGCGTTTTCCAGGTAGTACACGTCGGTCTTGCGGGCCACATACTGGCCACCGCGCGTCACGGTGGTGGTCAGGATCAGCTCGGTGTTGGTCGGGCCGCCCGAGTTGATGCTGTTGGCATAGTCGGCAGCGATCGACAGGCCAAGGCCAGCGGCCAGCTGGGCGTCAATATGTTCATTGCGCAGGCCATAGGCGGCAAACAGTCCAGCAGCCAGCATGGTGAACTGACCCGGAATGAAGTGCGGGCGCTCGCTGTTGTGACGCACCACCTGGATACCGTACGACACATCAAGCGCCAGACCCTGGCTTTGGTGAACCACGGCACCGTTTTGAACCAGCTTGGTGATCAGGAATTCACGGAATGCCGTTTCAAACTGCGTGGCATTGGCAGGCAGAGAAACGTGCAGCGGGGTATTGGCTGCAATACCTGCCTTGTCGAGGGTGCCCAGCGTTTGCTGGACTACGTCGCGCGAAACCAGATCCCAGTGACCGGCAGAACGCACCTTGGGTTGCGAGGTGTATTCGAAATTTTCCGCAACGGGAATAGGCGCCCTCTGTGCGCACCCCACCAAAGTTGCCACAGCGCCAGCCAGCACGGCCAAGCTGATTGCCTTTGAAAACGACATGATTCCCTCCTACGGACTGAATTTGCGAGGACCCGGACAGATACAACCCGCGCGATTTAAAAATAATTCTGGGCGGTATCCTCAACAAAAACAAGAAAAAATTACGCTAACTGCGCTCCGGCGTACACAGTTCGTTGTTTTTGGTCACAGTTGTGTGTCGATGCAAGGCCTGTAAGCGGGGCGGGATTGCCAGAACCCCCTCCCTCCTTGCATTTGCTTACATGGAACCGGCTGCGCGCTGCTCGAGGATGTCAAAAGCGGGCAGTTTTTTGCCTTCCAGCACTTCCAGGAAGGCGCCGCCGCCGGTGGAGATGTAGCCCACCTGCGCCTCAATGCCATATTTGGCAATGGCCGCCAGAGTGTCGCCACCCCCTGCAATGCTGAAAGCGGGCGACTCGGCAATGGCCTTGGCCAGCTGCTTTGTGCCGTTTTCAAAGGCAGCGAACTCGAACACGCCGACGGGGCCGTTCCAGACGATGGTGCCGGCCGATTTGAGCTGCGCTGCCAGCCGCGCTGCGGTCTGGGGGCCGATGTCCAGGATCAGGTCGTCTGCTTCCACATCGGTGGCCGCCTTCACGGTAGCCGGTGCGTCGGCCGCAAAGATCTTGGCCGTGACCACGTCGGTGGGGATCGGCACCTCGGCGCCGCGGGCCTTCATGGCCTCCATCACGGCGCGGGCTTCTTCCAGCAGGTCGGGCTCGGCCAGACTCTTGCCGATGGGCAGGCCGGCGGCCAGCATGAAGGTGTTGGCAATGCCGCCGCCCACGATGAGCTGGTCCACCTTGGAGGCCAGGCTCTTGAGGATGGTGAGCTTGGTCGACACCTTGGAGCCGGCCACGATGGCAGCCAGGGGGCGCTGCGGGTGGGCCAGCGCCTTGGTCAGTGCGTCGATCTCGGCCGACAGCAGCGGGCCGGCGCAGGCCACGGGGGCGTACTGGGCGATGCCGTAGGTGGTGCCTTCGGCGCGGTGGGCGGTGCCAAATGCGTCGTTCACGAAGATGTCGCACAGCGCGGCGAGCTTGCGGGCCAGGTCTTCCTTGTTTTTCTTCTCGCCCACGTTCAGGCGGCAGTTCTCCAGCAGCACGACCTGGCCGGGGGCCACGGTCACGCCGTCCACCCAGTGGCTGACCAGGGGCACGTCGCGGCCCAGCAGCTCCGACAGGCGTGCGGCCACGGGTGCCAGCGAGTCTTCGGGCTTGAACTCGCCCTCGGTGGGGCGGCCCAGGTGGCTGGTGACCATGACGGCTGCGCCGGCATCCAGTGCCATGCGGATGCAGGGCACCGAAGCGCGGATGCGGGTGTCTTCGGTGATGCGACCGGCGTCATCCTGCGGCACGTTCAGGTCGGCACGGATGAAAACGCGCTGGCCCTGGGCCTTGCCCTGGGCGCACAGGTCGGAAAAACGGAGGATGTTCATGGGGGCAGCTTCCTGGGGGCGATGGATCGGGGGAAAGGGCCGCCATTTTAGGCGCCCGCCACCGTGCGCCCGGCCCCTGCCGGGCCAGGGGTGTGCGCCTACCAGCCCCAGCCGATGTGCAGCGGCAGGTACACCGCCATGCCGACCACGATGGTGCCCAGGATGCCGCGGCGCCAGAAGTAATAGGCCGTGGCGCACAGCACGGCCGGTATCCGCGCATCGCGGAAAGTGCCGATGAGCTCGCCATGGGCCATGAGGATCTCGGGCGCGATCACGGCCGTGAGCGCCGCCAGGGGCGCGTACTTGAGGCCACGCTTGAGCCAGTCGGGCAGGGGCAGCTCGCGCTGCGGGATCATGAAGAAAGCGCGCGAGATCACGGTGATGGCCGCCAGCCCGGCAATGGCAACGGCGGGCTCCACCCAGGACCAGTCCAGGGTCACGTTCATGGATGTCGCTCCTCGCGCAGGGCCACGGCGTCGCCGTCCTGCACCTGCGTGCGCTCCTCGGGCGGCAACGTGCTGTCGGGTGGAACCAGCACCACCCGCGGATGGTGGCGGCGGCGGTCCACCGCCTCCATCAGCAGGCCGGCCGCCACGGCCGCAGCAATGGCCACCAGGATGTTGAGCTTGAGCGGCAGGGCAAAGGCCGCGATGGCAGCTGTGGCAGCCACACCGGTGGCAAGCCACGTGGCGCGGTCAAACAGCAGCGACAGCAGCACGCCCAGCAGCGCCAGCACGCCCGCAAACCCCAGCCCCCACGACAGCGGCACGGCATTGGCCAGAAGGATGCCCGCAATGGACGGCACCTGCCAGGCCAGCCAGTTGGTGGTGGCGGCGCCCCAGAAGTAAGGGATCTGCTCGGGCTGCGGGCGCGGCTCGGGAAAGCGCTTCATGAACGCCACGTAGATCACATCCCCACTGAAATAGCCCACGGCCAGCCGCTGGCGCAGCGGCAGGTGCGCGAAGTAGCTGCGCCACATGCTGCTGAAAATGACAAAGCGCAGGTTGACGCAGGCAGCCGTGAGCCAGACCACCCACAGCGGCGCGCCCACGGCCATCAGCGGAATGACCGCCAGCTGCGCGCTGCCCGCATACACGGCCAGCGACATGAACAGCGCCATGCCCACCGGCATGCCGCTCTTGACCATGGCCACGCCCGTGACCAGCCCCCAGGCCGCAATGCCCAGCGAGGTGCCCGCCATGTCCTGCGCCGCCTGGCGAAACGACGGGTGCTGTACCGTGACCCGCACTGCGGTCACTGCGCCAGAGCGCTGGCTCATGCGCCGGCCTGGCCCGGCGCTTGGGCCGCCACCCCGCCCAGCTGCATGCCCGGCTGCAGATCAAAGCCGCGCAGGAAGTCCGCTGCCGACAGGCGCTTGCCGCCCGCGCGCTGCAGCGTGGTCAGGCGCAACGCGCCCTCGCCGCACGCCACGGTCACGCCATGGCCATTTGCAGACAAAATATGCCCTGGTCGCACGTCCTTATTGACTTTGGTGCTATCAATTTCGCAGGACCATACCTTGACGGTTTCACCGGCGCACCCGGTGCTGGCACCCGGAAACGGATCAAAGGCGCGCACACGCCGCGCGATTGCGGGGGCGTCGAGCGACCAGTCGATGGTGCTTTCGGCTTTTTCGATCTTGTGGGCATAGGTGACGCCTTCAGCCGGCTGCGGCGTGGCGCGCAGGCCGCCGCTGGCTGCCTGCTCCAGCGCCTGCACGATCAGGCGCGCACCCTGCGCTGCCAGGCGGTCATGCAGCGTGGCGGTGGTGTCTGTGGGCGTGATGGGCAGCCGCTCGGTGAGCAGCATCTCGCCGGTATCGAGACCGGCGTCCATCTGCATGATGGTGATGCCGGTTTCGGCATCGCCCGCCTCGATCGCACGGTGGATGGGCGCCGCGCCACGCCAGCGGGGCAGCAGGCTGGCGTGGATATTGAGGCACCCCTTGGGCGGCAAGTCCAGCACCCACTGGGGAAGGATGAGCCCATACGCAGCCACCACCATCACGTCGGCCTGCGCCGCCATCAGCGCCTCCCGCGCGGCGGCCGCATCGCCCTGGTATTTGCGATCCAGGCGCAGGCTGCGCGGCTGCACCACAGGAATGCCGTGGGCCAGCGCGCACTGCTTGACGGGCGACGCCTGCAGCTTCATGCCCCGGCCCGCGGGGCGGTCGGGTTGCGTCAGCACCAGGGGGACCGAGAAGCCCGCCTGCAGCAGGCCCTGCAGCGCAGCGCTTGCAAACTCGGGGGTTCCGGCAAAGATCACTTTCATGGGCAGGGTCCGTACAAGGGGATCAACAGGGAAGAGCGCTGGGGTGCGCGGCACGGCGGGCAAACGGTGCAACCGCGGGGCTGGCAGCGGCGAAACACATTGCAAGGGTATCCAGGGTGCGGGCCTGCCGCCGGGGCACGTCGCGGTGGTTTCGGTCACCACCGGTCATGCGGGTCAACCTGCGCATTGACTGGCTGCCGCACATCCGTCACCCGCGATCAGTCGCGCGCGTTGTCGAAATTGGGCAGCTCGTCGGTGAAGATGACCTGCCGCACCACACCCTGGCGGTCCAGGTGCACGTGCGCCAGGCGGGAATCAGAGTTTTGCCTGAAGCGGTAGGTCCAGATGTCGCCGTCAAAGCGTGCCACCCGCTCCACCAATACGGGTGGGCCGAAGGTGCGCTGCACGTCCTGGGCGTTCCAGCCGCTGGCAGTCAGCGCCTCGAAGCGGGACTGCGTCAGCACCTGCTCGTTGCGCACCAGCCGCCCGCTGGCGTCAAAGTCAAGGTTGTAGGCGGCAAAGCCTGCTGGCAGCTCGGTGTACAGCAGCCGCTCGCCCGAAGGCAGGGCATACACCGCATTCGGCGGCCCGAGCCTGGCCAACACATCGCTTTTGAGCGCGCCAGGGGCCTCGCGCGCTGGCAGGGCGCACCCGGCAGAAAGTACAGCCACCGCTGCACACGCAAGGGCAAACCGCCAGCCTGCTGAACGGCGCGGCGCGCCAGGGGCAGCACCAGCAGCGGCCATCAGTCGCGGGCTCCGCGCTGCTGCTTGATCATCTTGGTCTTGATCCGGTTGCGCTTGAGCGGCGAGAGGTATTCCACAAACACCTTGCCCAGGAGGTGATCCATCTCGTGCTGCATGCACACGGCCAGCAGCCCGTCGGCCTCGATCACGCGTGACTGGCCCTGTGCGTCGAGGGCCCGCACATGCACTGCATCAAAGCGCTCCACACCGTCATAGATGCCTGGCACCGAAAGACACCCTTCCTCGTTCACATGGGTCTCTTCACTGGCCCAGACGATCTCGGGGTTGATCAGCACCAGGGGCTGGTCGCGCTCTTCAGACACATCGATCACCACGACACGTTCGTGAACGTCGACCTGGGTGGCCGCCAGCCCGATGCCGTGGGCGTCGTACATGGTGGCGAGCATGTCCGACACGAGCGCCTTGACGCGCTCGTCCACGACCTGGACGGGCTGGGCGACCTTGTGGAGGCGCGGGTCGGGGTAACAGAGAATGGGAAGGATTGCCATGGAGATCGGGATTAGCTGTCGCTATTTTCGCCACTTTTGGGCTGCGTGGCGGGCCCGCAGGGCAATAATCGTTGCCGAATCAAGGGCTTGAGCAGAGAATCTGAGAAGGTTTGTAACGAATATGCCGGGGGACTCGCATGCCGCGAGCACTGCGGCGCAGCGAGGGGCGTTTCACAATGCATGAGAAGAGGAACCACATGACAGCATTCACCAGCATGCGGCGGAACGCTCTGGGCGCATTCACCATTCTTGCTGGCGCAACGCTGTGCACGCTGTCGGCCCATGCACAAAACCCTCCAGTCTCGGGAACACAGCGCGCCACCGCGCAACAGGTGTCCGAGCGGGGCATACCGCTGTCCGAATTGGCACCCAATGCCCCGGACACCTACACCGTCAAGCGCGGAGACACGCTGTGGGGAATCTCCGGCATGTACCTCAAGCGCCCATGGCGCTGGCCCGAGCTGTGGGGCATGAACCTCCAGGCCATCCCGAACCCGCACCTCATCTTTCCGGGGCAAACGCTGTACCTTGACCGGAGCGGCGGCTATGCACGGCTGAGCACGACGCCCCCCGGCTCTAGCGAGCCCGAAACCGTCCGCGTGTCGCCACGCACCCGCAGCGAGAGCCTGGGTGACACCGCACTGCCCACGCTCAAGCCACACCTGATCGAACCGTTCCTGGTGGAGCCGCTCGTGGTGGACGCGCAGGTGCTGCAGCAGGCACCACGCATCATCGCGACCACCGAAGAGCGCGTGCTGATGGCAACCGGAGACCGGGCCTATGTGCGCAGCCACCAGGCATCTCCGCTGCAGGCAGATGCCGGCGATCCCCGGCAGTTCAGGGTTTTCCGCGACGCAGTTGCCCTGAAGGACCCGGCCACGGGCGAGATTCTGGGATACGAGGCCCAGTATCTGGGACGGGCCGAACTGATCCGCGGGGAGTCGTTTGAAGATGTGCCTAACGGGCGCGGTGGCTACACCACCGAATATGTGCCCGCCACCATAGACCTGAAGGCAACCAAGGAGGAAATTCGCGCGGGCGATCGCCTTCTTCCCATGCCTGGGCGCGCGTTTGTCACCTACACACCCCGTGCGCCCCAGATGGACGTGGAAGCGCGCGTCGTCTCCATCTACGGGAGCTCGGCGGTCGCCTTCGCAGCCCAGAATCAGGTGGTTGCCATCAGCGTGGGCTCCCAGGACGGCGTGGAGCCGGGCCACGTCCTGACCTTGCTCTCGCGCGACAGCCGCGTGAAGGACGTAAGCGACGGGAAGAACGCCTCTATCAAGCTTCCCAACGAAGACAACGGTACCGTGATGGTGTTCCGCACGTTTGAGCGGGTCTCGTACGCACTGTTGCTGGAGATTCGCAACGGCGTTCGCGTCGGCGACCGGTTGGTCAACCCCAAATGATCGTTACTGCGGCCTGAAATGGCGGGCTGCGGCTCGCTGAAAGCGGTTCACCCACCTGATGGATCGGCATGAACTCGGCGCGTGGCTGCGGCTCACGCTGTCCACGGGCGTAGGAAACACGGCAGCGCGGCGTTTGCTGGGCCGCTTCGGATTGCCACAGGCCATTTTTGCGCAGCCGGAAGCTGTGCTGGCCCAAACCGTGAACGTGGTTCAGGCGCGCGCCCTGACCGAGGTTCCGCCCACTTGGGCGGAACTCGTCGAGCAGACCTGGGACTGGCTACAGTCCACAGAAACAGACACCGGGATCGCCAGGACCATCGTCACACTGGGGGACGCTCGCTATCCCCGCGCGTTGCTTGAAACAGACGACCCTCCGCTGGTGCTCTACCTCATGGGTGCCGCACGCTGGCTGGCGCACGACCCCATTCCCGCCGGGCCGTGCCTCGCGATCGTGGGAAGCCGGAACCCGACAGCACAGGGGGCCGAGAACGCAAGGCAGTTTGCCCGTGCACTCGGCCAGGCTGGCCTCTCCATCATCTCGGGCCTTGCGCTGGGAGTGGACGCCCAGGCCCACGAAGGCGCTCTGGAGGCGTCAGCAGGCCATGCCGTACCAAGCATCCCGCCCACCATTGCAGTCGTCGGTACCGGGCTTGACCGCGTCTATCCCCGCAGAAACCTCGACCTGGCACGCCGCATTGCCGCGCACGGACTCCTGATCAGCGAATACCCGCTGGGAACGCCTCCCCTGGCACCCAATTTTCCGAAGCGCAACCGCATCATCTCGGGCCTCTCGCAAGGCACCCTGGTCGTCGAGGCTGCCCTGGCCTCAGGCTCGCTGATCACCGCAAGGACCGCGGTGGAGCAGGGCCGTGAAGTATTTGCAATTCCTGGGTCGATCCATTCGCCGCAATCGCGCGGCTGCCACGCACTGATCCGCCAGGGCGCAAAGCTGGTCGAAACCGCCCAGGATATTCTTGAAGAGCTCCAGCTTCAGCCCATGGCCCGGCAGCACGGTCCGGACGCCGACAACGTGCCCGCGCGCGACGATTGCGGCCCCCCAGACGGACCGCTCCTGGCAGCACTCGGTTTCGATCCGATGGGTATCGACGCGCTGGTAGCTCGCACTGGCATGGACGCGGCCACGCTTCAGGTGCAGCTGCTGACCCTCGAGCTGGAAGGACGCGTCGCGAGGCTGGCCGGAGGAATGTTCCAGCGCGTGGAGCGCGCATGACGCCATGCATAGCCGCAAGAAGCTACGCTCCAGGCGCCTGCTTACGCCTGACGCAGCTGATCTGCTGAGCCAGGCCGCCCGAAAAGATAGCCCTGAAACTTGCGGCAACCGTTTTGAAGCAGGAAGGCGCGCTGCCCTTCGCTCTCGACGCCTTCGGCGACGACATCGAGCCCCAGGCTTCGGGCTAGCGCGATGATCGTACAGGCGATAGTGGCGTCGTTGGGGTCCGTCAACACGTCGCGCACGAAGCTCTGGTCGATCTTGAGCTGATCGAGCGGCAACCGCTTGAGGTAGCTCAGGGAGGAGTAGCCCGTTCCGAAATCATCCAGCGAGAAGCCGACCCCCAGCTTGCGCAGCGCCTGCATTTTCAGAATGCTGTCTTCCACATCGTGCAGCAGCAGGCTTTCCGTGAGCTCCAGCTTGAGGTGCCGCGGATCGGCGCCTGTTTCCAGCAACACGGCCTTGACCTGGTCCACGTAGTCGGCTTGCCTGAACTCGTGTGCACTCACGTTCACTGACACGTTCCATCCGGCTACCGACGGGTCACCCGCCCCAGCCCAGTCTGACAGCTGGCGGCACGCCATTTCGAGCACCAGACGGCCCAGGGACACAATGAGGCCGGTCTGCTCTGCCAACGGGATGAACTCGCCGGGGGGCACCAGTCCGCGCTGGGGGTGGGCCCACCTCACGAGCGCCTCGGCACCCAGCACTGCACCACGCTCATCCACCACACGCTGAAAGTGCAGTATGAACTCCCTGCGGGCCAATCCTTGCCGGATGGCACCCTCAAGGGCCGAGCGTTCAGACGCAGCCGCCTGCACGGCAGGGTCGAAGAAGCACAGCGTGTTGCGCCCCTGCGACTTGGCCTGGTACATCGCCAGGTCCGCGCGCTTGAGGAGCTCCTGAACCAGCATCGCTCGGCCGCAAAACAGCGCCACGCCGATGCTGGGGGTACTGTGCACGTCCGCGTGCTGTATGCGGTAGGGCTGGTTCAGCGCCTGCAACAGCTTGTGCCCGATGGCTTCGGCCTCTGCCGCCGCAGCCGGCGCCCCGGTGTTCAGGCTGGTGACCACCACCACGAATTCATCGCCTCCCAGTCTGGCCACGGTATCGGTGGTGCGAACGCAGCCGCGCAATCGCGCACCCACCTGCACCAGAAGCTGATCCCCCCAGTCGTGGCCCAGCGTGTCGTTCACACCTTTGAAGTTATCGAGATCCAGAAAAAACAATGCGCCGTGGCACTGATCGCGCACGCAGGTGGCAAGAGCGTGCTCCAGCCGGTCCGACAGCAAGCGCCGGTTGGGCAGGCCCGTCAGATCGTCAAAAAAGGCCAGGCGTTCGATTTCGGCTTCGGCGCGCTTGCGGTCGGTAATGTCGCTGGCAATGCCCCGGTATCCCGTGAAGCTACCTTCCAGGTCATAGATCGGCTCTCCGCTGATGGAAACCCAGTGAAGACTTCCATCTTCGCCGCGCTGCTGTATCTCGAAGTCATGAAATACCTGATGGGCTTGCAGTTGCGCCTTGTACTCGGCCCATTCCCGGTCGCCAGGCACGGTGCCGGCCATCTCCCATGGCGTGCGGCCCTGGTAGGCGCCCCATGCGTCGGGTGCCTTGTGGACGTTGCCGTCCACCCGCACGAAGCGAAACTGTGCATCCTGTTCCCAGTACCAATCGGACGATAGCTGTGTCAGGCTGCGCCAGCGTGCCTCGCTTTGTCGCAGTGCTTCGAGCGTGCTCAGGTAGTCGGTCACATCGGTAAAGGTCCTCACTCGTCCGCCCTCCTTCAGCGGATGGGTGCGCACCTCGATGTAGCGGCCGTGGGGGTTTTTACGAACGTACCGGGGAGGCATGGGCAGATCATTGCCGCCATGCGGATACTCGGATGCCACATAGGCACGTGCAGCTGGTTCGATCAGTTCAAACCCGGGACCAAAATCGCCGCGCTCTTTCTGAAAGCGCACCACCTCTTCCACCCGGGGCTGGGTGGCCAGCAGTTCTTCGGGCAGATCCAGAACCTCCAGATACCGCCGGTTGTAAACGCGGATGCGGCCTTCTGCGTCCACGTTGGAGATGCCCTGCGAAACGCTTGCCAGCGTTCCCTCGAGTGCACGGGTCTTCTCTGCAAGCAGCTCGCTCGTGCGCGCCAGTTGTTGTTCTACCGAAGTGCGCGCTAGTTCGGCGCGCCGCGCCATTTCGAGCTGGCCGATGGTGCTCAACAGCGGTTGCAGGAAGCGGATGTCTGCCTCGGTGTATCCGCCCGGTCGGTTGGCAAGTCCCACCATGGCGACCAGTTCGCCGGTGGCGTGAATCGGAAGGCCCACATAGGTCTGGATGACCGGGTGGCCCGCCGGAATGCCGGCACTGCGTGAATCGTTCGGGGCATCGTTGGCCAGCACGGGCTGGCCGGAGACCAGCGTTGCGCCCACGAGCGAATTCAGGTTGTCGAACACCATGCCTTCATCGGCATGCCGGGCGTAGCGTGCCCGCGAGGCGTCATCCCAACTGATATCGGTCAGCGCATGCACGCGCAGGTAAGGGTCCCCGTTATCGGCACGCTCGACTTGCCCCACCATGCCAAAGCCGCTCTGGGTGAGCGCCATGAGTTCACCCAGCAAGGCCTCGAACGCTGCACGCGGGCCAGCGCTGGCGATGAAGATCGCCTGCGCCTGGGAGATCGCCTGGAGCAGCTTGTGCTGGCGCGCCAGCATGGCCTCGGCCTCCTCGCGCACCCGCTTGCCGGCATGCCGCTCGAGCACGGCATCAATCTGGGCAGGCAGCTCCAGCAGGTAATCCAGGCGTGCATCCTGGACCGCAAAATCATCAAACCCATGGCGCAAGGCCTGCGCTGCACGGGTCTCATGGCCAACCCCCACGACGATGATGGCCGGAATCCCGCGCAGCGTGTGCAAGAGGTCAAAGGCAGCCCCGCCGAGGGTCCGCTCCGCGGCCAAGACCACATCAGGCCGGCGATCACACAGGTAGGCCTGCCCCTCGGTCAGCGACCCCGCAATGTCCACCGTCCAGCCGGACCACGGGTCGGCCAGGGCCTCTTTCACCGCCTTTGCATGACCAGCGTCGCTTTCAATGAAAAGGATGGTGATGGGCATGGGTGCAAGGATGCGATGGCTCAGGACTTCTTGCGTAGGCGATGTAACAATCAGGAAACATTATGCGGTGCTGAGCCGACCCGTGCCTGGCATTCCGGCCAGGGTGCGGATGTTTACACTGTCGCCGTTGCGCACGCAGCCAGGCCCGGGCGCCCGAGGAGTTTGCGAGGCCACGTTCCATGCGGGCTGCGCCTCCCGCCACGGTGCGGCTCAATGCCCACTTCCTGAGCCCCATCCATTCCCGCTCCCACCTTTGCGCCATGCATTCCCAAAGCATCAACAACTACCTTCGCGAACACATCCGTACGGTGCCCGACTGGCCCGCGCCGGGCGTGCAGTTTCGGGACATCACGCCTTTGCTGCAGGATCCAAAGGTGTTCCGGGTGCTGATCGATGCGTTTGTCCACCGCTACATGGACAAGGCCTTGCGGCCGGACATCGTGGCAGGTCTGGATGCGCGCGGGTTCATCCTCGGCGCGGTGGTGGCCTACGAGCTCAACGTGGGGTTCGTGCCCATCCGAAAGAAAGGCAAGCTGCCATTCACCACCGTGGAGGAAACGTATGAGCTGGAATACGGCAGTGCCACCGTGGAACTGCATACCGACGCCGTCCAGCCTGGCGACCGCGTGCTCCTGATGGATGACCTGATCGCAACCGGCGGCACCATGATGGCGGGTCGCCGCTTGCTGGAGAAACTGGGGGCCACGGTGACCGAGGGCGCAGCCATCGTGGACTTGCCTGAGCTGGGAGGTTCCGGGCGGTTGCGTGAAACCGGTCTGCCGCTTTTCACGCTGGTGGACTTTGATGGCCACTGAGCCGCAGGCGCGGAAGGCGTCGCCGTAAGCCTGGCAACCCTGTGGACGAGTGTGTTCGGTCCGGGTTGTCGCTATCCGCAGGCCGGGCTTTGCAGCCACAGCGCAACGCTGGACTCGCCCTGGGGAACCGCTGCATGACTCGCTGCGGTCTGCGCTGGCCCCGTCTGAGGCGGTCCACTGCGTTGCCTTTCTTGGAAATAGCGCGGCTGTGTGGGCTGCAAAAATCACCGTGGGGTCTGTCCCGATCCGCACCAGCGCATCTTGGCGAGGGTGATGCAGCGGCGGCCCAGGGCCTGTTCACACTATCTTTGCCAGATGCGTTGCAATGCAAACCGCGCCACTCGTTGTTGTGTTCCGGGCCAAGGCCCTGCCTTGGCGGTGTCACCCGCCTGGATTGGCGCGGTTTGCGTGGCCTTCGCACTGGCAGACACAGTGCGAACAGGCGCTAGTTCAGATCGCCGTACTGGGTGGTGCTGAGGTCTTGCGAGACGCCATCGGCGACAGGGGTCTGCGTGTCTTCAAATCCTGTCGGCGCAGAGGGCGCAAGAATGGGGCCCGAGCGCACCGCCACGCCTGGGCGCGCAGCTGCCGCAGCGGCTACGCTTCCACCAGCAGATGCAGCGCCAGCCGCGATGGCCAGTGCGCGCTTGAACGCCGCCACTTCGTCGGCCTCGATAGGCTCGTATTTGCCGGCGGAGGGCCGCTGGGGCGTTGCCGCCAAAGGCGGGGAGGCCAGTGGAGCCTGCACTGGAGGCGCCGCCCCATGGGCGGTCGGGGCCGAAGGTGCTGCCAGCGGAGCCGGGCGGGATGCAGCCGCTGGTGCCGTCGCCGGGCCCGCGGCCAGGGCCGGTGACTGGGGCGCAGCGACTGCCGCGCCTGCCGGCGAAATCGGCGATGCCGTTGCAGCCGCAGCGAGTGGGCGGCGCAGGGACTGCACGGCCGGCTGCGCGCTTGCACCCCTTTGGGGTATGCCCACCGCAACATGGTCATTGATGCGCCAGTACACCGCCGTGACCAGAATGTCGTATCGGGTCTTTGCGGTCTGTGCGATCAGCGCTTCGATTTCGCTCAGGCGCACGGTTTCGCCGCCGTACTCGCGCGCCAGGTCCATCATCACAAGAAACTGGCGGCCCCGCTGGTCCAGCGACAGCACCTTGAACTTGTAGCTGGCAGACAGGACCCCGGCGCGCACCATCGCATCGCGCACCACGGTGTAGAGCAGCTCGCGCCGCTCCATGCGCTCGTTCTTGCGGTTGGCTGCGTGCTCGGGAGGGAGTTGTTCGGAAAGCGGCCTGCCCTGGCGGCCAGGCGTCAGGGGCACGGTTGCGTCAGCATTCAGCAACCCCGAGGGTTCGGCGACGGGGCGCGGTCTGACGGGTGCCGGTTTGCGGCTGAACCAACTGAACAGGGACATGGATTGCGTGCTTTCTTCGGAACGGCGCCTGAAAATCCGGGATGAGTGTAATGCTGCCCGTCCTGCAAGGATCTCGCTGAGACTCGCAGAGACCGCGCTGAAAGCCGTCTGTCAGGTCGCCGCGACGCGGCGGCGGCGGTTGGCGAGCCGCTTTGCCAAAACAGAACCCGCAGCCATGGCCAAGCCCAGTGCAATGGCCGGCTGGCGGTTGGTGAGCTCGGTGAATCGTATCGCCGTCAGGCTCCACAGCTTGGAAGGCGCACTGGCCTGCACGGTCGCACTACGGCTGCGATGCGAAAAGAACGCGCCTTCCCCCACCACCGAACCCGCAGCGACGATGGCCAGACGCAGGCGCTCTTTTTCGTCCTGGTAGTGCACGCTGAGGCTACCGCTTTCCACGAAGTACAGGGTGCGGTCGTTGGCCCCCTGGCTGAACAGCACCTGCCCGGCGGGCAGCACCACGGGCAACAGGTACGACGACAGGATGTCCCACTGTGCAGGCGCCAGCGGGTTGGTCATGCTGTCGTCGGCACTTGCCTGGGCAATGGCATCAAGCAGCCCGCTGAGGTCGACCTTGGAAGCAACGGGGGAGGGAAGGTTCATGGTGCGCCGAAAGTACCCGTGTTACAGATTGGGCACAAGCGCTGTTTACTTCCGTTTACAACATCGTCCTCATGGATGGCGGGGCCTTGTGCCACTACTTGCCGATGCAGAAACTGGAGAAGATCACACCGAGCAGATCGTCGGACGTGAACTCGCCGGTGATCGCGCTCAGCGCGTTCTGGGCCAGCCGCAGTTCTTCTGCCAGCAGGTCCAGGGCCGGGCCGGCAGACCGCAGCTGGGCGTCGGCCTCGTCCAGGTGCACCGCCACCGCTTGCAGGGCTTCAACGTGGCGCGCGCGGGCAATGTAGATGCCTTCGGGCGCCGCCTGCCAGCCCGCCACCTGCAGCAGCAGGCGCCGCAGGCCATCCAGCCCCTCGCCCGTGCGCGCCGACAGCCGGACTGCAGGCCGCTGCCCCGCGGGCTGCGCGTTGTGCGCGGCAGCGGCTTGGTGCCCCGCGCAGTCAATCTTGTTCCACACATCGATCACAGGCACCGTTTTGGGCACTTTCAGGGCCAGTGCGCTTGCTATATCTTCCTCAGCTGCTATGTAATCCATAGCATTCTGTCGGGACAGGTCGTGCAGAAAGAGCACAGCGTCAGCCCCTGCGATCTCATCCCACGCGCGGGCGATGCCGATGCGCTCCACCTCGTCGTCGCTGTCGCGCAGACCGGCGGTGTCGATGATGTGCAGCGGCACGCCCTCGATCTGGATGGTCTGCTGCACCTTGTCGCGCGTGGTGCCGGCAATCGGCGTGACGATGGCAAGTTCTGCCCCCGCCAGCGCATTGAGCAGCGAGCTCTTGCCGGCATTGGGCTGGCCCGCAATCACCACCTTGATGCCTTCGCGCAGCAGCGCACCCTGCCGCGCACGCTGCATCACCCGCGCCAGCGTTTGCTGCAAATTTGATAGCTGACCGTGCGCATCGGCCTTGCGCAGGAAGTCGATTTCCTCCTCAGGGAAGTCCAGCGTGGCCTCGACCAGCATGCGCAGGTGGATGAGCGCATCGCGCAGGCCGTGGATTTCTTCGGAGAACGCGCCGGTGAGCGAGCGGCTGGCGCTGCGCGCCGCGGCTTCGGTGCTGGCATCGATCAGGTCCGCAATGGCCTCGGCCTGGGCCAGGTCGATCTTGTCGTTGAGGAAGGCGCGTTCGGTGAACTCGCCCGGCTGGGCCACACGCAGTCCCGGCAGGGCCGGCTGGCCGGTGGCGGCATCGATGGCGGCGCCGGCCTCCAGGCAGCGGGCCAGCAGCAGCTGCAACACCACCGGGCCGCCGTGGGCCTGCAGCTCCAGCACGTCTTCGCCGGTGTAGCTGTGCGGGCCGGGGAAGTACAGGGCAAGACCCTGGTCAATGGGCTGGCCCTGCGCATCGAGAAACGGCAGGTAGGTGGCCTCGCGGGCTTTCAGTGCGCGGCCGCACAGCGCCTGCACCAGCGCACCAATGGCCCGGCCCGATACCCGCACGATGCCCACTGCACCACGACCGGGGGCGGTGGCAATGGCGACGATGGGGTCGTGGTGACGTGCAAGCATGGCGGCAATTGATAGGGTAAAGGCGCCAAAAACGGGCGCGACCCAGGCGCGGGACACCGCGCAAGGGCCGCCCCGCCGCGCTGGTGTCGTCCCCCTTCCCGCGCGCAGCGCGAGAGAAAGGGGGAAGCGGCGCAGCCGCTCAGGGGGTTACTTAAATTTCGGAAGATTGAACTGCGGAGGAACACCCATGCGGGTGTTGATGATCCACTGCTGCGCAATCGACAGGATGTTGTTCGTCAGCCAGTACAGCACCAGGCCGGCCGGGAAGAAGAAGAACATCACGCTGAAGATCAGCGGCATGAACCACATCATCTTGGCCTGCAGCGGGTCCGGTGGCGCGGGGTTCAGGGCCGTCTGCACCAGCGAGCTCACCGTCATCAGCAGGGGCAGGATGAAGAACGGGTCAGGTGTGGACAGGTCCTTGATCCAGCCGATCCAGGGCGCATTGCGCATCTCGACGCTGGACAGCAGCACCCAGTACAGCGCAATGAACACGGGGATCTGGATCATGATGGGGAAGCAGCCGCCCATGGGGTTGACCTTCTCCTCGCGGTAGATGCGCATCATCTCCTGCTGCATCTGCTGCGGCTTGTCCTTGAGGCGCTCGCGCATCTCCATGATCTTGGGGTTGATGGCCTTCATCTTGGCCATGCTGGCGTAGGCCTTGGCGTTGAGCCAGTAGAACGCGATCTTGAGCAGCAGCACCAGCGCCACGATGGCCCAGCCCCAGTTGTTCAGGATCTTGTGCAGCTGGTCGAGCAGCCAGTACAGCGGCTTGGACAGGATGGTCAGCCAGCCGTAGTCCTTGACCAGCTCCAGCCCGGGGCTGAGCTTTTCCATCATGGTCTCGACCTGCGGGCCCGCGAACAGGCGCGCGTCGATGGCCTTGGTGGCGCCGGGCTCGATGCTGCCCAGCGGCGTGAGCATGCCCACCGAGTACAGGTTGGTGTCGACCTTGCGGGTGAACAGCTCGCGCTGCACACCGTCGGCCAGCAGCCAGGCGGTGGCAAAGTAGTGCTGCACCATGGCCACATAGCCGTTGGGCGAATCCTTGGGGATGTCGACCTTGCCGTTTTCGATGTCCTTGAACTCGACCTTCTGGTACTTCTTGGCGTCGGTGTAGACGGCAGGGCCCGTGAAGGTGGAGTAGAACGACGACTCGCCTGGTGGCTTGTTTCCGTCACGCACCAGCTGCAGATACAGCTGTGGCGACACCGCGGCAGTACCGGTGTTGACCACCTCGTGCTTCACGGCAATGTCGTAGGCGCCGCGCTTGATCGTCCAGGTCTTGGCCAGCTTGACGCCACCTTGCTCGGGCGATTCGAAGCGGATGCTGATGGAGTCTTCGCCGTCCTTGAGTTCGCGCGGGCCGGGCACCACCGTCATGGCCGTCTTGTGCGTGGGGAAAGTGCCACCCACCAGGCCCGTTTGCGCCACGTACACGCGCTGCGCACTTTCGTCGAGCAGCAGGAAGTTGCGCGTCTTGTCCGTCATGTCGATGTGCTGCAGCAGCTCGGCATGCACCAGCGAGCCGCCTTCGGTGTCGAAGGTGAGGCGGTACAGGTCGGTCTTCACTTCAACGCGCTCGCGCTTGGCGGCGGGTGCAGCCTGGCCGGGCACAGCCGAAGCGCCTGCTGCTGCAACCGCTGCCGGAGCCGGAACGCTGGCCGACGATGCCGACGGCACGCTGGCTGCACCTGCGGCGCCAGACGCAGGCGCATTGGCGGCGGGGGCTGTCACCGCGGGTGTGGTGGGGAAGAAGGTGGCCTTGTTGCCGTTGTGCAACTGCCACTTGTCCCACAGCAGAACCATGGAAAAGCCAAAAATCACCCACAGGATGGTGCGGCGAATGTCGTTCATGAAGACTTCTTTGGTGAAGATGGTTGGGTGGTGGTGTCGGAATCGGAGAGCCGCGAGAACAGGCGCATGCCGCGCGGCAGATGTTGCGGGACCGGATCATGGCCCCCATCGCACCAGGGATTGCAGCGTACCAGCCGGTGCACCGTGAGATAGCTGCCCGCAGCCGCGCCGTGCTTTTCAAGCGCCTGCAGCGAATACACAGAGCAGGTGGGCTCGAACCTGCACGCCGAGCCCAGCCAAGGGCTCAGAAAAAGGCGGTAGCCCTTGACCACGCCCATCAGCAGGCGCTGCATCATCATGGCGCAGGCACCTCGGCCACTGGCGCGCGAGGGGCCGCAGGCTGTGATGGCGCAGGGCCCGCGGAACGCCGCGCTGCATGGTCAAACAGCTGCAGCAGCTCCGCACGAACGGCGTCTTTCAACGGGTCGGAAACGGCACTTTTGAACTGCTTGCGGTCAAAGCCCGTACGCAAGCGCACCACGTGCGCTGCCTGCGGAAGCCGTGCCTCGAACGTTGCGCCTACCGTATAGATCTGCCGCTTGATGGCATTGCGCGTCACCGCGCGCTTGGCCCACCGCTTGGGAACCATGGCACCCAACCACACGCCCTGCACGGCAAACAGGGCCTGCGGCCCTTGCTGTGAAGGCAAGGAGCCGGGCCCTGTGGGTTCGCTGGCTGGGGAACGGTGTGCACCGCTGCCCGCATCCAGCACCAGACGGTGCAGCGCAAAGTGCGCAGTGCGGGAGACAGTGCCTCCCGCCATGGCGGCCTGGAACTGCGGACGGGTTTTCAGCCGTTGCATGCAGGCACCCCGTTTGTCATCTGTCGGTACAGACCGGCAGCAGGCGGGGAGCAGGCTGTAGACCGATCGGCCTTAGACAGCCAGGCGCTTGCGGCCCTTGGCGCGGCGTGCGTTGATAACGGCACGGCCGCCGCGTGTCTTCATGCGGACGAGGAAACCGTGGGTGCGCGCGCGGCGCGTCTTGGAAGGCTGGTAAGTACGTTTCATGATGCTATTCCTTGAGGTTCAGTTCCGGACTGCTGCTCTTGAACCCCGGGGCTGCTTGCACACGCTGCATGGCAGCGTTGGCGGCAGACCTGAAGGGGCCGCAAATATCGGCGCGCCGGGTCAAATCACCCTGAACACATTCAGGGAAACCCAAAATTATCGCAGGCTTGACACGGGCTGGCAATGCCTTTCGGATCCAGGGCCCAATTTACAAGTCCGGTCCAATCCGCAATGCCGCCCCGGTGCGGGTGCTACCGGGCTTCAATGAGCGCGCTGCCAGGCTGCGTGCAGCAGGGCAAAAGACCCTGCCGCCAGGCCCTGCAACCTGCGCAGCCAGCATGTGGATAACTCCTTGACAAGCTACAATCCGCGGCCCAGCCAAGTTCCTCTATCCACAACAAGAATCTCCCTGAAATGACCGAGGAACACTCCCGCAGCCCCCTCCCACCCGCTGGCTCCGACGCAGGCCAGGGCCTGTGGCAGGCGTGCGTAGAGCAGCTGGCGCAAGACCTCCCCGAGCAGCAGTTCAACACCTGGATCAAGCCGCTGATCGCCCAGGTGGCCGAAGACTTTTCCAAGGTGACGCTGCTGGTGGGCAACCGCTTCAAGCTCGACTGGATCCGCGCCCAGTATGCGGGCCGCATTGCGGCACTGCTCGAAGGCCTGTACGGCCAGCCCGTGACGCTGGAGTTAGCACTTGCTCAGCGCGAATCCGTTGCGCGTACTTATGTGCGCCCTGCCGCGCCCGAGGCTTCCAATACCCAGCAGCAGTCGGATGCACCCGCCAGCAGCAGCGACGATGCCTCTGCCGGCGCCTTCCGCAACCGGCTCAACGCCGCCCTCACGTTCGAGACCCTGGTGGAAGGCACGGCCAACCGCATGGCACGCTCTGCCGCCATGCACGTGGCCGGCATGCCGGGGCACCTGTACAACCCGCTGTTCATCTATGGCGGCGTGGGCCTGGGCAAGACCCACCTCGTGCACGCCGTGGGCAACCGCCTGCTGCAGGACAAGCCCGACGCCAAAGTTCTCTACATCCACGCCGAGCAGTTTGTGTCGGATGTGGTTAAGGCCTACCAGCGCCGCACCTTTGATGAATTCAAGGAGCGCTACCACTCGCTTGACCTGCTGCTGATCGACGACGTGCAGTTCTTCGCCAACAAGGACCGCACGCAGGAAGAATTTTTCAACGCGTTCGAAGCCCTGCTGGCCAAAAAGAGCCACATCGTGATGACTTCGGACACGTACCCGAAGGGCCTGGCCAACATCCACGAGCGGCTGGTGTCGCGCTTTGACTCGGGCCTGACGGTGGCCATCGAGCCGCCCGAGCTGGAAATGCGCGTGGCCATCCTGATCAACAAGGCGCGCGTCGAAGGCACCGAAATGCCCGAAGAAGTCGCATTCTTCGTCGCCAAGAACGTGCGCTCCAACGTGCGCGAGCTCGAAGGCGCGCTGCGCAAGATCCTGGCGTACTCGCGCTTCAACCAGAAGGAAATCTCCATCCAGCTGGCCCGCGAGGCGCTGCGCGACCTGCTGTCGATCCAGAACCGGCAGATCAGCGTGGAAAACATCCAGAAAACGGTGGCCGACTATTACAAGATCAAGGTCGCCGACATGTACAGCAAGAAGCGCCCGGCCAGCATTGCCCGCCCGCGCCAGATTGCGATGTACCTGGCCAAGGAGCTGACGCAAAAGAGCCTGCCCGAGATCGGCGAGCTGTTTGGCGGGCGCGACCACACCACGGTGCTGCACGCGGTGCGCAAGATCTCGGGCGAGCGCCAGCAGCTTACCGAGCTGAACCAGCAGCTTCATGTGCTGGAACAGACCCTGAAGGGTTGACGGCGCGTGGGAAAGACACCGAGCGGGAAGTACCCGGTAAACGGGCAAAATGGCGGGTTAGGCAGCAGGGGGAGGCACCACCTGCGCAGCTGCTGTCCAAGCACCGTCCCAAAAACCACAAGAGGTTGATGACATGATCGTCCTGAAGGCAACACAAGACAAGGTTCTCGCGGTACTGCAGTCCGTGGCGGGCATCGTGGAACGGCGCCACACCCTGCCCATCCTGGCCAACGTGCTGATCCGCAAGACGGGCAATGCCCTGCAGCTGACGACCAGCGACCTCGAAATCCAGATCCGCACCACTGCCGAGCTGGGCGGCGACACCGGCGACTTCACCACCACCGTGGGCGCGCGCAAGCTCATCGACATCCTGCGCACGATGCCGGGCGACCAGACCGTGAGCCTGGAGTCCAGCCAGTCCAAGCTGATCCTGAAGGGCGGCAAGAGCCGCTTCACGCTGCAAAGCCTGCCAGCTGAAGACTTCCCGCTGGTGCAGGAATCTGCCGCCTTCGGCCCCGTGTTCGCCGTGCCCCAAAAGACGCTGAAGGACCTGCTGGGCCAGGTGAGCTTTGCGATGGCGGTGCAGGACATCCGCTATTACCTCAACGGCATTTTGTTTGTGGCCGAGGGCAAGCAGCTGAGCCTGGTGGCCACCGACGGCCACCGCCTGGCGTTTGCCAGCGCCACGCTGGATGTGGAAGTGCCCAAGCAGGAAGTCATCCTGCCGCGCAAGACCGTGATCGAACTGCAGCGCCTGCTGAGCGATGCGGGCGGCGAGAACCAGCCGCACATCGAGATGCAGTTTGCCAACAACCAGGCCAAGTTCACCTTTGGCGGCATGGAGTTCGTCACCAAGCTGGTCGAGGGCAAGTTCCCCGACTACAACCGCGTGATCCCGAAGAACCACAAGAACAGCGTCACCCTGGGCCGCGCGCCGCTGCTGGCCAGCCTGCAGCGCACGGCCATCATGACCAGCGACAAGTTCAAGGGCGTGCGCCTGAACCTGGAGCCCGGCACCCTGCGCGTGGCGTCCAACAATGCCGAGCAGGAAGAAGCCGTGGACGAACTCGACATCGACTACGGTGGCGACACCATCGAAATCGGCTTCAACGTGACCTACCTCATCGACGCCCTGGCCAACATGGGCCAGGACATGGTGAAGGTGGAGCTTTCGGACGGCAACAGCTCAGCGCTGATGACCATCCCCGACAACGACAGCTTCAAGTATGTCGTGATGCCGATGCGCATCTAGGCCCGCTGCGGCGAGGTGCGGGGGCTGCGGCCAGCACGGCGCGCGGCACCTTGGCGGCCACGCCCAAATGCTACGCTTTTGATAGCTGCTAGCGCTTACAGATCAAGCGCTACAGCCTGATTTGACATTGAAAACATTGGAAACCCCGGTTTCCACGGATCCCAAGGCCCACCATGACCGTTGAGAACAGCATTCCTTCCGAGCCCGAAGACACCGGCGTCTCCGGCCATGTGGAGCCCACGGTTGCCAAGATCGACACCAACCAGGCAGGGGCCAGCGAAAGCTACGGCGAAGGCGCCATCACCATCCTGGAAGGCCTGGAGGCCGTGCGCAAGCGCCCCGGCATGTACATCGGGGATACGTCGGACGGCACCGGCCTGCACCACCTGGTGTTCGAGGTGGTCGACAACTCCATCGACGAAGCCCTGGCCGGCCACTGCGACGACATCGTGGTGACCATCCACAGCGACAACTCCATCAGCGTCACCGACAACGGCCGCGGCATCCCAACCGGCGTGAAGATGGACGACAAGCACGAGCCCAAGCGCTCGGCGGCCGAGATCGCGCTCACCGAACTGCACGCGGGCGGCAAGTTCAACCAGAACAGCTACAAGGTCTCGGGCGGCCTGCACGGCGTGGGCGTGAGCTGCGTGAACGCGCTGAGCCAGTGGCTGCGCCTGACCGTGCGCCGCGAGGGCAAGATGCACCAGATCGAGTTCGCGCGCGGCTTCGTGCAGAACCGCATCGTCGAGACCACCGCCAGCGGCGTCGAGATCTCGCCCATGAAAGTGACCGGCGACACCGAGAAGCGCGGCACCGAGGTGCACTTCCTGCCCGACTACGACATCTTTCGCGAGAACGCCGACTTCCACTACGAGATCCTGTCCAAACGCCTGCGCGAACTGTCCTTCCTCAACAACGGCGTTCGCATCCGCCTGAAGGACGAACGCAGCGGCAAGGAAGACGACTTCTCCGGCGCCGGTGGCGTCAAGGGCTTTGTCGACTTCATCAACAAGGGCAAGACGGTTCTGCACCCCAACGTGTTCCACGCATTGGGCGACCGCCAGAGCGACCAGGGCACCAACATCGGCGTGGAAGTGGCCATGCAGTGGAACAGCGGCTACAACGAGCAAGTCCTGTGCTTCACCAACAACATCCCGCAACGCGACGGCGGCACCCACCTGACCGGCCTGCGCGCGGCCATGACGCGGGTGATCAACAAGTACATCGACGACAACGACTTCGCCAAGAAGGCCAAGGTCGAGGTCACCGGTGACGACATGCGCGAAGGCCTGTGCTGCGTGTTGTCGGTCAAGGTGCCCGAACCCAAGTTCAGCAGCCAGACCAAGGACAAGCTGGTGTCCAGCGAAGTGCGTGGTCCGGTCGAAGACATCGTGAGCCGCCTGCTGGCCGATTATTTGCAGGAACGCCCGAACGACGCCAAGATCATCTGCGGCAAGATCGTGGACGCCGCCCGTGCGCGCGAAGCGGCGCGCAAGGCGCGCGAAATGACCCGCCGCAAAGGGGTGCTCGACGGCATGGGCCTGCCCGGCAAGCTGGCCGACTGCCAGGAAAAAGACCCGGCGCTGTGCGAGATCTACATCGTGGAGGGCGACTCCGCCGGTGGCTCGGCCAAGCAGGGCCGCGACCGCAAGTTCCAGGCGATCCTGCCGCTGCGCGGCAAGATCCTGAACGTGGAGAAAGCGCGCTACGAAAAGCTGCTCACCTCCAACGAAATCCTGACCCTCATCACCGCGCTGGGCACCGGCATCGGCAAGGCCGGCGGTGAAAGCGCCAACGGTGACGGCAAGGACGACTTCAACGTCGCCAAGCTGCGCTACCACCGCATCATCATCATGACCGACGCCGACGTGGACGGCGCCCACATCCGCACCCTGCTGCT
>ENA-UOXO01000091-UOXO01000091.1-mixed-culture-metagenome-genome-assembly--contig:-NODE-91-length-64862-cov-7.816224_pt1 | contig 64862 bp, 54 predicted proteins | sample MGYA00238162_ERZ761640 | MGnify/ENA primary metagenome ERZ761640 (study PRJEB28914, sample SAMN08778297) | mixed culture metagenome | isolation source: Freshwater growth medium | place: USA...
AGCCTCGCTGTCTCAAACCACCTTTGCAAGTAGCTCTCAGTAGCGAAGCCCTCGACTATAGCACGGAAGTTTGAAGGAGCCGACCACGCCTCTCGAAAAATTCGCTCAGAGTCGCCATTTCTCAAGCAACTTCTCGGGACCCAAGCTGTCGTAGCTTTCGAAAGGTTGATGAATCCAAGGGTTGGTAGGCAGGAACTCCACTGAATAGTCAGCGGTAAAGGAAGAGATGCCCTTGGTCCAAATCACCGCACTACGGAGCTCCGTAATCGGAGCATAGTTGGTCTTGAGCATGTCGATCACCGCGTGCAGCGTATGACCGGAATCCGCCAAATCATCGACCAGCAACACCCTGCCCGCGATTTCACCCTTCGGCGTGGTGATGAAACGCGCAATGTCAAGATGACCTTGCACCGTACCCGCTTCCGCTCGGTAGGAACTGGTGGACATGATCGCCAAAGGCTTGTCAAAGATCCGACTCAGGATATCTCCGGGCCTTAGACCTCCCCGCGCGAGGCAAAGAATGGTGTCGAACTCCCAGCCCGACTGGTGAACCTTCAACGCCAGCTTCTCGATGAGGCTGTGGTACTCGTCATAACTTACGTACAGGTGCTTGCCGTCTTCGGTCAACATGTCATGCTCCAGATCAGATTGAGGGCTATCAACGCAGCAGGAAGTTATGCAGCTACGTACGGATGACGCATCATGATCGTGTGATCGCGGTCGGGGCTAGTGGATATCATGTGAATAGGCACCCCTGTCACCTCCGCGATCCGTTCGAGGTAGTCACGCGCGGCCTGCGGGAGCAAGCTGTAGCTGGTGATGCCGACCGTTGAGCCGCTCCAGCCTGGCAACACCTCGTAAACCGGCTTGCATCTCGCAATGTCGTCGGCCCCCATTGGGAGCAGATCGATCTGCTCACCATCCAACTCATACCCGGTACACAACAGCAACTCGCTCAGGCCATCAAGCACATCAAGCTTGGTGATGCACAGCCCAGAAAGCCCATTGACTTGGGCGCTGCGTTTCAGCAGCGCTGCATCAAACCATCCGCACCGACGGCTTCTTCCAGTCGTCACACCCTTTTCAGCGCCAACGGTGCTCATGTGATAACCGGGTGTACCCGGCGTTTCCCAATCGAGCTCCGTCGGGAACGGTCCTCCACCAACGCGGGTGCAGTAGGCCTTGGTGATTCCCAGGACGTAATGAAGCATTCCGGGTCCGACACCCGCTCCGGCCGCCGCATTTCCCGCAACGCAGTTACTGGAAGTCACATAGGGATAGGTGCCGTGATCCACATCCAGCAAAGTGCCCTGCGCGCCCTCGAACAGGAGGTTAGCACCCGCAGCATTCGCCTCGTTCAGCTCCCGCGAAACATCAGCCATCATGGGCTTGAGAAGCTCAGCGTGGCGCATGGCTTCGGCATAAACTGGCTCGAACTGCACCTTGCCTTCGACGATGTACGAGCGGAGAGCGTCGCCGAATTGGAAACTGCCGGAATTCAGGTATGTGCTGAGAACGTGGTTGTGCAAGTCAAGCAGCTCTCGCAACTTCGCAGCGAAGCGCTCGGGGTATTTCAAGTCCTGAACCCTCAGTGCACGGCGTGCAATCTTGTCCTCATAGGCAGGGCCAATTCCGCGACCTGTCGTCCCGATCTTTTCAGTACCGCCCTGCTCCCGAGCCGCTTCTCGGGCCACATCAAGTGCAGCATGGAAAGGAAGGATGAGCGGACAGGCCTCGCTGATGCGAAGTCGCGAACGAACTTCAACGCCCGCCTTTTCCAGCCCTTCGATTTCTTCGAACAATTTGGCAGCCGACAGCACGACACCGTTGCCGATATAGCACTTGACCCCAGGACGCATGATCCCGCTGGGTATCAGATGCAATGCCGTCTTCACCCCATTGATGACCAGCGTATGCCCGGCATTGTGGCCACCTTGAAAACGCACAACGCCCTGCGCACTCTCGGTCAGCCAATCGACGAGCTTGCCCTTCCCTTCGTCGCCCCACTGCGTGCCCACGACAACAACGTTGCGACCTTTGGTTGCTTTCATCTCAGACCCACTTCAATTTTCAAAACGATCAACTGGCTGAACCACCCACTGGCCAGCCTTTTGGACAAGTTCACGGTCACAGCGAAATTCGTCCACTTCGCTATCTGATCCGGGAAGCACGCATACCACCGTCTCTCCCGACCTTCGAAGGGATGCAATCGCAGAATTGACATCCACACCCTCACCCCATGGAGCGCGAATGGCAGCTCGCAAGGCCCTCGGCTGCACGACCGAAACCACCTGCTTGATATCCAGACTGAAGCCGGCAGCCGGGCGGTTACGACCGAACACCGCGCCAACCTCGTCGTACCGACCGCCGCGCACCAGCGCATCGCTCGCGCCTGGCGCATAGATGGCAAATCGGGCCCCACTGTAGTAGGCATAGCCACGGAGATCCGCCAAGTCAAAGCTGACTGTTGCATCACCGAGCCTGGAAGCCAGCCATTTCAAATTCGATAGCACTTCAGCAATGCCTGGTATGCCGTCAAGGGCCTTTTCAGCCTCAATCAGCACGCCCATGTCGCCGTAAAGTTGTGGAAGGGCCAAAATGCCTTTCCTGGAGCGCTCGGGGAAGGCACGGGTCAAAGCAGATAGCCCGCTGATGTCTTTGGCAGCTAACGCGCTATGAATCTCTGCCAGCAAAGCCGGAGAGAGCGCCAACCCCGCAAGAAGTGCGCGAACAATTCGGACGTCTGCGAGATCGACAGTGGTGTGGGTGACGCCAGCGACCGAAAGCGATTCCCGCGCTAGCTGAAGTGCCTCCAGGTCAGCTTCGAGCCCCGCGTGACCGTAGATCTCTGCCCCGAACTGCAGCGGTTCTCGGGTAGCGTGGGGACGGTCTGGACGCACGTGCAACACCGGGCCGCAGTAGCAAAGACGGGTGACACCTTTGCGATTGAGCAAATGCGCGTCAATCCGCGCAACTTGAGGCGTAGTGTCTGCCCGCAGCCCCATTGATCGGCCAGACAACTGATCGACGAGCTTGAAAGTTTGGAGATCAAGCGCTTCGCCCGTCCCGGTCAATAGCGACTCGAGATGCTCCAGCAGAGGCGGCATGACCAGCTCATAACCATAGCAACGAGCGGTGTCTAGCAGCCCGCGGCGGAGTTCTTCGATGTGCCGCGCTTCGGACGGCAGAACATCGGCAATGTGATCCGGGAGGACCCAAGCGGACATGAGAATGGGATGCTGTTAAAACCGTGATTCTACCGGTTGCGGGATGACCCACGGTGGTGCCACGCACCTACATCCTCGGCTACGGCACGAGCTGGGCCGAACGCCGACCGCATTCATGCCCGCGCGGCACACCACTTAGGCCGTCAAGGACGCGAAATGACGGCGTACTACAGACGCCAAGAGTATCCCGGAGTGATCGCCTGTCTTTCGCAGGCGATCAGAACCTGTCTCACTTCCGAGCCCCTGCTGCTGCGGCACCCGCGCCTGGCGCACCGCTCCGAAATGTCTTGAAGAATTCCGAGGATGACGGATCAACTACCATGAAGTCGCCCTTCTTGTTGAAGGTTGTCTTGTAGGCCTCGAGGCTTCGGTAGAACTGTGCGAACTGTGGATCACGGCTGAATGCTTCGGCATAAATGCGCGCAGCTTCAGCATCGCCTTCGCCCTTTACCTTCTGCGCATCCCGGTAGGCGTTCGCAATGGTGATCTCTCGTTGACGATCGGCGTCAGCCCGAATTTTTTCACCCTCTGCAGCGCCAGTGGACCGAAGCTCGTTCGCGACACGCTTGCGCTCTGCCTCCATGCGGCGATAGACAGATTCGGTGATCGACTCCACGTAATCGACGCGCGTGACGCGAACGTCCACCACGTCCACCCCCCAAGGCTTAGCCCCCCGGACAGTTTCCAGTACCTCCCTCTTCACGTCAGCCATCAATGCCTCGCGCTTGGCGGACAGCAATTCATTGACGGTCCGCTTGTTGATCTCCCCCTGGAAAGCATTCCTCACCACTCGGTTCAACTGCATCGCGCCCGCACTCTCGTCCAGCCCCACGTTGCGGATGTACTCCGTCGGCTCTGAAATGCGCCAGCGGACGTACCAATCAATCACCACCCGTTGTTTTTCGGCGGTGAGCATTGGCTCCGTGTCACTGCTGTCAAGCGTCAGCAACCGTTTATCGATGTAGGACACGTTTTGAAACGGCGGAGGAAGCTTGAAATTCAAGCCAGGCTCGGTGATCACCTCCTTGATCTGCCCGAGAGCGTAAAGCACCCCAAACTGTCGCTGATCGACAACGAAGAGCATCGAGCTCATCAAAGCCAGGGCCACCAGCAAAGTGGTCGCGATAAATCCAACTCTATTCACAGTCGACTCCTAACGCGACTCGCGGTCACGCGTACGACTGCTGTCGCGCGTGCGGGAGTCATTGGGTACTGAGGGGACGGATGGGGCTGCACTACCAGGTCCCGGAACGCCAGAGGCCATGTTCGCAGTATCAGAAGCGCCACCGGCACCGGCCACTGCGCTTTGCATAATCTTGTCAAGAGGCAGATACAAAAGGTTTGAGCCCTGTCGCGACTCCACCAGCACTTTGGTCACATTGCCATAGATTTGCTGCATGGCATCCAAATACATCCGATCGCGCGTGACCTGGGGCGCCTTTTGGTATTCGGCAAGAATCGACGAGAACCGCTGCGCATCGCCCTGCGCCTGCGCGACTATCCTGGCCTTGTAAGCCGCAGCCTCCTCGTTAAGGCGAGCGGCAGACCCAACGGCCCGAGGGATCACGTCGTTGGCGTACGCTTGGGCTTCATTCTTGGCACGCTCGCGTTCCTGCCCGGCTTTGAGCACATCGTCGAACGAAGCCTGTACCTGCTCGGGAGGACGAACCCCGCCCTGCTGCAGATTGATGCCAACCACTTCAACCCCGACTTTGTATTGATCGAGAATGGATTGCATGAGCGTCCTCACGCGAGGGGCAATCTGATCACGCTCTTCTGCCAAAGCCGTGTCCATGCGCATTTTCCCGACCACCTCGCGCACCGCGGTCTCTGCGGCCTGTACCACCGCCGCCGACGGATTCTTGCTTTCGAAGAGCCAGGCCCTGGCGTCATTGAGGCGGTACTGCACTGCAAACTTGATTTCGACGATGTTTTCGTCTTCAGTAAGCATGGCCGATTCGCGCAAACCCGTGCTCTTGATCACCGTGTCCCTGCCCACATCAGCAGAGCGAATTTGGGTCACAAACACAAGTTCATGACGCTCTATCGGATAAGGCAGGCGCCAGTTAAAACCAGCTCCCACAGTGCTTTTGTATTTTCCAAACTGGGTGATAACCGCCTGCTGACCTTCCTGCACGATAAAAAACCCGGTTCCCATCCAGATCAAAAAGGCAATCCCAGCGATAAGTCCTACACCAAGGCCCGCGCTTTTCATGTCGGGTTGGAAGCCGCCGCCCTGTCCAGGGCCATTGCGTCCACTGCCCCCGCCACCCTTCGAGCCAAAGAGTCCGGCCAGTTTTCGATTCAGGTCGCGCCACAGCTCGTCCAGATCCGGAGGTTGCCCAGCCCCATTGTTCGGACGCTGTTCATTTCCACGCGGTCCATTCGCAGGGCCGGTAGCACGCGGATCATGACGTGTGTCATCTTCGGGTTTGTCATCGCCACGCCCCCAACGAGGGTCATTCAGATTGAACATGCCCCTAAGACGAACTGGAAGCGACGCCAGACGTGGGATACGAAATTGAGAATTCATGCGCAGGTCTCGGGTTCTCTATGGGCGTCTGTAGAGCGACATTGTGCCCAATCAGGTGTCATGGGCCGGCAATTCAGGGGCCAGGGCTGGGGGCATGCGCAGATCACACTGCGTCACGCGATCAGATAAAGCCGTTCTCAGCAAATCCAAGCCTTCGCCAGAACGTGCGCTCACGAATATACGAGGGGTACCTATACCTTCCACGTCGTACTGATCGACTAGCGTCGGAGGTCGTTGGCTCGGATCCAGCGCATCTAGCTTGTTGAAAACGAGCAATTGGGGAACGTCAGCCGCACCAATTTCACGCAGAACCTTCCATACCTGCACCATCTGCTCCGGGAAAGCAGGGTTCGAAGCATCCACTACGTGCAACAACAAATCAGCGTCTACCGCTTCCTGAAGGGTTGCCGCGAACGCGTCAACGAGTCCGTGGGGAAGGTCACGGATAAATCCAACCGTGTCCGACAAGGACACCGACCGCCCCGCCTGAGCAAGGTAAAGCTGCCTTGTGGTCGTATCCAGAGTCGCAAACAACTGGTCCGCAGCGTAGGCATCGGCCTTGACCAAGGAATTGAACAGCGTTGACTTACCGGCATTGGTGTATCCGACGAGCGAGATGTTAAAGGTCTCGCGACGGTCGCGCTGGCGGCGTTGAGTAGATCGTTGGCGCTTGACCTTAACCAATCTATCCTTTGTTCTTTTGATGGATTCGCCGATCATGCGGCGATCGAGCTCAATCTGCTTTTCGCCTGGACCCCCACGGGCGCCAATGCCGCCGGTTTGTCGCTCAAGATGTGACCACCGACGCACGAGCCGGGTGCTCAGATAGTGCAGTTTCGCAAGCGCGACCTGCAGTTTCCCTTCGTGGCTACGTGCCCGCTGAGCAAAGATCTCGAGAATAAGCAAGGTCCGGTCGTATACCGGAAGTTCCAGATGCCGCTCAAGGTTCCTCTGCTGGGCAGGGCTGAGGGCCTGGTCAAAAAGCACCTCTGATGCTCCGGACATCTGGGCAAGTGTCCGAATTTCGTCAGCTTTCCCGCTACCCACGAACAACGCTGCATCTGGCGCCTTGCGCTTGCATGTCATGCGGGCAACAGGCTGGAGACCTGCTGTTTCAGCAAGCAGCCCCAGCTCCTCAAGCCCCCCGTCGAACTGATCACCCCCCAGATCAACCCCCACCAGGAGGACCGGGGTCACCATTCTCTTTGCAGTAGGGGTCATCAAGACACCCGCTCTCTGACGAGAAACAGAATGCCCCCCAAGAGTACCGGTCGCAACACTATGCGACGTTACCTTCAGCGTCCGGACTATCCACCGTCGCGAAACTCACCGCGCGACCTGGGACGATGGTAGAGATCGCATGCTTGTAAACCATCTGGGTCACGGTATTCCGAAGCAAAACCACATACTGGTCAAATGACTCGATCTGCCCCTGTAGCTTGATTCCGTTCACCAGGTAAATGGACACTGGAACGTGCTCCCGGCGAAGCGCATTCAGGAATGGATCTTGCAAAAGCTGGCCTTTGTTGCTCACGATATGCTCCGTGTTCAGAATGTTGTTGTAAAACGGCACCTTACCACAGGGGGGAGGTAGCTTTGGGACCACAGCCGAAGTCCCTTCGAAGCCAGCGTCTTTGATCAGCCTTCGTTTTTGTCCGTAAACGGATTGTGGGAAGTCTTCATCTCTATGCGCAACGGTGTTCCGACCAGGTCGAACTCCTTCCGAAATCGTCCCTCAAGAAATCGCTTGTAAGCGTCTGTGACGTGTTCCAACGAATTTCCGTGGATCACGATGACGGGTGGATTCATCCCCCCCTGATGGGCGTAGCGCATCTTGGGGCGAAACATGCCCGCCCTCTTCGGGCTTTGAAACTGCACCGCTTCCAGCAAGAGCCGCGTCAGCACCGGCGTAGACATCTTGCATGTAGCCGAGCGGTGCGCCTGCACAATCGAGCCCCACAAGGGGCCAAGTCCCTGCCGCTTTTTGGCAGAGATGTAATGCAGAGAGGCAAACTTGAGGAACGCAAGTCGCGTTTCGATGGACCGTTCGAGCAACTGACGCTGGTAGTCATCCACCGCGTCCCACTTGTTTACGGCCACAACCACAGCACGACCGCTCTCCAGGATGTAACCCGCGATGTGCGCATCCTGATCGGTCACGCCTTGCGTAGCATCCAACAGCAGGAGTACCACGTTGGCAGATTCAATGGCCTGCAGCGTTTTCACTACTGAAAACTTCTCGATGGCCTCGAAAACCTTCCCTTTGCGCCGCAGGCCTGCGGTATCGACCAGCTCAAAACGCTGACCGTCTCGCTCGAAGGGAACGGTGATTGCATCCCGAGTAGTGCCCGGCATATCAAAAGCCACCAGACGCTCTTCGCCGAGCCAGGTATTGATCAGCGTCGACTTGCCTACGTTAGGTCTACCGGCTACAGCCAGTTTGACAACGCTCTTGTCGGTAGCCTCAACACCTTCGTCCTGCTCAGGCAAATGAAGCGGCTCAAGGGCAACCTCCACGAGACCCCGAATACCTTGGCCGTGCGCTGCTGACACCGGAAAGACAGCCCCCAGGCCGAGTTCATAGAATTCGGCCAGCTGAACGCCTTCCAGCATACCCTCCGCCTTGTTGGCAACAAGAACACACGGCTTTCCCAAACGGCGAAGGTAATTGGCGATGTCGTGGTCCTGCGCGGACACACCTGCCCGCGCATCGACGACGAAAACCACCACGTCCGCCTCAGCCACCGCTTGCTGCGTCTGCTTCGCCATTTCGCGGTAGATCCCGGATGACGCATCAGGCTCGAAACCGCCCGTGTCGATCACGATGTACTCGTGTTTGCCTTGTTTGCCGTTACCGTAGTGGCGATCGCGGGTAAGTCCCGCGAAATCAGCCACTATGGCGTCACGCGACTTGGTAAGTCGGTTGAAAAGCGTGGATTTCCCAACGTTGGGGCGCCCCACGAGAGCGATAACTGGCTTCATTGGATAACCGATCAATCAGGACGGAATCCGAAGACACTGCCGCTACGAGTAACAATCACCAAGGTATCCGAAGCAACTACCGGAGCAGCGGCAATACCGGACCCATCAGTGGAAATACGATTCAGAGGTGCGCCGTCATCACGTGAGATGAGGTGAACAAGCCCTGAATCGTCTCCAAACACCACGGACCGGCCAAGCAGCAGCGGCGCCGTCAGCCTGCGATGCTTGTACCGCTCCACCGTCCAGAGCCGCGCTCCATTCGTACGGTTCCACGCATTTACGATGCCATTGCTCTCGGTCCCGAAAACCGCAATGTCATCGCCATGGACACCCTCCGAACCGCTGGCGGGTTGAGTCCATACGACCGTACCGCGCGAAGTATTGACGCAACCCACGGCCGCCTGGAAAGCGCGGGTACAAACGCTATCTCCCACCCGACTGGTGCGACCCACAAGTTCAACCAGTCGTTCGACATCATTGGTACCGCGAGAAGAGGCGATGGGCAATTCCCATTGCACCGCACCACCGTTGGGGTTCAGGCCAACCATACGCCCGGATGCCCCCACCACGAGGGTATCGCCCACAGCACGAAGCACTCCCGCCTGGCGCAACACCAAGGGCTCGCCGGGGCGCGACTGAATCCACAAGCGGCGACCGGTAGCTCCATCAAACGCAGTGACTGACCGGTCAGCCGAAAGCACGAAGACGCGCCCTCCTGCCACGAGGGGAGCGGTGAACACCTGGGCTGGCAACGACTGGCGCCACAACTCTTTACCGGCTTCCAAAATAACAAGCGTATTGGCGCGTGTGACCACTGCAGAGGTCTTTCCGTCGCCTCCGACACCTGCGGACAAAGGCTCACCAACTACAGTCCGCCATAGCTCTTTGCCACTCGCGGCATCAAGCGAGACCACGGATCCGTCGGATGATGCCAGCGTGACCACGCTGCCATGCACCTGCACATCCAAGGGCATTTCGACCTTACCGACGCGCACATTCCAAGCTTGCCGCACACCGAGTACGGCAACATTCGCCCCGAGATCGGCGGGCACAGGTTTCGCGCTAGAGCCTCCCCATAACGAGCACCCCGCGATAGAGGCCAACAAGAGACCCGAAATCAAGGATCTCGCAATCCATGAGCCACGACGCCCAGAGGCCAAGACAACAGGTGCGATCGCCATTGCTATCGCCCCCCCTGAACGGGCGAAGCCCCATTGGCAGCAGCCGCGACTGGCGAAACGCCCAACGCGCCGAGCTTGACCTCGACCAACCGGCGATAGTCAATCTTTTCATCGACCAACTTGTACGCCTTCGTATATTCCGCTATCGCTTGCGGACGCATTTCCTGCATGAGGAAAACATCGCCCCGACGGTCAGCAAATACGCCTTCGAATTCAGCAGGCACCTTGTTCGAAAGCTGCTTCAATGCGTCGTCGTAGGCCTTTTGGTCCAGCAACAGAGCTGCAAGCCTCAATTGAGCAACGGCTTTAAGGCCTTCGTCGCTGGCATTGATCGCAACCCAGCCAAGCGCGTCTTTGGCACCGTCCGGCTTTCCGGCATCGACCATTGCTTTTGCGACGGCAAGACCCGCCTGTGCCGCCTGCGTGGTACGGGGATACCTCTCGCGAATGTCACTGAACGCCTGTGTCATCCGACCCTGGTCTCCCGTGCGCAGCGAAGCCTCCACGGACTCGAACAGGGCCGCCGCCTGTCCAGCCTGACGGTTCTGCCAGTACTGATAGCCGTTCCAGGCAGCCACCGAACCGGCCACAACAATCACCACGGAGCTGATCAGTACGCCCCACGTGTTCCAGAAATGCCTGAGCTGGTCAAGCTGTTCTTGTTCTTCGAGATCGAGGTGTTTGGCCATGAAATAAGTTGTGCTTAACGGTTAGATTGTAGGTTGGGAGCCCATTGTTCGATGGACGCCAACGGATGCTCGGATTGAGCTCCGTCGCCATCACGCAATGCTTTGACGGTCACCGCCCCCCGGGACACCTCATCGTCTCCAAATACCAAGGCGTACATCGCGCCACTGGCGTCGGCTTTTTTGAATTGCGACTTCATGCTACCCATCCCGTCAGATCCGGGAGGGGCAGAGTGCATTTGCACCGACACACCTGCACAACGCAGCCTCTGGACTGCGACCATCGCCAACGGGAGGCTGGCCGCCGAGGGGATGACAGCGTACACGTCGGGCGAAAGCGCCGGAGCGACAACACCTTGCTCCTTGAGCAACTCCAGCACGCGCTCGACCCCCAAAGCCCAACCTACAGCGGGAGCAGATTTGCCTCCCACCTGCTCGATCAAGTAATCGTACCGACCACCACCACAAATCGTGCCTTGCGACCCGAGCTGGTCGGTGACAAATTCAAAAACCGTAAGGTTGTAATAGTCCATCCCGCGCACCAGGCGAGGGTTGACGGTCCAGCGAACGCCATTGGCATCCAGTATGGCCTTCACGCCTTCGAAGTGGCTGATTGACTCCTCCCCGAGGAAGTCGATCAGGCGGGGCGCTGCGTCAACAATAGCCTGCATGGCAGGATTTTTGGTGTCGAGAATGCGCAGCGGATTGGTATGCAAGCGCCTGCGCGCATCCTCGTCTAGCAGCGCCGCATGCTGCTCCAGGTAATGGATCAGCGCCTCGCGATGGGCTTTGCGCTCGTGCGGTTCCCCAAGACTGTTGAGCTCAAGTCTGACACCCGTGAGACCGAGTTCGCGCCACAGCGAATCCGCCAGCAAGATGAGTTCGGCATCCACCTCAGGGCCAGGAAAGCCCAAGGCTTCTGCCCCGATCTGATGAAACTGGCGATAACGCCCGCGCTGGGGCCGCTCATGCCGGAACATCGGACCCATGTAGTACAACCGCTTGCCACCCTCGTAGAGCATCGAGTGCTCCACCACCGCCCGCACCACGCCTGCAGTGGCCTCCGGACGGAGGGTCAATTGTTCGCCATTGAGCCGATCTTCGAAAGAGTACATCTCCTTCTCGACGATATCAGTCACCTCACCTAAACCACGGACGAACAGCGCTGTGGGTTCAACGACCGGCGTGCGGATGTTCCGGTACGCATATCGCGCCATCAGGCTGCGAACCTTTTCCTCCAGCCACTCCCAGCGCGCCGACTCAGGCGGAAGAATGTCATTCATGCCCTTGACGGCTGCCAACTTACCGGCCTTGGGGAAAGGCGCGCTTTTATCGATTCTCACAACTATGTAATTCCTGCACTGTCAGTCGGGGCCACGCTTGAGGTTGGGCGAGGCCGTGGGTGGTAAATCGCTTTAGACCTATGCCAATTCCGAGACGTCACCGGCGCCAAACCGTTGCTTGACATATTTTTCGACGATCTGGTGGAACTCCTCGGCAATCCGTTCGCCCCGCAATGTCATGGCCTTTTCACCATCAATAAAAACCGGGGCAGCCGGTGCCTCGCCTGTTCCGGGAAGGCTGATTCCGATGTCGGCATGCTTGCTCTCGCCTGGGCCGTTGACGATACACCCCATCACAGCGACGCGGAGAGTCTCCACGCCCGGATAGCGGACCCGCCACACAGGCATCTGCGCCCGAAGGAAATCGTCGATCTGCTTGGCCATTTCCTGGAAGGTGGTACTCGTGGTTCGCCCACAACCGGGGCAGGCCGTGACACTCGGGACAAACACTCGCAAACCTAGCGCCTGAAGAATTTCCGACGCTACTACGACCTCCTGCGTGCGGGCCTCACCGGGCTGAGGGGTGAGCGACACCCGAATCGTGTCGCCTATTCCTTCTTGCAGCAGTACGGACAAGGCAGCTGCCGAAGCGACAGTCCCCTTGGTCCCCATCCCGGCTTCAGTCAGCCCCAGGTGAAGCGCATAGTCACACCGGCGGGCGAGTTCACGGTAGACGGCGATCAAATCCTGCACCCCGCTGACCTTGCACGAGAGGATGATCTGGTTCCCATCCATCCCCATGGCCTCAGCCCGACGGGCCGACTCGATCGCCGAAGCGATCAGGGCTTCGTACATCACCTGGCGCGCATCCCACGGGCTGATTCGCCGGCTGTTCATGTCCATCAGGTCTGCGAGCAGTTCCTGGTCCAAGCTACCCCAGTTCACGCCAATCCGGACCACTTTGTTCCAGCGCATGGCAGCGTCAATCATCTGCCCGAACTGACGATCCCTTTTGTCGCCCTTACCGACATTTCCGGGGTTGATACGGTACTTTGACAACGCTTGTGCGCAATCGGGAAAGTCCGTCAGAAGGCGATGGCCGTTGTAGTGAAAATCGCCCACCAAAGGAACGGATTCCCCCATGCGATCAAGCTGCTCGCGAATGTACGGCACAGCCGCAGCCGCCTCAGGCGTATTCACCGTGATTCGCACAAATTCAGAACCCGCCTGAGCAAGTTCCTTGACCTGGATTGCGGTGGCAATTGCATCCACGGTGTCGGTATTCGTCATCGACTGCACGCGAACGGGAGCATCGCCGCCTACCGTAACAACCCGCGACCCCCATACCACCTTGGCCTGACGGGATCTCCTTGGCAAGGGGTACGCGATTGGAATGGGACCTGGAGCAGCGTTTTCGTTATGCACTATTTCACCTCGAAGCGAGCAACGTTCTCACGGGAAACGGCGCCCAGATCAAAGGGCTTGCCACGAACGAATACCTCCGTTGCATCGGCACGACCCACTACCACTGTCATGGGCATTGATCCCCCTACCGAAACCGTCTCGCCAGCAACAAGTTTGCGTTGCAGGAGCGACGCTCCCGAGCCGTCCCGCACCTGAACCCACGACTCGGCACTCGCACGCAGGACCAGCGTGTCTCCGCTGACATTGGCCGAGGGCGTCGCACTGGATGCAGAAGTCGCGGCGACAGCCATGCTGGCGGTTGCAGCCACAGGCTCGGCAACAGACACAGCAGGGCGCGCCGCACTGGCCGCAGGAGCGGCCGGAGGTACCCCAGAGGCGGGGGCGTGCTCCGACGCACCGGCCGTCGCGACAGTCGCGGGTGACGGGGCCGAGAGTGGAGCAGGCACATCCAAGACAGGTGGAACCGCCGGAGCCTGGGTAGGTTGGAGCGCGTCCAGACGCGTGCCGCTGGGAAGATAGAGGACGACCAGCGCACCTATCAACAAGACCGCTACCAAAAACACTACTGACTTGGGAGCAGACGTGCCCGACGAGCCACCCCCGCCAGAGCGCACACCGGTACCCTTGACCGGTGCATTGAGCCCCGCGCTGTCTGCAGAAAGGCGAGGGCTCTTGCTTTGAGGCAGAAGCGAGAGCACCGGCCCCGGCTCCAGCTTGAGAGTACGACACACACTGGAGGCGAGGGCCCTTACAAATACGGTATCCGGCAAGGCCGCATAGTCGTCCGCTTCGAGCGCTTCAAGTTTGCTGACCGGCACCTTGAGCGCCACTGCCAAGGCCGCGATATGCAGACCACTCGCCTGTCGAGCCTCTCTCAGAAGCGATCCTGCGGTCACTCCGCCCTGCTCTGCCACGTCACTCATTGAAAGCCCCACGCTCATATGCCCCCAGTTCACGCGATTCCGGAAAGCGCCTGCGCAACTGATCAGCAAGTTGCCGCATCGCGACCATATCGTTCAGCGCTCTCTCGACCTTGATACCGAGCCACAGTGATTCGGAATTCGCAAACTGACTGTTGTTGAGCCGACGAATGTAGAACTGCGCGCGAGGCAAATCGCTGCGTCGAAACAGCAACGCAGCCAAGTGATAACCGACCACCGGGTTGGCTGCATCCAGCTCGTACGCCTTGGAGAGGGACTGTTCAGCCTCCACGAACTGGCCTGCGCCAGCATGGCAAAGCCCTCGGGCCATCAACGTTTTGGCTCGAGCTCCGTAGGCGGGGTTAGCCAGCGCACGCAGAAACTGCTGGTCAGCCTCCGGGTATTTCTTTTGCTGGCAAAGCAGCCAGCCATAGTTGTGCAGAACATTCGAGTCGCCCGCCTTGAGCGCCAGAGACCGACGGAAACTTTCCTCGGCCTGTCCAAAATCGTTCACCCGCATGAATATGAGACCCCGCAGGTTGAACGCATCGGCGTAAGTGGGATCGGCCGCCAGGGCCTGTTTGACTTCGTCCAACGCGACGGCCGTCTGGCCGTTCTCGAAATAGTTGGCCGCCAGTTCCAGGCGAATGCGGGCACGGCGACGGGTCTCGGGCTCATCAGACGGCGTCACCAGTTCAGCATCCGTATCGCTGGCAGTACCGCCGGGCCCCTTGGAGGTCGCACACCCCTGAAACACCGTGGCAAACAGAACAGCACCACACGTAATGAGTACCCTGCGACCCAGGTGCCGCCCGCGTTCGACAAAACCCGCCATCTAGTGCCTCCTTGTTAGTGCCGCCCACCCAAAGACTCAGGCTTCTGGCTTTATTGGGATTGTCCGCTGCTTTGCCATCCGCTCTGCAGCGCGCGTCCGATCTTTCACGTCTCCGGCAAGCTGTCCGCACGCAGCGTCAATATCGTCGCCGCGCGTCTTTCTTACCGTAGTGACGATACCGGCGTCGCCGAGCACCTTGGCAAAGGCAAGGACGCGATTTTGCGGCGAGCGCAGCAGACCCGACGCAGGAAAGGGATTGAAAGGAATAAGGTTGAACTTGCAGCGTACGCCCACACGCCCACCAGGCTTTACCAGCCTGATCAGTTCCTCGGCATGCTCCGGTTGGTCATTCACGCCATCGAGCATGCAGTATTCAAACGTGATGAAGTCCCGTGGAGCGTGCTCCAGATACCGGTTGCAGGCCTCCAGCAATTCAGCCAACGGGTACTTGCGGTTCAGCGGAACAAGGTTGTCGCGTAGTGGATCATTGGGCGCATGCAGGGATACAGCCAGCGCCACCGGGCAGTCGTTGCCGAGCCGGTCGATCATCGGAACTACGCCAGAAGTGGAAACGGTCACCCGCCTGCGCGACAGACCATATCCATGGTCGTCCAGCATCGCCTTGAGGGCCGGTACGAGTGCCGAGTAATTCTGCAGCGGCTCACCCATTCCCATCATCACCACATTGGAAATGACTCGCTCGTCCGCCCTGAGGCGCTTGCGCAGCGAGTGCTCTGCGAACCACAACTGGGCAATGATCTCACCCGTAGTCAAGTTGCGGCTGAAGCCCTGGTGCCCTGTGGAGCAAAACCGGCAGCCCACAGCACAACCGGCCTGCGACGAAATGCACAGGGTGCCGCGGTCGTCCTCAGGGATGAACACGGACTCGACCGCGTTGCCATCGCCCACATCGAACAGCCACTTCACCGTGCCGTCCGAAGACACATGTTCGGACACCACAGGCAGCGCCCGTACATGTGCACACCCCTTGAGCTTCTCGCGCAAGCTCTTGGCAAGGTCGCTCATTGCGTCGAAGTCGCTGGCTCCCCGCTGATGAATCCAGCGGAAAAGCTGCGTGGCTCGAAAACGCTTCTCGCCCAGCCGCTCGCAAAAGGCTGCGAGGCCGTCGAGATCAAACTCCAGAAGATTCGTCGTGGTCATCACAATGACCCCGGGATGTGCCGCGCGGGCACCCCCTGCGTCTCAGGCATCCTCGACGAGGCCGGCTTGAGCAGGGGGTAAGTCATCTCAACGCGAGTAGACGTTCATGCCAGGGAAGAAGAATGCGACTTCTGCCTGGGCGGTTTCTGCAGCGTCGGAGCCGTGCACAGCGTTCGCGTCAATGCTGTCAGCAAAGTCAGCGCGGATCGTGCCCGCTTCTGCCTTCTTGGGGTCAGTGGCGCCCATCAGTTCGCGGTTCTTAAGGATGGCGTTTTCACCTTCCAGCGCCTGAATCATCACCGGACCGGAGATCATGAAATCCACCAGATCCTTGAAGAAAGGACGCTCTTTGTGCACTGCGTAGAACTGCTCGGCTTCCAGTCGCGACAGGTGAGCCATGCGCGCAGCCACAACCTTCAGGCCGGCAGCTTCAAAACGGGCATAGATCTGGCCGATGACGTTCTTGGCCACTGCGTCAGGCTTGATGATGGAGAGAGTGCGTTCGATTGCCATGTTGATTCCTCAATGGTTGTTGCTGTATTTCGTTTGCCCACAAGGCAAAGCCTTCGATTCTAACCGGGCGGTGATAGCCCCACTCAACGGCCGCCCCCACGGCGGGGGCCACCGGGCGGGCGCTTCTTGGCGTCCTGACGGTGTCGCGAGAGGCTGTCCACGCCGATGTAACCCACCGAAGTCTTCATCGGGTCTGGCTGGGCAGACCGCGGCCTGTCCGCGTTACCGGCACCCTTGCCGCGTGCTCCCTGCCCCTGGGGCATGCCATCGCGGCGCGGCTTATTGCCACGCGCTGCTCCCGGTTGCCCCGGGGCGCCATCGCGACGGAAGCCACCACCACCCGAACGCTGACCGCCACGCCCGCGATCGCCCGAACGCCCCCCCGATCGACCCTCCGTACCCTGTCGCGCCGCCTGCCCGACTTCGGATGGGAGGGCATTTGCACGCCCCGCGCTCGCAGCCTGTACAAGCGCACGGATGTCACTGTCGTCCAGTTCAAGCCATGCGCCGCGCTTCAGGCCACGGGGCAACATCATGGCGCCATAGCGGATGCGGATCAGGCGACTGACCGCGTGGCCCACGGCCTCCAGCATGCGGCGCACTTCACGATTGCGCCCCTCGGAAATCGTGACGCGATACCAGCAATTCGACCCCTCGCCGCCACCGTCTTCAATGGAGCCGAACGACGCCATGCCGTCATCAAGCCGGACGCCGTCAAGCAGCCGCTGCTTTTCTTCGTTGCTCAGCGCACCCAGCACACGCACCGCGTACTCGCGCTCCAAGCCAAAGCGGGGATGCATGAGCTTGTTGGCCAGCTCACCCGAACTGGTGAACAGAAGCAAGCCTTCAGTATTGAGGTCCAGCCGCCCTACCGACTGCCACTTGCCCTGCATGAGCCTGGGCAGCTTGCGGAACACCGTCGGTCGGTTTTGCGGGTCGTCGTGCGTGACCACCTCACCCACAGGCTTGTGATACGCGATCACACGGGCTGGCGGTGGGTCGATACGGTATCGGATCGGCTTGCCATTGACCTTGACCTGGTCGCCAAACTGGATGCGCTGGCCAATATGGGCGGGTTCGTTGTTGACCGAGATGCGCCCTTCAAGAATGAGCTGTTCCATCTCAAGGCGCGAACCCAGACCTGCCTGAGCGAGCACTTTGTGCAGCTTGGGAGTTTCCACCTGGGGCAAAAGCACGCGCTTTGCCGGGACAGCCTCGGGGGATGTTTCATCCTCGTCGAACCGGCCTGACACCACATCTTCAAAGTGATAGCCCTCTACCACCGGCGCAGGCCTGCGCTTTCCAGCCCCATCGGCTTTCGGGCGCGGGGCCTCTGCCCGGCCGTCACGACCCCGCGCCTGAGCGCGCGGTGCGCGATCTCCGTGCGTCCGGGGCTGCCGTACCGATTCGACAACTGGGGTCGCCTGACCATCCTCGGCACTCGCCTCCACCTGCGTATCCGCAGCAGGTGTGACCAACACCTTTTCACTCACTGCCTCTGGCATGCCAGCCGCGAGTGCCGGTATCTCATCCGTTGGATCGCCATCATCCGGCACCGGCTCCGCCTTCTTGCGCGGGGCGCGTTTGGCCGGCGCCTTCTTCGGCACCAGAGCGGCATCAACTTCTGCGGGGTGCGGCTGTCCTGCCGGCGCATCGGAGGCTGAATCGTTCATCAAGTAGTTCCCTCGATACCACCTGGGGTATCAGTGTTCGTATCGTCGTTGCGAAGCTCAGTCTCCGCGTTTTCAAAAAGTGCCCCGTCCGTCAACGAAGCCGTCGCGCCGCCCTGCACATCGCCGGCCGCAGCTGCAACTTCTGGCTCGGGCTCAGGCTCTATGACGCCCTGTGCGGCGGCTGCCATGGCTTCCAGCGCATTCGCGCTGCCCGACGGATCGTCCAGCACCGGCAGCTGGTCGAGCGACTGCAGGCCCATATCGTCCAGAAACTGCCGCGTGGTGGCAAACAGCGATGGCCGCCCAACCGTTTCGCGGTGCCCGATGACCTCCACCCAGCCGCGATCCTCCAGCTGCTTGATGATGAGACTGTTCACGGTCACGCCCCGGATATCTTCGATGCCCCCCCGGGTGACCGGCTGGCGGTACGCAATGATCGCCAACGTTTCCATCGTGGCCCGCGAGTACCGCGGTGGCTTCTCGGGATGAAGCCGGTCCAGGTACTCGCGCATCTCTGGTCGGCTCTGGAAGCGCCATCCGCTGGCCACCTGCACCAGTTCGACCCCGCGCTGTGACCACTCGAGCTGAAGATCCTGCAACAACAGCTTGATCGTGTCGGAACCCAGTGCGTCCCGGAACAGGACGCGCAGCTCCCGCACGGGTACGGGCTGCGGGGCGCAGATCAGCGCGGTTTCGAGGACCCTCTTGGCATCCACCGTGTTCATGGTTCAGTGATTCCTGGAAAGTGCCACGCGTCGCAACGCGGGTCACGTCAACAGCAGGTGCAATCAGTGGTGCGCGGTGCAGAACTGCAGCGCTGCGCGAGAGCCCGGCGGGAATCCGTCTTCGGGCTGCGGCCTCTCGGGCCGTTACGCCAGATTGTAGCTGAGGCCCCACAAAGCCAACGCGTCACGCATGTCGGCGGGCACCGGTGCAAAGAACTCCAGGGGCGCGCCCGAGACAGGATGATCAAAGGCAAGCCGGAACGCGTGAAGCGCCTGGCGCTGCATGCCTTCCAGCGGCGCCCCGCCGTACAGGGTATCGCCCACCAGCGGATGTCGGAGCATTGCCATGTGAACCCGTATCTGATGGGTGCGCCCAGTGTGCAGCGTGCACTGCACCCAGCAGCCCTGATCTGCACCATCGAGCAGCCGCACGTCAGTACGGGCCGTCTTGCCCACGTGCAACGCCAGATCGACCACCGCCATACGCAGCCGGTTCCTGGGGTCGCGGCCGATCGGCGCGTCTACCGTCACCGATTTCTGACCGGTCCAAGCGCCATGCGCCAGCGCCACATACTGGCGTTGCACCTTGCGCGCTGCGATGAGGGCGACCAGCGCATCCATGGTCGCGCGATCGCGGGCCACGACCATCAGGCCGCTCGTGTCTTTGTCGAGCCGGTGCACGATGCCAGCGCGCGGCACGAGCAAGGCCTTGGTGTCACGCGCCAGCAGCCCGTTGAGCAGCGTGCCGCTCCAGTTCCCCGGAGCAGGGTGCACAACCAGCCCGGCGGGCTTGTTCACGATCAGCAGATGCTCGTCCTCATAGACGATGTCCAGTGCCATGGCTTCCGGACGGAAGGCCTGGCTCTGCAGCGTAGGCCGCATCTCCAGCGTCGCCTGATCGCCCACCTTGACCTTGGTAGACGCCTTGGTTGCAGGGCGGCCCTGCAAGGTCACGCAACCCAGCGCCATCAGCTGCTGCAGGTAGCTGCGCGACAGCTCGGGGACGAGGTCGGCCAGTGCGCGGTCCAGCCGCTGCCCGTGCTGGGCCTCGCCCATCGTCATGGAACGGAGTTCACTGCCACCTGCGTCTGCCGGCTCCTCGGACTCTTCCTCGGCCCAATCCTCCAGCGCGCAAGCAGGCGGCTCGGTTAGCGTCCGTGGAGGCGCTTCAGATGGTGCGCGCCTGGAGTTCAACGTGCGGGCAGGTAGCGCGAGGGGTCCACCGGCTTGCCCTGGCGGCGGATCTCGAAGTGCAGCTTCACCCTGTCTGCGTCGGTGCTGCCCATCTCGGCGATTTTCTGCCCCTTGCGCACCGCCTGGTCTTCCTTCACCAGCAACGTCTGGTTGTGCGCATAAGCGGTGAGGAAGGTGTTGTTGTGTTTGAGGATCACCAGGTTGCCATACCCGCGAAGGCCGGCACCTGCGTACACAACGCGCCCGTCCGCAGCGGCCAGCACCGGGTCGCCAGCCTTGCCGGCGATGTCATAGCCCTTGTTGCGGGCCTCGTCAAAACCGGCAATCAGCGAGCCCGAAGCCGGCCAGATGAACCCCAGGTCGTCGTCGCCCGCAGCAGCAGGCGCTGCAGCGGCGGGTGCTGGCGCAGCAGCGGGCGCTGCCGTGGCAGATGCAGCAGGCTTGGCACCGCTGGCTGCTGACAGGGGAGCGCTCGCAGGACCAGGCGCTGCACCAGCGGCCACTGGCGACGATGTCACCGGACGCGTCACCACCCCCGTATCAGAAGCCACCGCCTGCGATGGGGGCGGCGGTGGCAGCACGCGCAACACCTGACCCACCTCGATCAGGTTGGCGTTTTCCAGGTTGTTCCACCGGGCAATGTCTTTCCAGCTCTGACCTGATTCGAGCCCGATGCGAATGAGGGTATCCCCCTGCTTGACGGTGTAGTAGCCGGGCTTGCCAGCATTCTCGGCGCCTGGCAAAGGCTTGACGGGAGTGACGACAACCTCGCCGCTGTGCGACGCCGCAGGCGCTGCCGGAGCTGCAGAGGTGGATGTGCCTCGATCTTCCACTGGTGCCCTGTTCAGACGGGTGCCACAACCGGTGAGCGCAAGGCCCGCCAGTGCAACAGTCAACCCGACCACAAGACCACGCGATGCGAACATAAGCATTCTTCCCCTTTAGGCAATCCCCGATTTTAGGGGGACAAAATGCACGGGCTCGAGCACGTTTTGTTTCAATCCGTGCGGGGTTTTGTCGATCACAAGCAACATCTGCTGCCCGCTGGCCACCGCCATGGGGGCCACCAGACGGCCACCCACGGCCAGCTGGTCACACCACTCCTGCGGCACAGCCTCCCCGCCGGCGGCCGAAATGATGGCGGCGTACGGCGCGCCCTTGGCGTAGCCCACCATGCCGTCGCCCAGCAAAAGATGCACATTGGCCAGCCGAAACGGCCGCAGGTTGTGGCGCGCCTTATCGTGCAGCGCACGGAGGCGCTCCACCGTGTACACCTCGCGGGCCAGGTGGCTGAGCACAGCCGCCTGATAACCACAGCCGGTTCCGATTTCCAGTACACGACCCAGTCCCTGGGCCCGAGCCGACTCGGCACCCAGCAGCAGCTCGCACATGCGTGCCACCACGCTGGGCTTGGAAATCGTCTGCGCCAACCCGATGGGAAGGCTGGTGTCCTCGTACGCCTGATTCACCAGTGCACTGTCCACAAAACGGTGCCGCTCCACCGCGGCCATGGCCTGCAGCACTGCAGCCGACGTGATGCCGCCCGCCGCCAGTTTGCTGACCATGCGCGCGCGCACCGCAGCCGAATCCAGCCCCACGCCTGACGGCACAGCCGACGCTGCCGCGGGTACTGCGGCTGCACGCACCGGCGCTGGCGCGGCGGCACCCGGCAGGCGCGCAGGGAAGCCGGGGCGCCGCTGCATTACGCAGCCGGGGCGGCTGCCGCCCCGGAAGCAATGGCCGACGCTGTCTGGGCCCAGTAGCCCAGGTTGTCGTGGTCGGTCAGGTCCACCTTCAACGGCGTGATCGACACGTGGCCCTGCGCCGTGGCATGAAAGTCGGTGCCTTCGGCATCGTCCTTGGCCGCACCCGCGCCACCGATCCAGTACATGGCCTCGCCGCGGGGGCTTTCCTGCACGATCACGCGCTCTGCCGCGTGGCGCCGTCCCAGGCGACACAACTTGATGGGCTGCATGGCCGCGAGCGGCATGTTGGGGATGTTCACATTCAGGAGCCAGGGGGTTTCACCGATCAGGCTCTGGGCGTGCATCTGCGCGACGATCTCGCGCGCCTTGGCTGCAGCCGCATCCAGCTCGCCCCAGCCCTTGTCCACCTGTGAAAACGCAATGGCCGGGATGCCGAACAGGTAGCCTTCCATGGCCGCGCCCACGGTGCCTGAATAGATGGTGTCGTCCCCCATGTTGGCACCGTTGTTGATGCCCGAGACCACCAGGTCGGGCCGGTAGCCCAAAAGCCCGGTCAGCGCAATGTGCACGCAGTCGGCCGGGGTGCCGTTCACGTAGCGAAAACCGTTGGCCGCCTTGTGCACATACAGCGGCGAGTGCAGGGTGAGCGCGTTCGACTTGGCGCTGTTGTTGTGCTCGGGGGCCACCACCTCGACCTCGACGCCGGGCAGCGTCTTGAGCGCGTCGTGCAGCGCGACGATGCCGGGCGCCTGGAAACCGTCGTCGTTGGAAATCAGGATTTTCATGGGTGATGCGGAAGGTTGCAACGGATTGTAGGTGGGCCCTGCCGCAGTCGTCGCCCGTGGGACATTGCCTGCCCGAGGGCCGCGCCTATCATGCCGACCACCACAGACAGGAGACTTTCCCCATGCACGCTTGGCTTTGCACAGACCCCACGGGCGTCGACGCACTCAACTGGACAGAACTGCCCACCCCGACCCCGAAGGCCGGCGAAGTGCTCATCGAGATCAAGGCCGCCAGCCTGAACTTTCCCGACCTGCTGATCGTGCAGAACAAGTACCAGATGAAGCCGCCGCTGCCCTTTGTGCCGGGCTCCGAATATGCGGGGGTGGTGGCTGCCGTGGGCGAAGGCGTCAAGCACCTGCAGGTGGGCCAGAACGTGGCCTGCCTCTCGGGCACGGGTGGCTTTGGTACGCACACCCTTGCGCCTGCTGCGCTCTGCATGCCTTTGCCGGACGGTTTCTCGCATGTGGATGCGGCCGCATTCATCATGATCTACGCCACGTCGCACCATGCGCTGGTCGACCGTGCCCAGCTCAAGGCCGGGGAGACGGTGCTGGTGCTGGGCGCTGCCGGCGGCGTAGGTACAGCCGCCATCCAGATTGCCAAGGCCATGGGCGCTCGGGTGATTGCGGCGGCCTCCAGCGACGAGAAATGCGCGCTGTGCACCTCCATCGGGGCCAACGCGGTCATCAATTACTCGAAGGAAAACCTGCGCGAAGCCATCAAGGCGCTGACCGACGGCAAGGGCCCGGACGTGATCTATGACCCCGTGGGCGGCGACTTTGCCGAGCCGGCCTTCCGTTCCATCGCCTGGCGCGGCCGCTACCTGGTGGTGGGCTTTGCTTCGGGCCCCATTCCCGCCCTGCCGTTCAATCTGGCATTGCTCAAGGGCGCGTCCATCGTGGGCGTGTTCTGGGGCGACTTCGCCAAGCGCGAACCCAAGGCCAACGCCACCATGATGGCCGAGTTGGCCCAGTGGTATGCCCAGGGCAAGATCAAGCCCGTGATCGACCGCACCATGCCCATGGCCGAACTGCCGGCCGCCTATGCCCATATGGGATCGCGCGGGGTGATGGGCAAATTAGTGATGGTGAACTGACCGACAGTGCGCGGCTTGCAGGGCGCCCACACCCTCTGCAGGCCTGCGTGCCCCCGGGCCAACTCGCGCCGCACGGTGCGTAACGCTGTGTCACACTCGCGTTTTCGCTCCGATCCTGCTGTCTGCACATGGCCGACCGACAACCTTCCGAAATCGCCCGCGAGACATTGAAGCAACTGGCTGCGCGCCGGTTGCCGCCCACGCCCGACAACTATCTCGCGATCTACGACGAGATCGCGGGTACCCGCAGCCCCCAGCCGTTCCCGGACGGCCCGCTGCACCATATCCTTCGCATCCTGCCCGGGCAGACGCCAGCCCAGAAGCGGCTGCTCGGCCAGTTCGAGCGCGCGGTCAACCAGAAGGACTGGTCCGCATTGCAGAGCGTGCTGGTGGGCTATGCCAACCTGGGGCTGAGCCCCGCGGCCGGCGCTACGGCGGACAAGGGTGCAGAAGGCATCACGCAGCCCGCTGGCGTGATCCCGGAAGAGTTTGCCCAGACCCTCGCCCGGCTGATCGACAACACGCTGCCCGCCCTGGGCGAGGACGATCCCCGCGTCATCGACATGGCGCAGCAGCTCATGACGTTCCTCAAGGACCCGTCACCGCCCATCAGCACGGCGCAGCTCATGCTGGGCAACTTTGCCTACCGGCTGTCGTTTGCCACTGAAGAGCAGGCCGCCATCCGCGCCAGCCTGCTGCAGTTGCTGCAGATGGTGTTCGAGAACATTGCGGTGCTGAGCGCCGAAGACCGCTGGCTGCTGGGCCAGGCCGAGGCGCTGATGGCCGCCTCGACGCCGCCACTCACACTGCGGCGGCTCGACGACGTGCAGCGCCGCCTGAAGGACGTGATCTTCAAGCAGACCGAGGCCAAGGCCCGCACCGTCGAGGCGCAGGAGCAGATGAAGGAAATGCTGGCTGCGTTCATCGAACGCCTGGCCCGCATCACGGCCTCCAGCACCACCTACCAGGGCACCATGGAGCGCTGCGCCGAACTCATCGGCAAGGCCAGCACGCTCGAAGAGATTGCGCCCGTGCTGCAGGAAGTGATGGGCGCCACGCGCGCCATGGCGCTTGACAGCCGCGTGGCCAATGAGGAACTGAGCGACCTGCGCGAGCGCACCGAACTCAAGCGCGCCGAGGTCGAGCGCCTGCAGCAGGAGCTGGACCGCGCCAGCGCCCAGGCGCGGCACGATCCGCTGACGGGCTCGCTCAACCGCAAGGGTCTGGACGAAGCCATGGAGCGCGAGATCGCCCGCGCCCGCCGCCTGGGCTCGCCGCTGTGCGTGGCGCTGCTCGACGTGGACAACTTCAAGACCATCAACGACCGGCTGGGCCATGCGGTGGGTGACGCCGCGCTGGTGCACCTGGCTGAGGTCACGCGCTCGGTCATGCGCCCGCAAGACCTGCTGGCCCGCTACGGCGGCGAGGAATTTGTGCTGGTGCTACCCGACACCACGGTGGAAAGCGGAGTATCGGCCATGACACGGCTGCAGCGCGAGCTGACCACGCGGTTCTTCCTGCAGGGGGCCGAAAAGGTGCTGATCACCTTCAGTGCTGGTGTGGCACAGATCCACGACAGCGAAGACAGCAGCGACGCCATCCGCCGCGCCGATCAGGGCATGTATCTGGCCAAGCGGTCGGGCAAGAATCGGGTGATGGCGGCATAGGGCGGTGAAACACCCCCTGAGTCGCCTTCGGCGCCTTCCCCCTCTCCTGCGGGAGGGGGACGCCACCAGCGCGGCGGGGCGGCCCTTGCGCGGTGGCCGCTGACCTCGGCCACGCCCGTATCCATCGCCGCGCATTCTTTGAGCCGCCCATGAACCCATACCAGCGTCGCGTATTTCTGCAGCACGCAGCCTGGGCCGCAGCGGCCACCGCCCTGCCCCGCTGGGCATGGAGCAACCCGCCCGCGCTGCAATCCAACCCGTTTGCACTGGGAGTGGCCAGTGGCGACCCGGCCCCCGACGGTGTGGTGCTGTGGACGCGGCTGGTGCTGGCCGACCCGGCGCAGATGCAGGCCCCGCACACCGTGCGGTGGGAGGTGGCGCACGATGCACGGTTTGCGCAGATCGTGCAAAAAGGCCAGGCTGTGGCGAGCCCCGACCTTGGGCACAGCGTGCATGTGGAGGTGGCGGGCCTGGCGCCCGACCGCTGGTACCACTACCGCTTCATGCTGGGCGATGCCGTGAGCGCCACCGGGCGCACGCGCACCGCGCCTGCTGCCGATGTGCTCACGCAGAAACTCCGGGTGGCGTTCGCATCGTGCCAGCGCTGGGAGCACGGGCACTACGCCGCGTGGCGGCACCTGGTGTCAGATGAGCCCGACCTGGTGCTGTTTCTGGGCGACTACATCTACGAATACGCCACCCCGCGCAACACCGATGGACTGGCGCGCACGCACAGCTTGCGCCACGCCAGCACCCTGGCCGACTACCGCGACCGCTACGCGCTGTACAAGAGCGATCCGCACCTGCAGGCGGCCCACGCGGCCTGCCCCTGGGCGGTGACTTGGGACGACCATGAAGTGCAAAACGACTACGCCGCCGAAGCGGGGCGCGGCAGCGACCCTGCGGCTTTTGGCGCGCAGCGCAGCGCAGGTTGGCAGGCGTTTTACGAAAACATGCCGCTGCGTGCGGCCTCGCTGGCCAGCGCCGCAGGCGGCGCGCCGTGGAGCACCCTGCAGGTGTTCCGCCGTCTGCGCTGGGGCCGGCTGGCACACATCCACCTGCTGGATACACGCCAGTACCGCAGCTGGCAGGCCTGCCGCCAGCCCGACACCACAGGCGCAGGGGCGGTGCGCCCGGCCGACTGCCCCACGCTGGCCGACCCGGCCCGGACCCTGCTGGGCACCGCGCAGGAGCGCTGGCTCGATACCGGCCTGGCCGCGGATGCGCGCACTACGGATGCCACCCGCTGGAGCGTGATCGCGCAGCAGACGCTCTTTTCGGCCCGCCAGTACCCTTCGGGCCTGGTCCCCACCGACAGCTGGGACGGCTACCCCGCCGCCCGCGCCCGCCTGCTGCATTCGGTGGCAGGCCATGCGCCGCGCAACACCGTGCTGCTGGGCGGCGACATCCACCAGAACTACGTCTGCCGCGTGCAGGCCAAGCCGCTGCGCACCGGCTCGCCCGTGCTGGCCAGCGAGTTCTGCGGCACCTCCATCAGCTCGCGCGCCGGCACCACGCAAGACAAGGTGAACGCCATCGCCCGCCAAAACCCGCATGTGCTGCTGGCGCGGCCCGACCAGCGCGGCTACGGCCTGGCCGACATCACCCCCGCCCGCTGGATGACCACCCTGCGCGTGGTGGACGACCCGCTGCGCGCAGACAGCGGCGCCGCCATCCAGGCACGCTTTGTGGTGGACGACGGCCACCCCGGGCCCATGGCGGCCTGAATCACTAATTGCTATTATTTTGATAGCTATCAGGTCAATAAATACAAGCCCTGGCGCCCAAAATCATCCCTAAACCACGCGATGTATGTTGGTGTAACTCCGCCCGCGGGCCAACGCAGGCCCGCTTACCATGGCCGCTTCCGCCCATCGAAGGAGACCTCCCCCATGCCGACGTACAACGCGCACCTGCCGATCACCCCCCTGCGCCTGACCGCCCCGGTCGTGCTGGCCATCGCGGCCGTGCTGGCCGGCTGCGCCAGCGCCCCCGCCACGGCGCCGTTTGCCTACAGCGTGCCCGCCCAACCCGAGGGCTCATCGGGCTACACCGAAAAGCCCGGCTGGGCCACCGAAAAGTTTGCCGTGGCTGCCGCCAACCCGCTGGCCACTGACGCGGGCTACCAGATCCTCAAGGCTGGCGGCTCGGCGGTGGATGCGGCCATTGCCGTGCAGATGGTGCTGACGCTGGTGGAGCCGCAGTCCAGCGGCATCGGCGGTGGCGCCTTCCTGCTGCACAGCAGTGGCAAGGCCGTGCAGGCCTACGACGGGCGCGAGACTGCACCAGCCGCGGCCGATGAAAAGCTCTTCCTCGGCGCCGACGGCAAGCCCATCCCCCTCATTGATGGGGTGGTGGGAGGCCGCTCGGTGGGCGTGCCCGGCATCGTGCGCATGCTGGAGCTGGCCCACAAGGAGCACGGCAAGCTGCCCTGGGCCACCCTGTTCCAGCCCGCCATCACACTGGCCGAAGGCGGCTTCAAGGTCAGTGCGCGGCTGCACACCCTGGTCAAGGCAGACGCCCACCTCAAGAAAGACCCGGTGGCCGCCGCCTACTTCTACAAGCCCGATGGCGACGCGCGCGACGTGGGCTTCAACCTGCGCAACGCCGAGCTGGCCGCCGTGCTTCGCCGCATCGCCACCGAAGGCAGCAAGGCCCTGCACGAAGGTGAGATCGCCCAGGCCATCGTCGACAAGGTGCAAAAGCACCCCACCAACCCCGGCAAGCTCAGCATGGCCGACCTGGCCAGCTACCAGCCCAAAAAGCGCGAGGCCCTGTGCCACGACTACCAGGTGCAGACCAAGGACTTCCGCGTGTGCGGCTTTCCGCCGCCCAGCTCGGGCGCCATTGCCATCGGGCAAATCCTGGGCATCCTGAAGAACACCGACGCCGCCGCCAAGCCACTGCAAGATGGTTTGCCCAGCGCCGACTGGCTGCACCTGTACACCGAGGCCGCGCGCCTGGCCTTTGCCGACCGCGCCAAGTATGTGGCCGACCCTGATTTTGTACAGCCTCCGGGCGGTAGCTGGACCAGCCTGCTCGCCCCCGCGTACCTCGCAGAGCGCGCCAAGCTCATCGGCGCGCAGAGCCTGAAGGTGGCCCAGCCAGGCAACCCCGGCGCGGTGAAGATCAGCTACGCCCCCATGCCCGACCAGCCTGAATACGGCACCAGCCACATCAGCATCGTTGATGCCTACGGCAACGCCGTGGCCATGACCACCACCATCGAGGATGCCTTTGGCGCGCGGCAAATGGTCAAGGGCTTCCTGCTGAACAACGAGCTCACCGACTTCAGCTTTGCCCCCACCGACGCGCAAGGCCAGCCCATTGCCAACCGCGTGCAGCCCGGCAAGCGCCCGCGCTCATCCATGGCGCCCACGTTGGTGTTCGACAAGACCACCGGCGAGCTGCTGATGAGCGGCGGCAGCCCCGGCGGCGCGGCCATCATCCACTACACCGCCAAGACGCTGTACGGCGTCTTCAACTGGGGCCTGATGCCCCAGCAGGCCATCAACCTGCCCAACTTCGGCTCCATGAACGGCCCCACACTGCTGGAAGAAAAACGCTTCCCGCCCGCCACCGTGGAAGCCCTGCGCGCCCGCGGCGCCGAGGTGCGCGAACAGGCCATGACCAGCGGCCTGCAGGCCATCACCCGCGGCAATGCGCATGGCAAGAAGCTGTGGATGGGTGGGGCCGACCCACGGCGTGAAGGGGTGGTGATGGGGGATTGAGCAGCGCGCTCACGCACCTATGCTTTCGGCGTGAGCCTTTGCAGGATGGGTCCTGTAAAGGCTCGGCGCTTGCGACCAGCCGCTGAGTTGCAGGCTTACGGAAGGCCCAACGCCTCGACGCTGTGTAGCAGAGGGCAGCGAGACCTAAAGCGCACAAACGGTGATCGCTTGAGGCTAGAGGCAAGACAGAGGAGGCAAGTGGCGCAAGAGCAGGCCGAGGACAACTGTTCCAGGACGAGCAATGACGTTTTGGGGCTACCGGCTCCCAACCGTTAGCGCACGCCTTTCAGGGCTTGGCCACCGGCTCGCCGAGTGACGGGGCAGTTGACCACGATATCCGTCAGCTCCAGTACGACTTCGTTCCTTTGTTCAGATGCAAGCACATCTTCCTCGGACCTGAGTTCGCGCCCGAAAGCCGGATCCTTCCAGCGTACCCACACCACCCGCCATAGCGGGCTGTAGTCACGGTCCCGGTTCTCCGCGCCTACGGGCTCCGGCGCGGACTGGAAGACGCTAATTTGCTCATTGCCGACGAATTTATACACACGCTCCAGAAGATTGTGTCCAGGTCCAGCATGCACAGCTGCTGCAAGTCGGGGCACATGGTTCGCACCAACCTTGGTGGCCATCGCCAAGTCCGAGACGTCCGTGGTGATGTATTCGACGATGCGCCCATCCACCCATGCCCGACTTACCGGCAATACCGTTTCGCTCTGGCCCACATCGAACAAAGGTGACGCACAGGCCGTCAGTAACGGGATGGCAAGGACAAGCAGACCAAAGCGTCGCGTGTCTGCCGTTGTCCGGACGCCCAGCCTGGACCACATATGTTGAAGGGTAAGGCGCAGTTCGCGGAAGGTGGTTGACACTGACATCTCCATGGTACGGAATTGTGCCGACAGCCATTGTGCCGCGCGGGGCCCCGGAGAGTGCGCCCAATGCCCCCCGGCGCAAGCGCCAGGCGCCATGCATTCAGACATGGCGAGCCCATCGGCTTCAACGGCTGAAGGGCCACGGTCAATATCGCTCCAGCGCCAGCCGCCCGGCTGCAATCAGACCGGCGGCCCATCAGCCACGGGGCGAAAGGGCACACAGGCTGCGCCCCTGCCACCTCTGCCCCGTGGAACCTCAGCGCACAGCCCGCAGCGCCACACCAGGGAAATCGACCGGCACCGCCAGCGCCACGTTCACGTAGTTGGTAAACAGGTTCAGCGCCACATGCGCCACGATCTCGACGATGTGCTCGTCGGTGAAGCCCTGTGCGCGCAGTGCCTGCACGTCGCCCGTGCTCACCTGGCCGCGCGCCTCCACCAGCTTCAGGGCAAAGCCCAGCACGGCGGCGGTGCGCGGGTCTGATGACTCTCCCAGCTGCGCCGCTGCCAGGGCTTCGCCGCTCACGCCGGCCTTGCGGCCGAGCGCGGTGTGCGCCGCCAGGCAGTAGTCACACGCATTGCGGTTGGCCACGGCCACGGCGATCTGCTCGCCCAGTGCGGCGCCGATCACGCCGCCGCCCAGCGCGCCAAAGGCGCTCCACATGCTTTGCAGTGCGGCGGGCGAGTTGGCCACTGCGCGGAACATGTGGGGCGTGGTGCCGAAGGCGCCGTGGATCTGGTCGAGCAGCGCGCGCGCCGTGCCGGTGGCAGCGGTGCGGTCTACGAGGGCGACGCGGGGAGTGTTGCTGTGGGACATGATGATTCCTTGGAGGTCGGTGAAATGGATGAATGCAAGGTGCCGGTGGCCTGGGCCTCGCCGACTGTGCTGTCTGGCACCCCTGGAGTTTCCGGTTTACAGCCGCACCATTGGTCATCAATAATCTATTTTTGATACCCAATCGTCCAAACAATGGCCCGACTGACCGAATCCGCTGCGCCGCCCTCCTTGATCGTCACCCCCGCGGCAGACCCGACAACCGGCGATGCCACGGCTGCCAGCTTCGACCGGTTGTCGTCGCTGCTCGAGCGGTTTCGGGTGCGCGCCCATCTGTTCCACAGCGGGCCGCTGTGCGGGGTCACGCACTTTGCGGCGGCGCCCGGCCGGGGCTTTTTGCATGTGCTGCGGCGTGGCGAGATGGTGGTCACGCACCAGCCGCACGCCGGGCCGCCCGAGCGGCTGGAGGTATGCGAGCCCAGCCTGCTGTTCTACCCCCGCCCGCTGGAGCACTACTTTCACAACGCGCCGGCCGAGGGCTCCGACTTCACCTGCGCGGCGCTGGACTTTGAAGGCGGCGCCAGCCACCCGCTGGCACGCGCGCTGCCGTCCATCGTGGTGCTGCCGCTCGCTGCAGTCGATGGCCTGCAGCAGTCGCTGGACCTGCTGTTTGCCGAGACCGACCGACTGCGGTGCGGCCACCGCGTGCTGGCCGACCGGCTGTTTGAAGTGGTGCTGCTGCAGCTGCTGCGCTGGCTGCTGGACCACCCGCAACAGGCACAAATGCCGCCGGGCCTGCTCACCGGCCTGGCCGACCCGCAACTGGCCCGCGCCCTCACGGCGCTGCACGACGCACCGGCCGAGCACTGGAGCCTGGCGCAGATGGCGGCCACGGCGGGCATGTCGCGCAGCGCGTTCGCCGCGCGCTTCAAGGCAGCTGTGGGCGAAACCCCCGCCGACTACCTGGCGCACTGGCGGCTGACGCTGGCACAGGCGCACCTGCGCACGGGGCGCTCGCTCAAGTCGATTGCGGGAGAGCTGGGCTACGCCAATCCGTCAGCGCTGTCGCGCGTGTTTGCGCAGAAGCTGGGGATGCCGGTGCGGGCATGGCTGGCGGCGCAGGACCTGCGCCCGTGAGCAGCATGGGGCCGGCTTGAATACAGCGGCGCCACAGACGTCGTTAATCCTTCTCTCGCTCACCAAGAGGGATGTTGACCGCGCCTTGGTTCGCCCCGCTTCGTGGGTTACAACACCGCTGTGCCGGTTGGAACCGTGGCGCACGGCTCCGGCTGCAACCGCATCCAAAGCGTCAGCAGCATGGCCGGCTCAACCCTGTGCCTGCAGGCCCGCCCTCCGCATCACATCGCGCAGGACGTCCCTGGACACCCGCGTGGTTTCCTCGGGCATCGACACCGGCACCCCAAACCAGTGCGCAAAAGGCGTCTCAAAAGCAAACTCCATGGCCTTGTCATGGCGCGTGTCCTGAAAGGCTGCGCTGCTTTCGACGGCTCTCCAGGTGTCTTCAAACGCGGCCAAAGCAACGGGCAGGTTATCAATGCGCAGGGTGCCGATGGAGCGCCAGGCGTTCACACAGCCCAGTTCAGCAAACGACACCGATGACTGGCATCTTGGCAACTGCAGATGCTCGTACAGCACCGTGAGAAATCGGGGCGACCTGTCGGCGTTCAGCGCCCGGACGCACTGCAGCGCAAACCACTCCACCTCTCGCGGCTGCCCGGTCATGCGCGCACCGAAGAAGCTCGGGCCAAAGAACGCCTCGAAGGCCACCTCGGTACTGCCGCCGAGATACTCTCGGACCGCGTCCTCGCTGGGCAGCGCATCCGGCGAAAAACTCCACGCAGATTCCCACGCGCCGCCCTTTGCGAACTGGCCTGATGTGGGGCTGCAGCTGAACTGGGGTGAATCAATGAGCAAGGCACACTCCAAAAATCTTGCGAACCGCTCGCTGCAGCTTCGCCGGGTGGATGCACAACCTACCGTGCAGGGCCGTCACCAGAGGCTTGGCCACGCGCGACCTTGACGAGGACGAGCCCGAGAACCACTTCCACCAATACGGCCGACAGAATCCCCACCCCTGCATGGCCGCTGACCAGCTCGAAAATGCCAAGCAAGGCCAGGGCAAAGCACGCGAAGGCGAACCCGCAAACCATCGCAAACCGAGCTTGAGACGGCGGTGCATGGCGCACCATGAAAAACATGATGCCCAGCCCAGCGAACAGCGCCGCACCTCGCCAAGCGACCAGGCGCGTCGGGCCAGAGTAGTCAACTCCCCAGAGGAACAACAGCAACTGGGGCGCGATGACCCATGTCAGGGCCAAAACAAAGCAAAGGCATGCGCAAACGATCGCGACGACTCGGAAAGAGAGATTCATGCGCGCGGAGTGTACGAGAGGCAAGCCACGCAGCACTCAAACCGAGCCCCTCACACATCAATCGCCGCAGCCGACCCCGCCTGCTTGCGCAGCTCGAACTTCTGGATCTTGCCGGTGCTGGTCTTGGGCAGCTCGCCAAACACCACGGCGCGCGGCACCTTGAAGCCGGCCAGGTGCTTCTTGCAGTGCGCCACGATGTCTTCGGGGGTGGTCTGCGCACCCGCTTTCAGCTCCACAAACGCGCACGGTGTCTCGCCCCACCTGGCATCGGCCTTGGCCACCACGGCGGCGGCCAGCACGTCGGGGTGGCGGTACAGCACGTCTTCCACCTCGATGGACGAGATGTTCTCGCCGCCCGAGATGATGATGTCCTTGCTGCGGTCCTTGATCTTGATGTAGCCGTCGGGGTACTGCACGGCCAGGTCACCGCTGTGGAACCAGCCGCCCGCAAAAGCTTCTTCGGTGGCCTTGGGGTTCTTCAGGTACCCCTTCATGGCGATGTTGCCCTTGAACATGATCTCGCCCATGGTTTCGCCGTCTTGCGGCACGGGCTGCATGGTTTCGGGGTCGAGCACGCGCACGTCGCGCTCCAGGTGGTAACGCACGCCCTGGCGGGCGTTAAGGCGGGCGCGCTCGCCAATGTCGAGCGCATCCCACGCCTCGTGTTTGGCGCACACGGTGGCGGGGCCGTACACCTCGGTCAGGCCGTACACATGGGTCAGGTCGAACCCCATTTTTTCCATGCCTTCGATCATGGACGCGGGTGGCGCGGCGCCTGCCACCATGGCCTTCACGCCCGCGGGCACGCCCTCTTTCATGGCGGTCGGTGCATTGACCAGCAGCCCATGCACGATGGGCGCGCCGCAGTAGTGCGTAACGCCGTGGTGGCGGATGGCGTCGAAGATGGCCTGCGCGTCCACGCGCCGCAGGCACACGTTGACGCCAGCACGGGCCGCCACCGTCCACGGAAAGCACCAGCCGTTGCAGTGGAACATCGGTAGCGTCCACAAATACACGGCGTGCTTGGGCATGTCCCACTCCAGCACGTTGCTGATGGCGTTGCTGGCCGCACCGCGGTGGTGGTAAACCACGCCCTTGGGGTTGCCGGTGGTGCCGCTGGTGTAGTTCAGGGCAATGGCGTCCCACTCATCGGCCGGCAGCTCCCAGGCAAATTGCGCGTCGCCGCTGGCCACGAAATCCTCGTACGCGGTGGCGTCCAGCGCCTGCGCGGGCGGGCCGTACAGGTCGTCGTGCACCTGCACGATGAAGATCGGCGCGGTGGACTGGCGCAGCGCCAGTGCCTTGGCCATGGTGCCGCTGAACTCCGGGTCCACGATCACGGCCTTGGCCTCGCCGTGGTCGAGCATGAAAGCGATGGCTTCAGGGTCCAGCCGGGTGTTCAGCGCATTGAGCACCGCGCCCGCCATGGGCACGCCGAAATGCGCCTCGACCATGGGCGGGGTGTTGGGCAGCATCACGGCCACGGTGTCGTTCTTGCCGATGCCGGCGCGCTGCAGGGCGCTGGCCAGCTGGCGGCAGCGGGTGTACGTCTGCGCCCAGGTCTGGCGCAGGCTGCCGTGCACGATGGCCAGGCGGTCGGGGTAGACCTCGGCCGTGCGTTCGATGAAGCCTAATGGCGACAGCGGCGCATGGTTGGCCGCGTTGCGGGGCAGGTTCTGGTCGTACATGGAGGTCATGGCATCGGTCCTCTGAAAAACGGGGGCTGCGCGGCATTACAACGGCCAGGGCTGACGGCGTGCTGAACGGGCCACCTGCGCCGCGCAAGGCATCACAGCTTGGAGTTGCGCAGGTTTTTGCCCCGCCCGCCCGGCAGGCGCCGGCCGTGGTCCAAAATACGCCGGTGTCCATTCCCCAGTCATTCATTCAGGAGTTGCTCTCGCGCATCGACGTGGTCGAGATCGTCGGGCGCTATGTGCAGCTCAAGAAGGGCGGGGCCAACTTCATGGGACTGTGCCCCTTCCACGGGGAAAAGTCACCGTCGTTCAGCGTCAGCCCCTCCAAGCAGTTCTACCACTGCTTTGGCTGCGGCAAGAACGGCAACGCCATCGGCTTCCTGATGGACCACGCCGGCATGGGCTTTGTCGAGGCGGTGCAGGACCTGGCCCAGCAGGTGGGCCTGCAGGTGCCCGACGACGACATCTCCCCGCAGGAAAAGGAACGCGCCGCCGCCGCCCGCCAGAAGCAGGCCACGCTGACCGACGTGCTCGAAAAGGCGGCAGACGCCTACCGCCGCCACCTGCGCGAATCGCAGCGGGCCATCGGCTACTTCAAGGCCCGCGGAGTGTCTGGCACCGTGGCCAAGCGCTACGGACTGGGCTACGCCCCCGAGGGCTGGCGGAGCCTGGCCAGCGTGTTCCCGCACTACGACGACCCGCTGCTGGAAGAAAGCGGGCTCGTCATCGTGAGCGAAGACGACGGCGGCAAGCGCTACGACCGGTTTCGAGACCGGGTGATGTTTCCCATCCGCAACGTCAAGGGCGAGTGCATCGGCTTTGGCGGGCGCGTGCTGGGCGACGAAAAACCGAAGTACCTGAACTCGCCCGAAACGCCCGTGTTCCACAAGGGGCGCGAGCTGTACGGCCTGTTCGAGGCGCGCACTGCCATCCGCGAAGCGGGCTATGCGCTGGTCACCGAGGGCTACATGGACGTGGTGGCGCTGGCGCAGCTCGGGTTTCCCAACGCGGTGGCCACCCTGGGCACCGCCTGCACGCCCGACCATGTGCAAAAGCTGCTGCGCTTTACCGAAGCGGTGGTCTTCAGCTTTGACGGCGACGCCGCCGGCCGCCGCGCCGCCCGCAAGGCGCTGGACGGCGCCCTGCCCCACGCCAGCGACACGCGCAGCATCAAGTTTCTGTTTCTGCCTGCCGAGCACGACCCCGACAGCTTCATCCGCGAGCACGGCACCGACGCGTTTGCCCGCCACGTGAGCGACGCAGTGCCGCTGAGCCGGTTCCTTATCGAGGCCGCCAGCGATGGCTGCGACCTGGCCACCGCCGAAGGCCGCGCCCGCATGGCCAGCCAGGCGCGCACGCTGTGGACCGCCTTGCCCGACGGCGCGCTCAAGCGCCAACTGCTGGGCGAACTGGCCCAGCTCACCCAGCTCAAGGCGCAGGACCTGTCAGACCTGTGGGGCCAGGCCGCCGCACGCGAGGCGCCGCGCGTGCCCCAGCAGCCGCCAGCGGGCATGGGCCAAAGGCCTGCGCAGCATTACAGCCCGGCCCCCGCCAGCAGTGGCGCCATGCAGGATGGCCCGCCAGACTGGGGTGACATCCCACCCGACATGGGCGCTCCATCCGGCCAGTGGCAGCCAGAGCCTGCGGGGGGCTACGGGGCCTACGCCGCCTACGGCAAGCCGCCGTTTCGCAAGAACCCCGACTGGAAAGGCAGCGGCGGCAACTGGAAGAAGAAGGAGCGCGATGCGCCCTGGCCGCCCCAGCCGCGCCTGCCGCGCACCCCGGCCGTGAGCCGCGCCGACCATGCCGCGCGCCTGCTGCTGTCGCACATGGCCTTTCTGGAAGACCTGACCCACGACGACCACGACGCCCTGTGTGCGCAGCCGGCGCCACACGGCACGCTGTTTGCGTGGCTGGAGGCACAGTTTCACGAGCACGGCCCGCTGGCCTGGGCCGTGCTGCGCGAAAGCCTGCGCGACCACGAGTGCGAGGCCTTTGCCGTGAAGATGATGACCGGCTCGCACGCCCAGACCGAGGGCGACCTGGCCGAGCTGCGCCGCGAGCTGCGCGACCTGCTGTGCCGCATGCAGATCGAGGCCATTGAAGAGCAGCAAAAGGTGCTGGTGCTGCAGGCCGAGCAGGACCCCACCGCGCTCGACCGCTACCGCGCCATGGAACAAAAACGCACGGTTTTGCGGGCAACGTTGCGCGATGGTCTCGCCAAAGCCACTTGAAATCACCCTGCGCGGTATAATGTAGGGTTAGTTATCGGCAAGAGCGACAGCAGCACCTCCGAGCCGGGCCACCGTGACACACGCGCACACAGAGCCCAACCATCGCAAGGACTGCATACCAAATGTTCGCCCAGACATCTTGCCCCTGAGGACCTCTCCTCAAAGCGCGAAGCCCGTTGTTCAGCTTCGCGTTGCCACCCGCGCCGGGACCCGAGGCGCTTGCGTTTTCTTTGTGTCCGTTTTTGATTCTGAGGTTGCCCATGCCCGCTCAAAAGTCCGCGAAGCCGCTCAAGTCAACCCCGGGAACCGCCGCCAAGGCTGTGTCCACCCCTGCTGCCAAGGCCTCTGCCAAGGCCGCCCCCAAAAAGGCCGCGCCTGCGCCCGCTGCAGCAGCCAAGAAAGTCAAAACCGTGTCCGTGAAAAGTTCTGCCGAGCTGACCAAAGCTGCCGATGAATTGCTGAAGAAAAAGCCCGCCCGTGCCAAGGCAGTGGCTGTGCCTGACGAAGAAGAAGCCCCGAAGAAAAAGCCTGGCCGCCCGGCCAAGGCAGCCGCTGCCACCGGCGAGGCCAAGGTGCCTGCCAAGCGCGGCCGCAAGCCCAAGGCAGCCGCCGGCGACGACGTGAGCTCTGACGATGCCGACCTGTCGGACATCGAAGCCGACCTGGAAGGCGAAGTCGAGGAAACCACCGAGGTGGCGGCCACGGTCGAGAAGGTCAAGCCCCTGCGCATGAAGATCAGCAAGGCCAAGGAACGGGCCTTGATGAAGGAATTCGGCCTGGACGAAACCGTCCTGTCCGAAGAAGACATGCAAAAGCGCCGCCAGCGCCTCAAAGCCCTGATCAAGCTGGGCAAGACGCGCGGCTACCTCACGCACGTTGAAATCAACGACCACCTGCCCGACAAGCTGGTCGATGCCGAAACCCTCGAAGCCGTCATCACCACCCTGAACGACCTGGGCGTGGCGGTGTACGAGCAGACGCCTGATGCCGAAGCGCTGATCATCACGGACAACGCCCCCGCTGGCGCCACCGAAGAAGAAGCCGAAGAAGCCGCAGAAGCCGCGCTGTCCACCGTGGACTCGGAATTCGGCCGCACCACGGACCCGGTTCGCATGTACATGCGCGAAATGGGCACTGTGGAGCTGCTCACGCGCGAAGGCGAAATCGAAATCGCCAAGCGCATCGAAGGCGGCCTGATGGCCATGATGGAGGCGATCAGCGCATCGCCCGCCACCATCGCCGAAATCCTGAACATGGGCGAGGACATCCGCGAAGGCAAGGTCGTCATCTCGACCATCGTCGACGGCTTCTCCAACCCCAACGAGGCCGACGACTATGTGGCCGAAGAAGACTTTGACGAATTCGACGAAGCCGACGATGACGACGGCAAGGGCGGCAGCAAGGCCCTGACCAAGAAGCTCGAAGAACTGAAAAAGCAGGCGCTGGAGCGCTTTGACAAGCTGCGCGAGCTGTTTGAAAAAGTGCACAAGGTGTACGACAAGGAAGGCTACGGCACCCCTGCGTATGTGAAGGCCCAGCAGGCCCTGTCGGCCGAGCTGATGACCATCCGCTTCACCGCCAAGACCATCGAGAAGCTGTGCGACATGGTGCGCGGCCAGGTGGACGACGTGCGCAAGAAAGAGCGCGAGCTGCGCCGCATCATCGTGGACAAGTGCGGCATGCCGCAGGAGAAGTTCATTGCCGACTTCCCGGCCAACCTGCTCAACCTGAAGTGGGTGGAGAAGCAGGCCGCTGCCGGCAAGCCGTGGAGCGTGGTGATGGAGCGCAACATCCCGCCGGTGCAGGAACTGCAAACCGGCCTGATGAACATCCAGAGCAGCGTGGTCGTGCCGCTGGCGCACCTGAAAGACATCCACAAGCGCATGAACTCGGGCGAGTCCACCTCGCGCGACGCGAAGAAGGAGATGATCGAGGCCAACCTGCGCCTCGTGATCTCGATCGCGAAGAAGTACACCAACCGCGGCCTGCAGTTCCTGGACCTGATCCAGGAAGGCAACATCGGCCTGATGAAGGCGGTGGACAAGTTCGAATACCGCCGTGGCTACAAATTCTCGACGTATGCCACGTGGTGGATCCGTCAGGCCATCACCCGCTCGATCGCCGACCAGGCGCGCACCATCCGCATCCCGGTGCACATGATCGAGACGATCAACAAGATGAACCGCATCAGCCGCCAGCACCTGCAGGAGTTTGGCTTTGAGCCCGATGCGTCCATCCTGGCTGCCAAGATGGAGATCCCGGAAGACAAGATCCGCAAGATCATGAAGATCGCCAAGGAACCGATCTCGATGGAAACCCCCATCGGCGACGACGACGACAGCCACCTGGGCGATTTCATCGAGGACGGTGCCAACACCGCCCCCATTGAAGCCGCCATGCAGGCCGGCCTGCGCGACGTGGTCAAGGACATCCTGGACGGCCTCACGCCGCGCGAAGCCAAGGTGCTGCGCATGCGCTTCGGTATCGAGATGACCAGCGACCACACGCTGGAAGAAGTGGGCAAGCAGTTCGACGTGACCCGCGAGCGCATTCGCCAGATAGAAGCCAAGGCGCTTCGCAAGCTCAAGCACCCATCGCGTTCGGACAAGCTGCGCAGCTTCATCGATTCGCTGTAAGCACCACCACGCCAGGCGCACCTGCTGCCTGTGCCTGACCAGCCCGCCCCTGCATTGCACGGGCGGGCTTTTTTTACGCCGGCACAACCGCGCGCGGGCGCGGTGCGAACAGCTGCGCTGCACGAACGCTGCAGCGGCGCCGTCATCTCCGCGTCGTGGGCCACCTTGATCATGACCTGCTGGTTAACCCTGAGGCCAGCGACAGCGCTTTGACAGTTTGAACCTCGACCATCGGCTCCCACGGGATACGTATAAGCACTTACGCCGGCTCCATGGGCCCGTTGCCGTGCAGCACTGCAAAGCGCACCGACCCGGTTTGCCAGCAAGCCCGCCCCACGCCTGTGCATGGCTGGCGCGGCCCCCAGCGACCCTCAACTACAAGGCTTCCCATGACCCGAATCGACCGCCGCAAGACACTGACCCTCGTCGCAGGCATCGCGGCAACCGCGTGGGGCGGCGCCAGCCCGCTGGCCTGGGCACAGACGCCTGCCGCCCCAGCGCCGCAGCGCCCGGGCGCCGCGCCCTCTGCGGCCAAGGCCCCGCGCCTGGCCGGCACGCTGCGCATCGTCATCCCGGCCAACCCCGGGGGCGGCTGGGACCAGACCGGCCGTGCACTGGGCGCAGCCCTGGTGGCCGTGGGCGCGGCCGAGCAGGTGGAATACGAAAACATCGGCGGCAAGGGCGGCACCATTGGCCTGGCCAAATACGCCGAGAAGTACAGCAACGACCCCAACACCCTGCTGATGGGCGGCATGGTGATGGTGGGTGCGGTGGCGCTGCAAAAGCCCGCCGTGGACATGACGCAGGTACAGCCCCTGGCGCGCCTGACCAGCGACTACCTGGTGGCTGCGGTGGCGGCCAGCTCCCCCATCAAGACCGGCAAGGACCTGGCCGATGCCATGCGGGCCGACCTGAAGGCCATGCCCGTGGCGGGCGGCTCCGCGGGTGGCGTGGACCACATGTACGCGGGCGTGCTGGCGCGGGCCGCCAAGGCCAGCCCCGAGGCGCTGGTCTACAAGCCCTTTGCCGGTGGGGCCGAGGTGGTGGAGGCCGTGGTGTCGGGCAACGCGGCGGTAGGCCTGTCGGGCTACAGCGAGTTCGCCGATGCCATAGCGGCTGGCAAGCTGCGGGCCGTGGGCGTGTCGTCCCGCCGGGCCGCGTTTGGCATACCAGCGCTGCGCGACCAGGGTGTGGATGCGGTGATGGCCAACTGGCGCGGCGTGTTCACCGGCAAGGGCGTGCTGCCTGCGCGCACGGCCGAGATGCTGGCCGCCATCGACGCCGCAGCACGCCACGAGTCGTGGGCCCGCACGCTCAAGCAAAACCGCTGGGAGCCCTCATGGCTGACCGGCAAGGACCTGACCGAGTTCATGGAGCTGGACCTGACCACCGCGCGGGTGATGGTGTACCTGCTCAAGCTCAAGGCCTGAACCCGGCGGCGGCCACACCGTGTGGCCCCGCTCCACAGCCAGCGTCCGGCTGGCGCCCCTTCCGCGCAACGCGAGGAGCCTTTCGATGAACATCCTGTCCAACCACTCCATTGGCGCCCGCATGGCGACCGCACTGGGCCTGGTACTGGCCCTGCTCCTGGGCGCCGCCCTGTTCGGCATTGCGGCGCTGTACCGCAGCCTCAACACGTACGACACCACCGTGCAGCAGCGCGTGGCCCAGGAGCGCGCCGTGAGCCGCATGGAAAGCGAGTTCAAGACGCAGGTGCTGGAATGGAAGAACACGCTGCTGCGCGGCGAAGACTCGCGCAAGCGCGAACTGCACTGGACCGCCTTCCAGGCCAGCGAAAAGCGCGTGGCCGATGCGGCCAGTGCGCTCAAACCGCAGCTTGCCGACCCCGCCGAGCAGGCCGCGCTGCAGAAATTCACGGCGGCCCACGCCGACATGGCGCAGGGCTACCGCAAGGGCTTTGAGGTGTTCCAGTCGCTGGGCTTTGTGCCCGCGGCAGGCGATGCCGATGTGGCCGATATCGACCAGGGCCCTGCGCGGCTGCTCACGGCGCTCAGCGAGCAGGTGGCGGCCAGCAGCGCCGCCATTGCCCGCGATGCGGCGCGGGATGCGCAGCGTGCGCTGGTCAGCAGCCTGGTGGCGCTGGCACTGGTCACCGCGCTGGGCGCCGTGGCGGGCCTGGTGCTCACGCGATCGGTGGTGCGGCCATTGCGCGTGGCAGTGTCGCTAGCCAACAAGGTGGCGGCAGGCGACCTGACCACCACCATCGTGGTCGACGGCAACGATGAGCCGGCCCGCCTGCTGCAGGCGCTGCGCGCCATGCAGGACAACCTGCAGAACGTGGTGTCGGGGGTGCGCATCAGCGCCGAGGGTGTGGCCAGTGCCAGCGCCGAGATCGCGCAGGGCAATGCCGACCTGAGCCACCGCACCGAAGAGCAGGCCTCGTCACTCGACGAGACCACATCGTCCATGCAGCAGCTGCAGGCCACCGTGCAGCAGAACGCATCGAGTGCGCTGCGCGCCAACGAGCTGGCCCGCAGCGGGGCAGAAGTGGCACAGCGCGGCGGCAGCGTGGTGACGCAGATGGTGGAGGTGGTGCAGGGCATCCAGGACAGCTCGCGCCGCATTGCCGACATCATTGGCGTGATCGATTCGATTGCATTCCAGACCAACATCCTCGCGCTGAACGCGGCGGTGGAAGCCGCCCGCGCCGGCGAGCAGGGCCGCGGCTTTGCCGTGGTGGCCAGCGAGGTGCGCAACCTGGCCACGCGCAGTGCCGATGCCGCCCGCGAAATCCGCCAGCTCATCCAGACCAGCGTGGAGCGCGTGCAGGCGGGGTCGGACCTGGCGCGCAACGCGGGCACCACGATGGCCGAGGTGGTCACGTCCATCCAGGGCGTGAGTGTGCTGATGGAAGAAATCAGCCAGGCCAGCGCCGCACAGACGCGCGACATGCTGCGCGTGACCCAGGCCATCGTGCGCATGGACGAAACCACGCAGCAGAACGCCGCGCTGGTGGAAGAAAGCGCAGCCGCCGCAGGCAGCCTGAGCGGACAGGCCCGGCAACTGGTGCAAGCCGTGCAGGTGTTTCGCCTGCGCCAGGGCAGCGGCGGTGCGCCCGCGCTGCCGCCGCCAGGCGTGGAGCGCTGAGCCCAGGCGCAGACGGGCACAGCCCAGACCGCTGCCGCCTCGCGCCTGGCCGACTTGCAAGGCGGGCTTGGACGGCCAAAAGGCAATCGCAGACGCCCATTTCGGGTTTTTCAGGGGCCCAAGGCACGTCTATATTGACTTTATAGCTATTATTTTTATAGCGTTTTACAACTGCAGTATGGGCCGGCAGACCCCGTGCGCTGCACCTGCCGTGAGACCGCCCTGCCCGCCCATGCAGACCACCGGGCCTTCAGTCGATCTTCAAACCCGACTGCTTGACCAGCCGCGCCATGCGCGCCACTTCGGTGCGGAAGAACGCTGCCGTGGGCTCGGGCGCGGTGGCCTGCAACTGGTAGCCCTGGGCCAGCAGCGCATCGCGGATCTCGGGCACGGCCAGGGCCGACACCACGGCCTGGTGCACGCGCTCGGCCTCGGCCTTGGGCAGGCCCGCGGGGCCGACCATGGCCACCCAGCCATCCAGCGCGTATTGCGGCAGGCCCTGTTCGGCAATGGTGGCTAGCTCGGGCAACAGCGGCGAGCGCGTGGCGGACGACAGCCCGATGGCCTTGAGCGTGCCCGCCTTCACATGCGGCGCGGCCACCGCCACGGCGATGAAGGCCATCTGGATCTGCCCGCCCAGCACGTCGGCCGTGAGCGGGCCCATGCCGCGGTAGGGGATGTGTTTGATGTCCACCTGCGCCTCGTGCACAAACATCTCGGCCGCCAGGTGCAGGATGGTGCCGTTGCCCGATGAGCCGTAGTTGAGCGTACCCGGCTGCGCCTTGGCCAGCGCGATCAGCTCGCGCACGTTTTTCGCAGCCACCGAGGGGTGCGCTACCAGCACGAAGGGCGTGGCGCCAATCACCGTGATGGGGGTGATGTCCTGCACCGCGTCGTACGGAATGTTTTTGTAGACGCTGGGGTTCACGACATGGTTGTTGGACACCATGCCCAGCACCGACCCGTCTTTGGGTGCCTTCACGATCAACGACGTGCCTGTGATGCCGCCCGCGCCCGGAAAGTTTTCGATCACCACACCGCGGCCCAGCGCCTTGCCCAGGCCCGGCCCGAACGCGCGGGCCAGCCCGTCCACTCCCGAGCCGGCGCTGACGGGCAGCACCAGGCGCAGCGGGCGGTCGCTGGCGGCCTGCGCCCAGGCTGCGCCGGGTGCGACCAGGCCGGCTGCCGTGGCGGCCAGTGCTGCCAGGGCGGTGCGGCGGCGCAGGGTGCCTTCGCTGTGACCGATAGCGGCCGGAGCCTGCGCGGAATCGCTGGAGGAACGCTGCAGAGAATCGAGGGTGTGTGGCATGGGTGGTGTCTCCGTTGTCGTTGTGGTGAGGGGTCGCCGCACGGAGCCATGAGCGCCGCGTGGGTGCTGGTCAGGCCACGGCGCGGCTGCTGCGCAGCGCAGTCACCTGCTCGGGCGTGTAGCCCAGCTCCTGCAGCAGCTCGGCGGTGTGCTGGCCCAGCACGGGCGGATGCAGGCGCACGCCCAGGCGCTGGCCGTCCATGGCCACGGGCAGCAGCGTGGTGCGGGCGGTCTGCCCGGCGCGCTCGCCATCGGGCAGCGTGATGTCGGCCAGGCCGCCGGTGGCGTTCAGGTGCGGGTCATCCAGCAACTGCTCGGGCCGCGAAATGGGTGCAAACGGCAGGCCGTGCTTTTCAAACACGGCGGCCAGCTCGGCCGCCCTGTAGGCGGCCAGGCGCGCACGCAGGTCGGGCATCAGCGTGGGGCGGGCGCGCACACGGTCGTTGTTGGTCCTGAGCCGCGGGTCGGCCTTCAGGTCGGCAAAGCCCAGCGCATCGCAGAAGGTGACCCACTGCGCATCGCTCACCGCGGCCAGAAAGATCTGCTCGCCGTCCTTCACGCTGAACACGTCGTACAGCGCCCATGACGAGATGCGGTCAGGCATGGGGGCCGCGGGCTGGCCGGTGACGGCGTACTGCATCATGTGCTGGCCCACCAGGAACACGTTGTTCTCGAACAGGGCCGAGTCCACCTCCTGCCCGCGCCCGGTGATGCCGCGCTGCATCAGCGCGGCCATGGCGCCGATGGCACCGAACATACCGCCCATGATGTCGTTGACGCTGCTGCCCGCGCGCAGCGGGTCGCCGGGCCGGCCGGTCATGTAGGCCAAGCCGCCCATCATCTGCACCACTTCGTCGAGCGCCGTGCGGTGCTCGTAGGGGCCGGGCAGAAAGCCGGTGTGGTTCACGTAGATGAGGCGCGGGTTCAGGGCGCTCAGTGCCGCGTAATCCAGGCCGTACTTGGTCATCACGCCGGGCTTGAAGTTCTGCGCCACCACATCGGCCGACGCCGCGAGCTTGCGCGCCACCTCCAGGCCTTCGGGGCTGCGCAGGTCGAGCGCAATGCTCTTTTTGTTGCGGTTGAACATGGGGAAGAACCCCGCACCCGCGCCCAGCAGATGGCGCGTGCGGTCGCCCTCCACCGGCTCGACCTTGATGACTTCTGCCCCCAGGTCGGCCAGCACCATGCCGCAGGTGGGGCCCATCACCATGTGGGTGAACTCGACCACGCGCAGGCCGACCAGCGGCAGGGCGCGTGGCGCAGCGGATTCAGCCCCCGGGGTGGACGAAGGTGTTGGGGTGAAGGAGGTTTCTGAGGCGTTCATGGGCAAAGAAATAGGGTGAGGTGCATGGCGCGGGCACCGGGTCTGGTCAGGCGATGACAAGGCGATCTGTGCCGTACGGATGTGCGTTCAGTGTGCCGCTTCGCAGGGCTGCGCAATGGCGGCCGCCCCTTGCACGCGCGGCAGGCCCGCCTGCCAGAGCGCACCGTGCAGTGTTTCGCCCGCCAGCCAGCCCGCCACCTGCGCACGCAGTGCCAGCAGGGCCGGCACATCGATGCCTGTGGCCACGCCCATGCGTTCGAGCATGTAGACCAGGTCTTCGGTGGTCACGTTGCCGCTGGCCCCCGGCGCGTGCGGGCAGCCTCCGATGCCGGCCAGGCAGGCGTCAAACCGCGTGATGCCGGTCTGCCAGGCAGCGTAGGCATTGGCCAGGCCCATGCCGCGGGTGTCGTGGAAATGCGCGCAGCACAGGCGGTCGCCCACCAGGGCGCGGGCGGCGGTGAACAGGCGGTCCACCGATGCCGGGTCGGCAAAGCCCACGGTGTCGGCCAGGCTCACGCGGTCGGCACCGGCATCGAGCAGCGCCTGCATCAGGCGCAGCACCTCGGCCTGGGCCACCTCGCCCTGCAGCGTGCAGCCAAACGCCGTGCCCACGCCACCTTCGATCAGCGTGCGGCTGCCGCTGGCATCGCGCAGGGCGCGGATGCGCGCCACCTCGGCCACCACCTCGTCCGGCGTCTTGCGCAGGTTGGCCAGGCTGTGCGCGTGGCTGGCCGACAGCGGCACCACCATCAGGTGCGCGCCACCGGCCAGGGCGGCTTCGGCACCGCGCAGGTTGGGCACCAGCACCGATGCCAGCAGGCCCGGCAGCGTGAGGGCATGGGCCAGCACCTCGGCGGTGTCGGCCAGCTGGGGCAGCAGCCGGGCAGGCACGAAGGAGCCGACCTCGATCTCGCGCTGGCCTGCGGCGTAGGCCGCGTCAACCCACGCCAGCTTGTGCGCTGTGGGCACCACGGTGGCGATGCTCTGCAGGCCGTCGCGCAAGCCCACTTCGCGCACCACTGCCGTGCGGGGCCTGGCCGCTCCCACAGCTGTGGAGAAGGAGGATGCTGGCGGTGGGGTCGGTGTCATGGGTGGCAGACGGGCAAAGGGTGATGAGCGAACGTTCAGTGAGACGGTGTGAGCGCGTTGAAGGATTTTAGAAATTCCCAAACCTGCACATAACGATATTTCGGAAGCCTTAAAATTCCCAACCGGAACATCAAATCTGCCAGCCATGCGCGACCTCGACCTGCTGACCCTGCGCCTGTTCGCCGCCGTGTGCGAGCAGCGCAGCATTGCCCGCGTGGCCGAGCAGGAGGCCATCGTGGGCTCGGCCATCAGCAAGCGGCTGGCCCAGCTGGAAGACGCCGTGGGCACCCCGCTGCTGGTGCGCAAGCGCCGCGGCGTAGTGCCCACGCCGGCGGGCGAAACACTGCATGAACACGCGCTGGCCATGCTGGCGAGCGCCGCACAGATCGAGCGCGACATGGCCGCCTATGCCACCGGCACACGGGGCCATGTGCGCATGCTCGTCACGGCCTCGGTCATGGCCGAATCGCTGGCCGACGACGTGGCCGCCTTTTTGCAGAACCCGGCCCACCGCGACATCCAGGTGAGCATGGAAGAACGCGTGAGCCCCGACGTGGTACAGGGCATCCGCGATGGCAGCGCGTCGGTGGGCATCTGCTGGGATGCTGCCGACCTGTCGGGCCTGGCCACCTGCGGCTACCGGCACGACCACCTGGCGGTGGTGGCGCACGCATCGCACCCCGTGGCGCAGCTGGCATCGGTGCGTTTTGCCGACGTGCTGGACCACGAGTTCGTGAGCATGCCCGCACTGAGTGCCGTGCAGGTGCTGCTGGCCCGCGCGGCTGCGGTGGAGGGCAAGCTGCTCACGCACCGCGTGCTGGTCTCCAACTTCGACGCGGCGCTGCGCGTGGTGCGGGCGAACCTGGCCATCAGCGTGGTGCCGGCGGAGGTGGCGCAACCGTTTGCCGCCACCGCGCCCGTGCGCGTGGTGCCGCTGAGCGATACTTGGGCCCAGCGGCGTTTTGCCATCTGCTACCGCGACGCGCAGACGCTGTCGCCCGCGGCCCGGCTGCTGGTGGAGCACCTGGGGCGCACCGGCAACCCCAGCGAATAGCCACGCAAACCACCGGCGTCCGGCGCGGGGCCCAGTTGCAACAATTTGCAGCAGAGGATTGTCAATTTCAGGTCTTCACGCATGTGTGGTGTGCGTTCTGAGCTACCAAACTTGTAGCAAAATAGGTTCCGCGCTATAGTCGGAACGCACCAGCGGGCGCGGCACGGGCCCCCCGAATGAACATGACCCAACACTTGCGATAGGAGAAGCGTCCATGAGCTCCAAAGAGAATGCCGCCATCAACCAGTTGTTCGAGCGGCTCGAATGCCGCTACGCACTGCGCGTGCTCTGGGCCCTGAAGGACGGCCATCCCCAGACCTTCCGCCTGCTGCAGGACAGCGTCGGCGGCATCACGCCCAATACCCTGAACACCCGCATCAAGGAACTGCGCGAAGCCGGTTTCCTGGACCATGGCAGCGACGGCTACACCGTCACGCCATCGGGCACAGACCTGCTCAAGCGCCTGTCGGACGTGCAGGCGTTTGCCACCCGCTGGGTGGCAGGCCGCGCCAAGAAGGCCTGAGCCGGATCGCCGGCGCCGCCCCCTCCGGGGCGGGCGCCGCCACCGGCATTCCAGGGGCGTTCCGGGTTATTTTTCAGGTCAAGTATGCCCCGGGGGCACATCCCACAAGCACTAGCAGCTATCAATTTCGCAGCATCTGCTGCTGCATTCATTTTTTGAAAAGAAGACACCACCATGGCAATCCAGACCACAGCCTCCGGCCTGCAGTACGAAGACACCGTTGTCGGTGAAGGCGCAGAAGCCACCAAGGGCCAGAACGTGTCGGTGCACTACACCGGCTGGCTCTACAACGACGGCCAGCAAGGTGCCAAGTTCGACTCCAGCCGCGACCGCAATGACCCGTTCCAGTTTTCGCTGGGCGGCGGCATGGTCATCAAGGGCTGGGACGAAGGCGTGCAGGGCATGAAGGTGGGCGGCCAGCGCACGCTGATCATCCCTGCGGCCCTGGGCTACGGTGCCCGTGGCGCCGGCGGCGTGATCCCGCCGAACGCCACGCTGAAGTTCGACGTGGAACTGCTCAAGGTCGGCCGCTGAACGGCGGCGCCTGCAGCGCCAGACTCCCTGAAAAAAGCGGCTTGAAGCCGCTTTTTTCACGGGTGCGATGGCCGACAACGCCAGGAGCGGCGCGCATCCCGCGACCGAGGCAACACCGCGATTGCACCCATCAGTGCCAGGGCAGGTCGCGCGATCGTGTTGGAAGCGCGTACGGCGCTTCAATCAAACAGCGCCTCCTCAAGCCGGGCAAACTTGGCGTCACCCACCGCCTCCCGGATTTTGGGCGCGAGCGCAGACAGATCGGAGAAGCTGCCCGCCCCCTCCACCGCCAGATTCAGCCGAAACCCACGCAAACCCAGTTCAGCCGTGAGCGCGGCCGCGATCGGATACGCGGCCTGGTAACGCTCCATGGCGCTGCGGCCGGAGTTCGGCAACGCGCCATCGGCCGTGGCAGCGCCTACCGTTGCCAGCACGCCCAAGGCAGTATCGGCAGCGCCTTGCGGACCTGCCAGAGAAACAAGAAGTCCGTGGTCCACCATGGCCTGCACATCGGCCTGCGTGATTCCCATGGGGGCCGTGGCCGCCAGGATCTCTGCGGTGGTGCGCTTTCCATCGAAGAGGATGAATGCGGACCGCTGACGCGAAGTAAGACTGCCGTGCCGGTCCTTGAGGGCCTCCTGTCCAGCCTGGGTCTTGACGAGAACCATGGGTCTCCTGTGCGTGAGCAATGGTTGGGTTGCCAACTGGGCAACGGGCTACCCCGCAGGATCGCATGCCGAGGGCTTGCGTGCATCGGGGTTTACGCATAACGAAACCGGCAGCCAAGCGGGTGCGGGCTCGCACAAGGGTGCATCGTGCGCGGCGGGTGCGCAACCGGTCAAGCCGCATGCGAGCCCGGCAGTGCGCAGGCACGCACCACGGGTCACCGCCCTGTGCGCCCGGGCGGCGATCAATCGGTCGTCGCGATGCGGTGCGCCCCGGACCGGGATGGACTGCGCGGTGCAAAACACGGCAGGCCGCCAGAGACCGCAGAACCACACCGCACGCTGGTGGGTGCGAAGGCTCCCGGCGGCAAACCCTACATTTCCGACCGAATGACAGGCATTGCCGGGGCGGGACGCGTGATCCAGCTCACCAGCAGCGTCAGGACCAGGCCGAAGGGCACGCCAAACACCCCCGCCGAAATGGGCTGGATGCCGAACCACAGCCCGTCGGCCATGAGCCAGCGCGGCAGAAACTGGAGCACGGGCACATGCGAGAGCATGTAATAGACAGCGATGGCCAAGCCGCCCAGCATGCCGGCCACAGCACCTTGCCGCGTGGTCCCACGCCAGAAAATTCCCAGCACCATGGCGGGTACGAAGGCAGAGGCCGCCAGCGAGAACGACGCCGACACCATGGGCAAAATCTCGGACGGCTTGAGTGCCGCCACAAACGCGGCCGACAGCGCCACCGCGAGCAGCGTGAACTTGGTCAGGATCACGCGCTGCTCGGGCGATGCGCGGCGTTGCGGGTCGTGGAAGTACAGGTCACGCACCAGGGCGTTGCTGATGGTGAGCAGCAGGCCATCGGCGGTCGAAAGCGCCGCCGCCAGCCCACCGGCAGCCACGAGGCCGGAGACTACATAGGGCATCCCCCCCAGCTCGGGGGTGGCCAGCATGATGAGGTCGGCGCCCAGCCGGATCTCGCCAAACTGAACGATGCCATCGCCGTTGACGTCCTCGACCGACAGCAGCGAGCTGTCCACCCGGGCCCACTGCGCCATCCAGGTGGGCAAGGCCTCGAAGCTGCTGCCCACCAGGTTCTGCATGACCTCGAACTTGACCAGCACCGCCAGCGCCGGCGCGCTGAGGTACAGCAGCGCAATGAAGAACAGCGACCACCCCACCGACGCCCGCGCACCCGATACCGTGGGGGACGTGTAGTAACGCGTCAGCAGGTGCGGCAGGCCCGCCGTGCCCACCATCAGGCAGAACATCAGCGCCAGGAAGTTGCGGCGCGAGAGCTCGTAGTCGCTTTGCTCTTGGGGGCTGCCGTTGGGGTCGCCGGCGTAGGCCTGGCTGTGCTGCGGCAGGCCGCCCAGGGGGCGGGCCCGCTCGTAGTTCTCGCGCATCTCGCGCGTCCAGCGCTCGCGCGCAGCGGCGGCGTCGCGCGGCAGCGAACTCAGCTCACGGCTGGCCGAGACGATCAGGCCCACCTCTGCGTTGGCAGCGCGCAGGGCACGAATGCGTTCGCGCCCCTTTTCGCGCTCGCGCTCCAGCGCCAGGTCCACATCCTTGAGGCGCTCTTCCAGGTCGCGCGCGCGCTGCAGGTAGGTGAGCATCACCTGGTGCTCGGCGGCCGAATCGAGCAGCTGCGCCTCCAGGTCGGCGATCTTGCTGATCTGGGTGCCGTACACCAGCGGTGCCAGCGGGTTGCCCAGCTGCTTGTAGGCCAGCCAGGATACCGGGATCAAAAACGCCAGCAGCAACACCACGTACTGCGCCACCTGCGTCCAGGTGATGGCGCGCATTCCCCCCAGGAAAGAGCACAGCAGCACCCCCCCCAGCCCCAGCATGATGCCGATCTCGAACTGCACGCCCGTCAGCCGTGATGCGATAAGCCCCACACCATAGATCTGCGCGACGACATACGTGAACGAGCACAACACCGCCGCCAGCGCCGCAATGATGCGCGGCCAGCGTCCGCCAAAGCGCACATGAAAGAAGTCGGGCACCGTGTAGAGCCCCATGGCGCGCAGGTGCGGCGCGATCAGCATGGCCACCAGGCAAAAGCCCCCCGTCCAACCCAGCAGGTAAGCAAGCCCCCCCGCCTGCCCCGGCGTGCCCGCAAACCCCTGCAGGTACAGCGCGCCCGAGAGGCTGATGAACGACGCCGCGCTCATCCAGTCGGCCGCAGACGCCATGCCGTTGTACACGGGCGGTATGCGCCGCCCTGCCACGTAATAGTCTTCCGGGTCCGACGTGCGGCCATACACGCCGATGCCGGCGTACACCATCACGGTCAGAAAAAGAAAGATCGGCCCGATCCAGTGGCGCGAAAGGCCCTGGCGCTCGGCCCAGGTCATCAGCGCCAAAAATGCGAGCACGCCCACCACATAAAGCGCCAGGATGCGGTGCAGGCGCCACAGGTAGGCGCGCTCTTCGTCCTGCACGGTGGTGGGCCCGCGCTCAGACATCACGTCGGACCTTGCGGGCTGCCGTCAACAGGGCGTCGTGACCGAGGCTGCCCACGCCGTCCAAGCCCGACGATTGCGCCGCTGCTGCCGCGCACGCAGCGGCATCGGCCAGGGCGGCTGCCGCTGCGGCCTCTTCCGCGGCAAGGCGGGCGTCTTGCCGCTCGAAGTGGTTCATGGCCCAGGCGTACACCACAACGATGGCAATGAACACCAGCACGGCCCCCTGCGCGGCCACCCAGTAGCCAAAGGGCCAGCCACCGGCCATCACAAAACGCAGGTCGCGCGCAAAGTAGGCCGCCCCGAACGACACCACCGCCCACACCAGCAGCAGCCACGCCTTCAGCCGAAGGTGCCGCACGTCATGCAGGTCGGGTGGAAACGGCCCCGCCATCTCCGCGTCGTGCGACTGGCGGAGCAGCGGGGGCGCGGGTGGCGGCATCGCGGGCACCAGGGCGGCGAGGGCGGCAGTTGGGCGTGGCAGGCCGTGCTGCGGTCAGCCCGCAGCCAGTTGCTGCCAGGTCGCCATCACGCTGTCGGGGTTGAGCGAGATCGACGAGATGCCTTCACGGGCCAGCCACTGCGCAAAGTCGGGGTGGTCGCTGGGGCCCTGGCCGCAGATGCCCACGTACTTGCCTTGCGCCAGGCAGGCCTTGATGGCCTGGTGGATCAGCGCCTCCACAGCCGGGTCGCGCTCGTCGAAGTCCTGCGCCAGCAGCTCCAGGCCCGAGTCGCGGTCCAGGCCCAGCGTGAGCTGGGTCAGGTCGTTGGAGCCGATGGAGAAGCCGTCGAAGAATTCGAGGAAGCGGTCGGCCAGGATGGCGTTGCTGGGCACTTCGCACATCATGATGACCTTGAGGTCGTCCTTGCCACGCGAGAGGCCATGCGCAGCCAGCAGATTGGTCACGCGCTCGGCCTGGCCCAGCGTGCGCACAAACGGCACCATCACCTGCACGTTGGTCAGGCCCATGTCGTTGCGCACGCGCTTCAAGGCTTCGCATTCCATCGCAAAGGCTTCGCCGAAGTCTTCGCTGATGTAGCGGGCCGCGCCGCGGAAGCCCAGCATCGGGTTTTCTTCCTCGGGCTCGTAGCGGCTGCCGCCGATGAGCTTGCGGTATTCGTTGGACTTGAAGTCCGACAGGCGCACGATGACGGGCTTGGGCCAGAAGGCGGCGGCAATCGTGGCCACGCCTTCGGCGACCTTGTCCACGTAGAACGCACGGGGCGATGCATGGCCACGGGCCACTGATTCCACCGCCTTCTTCAGGTCGGCGTCGATCTGCGGGTAGTCCAGGATGGCCTTGGGGTGCACGCCAATGTTGTTGTTGATGATGAACTCCAGCCGGGCCAGGCCCACGCCTTCGTTGGGCAGCTGGCAGAAGTCGAACGCGAGCTGGGGGTTGCCCACGTTCATCATGATCTTGGTTTGGATGGCGGGCATCGCGCCGCGCTGCACTTCGGTGACTTCGGTTTCGAGCAGGCCGTCATAGATCTTGCCCGTGTCGCCCTCGGAGCAGCTCACCGTGACGAGCGTGCCGTCTTTGAGGCGCTCGGTCGCGTCGCCACAACCCACCACGGCCGGAATGCCCAGCTCGCGCGCAATGATGGCGGCGTGGCAGGTGCGGCCGCCGCGGTTGGTGACGATGGCGCTGGCGCGCTTCATCACGGGCTCCCAGTTGGGGTCGGTCATGTCGGTCACCAGCACATCGCCGGGCTGGACCTTGTCCATCTCGGAAATGTTGTGCACCAGGCGCACGGGGCCGGTACCGATCTTCTGGCCAATCGCGCGGCCTTCGGCCAGCACGGTGCCGTGGCCCTTGAGCTTGTAGCGCAGCTCGGCCTGGCCCTTGGCCTGGCTCTTCACGGTCTCGGGCCGGGCCTGCAGGATGTACAGCAGGCCGTCGGTGCCGTCCTTGCCCCACTCGATGTCCATGGGGCGGCCGTAATGCTGCTCGATCACCATCGCGTACTGGGCCAGCAGTTCCACATCGGCATCGGTCAGCGAGTAGCGGTTGCGCTGCTCGGTAGGCACATCGATGGTCTTGACCAGCTTGCCGCTGGCAGTCTTTTCTTCCGGCGTGGAAAACACCATCTGGGTGAGCTTGGAGCCCAGGTTGCGGCGGATCACGGCCTTTTTGCCGGCCTTGAGCATGGGCTTGTGCACATAGAACTCGTCGGGGTTCACGGCGCCCTGCACCACGGTTTCGCCCAGGCCATAGCTGCTGGTGATGAACACCACGTCCTCAAAGCCGGATTCGGTGTCGATGGTGAACATCACGCCCGCTGCGCCCAGGTCAGAGCGCACCATGCGCTGCACACCGGCCGACAGGGCCACCACGTCGTGCTCGAAACCCTTGTGCACGCGGTACGAAATGGCGCGGTCGTTGTACAGCGACGCGAACACTTCCTTCATCTTGTGCATGACTTCCTCGATGCCGACCACGTTCAGGAAGGTCTCCTGCTGGCCGGCAAACGATGCGTCGGGCAAATCCTCGGCCGTGGCGGACGAGCGCACGGCAAACGATGCGCTGGGGTTGCCCGCGCTCAGCTTGGCGAACTCGTCGGCAATGGCTTTTTGCAGGTCATCCGGGAAAGGCTGGGCCTCGACCATGGCGCGGATCTCGGCGCCCACTTGCGCCAGGGCGCGCACGTCTTCGGTGTCCAGGCTCTTGAGCTTGGCGCTGATGCGGTCGGCCAGGCCGTCATAGGCCAGGAATTCGCGGAACGCGTGGGCGGTGGTGGCAAAGCCCGTGGGCACGCGCACGCCCTGAGGCAGCTGGGAGATCATCTCGCCGAGGGAGGCGTTTTTGCCGCCTACCGACTCGACATCGGTCATTCTCAGGTTTTCAAACGGTACGACCAGGGCGGTCGGGCTGAAAAGTGCAGACATGGGAAAGCTCCAGAAGTTGAAACCGGGTCTGCGTGCCGGGCCCTGGATGGCTCCTGGCAGGCGGCCATGCACGGCCTGTGGCTTTGTCGTTGTGGTTGTGGGCCGACGCGGTGCATGGTGAGAATTTGGATAATCAGGGCAATTGTAGGCCCGGGCTTCTGGCAGCGGGCTGACGCTTTCAAAAAGGGCTCCCATGCATTCGCGCACCGTATTTTTTGTCTCGGACGGCACCGGCATCACTGCAGAAACCTTCGGCAACGCCATCCTGGCCCAGTTCGAGATGAAGCCCCGCCATGTGCGGCTGCCCTTCATCGACACGGCCGACAAGGCCCACCAGGCCGTGCGCCAGATCAACCACACGGCCGAGGTCGAGGGCAAAAAGCCCATCGTCTTCACCACGCTGGTCAACATGGAAGTGCTCAAGGTGATCCAGGAGGGGTGCAAGGGCATGCTGCTGGACATGTTCGGCACCTTCGTGCACCCGCTGGAGGAAGAGCTGGGCGTGAAGTCGCACCACCGCGTGGGCCGTTTTTCGGATGTGAGCCGCAGCAAGGAATACACCGACCGGATCGAGGCCATCAACTTCAGCCTGGCCCACGATGACGGCCAGAGCAACCGCGACCTGGCCGGCGCCGACGTGATCCTGGTGGGCGTGAGCCGCAGCGGCAAGACGCCCACCAGCCTCTACCTGGCGATGCAGTGCGGCCTGAAGGCGGCCAACTACCCGCTGATCCCCGAAGATTTCGAGCGCCGCCAGCTGCCACCGGCCCTGGTGCCGTTCCAGAAAAAGATCTTTGGCCTGACCATCAGCCCCGAGCGCCTGTCCGAGATCCGCAGCGAACGCCGGCCCAATTCCAAATACGCCGACCTGCTCAACTGCCGCAACGAGGTGGCCGAGGCCGAAGCGATGATGCGCCGCTCGGGCATCCGCTGGCTGTCCACCACCACCAAGTCGATCGAGGAGATCGCCACCACCATCCTGCAGGAGATCCGGCCCGAGCGGCTGGTGTACTGACCGGCCTCAGAGCGTGACCAGGGCTTTGCATCCATGAACGCACCCCGATTGGCCCGCGTACTGGCCTGGCTCACTGTGGCCCTGCCCGCTTTGCCCGCCTTTTCATCCACCGCCCGCGATGCCGTCGCCCTGCCCGGCTTTGCCATCGACCGCAACGAGGTCAGCATCGCGCAGTTTGCGCAATTCGCCCAGGCCACCAGCCGCACCACCGCAGCAGAGCGCGAAGGGGGTGGTTTTGAATGGGGCCAGGGCTGGGAGCGCAGGCCGGGCTGGACCTTCCGCCAGCCCTTTGGCGAAGCGGCCGCCCACCCGCAGTGGCCCGCGGTGCATGTGAGCTGGCAGGAAGCCAGCGACTTTTGCCGCCACGCCGGTGGCCGCCTGCCCACCCGTGCGGAATGGACGCTGGCCGCCTACACCGAGCAGGGCCCGGGCGTGGCCTACGGCTTCAGGGCAGGCCAGACCTACCCCTTCCCCACCGGCGATACGCCCGCGGGCGCCAACACCAGCGGCAGCGACCCCTGGCCCCGGCTGGCCCCCGTGGCCACCACGCGCCGCGGCGTGAACGGCCTGCACGACATGGGCGCCAACGCCTGGGAATGGCTGGCCGACCGCGAAGGCGACAAGGCACTGACCGCTGGCGGCTCGTGGTGGTACGGCCCCGAGCAGATGCGCGCAAGCGGCATGCAGTGGAAGGCAGCGGACTTCTATGCGGTCTACATCGGGTTTCGCTGCGCGTACGACAGCCCCCGCAAATGAGCGGGCGCTGACCCACCGGGTCTCGCGCCAGGCGTGTGCGCTGCACCGTACGCTATTATTTGTATAGCAATACAGACAATCAATACAAGCGCCAGAGGCCGAAAAGGCTAGGAATTTCGTCTGTAGCAGCCTGCAAAGCGCCGCCCCACGCGCCCTGCCCCACGAGGTACCCCCCCTCGCCCGCAGCAGGGCATCGCACGCGATGCGCGCCTTGTGCAGGCTGGGACCTGGCGGTCCGCTTACCCGCGTGTCTCTGCGCCAAAGCAAAGAGCGCGCAGCAACCGAAGTCGCTACGCGCTCTGGAATGGATGGCTGTGGGCGGTTTGTAAAAACGCGCTACAGCCGTGCTGGATAGCAGATCAGGCGGGTTCAGCCACCCGCTCTGCAGCGGGCGCGGCTGCCGAAGCCGCAGGCAGTGCCGGCTGGCGGATGAGGTGGTCGAACGCGCTCAGCGCCGCCTTCGAACCGTCGCCCGCTGCAATCACGATCTGCTTGTACGGCACCGTGGTGCAGTCGCCGGCCGCAAACACGCCCGGCACGTTGGTGTGGCCCTTGGCATCCACCACGATCTCGCCAAACTTGCTCAGCTCCACCGTGCCCTTGAGCCACTCGGTGTTGGGCACCAGGCCGATCTGCACGAACACGCCTTCCAGCGGCACCAGGTGTTCCACGTTGGTGGCGCGGTCCTTGTACTTGAGGCCGTTGACCTTGCCGTCGGCGCCGGTGATCTCGGTGGTCTGCGCGTTGGTGTGGATGGTCACGTTGGACAGGCTCTTGAGCTTGTTGACCAGCACCGCGTCGGCCTTGAGCTGGTCGGCAAATTCAATCAGCGTGACGTGGGCCACCACGCCTGCCAGGTCGATGGCCGCCTCGACACCCGAGTTGCCGCCGCCGATCACGGCCGTGCGCTTGCCCTTGAACAGCGGGCCATCGCAGTGCGGGCAGTACGCCACGCCCTTGTTCTTGTACTCGGCTTCGCCGGGCACGTTCACATTGCGCCAGCGGGCGCCGGTCGACAGGATCACCGTCTTGGCCTTGAGCGAGCCGCCGTTGGCCAGCACCACTTCGGTCAGGCCGCCGGGCTGGGCCGCGGGGATGATCTTGTCAGCGCGCTGCAGGTTCATGATGTCCACGCCGTACGAGCGGGTCTGCGCCTCCAGTGCGGCAGCAAACTTGGGGCCGTCGGTTTCCTGCACCGAGATGTAGTTCTCGATGGCCAGCGTGTCGTTGACCTGGCCGCCAAAGCGCTCGGCCGCCACACCCACGCGGATACCCTTGCGGGCGGCATACACGGCGGCTGCAGCGCCTGCGGGGCCACCACCCACGATGAGCACGTCATACGGGTCCTTGGCAGACAGCTTGGCGGCTTCGCGGGCGGCAGAGCCGGTGTCGAGCTTGGCCACGATTTCCTCGATGGTCATGCGGCCCGAGCCGAACACCTGGCCGTTGAGGAACACCATGGGCACGGCCATGATTTCGCGGTCGGTCACTTCCTGCTGGAAGGCGCCGCCTTCGATCACGGTCGTCTTGACCTTGGGATTGACGATGGCCATGAGCGACAGCGCCTGCACCACGTCCGGGCAGTTGTGGCAGGTCAGGCTCATGTAGACCTCGAAATTGAAGTCACCGTCCAGGGCCTTGATGGAGTCGATCACGTCCTGCTCGACCTTGGGCGGGTGGCCGCCCGTCCACAGCAGCGCCAGCACCAGCGAGGTGAACTCGTGGCCCAGGGGCAGCCCGGCAAAACGCAGGCTGTTGGTGGCGCCCACGCGCTGCAGGCTGAACGATGGTTTGCGCGCATCGGTGCCGTCGGTGCGCAGCGTGATCTTGTCGGTGCGCAGGGACTGGATGGTTTCCAGCAGCTCGCGCATGTCGCGCGCAGTCTCGCTGTCGTCCAGGGAAGCCACCAGTTCAAATGGCTGCTGCACGCGTTCGAGGTAGGCAGAGAGTTGCGATTTGAGTTGGTCGTCGAGCATGGTGGCTTCCTTTATTGAACTTCGAATGGTGATGCATCAGGGCGGTGGGCAGTTGTGCTGCAGGTCAACCCTTGCTGAATCTGTGGCCCGGATTGCAGGCGAAAAAAAGCCGGACGGCATGGCGCACACGCGCCATGGCCCTGTCCGGCCCGGGAGCGCCGCACCGTGTGCGTGCGCTCAGCCGAAGCAGCGTGCTGCTTAGATCTTGCCGACCAGGTCCAGCGAAGGCGTCAGGGTCTTGGCGCCTTCCTTCCACTTGGCGGGGCAGACCTGGCCAGGGTTGGCGGCGGTGAACTGGGCAGCCTTGAGCTTGCGCAGGGTTTCCGACACGTCGCGGGCGATTTCGTTGGAATGCACTTCCATGGTCTTGATCAAGCCATCGGGGTTGATGACGAACGTGCCGCGCAGTGCCAGGCCTTCTTCAGCGATGTGCACGCCAAAAGCGTTGGTCAGCTGGTGCGTTGGGTCGCCGACCAGCGGGAACTTGGCCTTGCCCACGGCGTCGGACGTTTCGTGCCACACCTTGTGCGAGAAGTGCGTGTCGGTCGTCACGATATAGACCTCGGCGCCAGCAGCCTGGAAGGCCGCGTAGTTGTCGGCAGCGTCTTCGATTTCGGTGGGGCAGTTGAAGGTGAACGCGGCTGGCATGAAGATCAGCACGGACCACTTGCCCTTCAGGTCGGCTTCGGTCAGGTCGATGAACTCACCCTTGCCGCTGCGGTTGACGAAAGCGGTGGTCTTGAAGGGCTGGACTTGCGTGTTGATCAGGGACATGGTTGTTTCCTCTTGGGGTTTGTGAACAGAACGGACTGAAGTTTAGGCTGGCCAGCACCATCAATCCAATTAATTGATTTGATGCAATCAATTGACTAGGGCTATACACGGCCAAGCCTGCCGTGGCATCGCACGCCTTGGCTGTACGAGCGTCTTGTAGCTGAGGCCAGCCAACGAAGTATCAAGACGGCAGAACGTCCACACGGCAGAGGTTGCCGCTTTCACCGCGATTGACGGGACACGGGTTGCGCCAGATCAATATTGCCAATAGCACTGATTCGCATTTGCTTTTATGATGAACCCATGCCCGGCGCGCGCCCCCGCCCACCTCCTGCGCGGGGTGCTGTGCGCCAAGGCAGAAGTTTCGGTCCGACCTTTTCATATCCAAGCGAAAAACGGCTCTGACGCAATAACCAATTGGCTCTATAGCTATTTAATTGATAGCAAACTCCGTACCACCGCCTTGCCCGGCAGCCCACCATGTTCCAGACCTTCCTCATCTGCTTTCGCGAGGGCCTCGAAGCCCTTCTCGTCATCGCCATTGCCACGCTGTACCTGCGCAAGACGGGCCGCGTGCAGCTCTTGCTGCCGCTGCGCGCAGGGGTGGCCGTGGCCGCACTCCTGTCGGTCGTGCTGGGCTGGGTGCTCTCGCGCGTGGGGGCGCTCTCACCGGCCGCCGAAGGCGCCATGGCACTGCTAGCGGCCGCTGCCGTGGCCTGGTGCGTGGTGCACATGCAGGGTGCAGGCAAGGGCATGGGCAGCGAGATCGCCCAGCGCATGGACCGCGCCAGCGTGCTGCAGGGGCCACGCGCCGCGGCCACCGTGTTTCTGTTTGCCCTGTTCATGGTGGGTCGTGAAGGCGTGGAGACGGCCACCATGCTGGCGGCACTGGCCAGCAGCGCCGAGCTGGCGTACATGGCCTGGGGTGGCCTCGCCGGGCTGGCAGTGGCCATTGCCATTGCATGGGCCTGGACGCGCTACGGCCGCGCCGTGAACCTGGGGCGGTTTTTCCGGGTGACATCGTGGTTCATGGCCGTGTTTGCGGTGCAGCTGGTGGTGTACGCCTTGCATGAATTCACCGAAGGCGGCCTGGTGCCAGGCGTGGACAACGCCTGGTGGCACACCGCCACCGAAGACCTGGCCGAGGGCGTGGTGGCGCAGGCACTATCGCTGGCACTGGTGCTGGTGCCCACGTTGTGGCTGGGCGTGGCCCACTGGCGCGACCGGCGCGGCGCGCATGCCGCACCCGGGGCCAGCGGGGCAGCCCGCCCGGCCCGCTGAGCAGCGTGGTCGCACACGGCATGCACCACGCGTGGCGCGTGGCGCGTGCCGCGTACCGCGTACCGCGCAGCACCTTGCGCGGCCCGGATGCGAACCACCATCAGCATCACACGCAGCCCGCCCGGCCCTGCAGGGGTTTGGGTTGCCGCCGTGGACCCGCGTCACTCACAATCGAGCCCGAATCAACGCAACGCACTAGGAGTCCCCATGAAAGGCGACGCACAGGTCATCGGCCATCTGCAGGCCCAGCTCAAGAACGAGCTCACCGCGATCAACCAGTACTTCCTGCACTACCGCATGCTCAAGCACTGGGGCTTCGACAAGCTGGCCAAGAAGGAATACGAGGAATCCATCGGTGAGATGAAGCACGCCGACTGGCTGATGGACCGCATCTTCATGCTTGACGGCCTGCCCAACCTGCAGGACCTGGCCAAGCTGCAGGTCGGCGAAGACGTGCCCGAGGTGCTGGCGTGCGACCTGCGCTCCGAACTGGGCGCCCAGGCCACCATCAAGGAAGGCATTGCCCACTGTGAAGCAGTCCGCGACTATGTCTCGCGCGACCTGCTGCAAAAGATCCTGGACGACACCGAAGAGCACATTGATTTTCTGGAAACCCAGATCGAGCTCATCGGCAAGGTGGGCCTGCAGAACTACCTGCAATCGCAAATGGGTGACGCCAGCTGAACGGCTGCGGGACCGGTTGAACGGGCTGCTTCGGCAGCCCTTTTTTTGCACGAGCGCGGGTGCCGCAGCACCCAGGTTCGGCCGGGCCGATGTGTGGTTCACAAAAACACTGCTTTGCCGGTGCGACCGCTGGTTACATATTCAAGGCTCTTCACCACCAAGGAGCCCACCATGCCACCGCATTGCACCGCCAGCCACCTGCCCCGACGTTGGCTTGCCGCCGAGTGCAGGCCGACCGCGGCGCCGGTACAGGCCCGCAGACGTTAAGCCCTGCCCCTGCCACCGATCTCCCGCAGGCACTGCGAAGACACCGCAGCCCTGCACCCCTCGTGCACACCGATACCGCAAAACCATGGACCTCTTCACTCCGTTCCTGCTTGCCGATTTCATGGGGCACCCCGCCTGGATATGGCTGGTGTTCATCACCATCGTGGTCGCCCTGCTGGCCTTCGACCTGGGCGTGCTTCACAAGGACGACCACGAGATCGGCGTCCGCGAAAGCCTGCTGCTTTCGGCCGGCTACATCAGCGCCGCGCTGCTGTTCGGGGCGTGGGTCTGGTGGTACCTGGGTGCCCAGAGCGGCATGGACTACTACACCGGCTTCATGATCGAGAAGTCGCTGTCGATGGACAACGTCTTTGTCATCGCGCTGATCTTCACGTACTTCGCCATTCCGCGGCAGTACCAGCACCGCGTGCTGTTCTGGGGCATCCTGGGGGTGATCGTGCTGCGCGCCATCATGATCGCGCTGGGTGCCGCGCTGGTCAGCCAGTTCAGCTGGGTGCTGTACCTGTTTGGCATCTTCCTGGTGTTCACTGGCATCAAGATGTGGATCATTGCCGACCATGTGCCCGACATTGCCAGCAACCCGCTGCTCAAGTTCCTCAAGCGGCGCATGCGGGTCACCGAAGGCCTGCGTGGCAATGCCTTCTGGGTGCGTGAGCACGACCCTGCCACCGGAAAGGTCGAGCGCTTTGCAACCCCGCTGTTCCTGGCGCTGCTGCTGGTCGAGTTTGTGGACCTGGTGTTCGCGGTGGACTCGGTGCCTGCGATCTTTGCGATCACGAATGACCCGTTCATCGTCTACACCAGCAACATCTTTGCCATCCTGGGCTTGCGGGCGCTGTACTTTGCGCTGGCAGCCATGATCCACCGCTTCAAGTACCTCAAGTACGCGCTGGCTCTGGTGCTGGTGTTCATCGGCAGCAAGATCTTCCTGGTCGGCATCATCGGCAAGATCCCGCCCGTGATCTCGCTGAGCGTGACCTTCGGCCTGATTGCAGGCGGTATTGCAGTCTCGCTGTGGAAGACACGGGGCCAGACGGGCGACGCACCGGCAAGCCTGGCGCCACCCGCACCGTCCAGCACCAAAAGCTGACCGAAGCCCTGCGCTCCGGCAATGACAAAGGCCCGCCCACTGCGCACTGCGGTGGGCGGGCCTCGTTTTTCGGGTGCCTTCAGCGTTGCGGTGGCCCGCTGCCGCGCGGCACAGCGCGCACTACGGCCGCCACCAGCAGGCCCAGAAAAATCACACCGCCCCAGAGCATCCACTGCAGGTACGCAGGCGGCTTGACCTCGATCCGGAGGGCACCGGACCGCCCCGCGGCGAACAGCGTGTTGAGCTGCGCCGCTGCTGCCTGGGCCTGAGCGTAGGCATCCGTGCCTTCAAACTCGGCGGCAAACACGTCGTGCGGAGCTGCCACCAGATACAGCAGGATACGGTCGGGCCCGCGGCGCACGGGCTGCACGCGCACATCGGCCCTGGCCGGCGATGCCAACACAAACGTTTGCGATGTAGCCCCCGACGAGGTATCGCGCCCCAGGGTGCAGGTGATGCGGGCCTCTTTTGCGCAGCGCACGTCGTAGCCCCGCACCGGCCCCCAGAATGCCAGTGCGGCCGCCCCCACCAGCAGCGGCACCAAAAGCACCAGGGCCACATGGCGCATGTTCAGGCGCATCGCCCTCGTGCCCTTTCCCGCCGGCACTGCATGCGCGCTGCAACGGGGCTCACTGCAGCCACCTTGCCTACACGTTCATGATGGACACGAGGCGCGTATTGAGGTGCGCCTCGATGGCCTCGGGGCCCCCTTCCGATCCATAGCCCGAGTCCTTGAGGCCACCAAACGGCAGCTCGGCGGCAGGCGCTGCGGCCTGGTTGATCCAGAGCATGCCCACCTCCAGCCGCTGGGCCAGCAGGTGCGCGTTCTTGAGCGACGAGGTGAAGGCATAACCGGCCAGCCCGAAGGGCAGGCGGTTGGCCTCGCCAATCGCGTCTTCGATTTTTTCGAACCCGCGCACGGCAGCCACCGGGCCGAAGGGCTCTTCGTTGACGATGCGGGCCGACAGCGGCACGTTGTCGAGCACCGTGGGCTGAAAGAAGTTGCCTTCGGTGCCGATGCGCTCGCCGCCGGTGACCAGCGTGGCGCCCTGCTGCACGGCATCGGCCATCAGGTCGGCCATGGCGGTGATACGGCGGGGGTTGGCCAGCGGGCCCATCTGCGTGCCGGCGGTCAGGCCGTCGCCCACCTTCAGGCCCTTGGCGTATTGGCCGAATGCGGCCACAAACTCGGCCCGGATGCTTTCGTGCACCAGATAGCGCGTGGGCGAGATGCACACCTGCCCGGCGTTGCGGAACTTGGCGCCGCTGCCGATCCTGATGGCCAGTTCCAGATCGGCGTCTTCGGCAATGATCACCGGCGCGTGGCCACCCAGCTCCATCGTCACACGCTTCATGTGCTTGCCGGCCAGCGCTGCCAGCTGCTTGCCCACGGGCGTGGAGCCGGTGAACGTGACCTTGCGGATGACGGGGTGCGGGATGAGATAGCTCGAGATCTCGGCCGGGTCTCCATACACCAGGCCCACGGTGCCTGCGGGCACACCCGCATCGGCAAACGCGCGGATCAGCTCGGCCGGGCTGGCGGGCGTTTCCTCAGGCGCCTTGACGAGGATGGAGCAGCCTGCGCCCAGCGCGGCACCGAGCTTGCGCACCACCTGGTTGATGGGGAAGTTCCACGGCGTGAAGGCCGCCACGGGGCCTACCGGGTCCTTGAGCACCATCTGCGTGGCCTTGAGGTTGCGCGAGGGCACGATGCGGCCGTACACGCGCAGCGATTCGTCGGCAAACCACTCGATGATGTCGGCTGACGCCATGGTTTCCACCCTGGCCTCGGCCAGCGGCTTGCCCTGCTCCTGCACCAGCATGGCGGCAATCGATTCGGCCCGTTCGCGCATCAGCGCCGCGGCGCGGCGCATGGTCTTGGCGCGCTCGGCGGCGGGCATGTCGCGCCAGGCTTCAAAGCCCTTTTGCGCGGCCTCCAGGGCGCGGTCCAGGTCGGCCTTGCCGGCATGGGCCACGCGGCCGATCTCCTTGCCGGTGGCGGGGTTGTGTACGGCAATGGTCTTGCCGTCGGCGGCGTCCTGCCATTGGCCTGCGATGAAAAGCTGGGTGTTGGGATACGTCATGGATAGATGGCTGGGGGGG
>ENA-UOXO01000094-UOXO01000094.1-mixed-culture-metagenome-genome-assembly--contig:-NODE-94-length-63443-cov-17.874377_pt1 | contig 63443 bp, 55 predicted proteins | sample MGYA00238162_ERZ761640 | MGnify/ENA primary metagenome ERZ761640 (study PRJEB28914, sample SAMN08778297) | mixed culture metagenome | isolation source: Freshwater growth medium | place: USA...
CGGTGGAAGCCACGGCCGAGCGCCTGGGCATGACCATCGTGCTGGAGGGCTACCCACCACCACGCGACCCACGCCTGAAGATGCTGCAGATCACCCCCGACCCGGGCGTGGTGGAGGTCAACATCCACCCCGCCCACACCTGGGGCGAGCTGGTGGAGCACACCGAGTTTTTGTACGAGGCCGCGCACCAGACCAAGCTGTGCGCCGAGAAGTTCATGACCGATGGCCGCCACACCGGCACCGGTGGCGGCAACCACTTCGTGATGGGCGGCGCCACGCCGGCCGACTCGCCGTTCCTGCGCAAGCCCGAGCTGCTCGGCAGCCTGATTGCCTACTGGCACAACCACCCCTCGTTGTCGTACCTGTTCAGTGGCCTCTTCATCGGCCCGACCAGCCAGGCGCCGCGCGTGGACGAGGCGCGCAACGACCAGCTGTACGAGCTGGAGATTGCGCTGGCGCAGATCGAGAAGAACCGCACCACCTACGGCGACCACATGCCACCGTGGATGGTCGACCGCACGCTGCGCAACATCCTGATCGACGTGACGGGCAACACGCACCGCAGCGAGTTCTGCATCGACAAGCTCTATTCCCCCGACACGCCCACCGGCCGTCTGGGCCTGCTGGAGTTGCGAGCGTTTGAAATGCCGCCGCACGCACGCATGAGCATCGCGCAGCAGCTGCTGTTGCGCGCCCTGGTCTCGCGCTTCTGGCAGCAGCCCTGGCACGGCCGCCTCACCCGCTGGGGCACCGAGCTGCACGACCGCTACCTGCTGCCCACCTATGTGCGCATGGACTTTGAAGACGTGCTCACCGATCTGGCCGACTTTGGCTACAAGTTCGACATGGCCTGGTTCGACCCGCACTTCGAATTCCGCTTCCCCATGGTGGGCCAGGTGGCTGCGCGCGGCATCGAACTCACGCTGCGCAGCGCGCTGGAGCCCTGGCATGTGATGGGCGAGGAAGGCGCGCCGGGCGGCACCGTGCGGTACGTGGACTCGTCGCTGGAGCGCATCGAAGTGCGCGTCAAAGGATGGAACGACAGCCGACATGTGATCACCTGCAACGGCCGCGCCATCCCGCTGCAAACCACCGGCACGGCCGGCGAATATGTGGCTGGCGTTCGCTACAAGGCCTGGAGCCCGCCGTCGGCGCTGCACCCTTCGATTCCGTCGCATGCGCCGCTCACGTTCGACATCGTCGACACCTGGATGAAACGCTCCATGGGTGGCTGCCAGTACCACGTGGCGCACCCGGGCGGGCGCAACTACGACACCTTCCCGATCAACGCCTACGAGGCCGAGAGCCGCCGCATGTCGCGTTTCTTCCAGATGGGGCACACCCCGGGCCACATGGACGTGAAGCCCGCCAGCAGCAGCCGCGAGTTCCCCGCCACGCTGGACCTGCGCTACTGACCACCCGGCGGGTGGCCCGCCTTGTGTGACGGAAGCAACAAGGCGGGGACCCCGGCGGGGTATTGCCCGCAGGGCACCGGGCATACTCGGGCACAGTGAACCACGACCCCTCCGACTCCCTCTTCGACGAGCTCAGCCCCGACAACCCCGGTGACTGGGCTTTGTCCTTGTCGGTCCCCGCAGACCCGGGCCACCGGGACGAACTGCGCGCCGGGGGCAAGTCCAGCGGCGACGCACTCGCGCCCGCCTGGGACAGTTTCTTCGAGCACATCGGCACCGACGGCCTGGCCGACCTGAGCCGCCGCAACGACAACCTGCAGCGCCAGATCCGCGACAACGGCGTGACCTACAACGTCTACGCCGACGCCTCGGCCGGCCTGCAGCGGCCCTGGGCGCTGGACCTTTTCCCCATGCTGGTCGGTCCGCAGGACTGGGCACAGATCGAGGCCGGCGTGTTGCAGCGCACCCGCCTGCTCAACGCCATCATGGGCGACCTCTACGGCGAACGTGAGCTGCTCAAGCGCGCGTTGCTGCCCGCCGCGCTGGTGCAAGGCCACCCGGGTTACCTGCGATCGATGCAGGGCGTGAAACCACCGGGCGACACCTGGCTGCACATCGTGGGCTTCGATCTGGCGCACGGTCCCGACGGCCGCTGGTGGGTGGTGGGTCAGCGCACGCAGGCGCCTTCGGGCCTGGGCTACCTGCTGGAAAACCGCATCGCGATTGCGCGCCAGTTCCCCAAGGCCTTCGCCGGCATGAAGGTGCAGCGTCTGGCCGCGAGCTACCGCGCGCTCATGGACGGCATCAAACGCATGGCGCCCGAAGGCGAGAACGCGCGCATCGCGCTGCTCACCCCCGGCCCCTACAACGAAACCTATTTCGAACACGCCTACCTGGCGCGTTACCTCGGCCTCACGCTGGTGGAGGGCAACGACCTCACCGTGCGCGACCAGCGCCTCTACTTGAAGACGCTCAGCGGCCTGGAGCCTGTGCACGCGCTGATCAAGCGGCTGGACGACGAGTGGCTGGACCCCTTGGAACTGCGCTCCGATTCGCGGCTGGGCGTGCCCGGCCTGCTGCAGGTGCTGCGCGCGGGCAACCTGCTGCTGGCCAACGCGCCCGGCTCGGCACCGCTCGAGTCCAGCGCCCTGCTGGGCTTTCTGCCCGCCATCAGCCGCCACCTGCTGGGCGAAGAACTCGCCATGCCGTCGCTGGCCACCTGGTGGTGCGGCGAAGACGCCGCGCTGCGCGAGGTGCTGCCGCTCATCAAGGGCAGCGTGATCAAACCCACCTACCCGCAATCGGGGCTGGACACCGCCATGGGCCAGAGCCTGAGCGAACGCGAGCTCGACGAATGGTCGGGCCGCATGGCCCGCCACCCGGATCACTACACCGTTCAATCGTGGCTCCCCTTGTCGCAAACGCCCACCTGGTCGGGCGAACGGCTGATGCCACGTTCGGCCATGCTGCGCGTGTTTGCACTGGCCGACGGTGCCGGCTCCTGGCGCGTGTTGCCCGGTGGCCTGGTGCGCCTGGCGCCGCGCGGAGAACTCATCGCCGCCATGCAGCGCGGTGGCAGCAGCGCCGACTGCTGGGTGCTCACCGACGGCCCGGTCGACCACACGAGCCTGCTGCAATCGGCGCCCAGCACACTCGCACTGGCACAACAGAAGCGTCCCGTCACCAGCCGGGCGGCAGAGAACCTGTTCTGGCTGGGCCGCTACACCGAGCGCGCCGAAAACAGCGTGCGGCTCGCGCAAATCGTGCTCAACCACCTGGGCGGCGAAGAGCCCAACTCGCGCCCGCTGATGGCGTGGCTCACCGCCACCGCCACCGAGAACTCGCTGGTGATCTCCGAAGCGCCGACCGCCACCGCCTCGCCGCGAGTGTTCGCGCGCAGCCTCATGGCTGCGCTCTCGCCCAAAGCGGCCGACCCGCTGTTTGCCAAGTCGCACAGCGTGGGCTTCAACCTGCGCGCGCTCAAGTCCGCCGCCTCGCAGGTGCGCGAGCGCCTCTCGCAGGAACACTGGCACCTGATCGAGCGCACCGAAACCTGCTTTGCGCGCGACTGTGCCGCCCTGTCGACCGACGCCGAATACGCCACCGTCGAAGCCCTGACAGCGCTGCAGAACGCCAGCGAACTGCTGGCCGCCATCACCGGCTCACAAACCGACCGCATGGTGCACGACGACGGCTGGCGCCTGCTCTCCATGGGTCGCCACATCGAACGCCTCATCACGCTCTCGCGCGCCCTGTCGCTCGCGCTTGAGCACGGCTGCGTGCACGACCAGGCCGGCTTCGAAGCCGTGGTCGCGTTGTTCGACAGCACCATCACTTTCCACGCCCAGTACCAGCAACGGCGCGACATGGTCGCCCTCATCGACCTGCTGGTGATGGACCGCGACAACCCACGCTCGCTCGCCTGGGTGGTGCAGACGCTGCGCTCGCGCCTGGCCAAGTTGGCCAGCAGCGCCACGCCGCAAGACGCCGTGCTGGCCCAGGGCCTGCCCAACCCCGACACCTGGGTGCTGCCCGACCTGAGCAACTGGCAACGCAGCCCCGAAGGCCTGCGCACCTGGAGCGACCTCGCCGAGCTGCTTGACGGTTGCGAGATCTCGGCGGTGGAACTCTCCAACGAAGTCAGCCGTCTTCACTTCAGCCACGCCGATTTGCGCAATCAAAGCCTGGGTGCCTGAGATGAACCCCCACGCTCCGCACTTCGTGTCGTCGCTGCCCCCCGAGGGGGCGCTGGCCCTCCTTGGGGCGGCCCGGCGGAGGTCCTGACAACATGAACCCCCACGCTCCGCACTTCGTGTCGTCGCTGCCCCCCGAGGGGGCGCTGGCCCTCCTTGGGGCGGCCCGGCGGAGGTCCTGACATGCTTCTTCGAGTTCTCCACCGCACCCGCTACCGCTACCACGGCTCGATCGATCTGGCGCAGCACATGGTGCACCTGTGCCCGCTGGACACGCCGTACCAGCGCCTGATCGGCAACGAACTGCGCATCGACCCGATGCCGGCCGCGCGCAGCCAGACCACCGACGTGTTCGGCAACCAGCGCACCTTCTTTTCGCTGCAGGCCACGCACAGCGTGCTCACGGTGGAGGCCGACAGCCTGGTGGAGACGAGCGCGCACCAGCCGCTGCCCCAGACGCCGCCGTGGCGCACCATGACCTGGGAGCGGGTGCGTGAACATTTCCGCTACCGGGCCAACGCACCGTTCGACCCCGCCGCCGAATTCCTGTTTGCGTCGCCCTACGTGCCGCGCGACGACGCGTTTGCAGCCTTCGCCCGCCCGGCGTTCAAACCCGGCCTGCCCGCGCTGGCCGCTGCCCAGGCGCTGATGGAACTCATCCACACCGACCTGACCTACGAGACCGCCAGCACCGAGGTGAACACCCCGGCGCTCGAAGCCCTGGCCCAGGGCAAGGGCGTGTGCCAGGACTTCGCCCACATCATGCTGGGCTGCCTGCGCTCGCTGGGTTTACCGGCGCGGTACGTGAGCGGCTATTTGCTCACCCGCCCGGCGCCCGGCAAGGTGCGCCTGATCGGTGCCGACGCCTCGCACGCCTGGGTGTCGGTGTACGTGCCGATCGTCAGCGAATCGGACGACGAGACCGAGAACACCGGCGCCTGGTTCGACTTCGATCCGACCAACAACCGCTGCGGCTGGGGCAGCCCGGGCGAAGACTACGTGACACTGGCCACCGGCCGCGATTTCGGTGACGTCTCGCCCATGCGCGGTGTCATTCAAAGTGGTGCCGACCACACGCTGCAGGTGGCGGTGACGGTGGCACCGCCCGACGAACTCAAAGCGCTCGAAGCGCAGGCCTCAGATCCCAAGGACTGATCTGCGCGCAGACCGTCCCGCCATCGGGGCCGTCATTAGAATGGGCCGCTCATTCTTCAGGAGCCTTCCCATGAGCATTTACGACAAGCTGTCACAACTCGGCATCGTCCTGCCGCCCGTCTCGGTGCCCGCCGCGGCCTACGTGCCCTTCGTGCAGACCGGCAACCTCATTTTCCTGAGCGGCCACATTGCCCGCCAGGACGGCAAGCCGTGGGTCGGTCAGCTTGGCCTGACCATGACCACCGATGAAGCCAAACCCGCCGCCCGCGCTGTGGCCATCGACTTGCTCGGCACCCTGGCCGCCGCCTGCCTGGCCGCCGGCAAAACGCTCGACGACATCAAGCGCATCGTCAAGGTGCTCAGCCTCGTCAACTCCACCGCCACCTACACCGAGCAGCACCTGGTCACCAACGGCTGCAGCGAGCTGCTCGGCCAGGTCTTCGGCCCGGTGATCGGGGCGCACGCGCGCAGCGCGTTCGGCGTGGCGCAGTTGCCGATGGGAGCCTGTGTGGAAATCGAGCTGATCGCAGAGCTCGGTTGACCCCCCCCGCGCGCCTCACGGCGCTCCCCCCTGAAGCGGGGCGGCATCCGGGGCCGGCGGAGCCGGACCCGCGATGCCCCTTGGTCGGGGTTGCTTCGCTCGAGCCGGGCTTACCGCTTCCTGCGTTCGCTGGCTCGCCGCACCTGGCGGCTCTGGGTGGCTTGTGCTTCTGCCTGCTCTTTCGCAGCGCGGCGCCGTGCAAAGTGGCGTACGGCAATTCGCGTGATGCCGAACGCGAGCACCGCCAGCGCCGCCGCAATCACCACCCCGGTCAGTTCGCTGTTGTCCATGTTCATTCCTGTGGCGTCATGAAGACCTTGAAGCGCGCCAGTTCCTCGTCCAGCGCGCGCTGAAAAGCCGCGTCGCGCGGGCGACCGGCGATGAAGCCCAGTTCGTGTCGGAGCTGCCCGCGCTCCAGGCGCAGGTTGGCCCAGCCCACCATCTCTTCGCCCCACAGCACCGGCAGCGCGTAGTGGCCCATGGTGCGCTTGGGCGCCGGCACATAGGCCTCGAAGCGGTAGGCCCAGCCCCACAACATCTCGAAGCGACGCCGGTCCCAGACCACGGGATCGAACGGCGCCAGCAGCCGCACTTCTTGATCTGGCTGGTGGCGGCGCGAAGCCGGGTTTTCGTCTGCGGGCCATATCCAGGTCGTTCCGTCCACCACCGCATGGCCGTAGCGCGAACGCGCTGCCTTGACCACCGCTCGGGCCTCGACCGCCAGGTGGGGCGCGCCGTAGCGCAGCAGCGTGACCAGGTAGCCCAAGCTGGGCGCTGGCAATGGCGCATACAGCGCCACGATGCGATCGACCAGGGCTTCGGCGCGAGCCATCCGCGCCGATGGGCTCTCGTCCTGTTCGACATGGCTCATCGCTTCGTACACCCGCGTGCCCGCCTCACGCCGGCACACCCGCAACCAGCCGTGGTGGTGCATGTCGTCCAGCAGGCGGGTGCTCGCATTGAGTTCCCCGCCCCAGTAGCCCGCCACGCGACCGTGGTGCGCAAAGGCCTCGCTCACCTCTCGCGGGTGCACCACGCCCCGCTCCTGCACGAAGGCGAGCACCTCCTGCGCCCGGCGGGCGGTGGCGGCGTCCCACGGGCGGCGCGGCGTGCGCGGGTGCAGCAGGGAGAGCATGTCGCGCGACACAAAGCCGTAGTTGACGAAGGCGTCTTCCTCGATGCCCAGGCGCTCGTAGCGGCGTTCCAGATCGCCCGCGCGGTAGTCGCGCACCCGCATGCGCAGGATCAGGTCCTGCGCCCGCGCCGGGGCCCGCATCGGATCGGCTTGCACAAACCCCAGCCGGCGGATAGCCGCTGGCAGCGTCAGCGGTTTGAACAGGCTGCGCGCGATCGCGAAGCGGCGCAACTCGGCCAGCGTGGGCGAGCGCGCCACCTGCTTATTCCACCCGCGTGACGCGGTTGGGCTTGAACCCGAGGTCGGCTGCCTTGCCTTTGCGGCCGCGCGCGGCGCGCGCGTTGTTCAGGCTGCGGATCTCCAGCGTTTCGTCGCGCTCCTTGCCGCCGCGTCCGATGCCTTCGATCTTCACGCTGCGGGTGTAGGCGGCCGCCCCGGCCAACGTGTCCTTGGGTTCGAGGTCGATCAGCATCAGGCCGCGACCGCCCTTCTCCATCAGCTTGAGTTCACCGATTTCAAAGGTCAGGATGCGTCCGCCGGTCGAAGCGCAGCACACGTGCGTGGCTGCATTCAGCGGCTGACCGCCCGACGTGAACGCCGCGTGCGACGGCGCGCAAGGCGTTTCGCCCTCGCCCAGGTTGAGGAAGGTCTTGCCACCGCGCTGGCGCGAGACCATGTTTTCCACTGTCGCGAGGAAACCATAGCCGCCGCTGCTGCTGAGCAGCAGCGCGGCGTTGGCCGGGCCGGCAAAGTAATGCAGTGGCTGCGTGCCGGTTTCCAGCTCGATCAGCGTGGTGATGGGCTGACCATCGCCGCGCGCACCGGGCAGGCTGGCCACCGGCACCGAGTACACGCGCCCGTTGCTGCCGAAGACGATCATGGTGTCCACCGTGCGGCATTCAAACGTGCCGTACAAGCCGTCGCCCGCTTTGAACGCGAAGCTGCCGGCCTCGTGACCGTGGCCGGTGCGTGCGCGCACCCAGCCTTTGCTGGACACCACCACCGTCACCGGCTCGTCCACCACCTTGATCTCGGCCACGGCCTTCTTCTCGGTCTGGATCAGCGTGCGGCGCGCGTCCGCAAAGGTCTTCGCATCGGCCTCGATCTCTTTCACCATCAGGCGCTTGAGGCTGCCGGGGTTGCCCAGGATGTCTTCGAGCTTGCCCTGCTCTTCTTTCAGCGACTTGAGCTCCTGCTCGATCTTGATGGCCTCCAGGCGCGCCAACTGGCGCAAGCGGATTTCCAGGATGTCTTCGGCCTGCCGGTCGCTCAATTTGAAGCGTTCGATCAGCGCGGCCTTGGGATCGTCGGCCTGGCGGATGATGGCAATCACCTCGTCGATGTTGAGCAGTACCAGCTGCCGCCCTTCGAGGATGTGGATGCGGTCCAGCACCTTGGTCAGGCGGTGCTGCGAGCGGCGGGTGATGGTGCCCTGGCGAAACTCGATCCACTCATTGAGCATCTGCCGCAGCGACTTCTGCGTCGGCCGGCCGTCAATGCCGATCATGGTCAGGTTGATCGGCGTGGAGCTTTCCAGGCTGGTGTGGGCCAGCAGCGCGGTGATGAGTTCCTGCTGTTCGATGCGGCTGCTCTTCGGCTCGAACAAGAGGCGCACCGGCGCGTCCTTGCTCGATTCGTCGCGCACACCGTCGAGCACCATCAGGATGCTGGCCTTGAGCTGCGTCTGCTCCTGCGTCAGCGCCTTCTTGCCGGCTTTCACCTTGGGGTTGGTGAGCTCTTCAATTTCTTCCAGCACACGCTGTGTGCTCACGCCGGGCGGCAGCTCGGTCACCACCAGTTGCCACTGGCCGCGCGCGAGGTCTTCGATCTTCCAGCGCGCGCGCACCTTGAGGCTGCCGCGCCCGGTGCGGTAAGCGTCGGCGATGTCGCCCGCCGGGCTGATGATCTGGCCACCACCGGGGTAGTCGGGTCCGGGCAGGATGGCGAAGAGTTCGTCGTCGGTGAGCTTCGGCGCCTTGATCAGCGCCACGCAGGCGTCGGCCACCTCGCGCAGGTTGTGGCTGGGGATCTCGGTGGCCAGGCCCACGGCAATGCCCGAGGCACCGTTGAGCAGGTTGAACGGCAGACGCGCCGGCAGCTGCTTGGGCTCCACCGTGGAGCCGTCGTAGTTGGGCACGAAGTCCACCGTGCCTTCGTCGATCTCGTCGAGCAGCAGCGTGGTGATCTTCGCCAGCCGCGCTTCGGTGTAGCGCATGGCAGCGGCGCCATCGCCGTCGCGCGAACCGAAGTTGCCCTGGCCGTCGATCAGCGGGTAACGCTGCGCGAAATCCTGGGCCATGCGCACCAGCGCGTCGTAGGCAGCCTGGTCGCCGTGCGGGTGAAAGCGACCCAGCACATCACCGACCACACGCGCACTCTTCACCGGGCGCGCGGCCGTGTTGTTGTTGGGACCGCTGAAGCCCAGGCCCATGCGGTCCATGCTGTAGAGGATGCGCCGCTGCACCGGCTTCTGGCCGTCGCACACGTCAGGCAACGCGCGGCCTTTGACCACAGAGAGTGCGTACTCGAGGTAGGCGCGCTGCGCGTAGCTGGCGAGGTTCAGGCCGTCGTCCGGTTCGGAAAGGGGCAGTTCGGGGTTCAGGATGTCGGACATGCGTCGGTTCTAGAAGGGGTCAGATGTCCACGTCGACCGAGTCGCCGTGCAGTTCCATGAGCTCGCGGCGCGAAGCGGCTTCGCCCTTGCCCATGAGCTTGGTGATGAGAGCCTCGGTGTCCGAGAAGTTGATCGCGCCGAGCACCACCGGCATGAGGCGGCGCGTGTCGGGGTTTAGAGTTGTGTCCCAGAGCTGTTCGGCGTTCATCTCGCCCAGACCCTTGAAGCGGCTGATCTGGCACTTCTCGGGCGCCACGCCGTCCTTGGCGCACTTGTCGAGGATGGCGTGCAACTCGCCATCGTCCAGCGCGTATTGCTTGGCCGCGGGCTTTTTGCCGCGCGCGGGGATGTCCACGCGGAACAGCGGCGGGCGCGCCACGAACACATGGCCGGCTTCGATGAGCTTGGGGAAGTGGCGGAAGAACAGCGTGAGCAACAGCACCTGGATGTGCGAGCCGTCCACGTCGGCATCACTCAGGATGCAGACCTTGCCGTAACGCAGGCCGCTCATGTCGGGGGTGTCGTTCGGGCCGTGCGGATCGACGCCGATGGCCACCGAGATGTCGTGGATCTCGTTGTTCGCAAACAGGCGGTCGCGCTCGACCTCCCAGGTGTTGAGCACCTTGCCGCGCAGCGGCAACACGGCCTGGCATTCCTTGTCGCGGCCCATCTTGGCGCTGCCACCGGCCGAATCGCCCTCGACCAGAAACACCTCGTTGTGCGCCAGGTCCTTGCTCTCGCAATCGGTCAGTTTGCCGGGCAGCACCGCCACACCCGAGCCCTTGCGCTTCTCCACTTTCTGCCCGGCCTTCTGGCGAAACTGCGCGGCCTTGATGGCGAGCTCGGCCAGCTTCTTGCCGTAGTCCACGTGCTGGTTGAGCCAGAGCTCCAGCGCGGGCCGCACGAAGCTGCCCACCAGGCGCACCGCGTCGCGCGAGTTCAGGCGCTCCTTGATCTGGCCCTGGAACTGTGGGTCGAGCACCTTGGCACTCAGCACATACGAAGCGCGCGCGAACACGTCTTCGGGCAGCAGCTTCACGCCCTTGGGCAGCAGCGCGTGCAATTCGATGAAACCCTTGACCGCCTGGAACAGGCCGTCGCGCAAACCGCTTTCGTGCGTGCCGCCCGCGCTGGTGGGGATCAGGTTCACGTAGCTCTCGCGCACAGGCTGGCCGTCCTCGGTGAAGGCCACGCACCACGCCGCGCCTTCGCCTTCGGCAAAGCTGTCGTGTCCGCTGTCAGCGAAACCTTCGCCTTCGAACAGCGGAATCACCGGGTCACCGTTGAGCGTCTGCTGAAGGTAGTCGCGCAGGCCGCCTTTGTAGAGCCAGGTCTGCACGTCTTTGGTCTTTTCGTTGACCAGGGTCACCGTCACACCCGGCATCAGCACCGCCTTGCTGCGCAGCAGGTGGGTGAGCTCCGCCATGGGCAACACGGCGGATTCGAAGTACTTGGGGTCGGGCCACGCACGCACCGTGGTGCCCTGCTTGCGGTCGCCTTCGCCCTTGGGCGCGATGACCAGGGCCTCGATCACGTCACCGGCGGAAAACGCCAGCTTCGCCACCTGGCCTTCGCGGTAGCTCGTGACCTCCAGGCGCGTGGACAGCGCATTGGTCACGCTCACGCCCACGCCGTGCAGGCCGCCCGAAAAGCTGTAGGCGCCGCCCTTGCCCTTGTCGAACTTGCCACCGGCGTGCAGCCGTGTGAACACGAGCTCGACCACGGGGGCCTTTTCTTCGGGGTGCAGGCCGAACGGGATGCCGCGGCCGTCGTCTTCCACGCTCACCGAGCTGTCGGCGTGCAGCGTGACCTTGATTTTTTTGCCGTGCCCGGCCAGGGCCTCGTCGGCCGCGTTGTCGAGCACTTCCTGGATGATGTGCAGCGGGTTGTCGGTGCGGGTGTACATGCCCGGCCGCTGCTTGACCGGCTCCAGTCCCTTGAGGACGCGGATCGAGCCTTCGGAATACACGGGGGGAGTTTGGGTTGCCATGGGGGCGGATTGTAAGCACCGGAGCCCTCAAAGACTGTATGAAGATACAGATAACTGCCCACACGGTCGGCTTCCATGCCTGCCCGGCATCAATCAGCGCTGCCGATATCAAGTGCGCGCCCCGGCGGCGACAGGTCAAGGGCGGGCTTCTTCGCTACAGTCGCCGGATGTCGTCCGTTGCCCCCACCCGCACCCCGCTGTCCACCGTCCAGGTTCTCGCCTGCGGCGCCCTCATCGTCACGCTTTCCATGGGCATCCGCCACGGCTTCGGCCTGTGGCTGCAGCCCATCACCCAGGCGCAGGACTGGACGCGCGAGAACTTTGCCTTCGCGCTGGCGATTCAAAACCTCTCCTGGGGCCTGTTCGGCATCTTCGCCGGCATGGCGGCCGACCGTTTCGGCGCGTTTCGCGTGCTGATCGGCGGCTCGCTGCTCTACGGCCTGGGCCTCACCGGCATGGCGCTGACCACCACACCCATGACCTTTGCGCTCACCGCTGGTGTGCTCATCGGCGCCGCGCAGGCCGGCACCACCTACGCCGTGATCTACGGTGTGATCGGGCGGCAGATCTCGGCTGAAAAGCGCTCCTGGGCCATGGGCGTGGCGGCAGCGGCAGGTTCGTTCGGCCAGTTCCTCATGGTGCCGGTGGAAGGCTGGCTGATCAGCAGCTTCGGCTGGCAGGAGGCGCTGCTGTTCTTGAGCGCGGCCGTGTTGCTGATCGTGCCGCTGGCCTGGGGCCTGCGTGAACCGGGTTTTGCCGGCGGTGCTGCACCGGTGCGAGAACAAACCATCCTGCAAGCCCTGCGCGAGGCCTTCCGCTACCGCAGCTTCCAGTTGCTCATGGCGGGCTACTTCGTGTGCGGCTTCCAGGTCGTGTTCATCGGCGTGCACATGCCCAGCTACCTCAAGGACAACGGACTCTCGCCCCAGGTGGCCAGCTACGCGCTGGCGCTGATCGGCCTGTTCAACGTGTTCGGCACCTACGCGGCCGGCGCGCTCGGCCAGCGTCTGGCCAAGCGGCACATCCTGTCATTCATCTACTTCGCGCGCGCCGTGGTCATTGCCATCTTCCTGATCGTGCCGCTCTCGCCCCTGAGCGTGTATGTGTTCGCGAGCGTCATGGGCCTGCTGTGGCTCTCCACGATTCCACCGACCAACGCGGTGGTGGCGCAGATCTTCGGCGTGGCCCACATGTCCATGCTGGGCGGCTTCGTGTTCTTCAGCCACCAGATCGGCAGCTTCATGGGCGTGTGGCTGGGCGGCGTGCTCTACGACCGCACCGGCAGCTACGACATCGTCTGGTACATCGCGATCGCGCTGGGTGTGTTCGCAGGTCTCGTCAACCTTCCGGTGCGTGAAACACCCATCGTGCGCGCGCCGCAGCGGGCGGGAGCCACCGTATGAATCTGGACCCCCACGCTCCGCCGCTGCGTGGGTCGCTGCCCCCCGAGGGGGCTGAGCCGCCTTCGGGCGGTCGTGCGGCGGCTCGCCTCTGGCAGCGCGCCCTGGTTTGGAGCGGCGTCGTCGTCGCCCTGCTGGGCACGTTTGCGCTGTATAACCAGCCGGGCTTTCTGGTGAACCTGGCGGATCAACTCTGGAGCTGTTTCTGATGCACGGCACAGAAGCGCCCTCGGCTTGGGTGCAGCGCTGGGCGCATCTGGTTTGCGCGGGGGGTTCCGTGCTCGACGTTGCCTGTGGCCACGGCCGCCACTTCAAGTGGTTCGCCCAGCGCGGCCACACCGTCACCGGCGTGGACCGCTCGCCCGAAGCGATCGAAGCGGTGAAGCCCTTCGGCCGCGCCGTGCTGGCCGACATCGAGAACGGACCCTGGCCTCTCAATGGTGAGAACTTCGACGCGGTGGTGGTGACCAACTACCTCTGGCGCGCACTGCTGCCGGTGATCACGCGCAGCGTGGCGCCCGGTGGCGTGCTCATCTACGAAACCTTTGCCCTCGGCAACGAGAGCGTGGGCAAACCCTCTCGACCCGATTTCCTGCTGCAAAGCGGCGAACTGCTGCGCGCCTGCGAGGGTCTGCGGGTGGTGGCGTTTGAGGACGGCTTCTGCGAGCGGCCCGAGCGCTTCGTGCAGCGCATCGCGGCGGTGCGAAAACACCCGGGAACACCCGACTCGCCGCCCCGGTATCCGCTGGATGCCACTGGGTAGAATGCACGATTCGCGCAGATGCCGCGCCCCACAGGGCGGCCCAGACAAGCGCACCCAATTGAGCCTGCAGCAATGAACACCATCACCGGCAGCATCGTGGCCCTGGCCACCCCCCTGCATGAAGACGGCAGCGTGGACTACCCCACCCTGCGCAAACTCATCGACTGGCACATCACCGAAGGCACGGACTGCATCGGTGTGGTCGGCACGACCGGCGAATCGCCCACCGTCACGGTCGAAGAGCACTGCGAAATCATCCGCGTGTCGGTCGAACAGGCCAAGACGCACGGCGACAAGCGCGTGCCCATCATGGCCGGCTGCGGCGCCAATTCCACCCGCGAAGCCATCGAGCTCGCGCGCTTCGCACAAAGTGTGGGTGCCGACTGCCAGCTGCAGGTCGTGCCTTACTACAACAAGCCCACGCAAGAAGGCCAGTACCAGCATTTCAAGGCGATTGCCGAAGCCGTGGGCGACCTGCCCACCGTGCTGTACAACGTGCCCGGCCGCAGTGTGGCCGACATGCACCACGAAACCGTGATCCGACTGGCCCAGGTGCCCGGCATCGTCGGCATCAAGGAAGCCACCGGCAACATCGAACGCGCGCAGTGGCTGATCCGCGAAGCACCCAAGGGCTTTGCCATCTATTCGGGCGACGACCCGACCGCCGTGGCGCTGATGCTGTGCGGCGGCCAGGGCAATGTGAGCGTCACCGCCAACATCGCACCGCGCCTCATGCACGAACTCTGCGTGGCCGCCATCGCCGGTGACGTGAAACGCGCCATGGACATCCAGTTCCGACTGATGCCGGTGCACAAGCAGCTGTTCTGTGAAGCCAACCCGATCCCGCTGAAATGGGCCATGGCCCGCATGGGCCTGTGCCGTGAGACCATGCGTCTTCCGCTCACCCCCATGTCGCGCCATCTGGTGCCCCAGGTCGAAGGCGCGCTGCAACAAAGCGGCCTGATCTGACTCCAACCCACTCCTGTCCACCCCACACACCCGGTCTCCACCGAGCTCCCCCATGTCCACTCCCGCTCTGAATCAGACCTCCCGCCTCACGACCTGGGCCGGCGCTGCCGCGTGGTCCCGCCTGGGCCTGGTGGCCGCTGCAGCCCTCATCGCCTCGGGCTGCTCCATGCTCCAGGAAGACAAGATCGATTACAAAAGCGCTCAGCGCGGCAGCACGCTGGACGTGCCACCCGACCTGACCCAGCTCAGCCGCGACACGCGCTACAACGTGCCGGGCACCACCGTCACCGCCAGCGGCTACCAGGCTGCCCAGCCCACCCAGGCCACTTCCGCCACCACCGCGGTGAACAAGGTGGGTGACGTGCGCATCGAGCGCGCGGGCAACCAGCGCTGGCTGGTGATCGACCGCCCGGCCGACAAGCTCTGGAGCCCCGTGCGGGACTTCTGGCAAGAGAACGGCTTCCTGCTCGACATCGACCAGGAAGCACTGGGCATCATGGAAACCGACTGGGCCGAGAACCGCGCCAAGCTGCCGCAAGACTTCATCCGCTCCACCATCGGCAAGGTGTTCGAGAACCTGTATTCCACCGGAGAACGCGACCGCTTCCGCACCCGCCTGGAGCGCACCGCCAACGGCGGCACCGAGATCTACATCAGCCACCGCGGCATGGTCGAGGTGTACTCCAACAAGGACAAAGACCAGACCGTCTGGCAGCCCCGCCCGGCCGATGTGGAACTCGAAACCGAATTCCTGCGCCGCCTGATGGTCAAGCTCGGTGTGACCGAAGCGCAGGCCCAGGCGGTCACGGCGAGCGCGCCTGCGCAGGCCGCGGCCAAGGTCACCATGGTGAACAACGCGCCCGTCGTCCAGTTCGTGGACAACTTCGACCGCGCCTGGCGCCGTGTCGGTCTCTCGCTGGACCGCACCGGTTTCACCGTGGAAGACCGCGATCGCACCAAAGGCATCTACTTCGTTCGTTATGTCGAACCTGTTGTCGATGCCAAGGAACCCGGTTTCTTCGGCAAGCTGTTTGGCGGTTCGAAGAAAGAAGCGGCCACCGAGCGTTACCAGGTCGTGGTGCGCAGCGTGGACACCGCCACCACCGTCTCGGTGCTGGGCGCACAAGGTCAGGCCGACGCGTCGGCCAATGCGCGGCGCATCACGCAACTGCTGGCCGACGACCTCAAGTAATCATTCGTTTCACAGCCGACACAGGCCGCCTTCGGGCGGCCTTTGTCATGGCGGGACTACAACCCGAGTTGGCTCGCGGGAAAGGAAGGCGTGCTTCGAAGCCAGCACTCGTTCACCCGCTCTTGCAAGGCCACGCGCCGCTCGGCATCGCCGCTGGCCACCAGCGTGTTGCGCAGCGGGTCCAGCCGCTCCAGCGTCCACACCGGTGAACAGATCGCGCTGGGCAGTTCGGCACCGGCGGCACCCTGGCAGGCGTGCGCTTCCACCAGGTGCGACCAGGTCACGCGCCATTGCACAAAACGCGGGTGCAACAGTCGCAGCTGGTCGTAGTGGCGCGCCAGCATCTTGAGCGTGCGCCCGCGGCGTGCCCAGCGATTCAGCGCATCCACCACCGCGCGCTCGCCCAGCGGCCAGTCGGCAAAGTCGGCGTCGCTCAGGGTGATGTGGTTCCAACCCTGGTCCGCGGCCACCTCGAACGCCAGCCGCACAGTGTCCACAAACACCTGGCGCCCCTGCAGACGGCCCGTGGGCAGGTCCGGCCGTGAAGGGGTCGTGGCGGGATCGGTCTGTGTCATGGCGAACTCCTCGGTGGATGATCAGCAAGACCGGGTGGGGCTCACACGCAGTGCAGCCAGCCGGCCTCGAACCAGTCCTGCAGCAAAGCCTGTGCGCCTTCACTGGCGCGCAGCACCTGACGCGCATCCAATGCACGCTCATCGGCCAGGCGCTGCATCAGCCGCGCATCGGCGCCTCCGGCGCGAAAACTCTCGCCGTTGATGAACACGTGGCGCGGGTCGTACATCATGCGGGTGCGCCGGTCCAGGCGAACGCCGCCGGCCACCCAGTCGCCCTGGGCCTCGTCAAAAAAGATGCGAGGCTTGGGCTCGGTCATCACCTCACCCAAGGCACAGGCCAGCGACTGACGCTCGGCCAGCAATCGCTGCAGGGCGTCCACAGCGAACGCTTCCAGCCCTTCGGGCATGGCGCCCGGGTGGGCCGTGGCGGGCTGGCCCGGGTCGCGGTAGAGCGTTTCGTCATCCAGCTCGTCGGCCATGCGCTGCAGCAGTTCCCCGGCGAGGCCACCACGCTGCGGCGCGCGAAAGCCGATCGAATACGTCATGCAGTCTTCGCCCAGCGCATCACCGTCGTGCGCCCAGCGCGGCGGCAGGTAGAGCATGTCGCCGGCTTCCAGCACATGCTCTTCCTCGGGCTCGAAGTTCTGCAGGATCTTCAGCGGCACATCGGGCTGCAGCGTCAGGTCTTTCTGCCGACCGATGCGCCAGCGGCGCTGGCCACTGGCCTGAAGCAGGAACACGTCATAACTGTCGAAATGCGGGCCCACGCCACCACCCTCACTGGCCCACGAAATCATCAGGTCGTCCAGGCGTGCATCGGGCACAAAACGGAAGCGCTGCAACAGTTCGTGCACGGCGTCCACGTGTTGGTCGACACCTTGCACCAGCAGCGTCCAACCCGGCTGTTTGAAGGGCGGCAGGCCGCTGCGCTTGAAAGGTCCGGACTTGAGCGTCCACCCCTGCGGTTTGCGCACGATCAAGCGCGACTCGACCGTTTCCTGCCCGGCCAGATCAAATAATTCAGCCCGGTTCAGGAGCGGCTTGAAGCCAGGCAGGGCCTGGCGGATCAGCAGGGGCTTTTTCTGCCAGTGGCGGCGCATGAACTGCGACGGCGACAAGCCACCCAACAGACTCACAGGGATTTGCGTGGCGGCGGCCGTGGCCTTCGGGCCAGAGGTTTCGGGTTTGAACATGGGACAATTGTCGGATGAAAATCACCCAACAATGCGTCGTGGCGCTCACCTGGACCCTGAAGGACACGCTGGGCGAAGCGCTCGATGTGCTCGAAGAACCCGTGGAGTTTCTGGTGGGCGGCAGCGACCTGCTGGCCAAGATCGAAGAGGGTCTGCTCAACCACTCGGTGGGCGACACGATCGAGCTGCACCTGGAGCCTGTGGACGGCTTCGGCGACTACGACGACACACTGCTCTTTCTGGAGCCGCGCCACCTGTTTCCCGACGAGCTCGAAGAAGGCATGGGTTTCGAAGGCCTGCCACCCGGTTGCAACCCCGCCGCACCGCGCGATCGCCTGTACTTCGTGAGCGACATTTATCCCGAACACGTGGTGCTCGACGGCAACCACCCGCTGGCGGGCATCGCGTTGCGCATCGCGATGAAGGTGCACACGGTGCGCGAAGCGACCGAGGCCGAGGTGGGCAAGGGCTCGATGGGCACCGGCTTCTTTCGCATGCAGGTGGACGAACCCGACGAACTGCAAGGTCCCGGCATCACGCCGCCGGGCCCACACACGCTGCATTGAAGCCAGCCCGGTCAGCTGCGGCCGGTTGAGCCGTAGCCCCCCGCACCGCGCTCGCTCGCGGCCCCGAAGTCGTCCACCACGTTGAACTGCGCCTGCACCACGGGCACGATCACCATTTGTGCGATGCGCTCCATGGGTTCGATGGTGAAGGGCACGCCGCTGCGGTTCCAGGCGCTCACCATGAGCTGGCCCTGGTAATCGCTGTCGATGAGGCCGACCAGATTGCCCAGCACGATGCCGTGTTTGTGGCCCAAGCCTGAACGGGGCAGGATCATGGCGGCAAAGCCTGGGTCGGCGAGGTGGATGGCCAACCCCGTGGGCACCAATTGCCAGGCGTTCGGCGCCAGGGTCAACGGCGCGTCCAGGCAGGCCCGCAAATCCAGCCCCGCGCTGCCACCGGTGGCGTAGGCGGGGAGCCGATCCGCCATGCGCGGATCCAGCACTTTCACATCGATGCGCATTCAGCAAACTCCTGTCTGGCGGCTCATTGGGTTTTCTTCATCGATTCTTCGAGCGCCTTGCCGGGATCGACCTCGGGCTCGGGCGGGGGTGGCTCCAGGCCGGGCGGCGTGGCGGGCGCCCCTGCCTCGGCCGCGGGCTCGGTGCCCTCCGGCTCGGGCATCTCGGGCGTTTCTTCCATGTCGGGCATGTTGCGCAGCATGTCGGTCACGGCGGCATCGTCCACCACCACCTTGGCACCCAGGCTGCCCGTGACCAGCGTGGGGTAGGCGATGACCACTACGACCATGATCAGCTGCAACACAATGAAGGCGATCGAGCCTTTGTAGATTTGGGCGGTGGTCACAGCCGGAATGCGCTGCTTGGTCACGTGATCGGTGTAATCGCTGCGCGCGGCCACACTGCGCAAGTAAAAGAGTGCGAAGCCGAACGGCGGCGTGAGAAACGAGGTCTGCAGGTTCATGGCCAGGATCACACCGAACCAGATCAGGTCGATGCCCAGCTTGTCGGCCACGGGCGCCAGCAGCGGGATCACGATGAAGGCGATTTCGAAGAAGTCGATGAACATGCCCAGCACGAACACCAGCAGGTTCACCACCAGCAAGAAGCCCATCTGGCCGCCCGGCATCTTGTCGAACAGGTGCTCGACCCAGATGTGGCCGTCGGCCGCGTTGAAGGTGAAGCTGAAAACGGTGGAGCCTATCAGGATGAACAGCACGAAGATGGCGAGCTTGGTGGTGCTCTCCAGCGCCTGCTTGAGCAGGTCGAACGTCAAGGCGCGGCGTGCACTGGCCATGATCAAGGCGCCCAGGGCACCCATGGCACCGCCTTCGGTGGGCGTGGCGATGCCCAGGAAAATCGTGCCCAGCACCAGGAAGATCAGCACCAGGGGCGGGATCAGCACAAAGGTGACCTGCTCGGCGAGCCGGGACAACAAACCCAGGCGGAACAGGCGGTTGAGCAAGGCGAGCGTCAGCGCCAGCAGGGAGCCAATGGTGATGGACATGATGACCACCTCGTCGGCGGCAGGGCTCATCTCGCGGCCGATCCATGGGTTGATGATGGACTCGTGCACCTGCGACCACGCCACGCTGGCGGCCGCGCACAGCACCAGCAACACCAGCAATGATCGGTGGCCACTGCTGCCGTCGGGCTCGTTGTAGATGCGCGCCTCGACCGGCAAAGCCGGGACCCATTTGGGTTTGACGATCGCCACCACGGCGATGAACACGAGGTAGAGACCCACCAGCAGCAGGCCAGGTATGAGCGCCCCGGCGTACATGTCACCGACCGAACGGCCCAACTGGTCAGCCAGCACAATGAGCACCAGCGAAGGCGGAATGGCCTGAGCCAGCGTGCCCGACGCGGTGATGGTCCCGGTGGCGATGGTACGGTTGTAGCCGTAGCGCAGCATGATGGGCAGCGAGATCAGGCCCATGGAGATCACGGCGGCGGCCACCACGCCGGTGGTCGCTGCCAGCAGCGCACCCACCAGAATCACCGCCACGGCCAAGCCGCCGCGCACTGGACCAAACACCTGCGCCACGGTGGACAACAGGTCCTCGGCCATTCGGCTTCGCTCCAGGATGATGCCCATGAGCGTGAAGAACGGAATGGCCAGCAGCGTGTCGTTCTGCATGATGCCGAACACTCGCAGCGGAAGGGCCTGGAACAGGTTGGAGGGGAATAGCCCGGCTTCCATGCCGATGAAGCCGAAAAACAGGCCGGTGGCCGCGAGGGCAAAGGCCACGGGAAAGCCGGACAGCAGGAAGACCAGCAGACCCGCGAACATCAGCGGGACAAAATTGGCAGCAATGAAGGCGGTCATGATCAGTGGGCTCCCTTGAGGCGCTTCTCGGCTTCTTCGAGCAGTTGCTGGGCCAGCAGCTCTTCATCGCTCGGGCCACCCTGGGCCAGCACGTCAGGTCCGTTGCCGGTGAGAAATGCAATGCGTTTGATGAGCTCGCTCACGCCTTGCAGGAACAGGACGGCGAAGCCCAGCGGGATCAAGCCATAGACCGGCCAGCGGATGAGCCCGCCCGCGTTGGACGACATCTCGCCGGTGTTCCAGGCGCGCTCGAACAGCGGCCAGCCCAGCGAGGCCATCATGTAGCACAGCGGGAACAGGAAGATCAGGATGCCGAACACATCCACCCAGTTGCGACCGCGCGGGCTGAACTTGGACGAGATGAAATCGATGCGCACATGCGCGTTGCGCAAAAAGGCGTAGCCGCTGCCCAGCATGAAAACCGCGGCGAACAGGTACCACTGGATTTCCAGCAGCGCGTTGGAGCTGTTGTCGAAGAGCTTGCGCACGATCGCGTTGCCGGCGCTGATGAGGGTGGTGGCCAGGATGAACCACATGACCAACTTGCCGATCAGATCGCTCATGGCGTCGATCAGGCGAGAAATTTTCAGAAGGAATGACATGGCATGTCCCCAGGGGGAGTGAACGCAAAAAGAGTCGCAGAGTCTACAGAAGCGGCGCAGGCGTCATTCGGGCGCGCGGGTTCAGAGACATTGAGTGGCGCGAGGCGCAGTGCCATCCGAGCAAAAAACCCCGCCAGGGCGGGGCTTCTTGCCGGATCTCCAGACCGATTTACAGCTTGGCCGCTTGCATGTAGCGGTCGAACTGGGCTTCGGTGAAGCGGAACCAGAGGTTCTGGTCCTTGCGGAAGGCCGCGTAGTCGGTGTAGATCTTTTTCCACTTCGGGTTCTTGGCGCTGTTGTCCGCGTAGAGCTCCATGGAGTTCTTGAACGCGGCGTCCATCACGGCCTTGGGGAACGCCAGCACCTTGGTGCCCGCGGCCACCAGCTGCTTGAGAGCGGCCGGGTTCAGCGCGTCGTACTTGGCCTGCATGGTGGTGTGAGCAATGGCGGCTGCGCATTCCACGATGGCCTTGTTCTCGGGCGACAGCGCGTTGTAGGCCTTGTTGTTGACGTACAGCGAGAGCTGTGGGCCACCTTCCCACCAGCCGGGGTAGTAGTAGTTCTTGGCGACCTTGTTGAAGCCGAGCTTCTGGTCATCGTAAGGGCCGACCCACTCGGTCGCATCGATGGTTCCTTTTTCCAGCGCCTGGTAGATCTCGCCACCGGGGATGTTCTGCGGCACGCCACCCATGGTGGTGAGCACCTTGCCGGCGAAGCCGCCGATGCGCATCTTCATGCCCTTGATGTCGGCGAGCGACTTGATCTCCTTGCGGTACCAGCCACCCATCTGGGCACCCGTGTTGCCCATCGGGAAGTTCACGATGTTGTAGCCCTCGTAGAACTCGCGGAACAGCTTCATGCCGTTGCCTTCGTACATCCAAGCGGTCATTTGGCGGCTGTTCAGGCCGAAGGGAATCGCGCAGTCCAGCGCAAAGGTGTCGTCCTTGCCGAAGAAGTAGTAAGGCGCGGTGTGCGCACATTCCACGGTGCCTTCCTGCACGCCGTCGACCACACCGAAGGCAGGCATGAGTTCACCGCCCGGGTGCACCGAGATCGAGAATTTGCCGCCGGACATTTCGCCGACCTTCTTGGCAAATACCTCGGCCGCACCGTAGATGGTGTCGAGTGCTTTGGGGAAGCTCGAGGCAAGGCGCCAGCGAATGGCGGCCTGGGCATGTACCGCAGGCGCGGCACCGGCGGCCAACACGCCAGCGATGCCGGCGTGTTTGATCAATGAACGACGATCCATGTTGTTTAACTCCGTGGTTGGTATGGGAACACCCAACCCGGCCAGCCGGGCTGGAGACTTGTCAGGTCCACGGAAATTGTAGGAACGCCTCCCCGGCTGGGCGCGGGGGTTTTCCCTCGAAAAATGGCCTCAAGAAGGGACCATTCAGCCTTGTGCAAGCTTCGAGACGATCAGCCGACCACCTTCAAGCCCGGCGCGGCGTGCAGCAAGGAGCCAAAACGAGCGCGTATGGAGGCCTCAATGCCGGCGGCGTCCAGGCCCAGCGCGGCGAGCAGCTTGGCGGGGTCCCCGTGTTCGGAGAACTCGTCGGGCAGACCGAGGGTGAGCACCGGCGTCTGCAGGCCTTCGGCGTGCAACGCCTCCATCACGGCGCTGCCTGCGCCGCCTGGAATGCAACCCTCTTCCACCGTCACCAGCGCATCGTGGGTGCTGGCGAGTTCTCGCAGCAGTTCCAGGTCCAGCGGCTTGGCCCAGCGCATGTTGGCCACGCTGGCATCCAGTTTCTCGGCTGCGGCCAGTGCGGGGTGCAGCAGGGTGCCAAAGGCCAGGATCGCGACGCCCTTGCCCTGGCGGCGCAGCTCGCCCTTGCCGAACGGCAGACCGTCCAGGCTGGTGGGAATGGTCGCACCCACACCGGCGCCGCGCGGATACCGCACGGCCACCGGCTGGTTCTGTGCGTGCGCGGTCGACAGCAACTGGCGGCACTCGGCCTCGTCGGCGGGGCAGGCAATGGCCATGTTGGGAATGCAGCGCAGGTAGGCGATGTCGTAGGCACCGGCGTGCGTGGCGCCGTCGGCTCCCACCAGGCCGGCGCGGTCCAGGGCAAACACCATGGGCAGGTTTTGCAGCGCCACGTCGTGGATGAGCTGGTCGTAACCCCGCTGCAGAAATGTGGAGTAGATCGCCACCACCGGCTTGAGGCCTTCGCAGGCCAGGCCGGCGGCGAAGGTCACTGCGTGTTGCTCGGCGATGCCGACGTCGAAATAGCGCTTGGGAAAACGGCGCTCGAACTCGACCATGCCCGAACCCTCGCGCATGGCGGGCGTGATGCCCACCAGGCGTTCGTCGGCCGCGGCCATGTCGCACAGCCACTGGCCGAACACCTGGGTGAAGGTGGTCCTGGGCGCCGAGGTTGACTTGACGATGCCCACGGCCGGGTCGAAGGTGCTTGGGCCGTGGTACGCGATCGGGTCGTTCTCGGCCAGCTTGTAGCCCTGGCCTTTTTTGGTCACCACGTGCAGGAACTGCGGCCCGCTGTCGGTCTCCAGCAGGTGGCGGATGTTCTCCAGCGTGGGGATGAGCGAGTTCAGGTCGTGCCCGTCGATGGGGCCGATGTAGTTGAAGCCGAATTTCTCGAACAGCGTGGCCGGCACCACCATGCCCTTGGCCTGTTCTTCGAGCCGTTTGGCGAGTTCAAACAAGGGTGGCGCACCCTTGAGCACCTGCTTGCCCACGTTTTTGGCCGCGGCGTAGAACTGCCCGCTCATGAGCTGCGCGAGGTAACGGTTGAGCGCACCCACCGGTGGCGAGATCGACATGTCGTTGTCGTTGAGCACCACCAGCAGGCGGCCTTCGGCCACACCGGCGTTGTTGAGCGCTTCAAAGGCCATGCCTGCGGTCATGGCGCCGTCGCCGATGATGGCCACGGCGTTGCGGTGCTCGCCCTTGATCTTGGCGCCCATGGCCATGCCGAGTGCGGCCGAAATGCTGGTGGACGAGTGCGCGGTGCCGAAGGTGTCGAACTCGCTTTCGGAGCGGCGCGGAAAACCACTGATGCCACCCTTCTGGCGCAGCGTGCTCATGCGGTCGCGCCGGCCGGTCAGGATCTTGTGCGGGTAAGTCTGGTGGCCCACGTCCCAGACCAGGCGGTCTTCAGGGGTGTTGAACACGTAGTGCAGCGCCAGCGTGAGCTCCACGGTGCCGAGGTTGGAGCTCAGGTGGCCACCGGTGCGCGCCACGCTTTGCAGCAGGTAGGTGCGCAGCTCGTCGGCCAGCGGCAGCAGCTGCGCGCGGCTGAGGCGGCGCACATCGGCCGGTGACTCGATGGAAGACAGCAGAGAACTCATGGGCAGGTGTGTTCGGGTCATGAATGAAGAACAGGTCCCGATGGACCTCAGGAGCCGCGACGACCGACCCAGTCGGCCAGCGCGTGCAAGGTGTCGGACCGCTCGATGCCGCTCTGGCGCAGGGCCTCGTGGGCCTGGTCGAGCACGCGGTCGGCGTAGGTTTGCGCAGACGCCAGCCCCATCAGGGAAACAAAGGTGGGCTTGTCGGCGGCCGCGTCCTTGCCGGCGGTCTTGCCCAGCGTAGCCGAATCGGCGGTGACGTCAAGGATGTCGTCCACCACCTGGAAGGCCAGGCCCACGCAGGCGCCGTACTCGGCGAGCCGCGCCTCGGTGGCGGCAGACACCCGCGCCGTGGCTGCGCCCATCATCACACTGGCCTGCAGCAGGGCGCCGGTCTTGTGCCGGTGCATCAACTCCAGCGCGGGTTGGTCCAGGGCCACACCCACGCTGGCGAGATCGATCGCCTGGCCACCGGCCATGCCACCCGCCCCTGCCGCCAGGGCCAGCATTCGGCACAGCCGCGCCGACATGGCGGGCTCCACGCTGCCGTCGTCGGGCACCAGCAACTCGAACGCGAGTGCCTGCAGCGCATCGCCTGCGAGCAGGGCCTGGGCTTCACCAAACCGCACATGCACCGTGGGCTTGCCCCGGCGCAGCACATCGTCGTCCATGCAGGGCATGTCGTCGTGCACCAGCGAATAGGCGTGGATCAGTTCCACCGCGCAGGCCGCGCGCATCGCGGCAGCGGTGTGGCCGCCCACGGCCTCGCATGTGGCCAGAGCAAGCAAGGGGCGCAGGCGTTTGCCACCGTCGAGCACGGCGTAGCGCATGGCGTCGCCCAGCCCGGCAGGTGCCTGGGCCGGCACCCAGCCGGAGAGCGCGCGTTCAACCTCGGCTTGTTGCGCGTCGCGCCACGCTGCGAAGCTTGAAATGGCTTGAGGGGCCAGTGCCTGTGTCATGGCTGGTCCCAGGACTTGAGCTCGCCGCCCTCAAGCACCTTGATCTGGTTTTCCACCGCTTCCAGACGAGCGCGACAGAAAGCGAGCAGCTCGGCACCGCGCTGGTAACGCGTGAGCAACTGGTCCAGCGGCAGCTGGCCGGCATCGAGTTGCGAGACGAGCTGTTCCAGCTCTTCGAGCGCGGCCTCGTAGCTGGCCGCGACGGGCTGCGTATCGGCTGCGGATGCGGAAGGGGATGTCTTGGGAGTGCGGGGCACGGTGGGCATGGGTTCGTTCACGTGGTTCATTCTAAAGTGGGCACGCTTTTGCATACCGGCGCTGGGCAACGGGTACTGCCCCCGGGGGTAGAATTCGCCCCTTTCCATCACTGACGGGCCTCCAACGCCCGGAGGGACGCACCACTCCACCCATCCCGCGCGAATTCGTCTCACGAGCACAGCGCTTACCCTGCCCCTTCATAGGGGGAGTCTCTAGGTCAGGACCACGATGTCTGATTTAAGTCTTCAACTGCAGCAGGCCTCAAGCCAACTTCAGGTTTCCAGTTACTTCGACGAAGCGCTGTTCCAGCGCGAAAAGGAAGCCCTCTTCCAGCGCGGGCCCCGGTATGTGGGGCACCAACTTGCCGTACCCAACGTGGGGGACTACCACGCCCTCCCACAAGAAGCCGGCGGGCGTGCCCTGGTGCGCACCGCCAACGGCGTGGAGCTCGTCTCCAACGTCTGCCGCCACCGGCAGGCCATCATCCTCAAGGACCGCGGCAACCTGCAGGAGACCCGCAGCGGCAGCGCGGGCGGCAACATCGTGTGCCCGCTGCACCGCTGGACCTACAGCGGCGTCCAGGGCGGTCAGGCCGGTCAGTTGCTCGGTGCGCCCCACTTCGAGAAGGACCCGTGCCTCAACCTCAACAACTACCCGCTGCGCGAGTGGAACGGGTTGCTGTTTGAAGACAACGGTCGCGACGTGGCCGCCGACCTGGCCAACATGGGCCCGCGTGCTGCACTTGATTTCGACGGCATGGTGCTCGACCACGTGGAGCTGCACGAGTGCAACTACAACTGGAAGACATTCATCGAGGTCTACCTGGAGGACTACCACGTGGCGCCCTTCCATCCGGGCCTCGGTGGCTTCGTCACGTGTGAAGACCTGCGCTGGGAATTCAAACCCGAGTACTCGGTGCAGACGGTGGGCCCGGCCAACCTGCTCGGCAAGGCCGGCAGCCCGGTCTACCAGCGCTGGCACGAACAGCTCATGCGGTACCGCCAGGGGCAGATGCCCGAGCACGGCGCGATCTGGTTGACCTACTACCCGCACATCATGGTCGAGTGGTACCCGCACGTGCTCACGGTGTCGACCCTGCACCCGGTGAGCGTGGACAAGACCATCAACATGGTCGAGTTCTACTATCCCGAAGAGATCGCGGCCTTCGAGCGCGAGTTCGTCGAGGCCCAGCGCGCGGCCTACATGGAAACCTGCCTGGAAGACGACGAGATTGCCGAACGCATGGACGCCGGGCGCAAGGCGCTGCTGGCACGTGGCGACAACGAGGTCGGCCCCTACCAGAGCCCGATGGAAGACGGCATGCAGCACTTCCACGAGTGGTACCGCGGCCGGATGGCGGCGGCTCTCACGGTCTGACGGTTGAACGCTGTCCGTCACCGAAACACCCCGGGAGCCTGATCCGTGCAGGCTCTGTGGATGGTGCTCGCGTCGCTGTTTTTTGCCACCATGGGCGTGTGCATCAAGTTCGCGTCGACCGAGTTCAACAGCTTCGAAATCGTGTTCTATCGCGGCTTGGTGGGTGTGGCCTTTTTGATCGGTCTCACGCGCGTGCAGGGCGTGTCGCTGCGCACCAGCCTGCCCATGATGCATGTGTGGCGCAGCGTGGTCGGTGTGACGGCGCTGACCGCCTGGTTCTATTCCATCGCTGCCCTGCCACTGGCCACGGCCATGACGCTGAACTACATGAGCAGCGTCTGGATCGCGGCCTTTCTGCTCGGGGGCGCGCTGCTGGTGCAGGGCCGCAATGCACCCATGCGCCAGCAGGCGCCGCTGTTCCTGGCCGTGCTGGCGGGTTTCGGCGGCGTGGCCATGATGTTGCGACCCACGCTGGTTGAAGGCCAGGCGGTCGGCGCCCTGGTCGGGCTCATGTCCGGCATCTTCTCGGCCTTTGCCTATCTGCAGGTGGCGGCACTGGCCCGGGCAGGTGAGCCCGAGGGCCGCACGGTGTTTTATTTCTCCATCGGCGCCGTGCTGGCAGGAGCACTGGGCATGCTGTTTGTCGGCATCAGCGATTGGCACTGGCCGGGTGCCTTGTGGCTGCTGCCCATTGGTCTGCTCGCGGTCTTTGGCCAGCTGTGCATGACACGCGCCTACTCCAGCGGCGCCACCATGGTGGTGGCCAACCTGCAGTATTCGGGCATTGTGTTTGCGGCGCTCTACAGCCTCACCATCTTTGGCGACCAACTGCCCCTGATGGGCTGGCTGGGCATGGCCTTGATCATCGTCAGCGGCATCGTCGCCACCGTGCTGCGCGATCGGGCGGTGCCGAACGCGCCCGCCGAGGAACACTGAAGCGCGGCCGACCTGAAGCACAATGCGCGCATGTTCACCACACTGATTTCCGCGCGCGAACTGCAACACCTCATGGCCTCGGGCGCACCGCTGCGTGTGTTCGATTGCAGCTTCGAACTCATGAAACCCGATGCGGGCGCTGACCAGTACAGGGACGAGCACATTCCCGGCTCGGTGTACGTGCACCTGGACCAGCACCTCAGCGACAAGGATGGCGCCGATCGCGCCAGCGGCGGACGGCATCCGCTGCCCTCGCGAGAAACCTTTGCCCGGCGCATGGCCAGCCTGGGTCTGTCCGATGGCGAACAGGTGGTGGTGCTGGACCGCCAGGGGGCCAACTACTGCGGGCGGCTGTGGTGGATGCTCAAGTGGTGTGGCCATGAAGCCGTGGCCGTGCTCGATGGCGGCCTGGCCGCCTGGAAAGCCGCCGGCGGCGCGCTGGACAGTGGCCCATCGCCCACACCCGAGCCCGGGCACTTCACGCTCAAACCCGCAGCCGCCGTCACCGCGTCCACCCACAGCATTTCAACGTCGCTCGGCCGTCCCACCCAGACCCTGATCGACGCGCGCGCCGGCGCCCGGTTCCGCGGCGAGGTCGAGCCGCTCGATCCGGTGGCCGGCCACATTCCGGGCGCGCTCAACCGACCCTTTGGTGAAAACATCGGCCCCGACGGCCGCTTCAAACCCGCAGCCCAACTGCGCGCGGAGTTTGAACAGCTGCTCGCCGGGCGCGACCCCGCCAGCGTGGTGCACCACTGCGGCAGCGGCGTGAGCGCCATCCCCAACCTGCTGGCCATGGAAGTGGCCGGCCTGGGGCGCACGGCGCTCTACCCGGGCAGCTGGAGCGAGTGGTGCAACACACCCGACAAGCCCTGCGCCGTGGGCTGACGGACCGCTCGCCTCTGCGTCCGCTCACCCCCTCTCATCCATGCAGCCGCACGACGACGACGCTTTCAATGTCCTGGGAGACCGGGATCGGACCGAAGCGCTGAAATGGACCTCACTGGTGATCGGCTGCACCGGGCTGCTGGTGCTGCTCATGGAACTGGTGCTCGCATCGCCCGGCGAGCACGAGGCCTGGGTCGCGGGTGGACTGACGGTGATGGCGTGGTTGTGTTACGGGCTCACGCGCGTCGGACGCACGCGCTATGTGGCCCACGTCATCGTGGCTGCCGTGCTGGGCGCGGCCATCTTCTCCGCCCTCACCTACGGCTCGGTGCGCACCGCCGTGGGCTTCCTGTTCATGGGCTCGGTGGTGGGCGCCGGCATTTTTCTGGGTCGCACAGGGCTCATCGTCACCACGGTGGCGAGCATTGGATCGCTGGGTGTGCTCACCTGGGCCGAAACAGCCGGTCTGCTGACACACAGGCCCGATTTTTCCGTGAGTCTGCGCGTGTGGATCACCCACTCGGCCACGGTGCTGGTGTGCGCCCTCATCGTGCACCACAGCCGCCTGCGGACCAACCGGGCGCTGCAGTTGCAGGCTCAGGAGTTCGAACGGCGCAAGGCCACCGAACAGCAGCGGGACCTGAGCCTGGAGCGCTTCGCGCGCATCTTCCGCACCAGCCCGAGCCCCATGATCGCCCAGTCGGCGCGAACTGGCTCCATCCTCGACGTCAACCCGGCGTTTGAACGCAGCTACGGCTACACACGCGACCAGGTGCTCGGTCGCCAGGAAACCTTCCTCTGGGCCGACCCCGCGCAGCGCGAGACCTACCTGCAGCAACTGTATGAGCGACGGCACATGGACCAGTTCGCCTGCCAGGGCCGGCGTGCCGACGGACAAGCCTTCAAGGCCCTCATCTCCAGCGAGATGGGCACCGACCGCGAAGACAAACTCATCATCACCACCGTCACCGACGTGAGTGCGCAAGCCGAGGCCATGGAGCGCCTGCGCCGATCCGAGGAACGGTTTGCCAAGGCCTTCAACTTCAGCCCGCTGAACCTCACCATCAGCCGGCTGGCCGACGGCAGTTTTGTGGAGATCAACAAGGCGCAGGACCGCGTGCAGGGCATGCTTCCCGAGGAGTTGATGGGCAAGACCACGGTCGAGGTCGGCGCCTGGCTCACACCGGCCGACCGGGAACAGTTCGTGGCCCGGCTGCAGCGCGACGGCCACGTTGACAACTACGACACGCTCATGCGCCACAAGGACGGCAGCCTGGTGGACACACGCCTGTGGGCAGAGCTGATCGAGATCGACGGTGAAGCCTGCATCCTGTCCTGCACCGTGAACACCACCGCAGAGAAGCGGCGCGAGTCCCTGCTGCTCAATGTGGCCAAGGGCGTGGCGGCCGAAACCGGCGAGGCTTTTTTCACCGCGCTCACCCGCCACCTGTCCGAGGCCATCGAGTGCGACATGGTGGTGATCGGGGAGTGCACGGATCCGCAGGCGGTGCAGGTGTTGTCGATCTGGAAAGATGCCGAGCCTCTGCCCGCCTTCAGCTTCGACACGGTCAACACGCCGTGTGCCGAAACCCTGAAGCAGAAAGAAGCATTCGTTTTCGCGCAAGGTTTGCCGCAGGGCTTTCCGAACGCCCGGGGCATCAACCGCGAAGGCTTCCAGGCCTACCTCGGGCAGGCCCTGCGCGACGCCGACGGCACGCCCATCGGCATTCTGTTTGCCATGTGGCGCTCACCCTTGACGCTGCGCGAAGACCTCCAGGCCATGGTCTCCATCTTTGCCAGCCGGGCCAACGCCGAGCTGGTGCGCCTGAGGCGCGACCGCGAGATCCGGCGACTGACGGAAACCCTGGAGCAGCGTGTGCGCGAGCGCACCGCCGAACTGCAAAAGCTCAACGCGGAGCTCGACTCCTTCGCGTACACCGTGTCGCACGATCTGAAATCGCCCCTGCGCTCCATCGACGGCTTCACCCGCTTGATCGAGGAGCAACTGGGCGAACGCCTGAACGCCGACGAACGGGAGATGTTCGACCGGGTGCTGTCATCCACGGCCCGCATGGGCTCGCTGATTTCTGCACTGCTCACACTCGCCCGCGTGAACCAGGCACCGCTGGAGCGCCAGAGCGTGGACCTGAGCGCACTGGTGCGCACCATCCTCGCCGAACAACTGGTGGAACACCCGCAGCGCGATGTGCAGTGCCGAATCGCAGACGGCCTGACTGCGCAGTGCGACCCCCAGCTGGCACGCAGTGCGCTGGAAAATCTGCTGGGCAACGCCCTGAAGTACAGCCGCGACCAGACGCAGACGGTGATCGAGTTCGGGTGCTCCACCGCCGAGGCCAGTGGCTCACCCCGGTTCTATGTGCGCGACAACGGCGTGGGTTTCAACATGGCCTACGCCACCAAACTGTTCAAACCCTTTCAGCGCATGCACATGGCCAGCGAGTTCGAGGGCACCGGCATCGGCCTGGCCACCGTGCGCCGCATCATCGAGCGCCACGGCGGCGACATCTCGGCCATCAGCGCGCCCGGCGAAGGCGCCACCTTCAGCTTCTCGCTCGGCGACGCACCCACCGACTGAGCGTCAGTGAGCCAGGCTGCTCACCACGGTCACCAAGGCGATGCCCGCCAGCAACCAGGCCACCTGGGACACCGTGTCTCGAAACCCCAGCTTCTTCTGCAACTGCGGAATCAGGTCGGCCAGCGCCACATACACAAAGCTGCTGGACGCGGCCACCAGGAAAAAGGGCAGGTAGTCCTGCAGCCGGGTCACGAGGAAGTAGCCCACCACGCCGCCCAGGGCCGTGACCGTGCCGGCCAGCGAGACCTTGATCAGTGCGGCGCGCTGGGTGCCCGAGGTGTGGCGCAGCACGACCAGATCTCCGATGTGGTGCGGCACCTCGTGCGCGAGCACCGCCAGCGAGGTGATCACACCCAGCCGCATGTCGGCGAGAAACGCCGAGGCGATCAGGATGCCGTCACCGAACGCATGCACGCTGTCGCCGGCCAGCACGGCCCAACTGCCCGAGCGGGGCCCGTGGTCGTGGTGGGCGTGGCTGTGCCCGTGGTGGTGGGCGTGGCCCCCATCACCCGCTTCCTGCGCCGGCCCGTGGTTGTGCTCGTGCCCGTGGTGCCACAACTCGGCCTTGTCGAGCAAGAAGAAGAACACCAGCCCGCCCAGCAGCATGGCAAACAGCTCGTGCGCGCCGGCCTCGCTTTCGAAGGCTTCGGGCAGCAGGTGCATGAAGGCCGTGGCCATGAGCGCACCCGCAGCCATGCTGAGCATGTGCTGCGTGAAGCGCGCCAACATGGCAAAGGCCATCAGCGCGGCCAGCCAGACGCTGCCCACACCGGCCGCCACGGTTCCCACCAGGATCGCCAACAAGGTCATGTTGTTCTTTTCAGTTCATCCACAAAAAAGGCCGCTCTTCGGCGGCCCTGGCTTCCCCGCAGCGGTGTGGCTCAGGCCACGCCGTGCTGCTTGAACCACGCCAGCGCACGGTTCCAGCCGTCTTCAGCCGGCTCCTTGCGGAAGGTCGGTCGGTAATCGGCGTGGAAGGCGTGGGGTGCCTCGGGGTAGACCACAAAAGTCGATGCTTTGGCAGCGGGACTGCCCACCGCCAGAGCGGCTTTCATCTTATCAACCGTGTCAAGGGGGATGCCGGCGTCGGCTGCGCCATACAGACCCAGCACCGGGCCTTTGAGCTGCGCGGCCACGTCCACCGGGTGCTTGGGATTGAGCGGCGTGGCATCACCCACGAGACGTCCGTACCAGGCCACGCCGGCCTTCACCGCCGGGTTGTGGGCGGCGTACAGCCAGGTGTGGCGACCGCCCCAGCAGAAACCGGTGACACCCACCCTGGACGCGTCACCCCCGTTGGTCGCAGCCCACTTCACCGCCGCATCCAGATCGGCCATCACCTGCGCGTCGGGCACCTTGGACACCACCTCGGCGATCAGCTTGGCCACTTCGCCGTAACTCTGCGCGTCGCCCTGGCGCACGAACAGCTCGGGCGCAATGGCCATGTATCCCGCCCGCGCAAAGCGGCGCGCGGTGTCGGCGATGTACTCGTGCACACCAAAGACCTCGGACAACACCAGCACCACCGGCAAACCGGTCTTGCCCGCGGGTGCCGCGCGGAAAGCGGGCATCTTGTGGCCGTTGACGTCGATCATCACCTCGCCCACGGTGAGGCCGTCGGACGGGGTGCGGATGGCGGTCTGCGCCATCAGCGGTGCGGCTGCGGCCGCGTAGCCCACGCCCAAGGCCGCCTTGAGCGCGGTGCGGCGGGTGGCGCCGTGTTCGTTCGACTGGCCGGGCAGCAAGGCGCCGAGGTCCTGGGCGTGTTGGTCGTTGAGCAAGGTGTGTCTCCTGGTCTGGTTGTCGAGCTTTGAGTCTGCCACGGGCCCTAAACCTGCGTGGCAGCGTCAAACATGTCTTGCAGTTCATGCTCCCACGCCCCCTGCTGGTCGACCGCGGTGTGCACGAGCACGGTGCGCGTGGGCAGGTCGATCAGCACGCGCTGACCGTGGTGACCGTGCATGGCGGGCCGCGACCCGTCGGCACGCGCATGCCAGAACAGGGCCTTGTAGCCCATCGCCAGCCGAACCCGGCCATGGCGCACCGGGGCATCCCGCTCGCTCCACGACGTGCACTCGTTGATCCACGCCTCGCTGACGACAGCCCGGCCATCGGGGCCGCGCCCGCGTTGGGCCACCAGATGGCCCAGGCGCGCCCAGTCGCGCAGCCGGGCGGCGAACCCGATGCTGTTGAACTCGGCCCCGCGCGCATCGGTGAACCAGGTGGCCGACGACTCGGCGCCCAAGGGCTGCCACAACGCCTTCTCGGTGAAGGCCGACAGCGAGCCCCCGGTGACGCGGCGCATCACCATGCCCAGCGTCAACGGGCACAGCTCGTTGTAGTTGAAGCGCGTACCGGCGGGCTCGCTGCGCTGGTTCCATGCCCTCACGGTGCGCGCGATGTCCGGGTCCCGGCCCAGCAACGCACCGGGGTACAGAACGGCGTTGTCGCGCGCATGCACCACGTCGGCGCCGCTGCACATGTTGGCCAGGTGGCGCAGCGAGGTTTCGCCGTGCAGGGTACCGGCGAGTTCGGGCAGGTAGCGCGCGGCCGGGTCGTCCAGCGATGCAATGAGCCCCCGGTCCAGGCAGATGCCGAGCAACAACGAGGTGACACTCTTGGCCATGGACCAGCTCTGCAGGCGCATGGAAGGCTGGCGTGCAAACCGGTAGCGCTCGAACAGGATGTGGTTGTCGCGCGCGATCAGCAGGCCGGTGACAGGCCACTGGGCGAGATAGGCGTCGGGCGAGCTGTGCTGCAGTCCCGAGCGGTAGCGGAAGTCGCTCAACGGCGCGTCGTTCCAGGCAGCCACCCGGTTGCCGGCCTGGATCACATGGTGGCGGATCGAACGTTCATGACCCCCCGAGTAATTGCCCACGCGGAACTCGGGCAGTCGCTCGAAGCTGGAGCGGCTCTCGGGGTAACCGCGCAACGCGCCCCACCTGTCGTCGGTCTGTGCCGACACAGGCAGGCCCGCGACGGCCAGGCCGGCGCACAGGAACGCGCGGCGGGTCGGCATCATCTCAATGCGCCTGATCCCAGTTGGGTCCCACACCCACCTCCGCCAACAACGGCACCTTGAGCTCGGCCACGCCTGCCATCAAGCGCGGAATCTCCGCCTTGAGCCAGTCCACCTCGGCCTCGGGCACTTCAAACACCAGTTCGTCGTGCACCTGCATGATCATCTTGGTGGCGCGCTGCTGTTCGTCCAGCGCCTTCTGCACCGCCACCATGCTGAGCTTGATGAGGTCGGCCGCCGTGCCCTGCATGGGCGCGTTGACCGCCTGGCGCTCCAGCGCCGACAGCTTTGCGCCTTTGGCGTTCTGGATGTCGGGCAGCACCAGGCGGCGACCGAACACGGTTTCCACGTAGCCCTGGACCTTGGCCTGTTCGCGCGTGTCGTCCATGTACCGCTTCACACCCGCGAAGCGCTCGAAGTAGCGCGTGATGTAGTTCTTGGCCGCCGTGTTGTCGATGGCCAGGGCCTTGGCCAGACCGAAGGCGCTCATGCCGTAGATCAGGCCGAAGTTGATCACCTTGGCGTAGCGGCGCTGCTCGCTGCTCACCTGCGCTGCGTCCACGCCGAACACCTCGGCGGCGGTGGCGCGGTGCACGTCAATGCCTTCGTGAAATGCGCGCAAGAGCGCTTCGTCGCCGCTGATGTGGGCCATGATGCGCAGCTCGATCTGCGAGTAGTCGGCACTGGCGATCACGTACCCGGCGGGCGCCACGAAGGCCTCGCGCACACGCCGGCCTTCGGGCGTGCGGATGGGGATGTTCTGGAGATTGGGGTCGTTGCTGGACAGGCGCCCGGTCACGGCCACGGCCTGCGCGTAGTGCGTGTGCACGCGCCCCGTGGCCGGGTGCGCGAGTTGAGCGAGCTTGTCGGTGTAAGTGCCCTTGAGTTTGGAGAGGCCCCGGTGTTCAAGAATTTTCGCGGGCAGCGGATAGTCTTCGGCGAGCTTTTCCAGCACCTCTTCGTCGGTGCTGCGCGCGCCGGTCGCGGTCTTCTTGATCACCGGCAGGCCGAGTTTGTCGAAGAAGATCTCGCCCAGCTGTTTGGGGCTGGCCAGGTTGAACGGCTGGCCAGCGATCTCGTAGGCCTCCTGTTCGAGCGCGTGGATGCGTGAACCCAGCTCGTGGCTCTGTCTGGCCAGCGTGGGTGCGTCGATCAGCACGCCGTTGCGCTCGATGCGGTAGAGCGCTTCGCTGCTGGCGATCTCGAGTTCGTAGATGAAGCGCAGCCCTTTTCCAGGTTGACTGTCGGCCTGCAGTTGCGGCCACAGCTTCTGGTGCACATCCAGCGTCTGGTCGCTGTCCTCGCACGAATACTCCGCCGCCTTGGCCACCTCGACCTGCGCGAACGGAATCTGGTGCGCGCCCTTGCCGCACAGGTCTTCGTAGTTGATGCCCTGGCGGCCCAGGTGGCGCAAGGCCAGGCTGGCCAGGCCGTGTGGCTTGTGCACTTCGAGCACGTAGCTCTGCAGCATGGTGTCGTGCACATACCCCCGAACCTCGATGCCATGGTTGGCAAACACATGGCGGTCGTACTTGACGTGTTGTCCGAGCTTGGCGTGTTTCGGGTTTTCCAGCCAGGGCTTGAGTCTGGCGAGCACCTCGTCGAACGGCAGTTGCTCGGGCGCGTCGGGCCCGCTGTGGCGCAGCGGAATGTAGGCCGCTTCACCCGGCGTCACGCTGAAGCTGATGCCCACGATCTCGGCACGCATCTCGTCGAGCGAGGTGGTTTCGGTGTCCAGTGCCACCAGGTCGGCAGCCTGCACGCGCTGCAACCAGTCGTCGAACATGGCCCAGGTGAGGATGGTGTCGTACTTCAGGTTGGTGGTGCGCTCCGCGCTGCCGCTCAGGTCGGGTTCGTCGAAGAGGCCCGGTGAGCCGCTCCCGGCCCTGCCCTTCGTTTGGGCCTTGGCCTGGTGCTCCTCGATCTGTTCCGGCGGCACATCGAGCTGCATCAAGGTCTTCACCAGCCCCTTGAACCCGTACTTTTCGCCGAACACCTTGAGTGCGTCGGAATCCTGCCCGCCGATCGTGATGGCCTCCAGCGAGGGCAGGCCTTCCATGTGTTCGCTCAAGTCGCAATCGGTCTTGATGGTGAGCAGCTCGCGGCCCTTGGGCAGCCACCCGAGCGCATTGCGCAGGTTCTCGCCCGCCACGCCCTTGATCTCGTCCGCGCGTGCCACCAGCGCCTCCAGCGAACCGTATTCCTGCAACCACTTCACAGCCGTCTTGGGGCCCACTTTGGGCACGCCCGGCACGTTGTCCACCTGGTCACCCACCAGGGTCTGGTAGTCCAGCATGAGGCTGGGTGGCACGCCGAACTCCGCCGTGACGCCGGCGATGTCGCGCCGCCGGTCGTTCATCGTGTCGATCACCGTGATGTGCTCGTTGACGAGCTGGCTCAGGTCCTTGTCGCCGCTGGAGATGATGCAGTCGACGCCTTGCTGCGCTGCCACGTGCGCCAGCGTGCCGATCACATCGTCGGCCTCCACACCGGGCACATCCAGCACCTTCCAGCCCAGCAACCTGACCACCTCGTGGATGGGACCGATCTGCGCACGCAGATCGTCGGGCATGGGTGAGCGGTTGGCCTTGTAGTCCGGGTACAGCGCATCGCGGAAGGTGGGCCCCTTGGCGTCGAACACGCACGCGGCGTAGTCGGCCCGCACGTCCTTGCGCAGCTTCTGCATCATGTTGATCATGATGCGGATGGCGCCCGTTTTGAGCTCGGTGCCATCGGGGAGGGTCGTGCTCATGGCTTCGCCACCTGCGAAGAACGCACGGTAAAGGTAGCTGGAGCCGTCGACCAGCAAGAGGGTGGGGGTGGGGGATGAAGCGTCGGACATGGGCGCATTGTCGGGGAGATCGGCCCCCGCCCGCGGGTCTGGCCGATGGCCCCGGCTGCGCCTTGGGGCCCCCGCCTGCCTACAATGCGGCATGAACGCCCACACTCCACGCCTGCTGCCCGCCCTCGCCCTGTTGACGGGCATCCTCCTGGCCCCGGCCGCCTGGAGCCAGACGCCCCCGGTGGAGCAGGGCCCGCAGCCGATCTCGCCGCGCGACCGGATCGAGCGGATCACCAACGAAGATGCCCTCACCCGCATCGACGAGGTGCGCGTGGGCGGTGAGACCAAAAGCATCGAGGTGCAACCCAAAAACGGCGCGCCGGCCTACCAGATCAACCCCGACACGAACGGCGCGGCCAGCAGCGAAACGGGTGGCAAACGCACCGGCAACGCCGGTCGAAGCAGCTGGCGCATCCTGAATTTCTGATCCTTGGTTTCATGGCCGTTTACACCGAAGTCGCGTTTGCGCAAGCCGCTGCCCTGCTGCACACCCTGAATCTGGGCGACCTCACCGAGCTGCGGGGCATCCAGGGTGGCATTGAAAACACCAACTATTTCGTCACCAGCGAGCGCGACGGCGCCACGCTGGAGCATGTGCTCACCGTGTTCGAGCGGCTGGGCTTCGAGCAGTTGCCGTTCTACCTGCACCTCATGAAGCACCTGGCCGCCCGAGGCATCCCGGTGCCCGACCCGGCGGCGACCCCCAGCGGCGAGATCCTGCACACGTTGCAGGGCAAGCCCGCCGCCGTGGTGGACAAGCTGCGCGGCAAAAGCGAACTGGCGCCCGGCGTGGCGCACTGCCAGGCGGTGGGCACCATGCTGGCGCGCATGCACCTGGCCGGTCGCGACTTCTCCATGAGCCAGCCCAACCTGCGCGGCCTGCCCTGGTGGAACGAGACCGTGCCGGTGGTGCTGCCGTTTCTGAGCGTGCCGCAGGCCGACCTGATCCGCACCGAACTGGCCTACCAGAACCACGTGGCGGCCAGCCCGGCCTACACCGCACTCCCCCGCGGCCCGATCCACGCCGACCTGTTCCGCGACAACGTGATGTTCGAGGCTGGCGAACTCACCGGTTTCTTCGACTTTTACTTCGCCGGCTGCGACACCTTCCTGTTCGACATCGCGGTCTGCCTCAACGACTGGTGCGTGCACCACCGCCAGGACGCCACCGACGGCAGCCACGATGCCGCCCGCGCCCGGGCCTTCCTCGCGGCCTACCAGGCGGTGCGACCCTTGAGCGCGGCCGAACGCAGTTTGCTGCCGGCCCTGCTGCGCGCTGGCGCCTTGCGCTTCTGGATTTCCCGCCTGTGGGACCTGCACCTGCCGCGCGAAGCCGCGCTGCTGCAAGCCCACGACCCGACCCACTTTGAACGCGTGCTGCGCGACCGCGCCAGCCACGCCTTCCCGGCCGCACTGCTCGACCTGCCCGCTCCGGCCGCCGCACCCCGACCCGTGACCGCATGAAACTCCACCTCGTCCCCGCCAGAGCCGGCCTGCAATGGGTCAAGCTGGGTGTGAAGACCTTCTTCCGCCAGCCCCTGGCCATGTCCGGCCTGTTCTTCATGTTCATGGCCACCGTCTCGGTGCTCTCGCTCATTCCGCTGTTGGGCACGCTCATTTCCCTGTTGCTGGTGCCGGTGGCCACGCTGGGCCTCATGGCCGCCACGCGCGAGGCCGTGCAGGGGCGTTTCCCGATGCCGTCCGCGCTGATATCGGGTCTGCGCGGCAAGCCCGTGCAAACCCGCAACATGCTGATCCTGGGCGCCATGTACGCGGCCAGCTTGTTGGTGGTGTTGGGTGTGGCCACACTGTTCGCCGGCGACGTGCCGCCGCCACTGGACCCCGCTGCGGGCGAGGTGTCGGCCGAGATGGTGCGCGCCTCGCTGGCCAACCAGGGCCTGCTGGCCGGCCTGGTGGTGTACCTGCCGGTGGTGATGGCCTTCTGGCACGCGCCCGCCCTGGTGCACTGGCACGGTGTGAGCCCGGGCAAGAGCTTGTTTTTCAGCTTCATGGCCTGCTGGGGCAACAAGGGCGCCATGCTGTTCTATGGCCTGGGCTGGGTCGGCGTGTTCATGCTGGTGGGCCTGTTCATGAGCCTGCTGGGTGCCCTGCTGGGCGGCGTGCAAGCGCTCAACATCGTTTTGTACCCGGCTGTCCTGTTCATGGCCTCCATGTTTCACACCTCGATATATTTCACATTTGTTGACAGTTTCGAGTTGGCAGAGCCAGCAACGTCCCCCAACCACGGAGAAGACGCATGACCCACCACATCCTTCAAGGCCGCAGCGAGAGTGAAGTGACCTGGTTCCAGCGCCGCGACACCTTGAAGGCCGCCGCCGCCTGGGTGGCCATGGGCGGCCTGCCCGCCGCCTTGGCGCAGCAGCGCAGCAACGTGGTGGAGCTGGTGGGTGATGTGCTGCTCAACGGCCGTCGCCTGGTGCCGCAGCAAACCATCCAGACCGGTGACGAGATCGCCACCGGCCCGGCATCCAGGCTCACCTTCGTGCTGGGCAACGCTGCCCTGCACGTGCGGCAGAACTCACGCCTCACCGTGGAACGCGGCATCACGCTGCACACCGTGAGCCTGCTGCGCCTGCTCACCGGAGCCGTGGGTAGCGCATTTGGCCGGGGCCCCAGCCGCACCATCATCACGCCCACGCTGACCGCCGGCATCCGCGGCACCGGCGTCTACACCGAGGTGTTTCCCGACCAGGGCAACCGCAGCTACTTCTGCAACTGCTACGGCACGGTGGACATGCAGGCCGGCGGCAACCGCGCAACGTCGGTATCCAGCTACCACCAGTCGTTCTGGGGCGAGGCTGAACCCAAGGCTGGGCGTTTCCTCACCCCGGCCCCGGCGCTGAACCACACCGACGAAGAAATCGAATTCCTCGCTGGCTTGGTCAACCAGCGCACCGCCTGGCAGATCGCCGGACGCACCGGTGTGAAAGATGGGCGTGGCTACATGGAGCAGCGCCCGCCCGAAGCGCACCCGGCCATGCCGCGCTGAAGCGCAACGATCAGACAAGCCGCCCCCGGCGTTCGAACGTCCAGAAAAAAAAAGGGCCTGACGGCCCTTTTTTGTTGCGTTCAATGCGCGTGCTCAGGTGCCGATCTGGCCACCGTTGTTCTTCGTGATCACCACCGTCGCCGAGCGTGGGCGCTGGCCTGCACCGTAGCCGACGATGCTGGGCCACTGGCTGCCGTATTTGCTGGGGTCCCCCAGATTGGCCGCGGACGTGCTCTCACCCGGATGCTGGATGTTGATGAACATCGTCTTGCCGTCGGGCGTTTCGCACAAGCCCGTGACTTCACACTGGGCCGGGCCGACGTAGAAGCGTTTGAGCGTGTTGGCGGTGGGCTTCGCACCCATGCGCGTGGTCACGGAAACGCCGCCGGCGTGGTTCAGGGTGAGCGGTCCACCGTCGCCCACCGTGCCCGGAATACTGGCCAGCAGCATGCAATTGGTGACATCGCGGTAAGCGCCATCGTCGGTCTGGATCCAGCACAGCCCGTTGCTGCGCGTGAAAGCGAGACCATCGGGGCTGGAGAAGTCCTGGTCGTCCGTCAAGCCGGAGAGGTTGATCAGGGCGGCGTCGGCGCCCGACTCGGCACCGAACAGGTACACATCCCAGTTGAAGCTCGTGCCTTCCGGGCTGGCGTCCTTGAAGCGGACGATGTGGCCGTTGACGTTGCCGCTTTGCTGGGACGTGCCATTGAAGGTGTCGGTGTAGCCGCGTGGGTTAGGGGCATCGACCAGGGTCTGGGTGCCCGTCGGGGCCACCCGGCGGCTGCTGTTGTTGGTCATCGTGATGTACAGCTCGCCCGTGGTCGGGTGCACATCCACCCACTCGGGTCGGTCCATCTTGGTGGCACCCACCGCGTCGGCCGCAATGCGGGTGTGGATGTACATCTCGGCGGGGTCGTTGAAGCCGAATGATGCGCCTGCGATAGCGGGGTTCGTGATGCTCAGCTCAAGCCACTCGCCGGTGCCGTTGTCGTTGAACCTGGCCACGTACAGCTTGCCGCTGTCCAGGTACTTGTCGCCCACACCCAGTCGATCCGCTGCGTTTGCATCGGAGGCCACCCAATTCTCAGTGGAGACAAACTTGTAGACGTATTCGTTCTGCGAGTCGCAGCCCATGTAGACGGCGAGCGGCTTGCCCACCACCGGCAAACCGAAGGCGGCGTTCTCGTGCGAGAAGCGGCCCAGACCGGTGCGCTTCTTGACCACGGAGTTGGCGTTGTACGGGTCGAGCTCGACCATGAAGCCCTGGCAAAACCACTCGTGGCGGTAGTCGTCACTGCCATCCAGGCTGGTACCCGTCTGGCTGGTGTCCCAGCGCTGGTACTTGTCGTCGGCGCCGGCGGTCTCCCATCCATAGCGGCTGGAGGCGTTGCTGGTGGTCACGCCGCGTCCGTAGCGGGAGAACGAAGCATTGACCTTGGCAGTGCGTTTGGTCTGATCACCAGCAGCCCGGAAGTAATAACCCGACCAGTTCTCTTCGGTGGTGAGCAGCGTGCCCCAAGGTGTTTTGCCGTTGCCGCAGTTGTTCATGGTGCCGCGCGTGCGGGTGCCGTCGGTGGAGTACTTCGTGACGAACAGCGCGTTGCCGCGTGCCGGACCCGACAACTCGATCGGCGTCATGCCGGTGACGCGACGGTTGAAGGCCGAATTCACCACCGGGCCGAAGACACCGGCGCCATCCTTGATGATCTCGGCCACCATCAGACCATGGCAGTCGACCTCGATGTCCACCTCACTGGCGGGCCGTGGATTGGGCGTCGGGCCGTTCGCATGCAGCATCAACGGCTGGATGTATTCGTGGTTCATGGCCAGCAGCGCGCGGCTGCTGCTGTTGTCGTCGCGCTGTCCGCTGGCCGACAGGCCGAAGTACTGCATGCCGTCGTGGTTGTCACCCACGCGCTGGTCGTAGTCTGTGTCGGTGCCGTCGTTCTTGCAGGCAGGGACACCGGTGAACAGAGGGTCGCCGCAAGCGAGGATCACGCGCGCGGTGTAGCCGGCCGGCACCGAGTTGGTGTCGGCCAGTGTCTTGGCCACCGCAGCAAAGCCCAGCAGGCTCTCTGGCGTGGCCGTCTGCGGGCCAGCCACAGGGGTGTCGTCGCCGCCACCGCAGGCGGTCAGGGCCAGGGGCGCAAACATCGCCGCCATGGCACCACCCAGGCCGCCACGCAGCACGCCGCGTCGGCTCATGCCTGCGCTCAGCACATCGGAGAAGTGGCGGTTGCTGGAGACGTTGTTTTCAAGGTCGTCGGGATCGGTGAACGGGGTCGTGGTGATGTCGTGGTTTTTCATGAACAGTTCTCCTGCGTTGTTGGACCTCGTCAGCATGCAAACAGCTCATGTCATGCCCATGACAACGAGGCCGGACGCACAGAGAAATGAACCGAGACGCGTCATCAAGCTTTCACAACAGCGGCGCCGATCGCTGTGCCATGGCCGGGCGCAGCACCGAGTCCACCGACGGTGAAGCCCCCGCAGCCTGCAGCATCAGGGCCTCCACCTGCAGGGCGATCTGCTGCCAGTCCAGATGCGCCACGCGCGCACGCGCTTGCTCGCGGGCCTGCGCCAACAGGGCAGGCGTTTGCGCCAGTGTCACCGCCACGCGCACGAACGCCGCGTCCTGCCCTTCGGACACCAGCCAGCCATTGGTGTGGCTGTGCACCCAGTCGCTGGCCGCCGCGGTGTCGAAGGCGAGCACAGGCAGGCCGCTGGCCAGTGCCTCGATGGTCACGTTGCCGAAGGTCTCGGTCAGGCTGGGAAACACGAACAGGTCGGCCGAGGCGTAGTAGCCCGCCAGCTCTTCGTGGCGGCGCATGCCGGCAAACACCGCTTGGGGGCAACGCTGCTGAAGGCTCTCGCGCAGCGGCCCGTCGCCCACAAACACCAGCTTCACGTCGGCGTGGTGGGCCTGCATGGCGGCGTGGGCCTGCAGCGCCACGTCCAGGTTTTTTTCGGCGGCGAGACGCCCCACCACCAGCATCACCAGCGCGTCGGGGCCTGCACCCCATTGGCGGCGCAGGGCTTCGCTGCGCCGCTGCGGGTTGAAGAGTTGCGTGTCCACACCGCGAGCCACCACCTGCACGTTCTCGAAGCCCATCTCCATGAGCTGTGCGCGCAGCGCGCGCGTGGGCACCATGGTGAGCTGCGTGAGGTTGTGGAAGCGGCGCAGGTACGACACCATGGGTTTGCGCAACCAGCCCACGCCATAGTGTTCGCAATAGGCGTGGAAGTTGGTGCGGAAGTCGGACGTCACCGGCAGCTTCAGGCGACGCGCAGCCTGCAGCGCCGACCAGCCCAGCGGGCCTTCGGTGGCGATGTGCACAAGGTCCGGGCGCTTCAGCGTCCAGGCGTTGATGAGTGCGCGTTTGGCGGGCAGGCCGAGCTTGAGTTCGGGGTAACGCGGGATGGGCATGCCGCGCATGAGCAGCTCCTCATACCCGCTGTGGCTCAGCGCCTGGTCCACCCGCGTCTGGCGTGGCCGGATCAGCTGCACCGGGTGGTTGCGCGCGCACAGGCCCTGCACCAGACGCGAGAGCGTGAGCGACACACCGTTGATCTCCGGCGGCCAGGTCTCTGTGACCACCGACAGGCGCAGGGAGGGCGTGCTGGCCGGGTATTCCTCGACCAGGATCTGTTCGGATGTCATGGCGTTCATGCACGCATGTTCCAGCCGCTGTGCAACAAACTGATGACAAGTTGAAGCTGTCACCGTGTTTTCACATGTCAGGGCAAGACTGCGCAGGTGTGTGACCTCCCCACACCCACCACCCTTGCATGGAGAAACCGTGAACGACTTTTTCAAGACACTGCAAACCCAACGCTGGGACGACCACCGCTACTACCACCACAGCCGCATCAACCAGACGCTGCACCTCATCAGCGCGATCAGCTTCGTGGTGGCCTATGCCCTGCTGTGGACCGACCCTGTGCTGTCCGCGCTGATCGCCTGGCTGGTGTCCATGACCAGCCGCCAGGCCGGCCACTTCTTCTTCGAGCCCAAGGGCTACGACCATGTGAACCAGGCCACGCACGAACACAAGGAAGAGATCAAGGTGGGCTACAACCTGCAACGCAAGGTGGTGCTGATGGCCTTGTGGGCCGGCACACCGATGCTGGTGGCGCTGGCACCGGGCGTGTTCGGCCTGTTCGAGCCGCACACCGATGGCGAGAGCTTCATCCGCCAGGTCGGCGCGTTGTGGCTGGCGCTGGGTGTGGGCGGTTTGTTGTTCCGCACCGTGCACCTGTTCTTCATTGCCGATGTGCAAACCGGCCTGGCGTGGATGACCAAGATCCTCACCGACCCGTTTCACGACATCAAGCTGTACCACAAGGCACCGCTGTACCTGATGCGCGGTCAGTTGATCGACCCGGGAATTGGTCACCGCAGTTGAGGCCGGACGCGGGGCGTTCAGCCCCGCACCGGGCTTCAGTTCTTTCCCTTGAACCGGCGCTCCAGCATCTCGCGAAACACGCTGCGACGAATCGACTTGTGCGTCTGTTCCCCCCGCCACCACCAACCCTGTGCATGCATCTGCTGCCCCGCGGCCACGAAGCCTTGCACCACGTCCTCGAACTCGGCGTCGCTGAAGTGCAGACCAAAGATGAAGCGCCCCGTGCCCACCCAGCTCAGCGCCAGCCCCTGCCAGCGCAGCAGGTACTGGAACATCCAGTGATAGCGACCCGGTTGGGTGTACGTCAGCGTCCAGATGCTTTGCATGTTGGCTGCGCGCACCGGCAGGCCGTGCTCCGCCATGGTGTCATTGAAGTGCTTCGCGCGGGCATCCCACTTCGCATCCTGGTCCTGGTACAAGGCCTGGATTTCCGGCGTGTCCAGCCGCTTCAAAAAGGCCGCCATGCCACCCATCACGTAAGGGTGGGCGTTGAACGTGCCGCGCGCAAAACACACGTCGGCCGGGCGCTCCTCTCGAAAGCGCTGCATCAGCTCGCGCCGCCCGCACACCACGCCCACCGGGTAGCCACCCGCCAGCGTCTTGCCGTAGGTGACCATGTCGGCCTGCACGCCGAAGTATTCCTGCGCGCCACCGGGCGCCAGGCGAAAACCCAGGAACACCTCGTCGAAGATCAGCACGATGCCGCGCTCGGTGCACACCTCGCGCAAGCGCTTCAGCCACGCGGTGTAGGCCGCACGGTCGTAGCCGGCGGTGCGGCTGCCGTCCACCAGGGTGGAGTCGCCCGGTGCGTTCTTGTTGGGGTGCAGCGCCTGCAGCGGATTGACCAGCACACAGGCCACGTCGCGCCGCGTGCGCAGCACCTGCAGGCTCCGCTCGCTCATGTCCTGCAGCGTGTAGGTTTCGCGCGGCGGCATCGGGTTGCCGGGGCCGGGCTGCACGTCTTCCCACCAGCCGTGGTACGCGCCGCAAAAGCGCACCAGGTGCTTGCGACCCGTGTGGTAACGCGCCAGGCGCACGGCCTGCATCACCGCTTCGGTGCCCGACATGTGGAACGACACCTGGTCGTGACCCGAGATGGCTTGCAGCCGCTGGACCACATCGGCCACGCAGGGGTGGTAGGCGCCCAGCACCGGGCCCAACGCCTGGCCGATCTGCGCGCCCTCGGCCATGCAGGCCTTGTAGAAGTCCACGCCGAACACATTCACACCGTACGAGCCGGTGAGGTCGATGAAGCGGTTGCCATCGAGGTCGGTGAGGTGCACACCCTCGGCCGACTGCATGAAGGCACCCACCTTCAGCCGCGCACGCACCAGCGGGCTGAACTGGAAAGGCACGCGGTAGGCACCGGTGAACTGCAGATCGGCCAGGCCCTCGCGCGCCTGCGCGGTGAGCGCCAGGGTCTTGGCGTAGCGCTCGGCGAAGCCGGCGCACAGCAGATCGAAGGCCGCACGGCGCTGCGCCACCACCTCGGCGGGCGCACCGTCGCAATGGAAGAACCGGGCCTCGTCATAGGCGTAGCCCGGCAGCCACTTCGCCAGCCGTTTGGCCATCTTGGAATGGCCGGCCAGCGAGCGGTGTTTGGCGCGCGAGAGTTCAAGCCGCTGCTTGATCAGCGGCAAGGCCAGGGCCAGCGAGCCCAGCGGAACGGCATAAGACAAGTAAGACATGCAGCGACAAGCTCCAGGGCGGTTGGTGTGTGTCTTTTGTAGGGCGTCCACATGACGAAGCCATGAAAAAACCATGAACCCCCCGATGAAAAGCCTCAACCTCCTGCAACGCCTCGCGCTCAACGAAGACCTCAACTTCCTGCTCACCAACCGCGTGCCGCGCGCGGCGCTCACACGCTTCATGGGCTGGTTCAGCCGCATCCGCCACCCTTGGGTGCGTGGTGCGTCGATGGCGGTCTGGCGCACCTTCACCGACATCGATCTCGGCGAAGCGAAGAAGACCTCGTTCCACAGCCTGCACGACTGTTTTGTGCGCGAACTCAAGCCCGGCGCGCGTCCGCTGGACGCACGCGAGCACGTGCTGGTGAGCCCCTGCGACGCCATCGTCGGCGCTTGCGGCCGCATTGGTGGGGACGCTGCCGCGCAGGTGTTCCAGGCCAAGGGCTTCCCCTACCCGCTCACCGACCTGCTGGGCACCGACACGCGCGGTCTGGCCGCCATCGACACGCTGCGCGGCGGCACCTATGTGACGCTGCGCCTGACCTCCAGCATGTACCACCGCTTCCACGCACCGGCCGCGCTCACGCTGGACCACGTGACCTACATCAGCGGCGACACCTGGAACGTGAACCCGATCGCGCTGAAGCGCATCGAACGGTTGTTCTGCAAGAACGAGCGCGCCGTGCTGCACTGCCACCTGGCCGATGGCACTCCGCTGCTGATCGTGCCGGTGGCCGCCATCCTGGTGGCCAGCATGCGGCTGCGCGCGGTGGACGTGGCGCTCAACATCCGCTACCGGGGACCGAACGAATTGCCATGCCACGCCACCTATGAGAAGGGCGAGGAGATGGGCTGGTTCGAACACGGCTCGACCATCCTGGTGTTTGCGCCGCCGGGCGTCACCTTGAATGAAAGCGTGATGACAGGACGACACATCCGCATGGGCGAGGCCTTGTTTGACAACCCCCGGGGGTTGTCACAGAACGGTCATTTCACTTGTACATCATCGGTTGCGTCAACCAACACGAGGACGAGCACATGACCACAAACACCCCACGCCAGAACGCCCACTTCAATGACGAAGACTCCAACACCAGCGCCAACCCCGCCTTCGACAGTGTGCTGAGCGCCCGCCTCAGCCGCCGCAGCCTGCTGGGCGGAGCAAGCGCCGCCGCACTGGGCGGTACGGCCTTGACCGGCTGCGCCACCAGCGGCCCGGTGGCGCCGGTGAGCGGCCTGGGGTTCAAGCCTGTGGCCAAGACCATGGCCGACCAGGTGACCGTGCCCGAGGGCTACACCGCACGCGTGATCTACGCCCTGGGCGACCCGCTGACCGGCAGCACCCCGGCCTTCAAGAACGACGGCACCGACGCCGACTTCGGCAACCGCGCCGGTGACTACCACGACGGTATCGAGTGGTTCGGCCTGGACGCATCGGGCAAACCATCGGACAGCTTCAACTCGCGTGGCCTGCTGGCCATGAACCACGAAGCCACCACCGACGAAAAGCTCAGCTCTTTCTTCATCCACGCCAACGGCGGCACCTCGGTGCTGCCCCGTCCTGCGGCCGAGATCGACAAGGAACTCATGATCCACGGCCTGTCGGTGGTTGAAGTGCAGACCGACGGCAAGGCCTGGGCCAACAAGCCGGCCTCGGCGTTCAACCGCCGCGTCACCACCATGACGCCGGTGACCGTGCACGGCCCGGCGCGCGGCAGCGAGCACCTGGTCACCAAGTACAGCCCCGACGGCACCCAGGCCCGCGGCACGCTCAACAACTGCGGCACCGGCCGCACGCCCTGGGGCACCTTCATCTCGGGCGAAGAAAACTGGTTCGGCTACTTCTTCCGCGACGCGAAAGACGACGACGCGCGCAAGAAGGACAAACAGGTCCAGGCCCTCAACCGCTACGGTCGCAAGGCCGGCGCCGCCAGCCGCCACGGCTGGGAAAGCGGCGGCGCGGCCGACACCTACGCTCGCTGGAACAACAGCGCCGTGGGCGCCAGCGCCAAGGACGACTTCCGCAACGAGATGAACACGTTCGGCTACATCGTCGAGCTCGACCCCTACGACAAGAACAGCACGCTGCGCAAGCGCACAGCCTTGGGCCGCATGGGCCACGAAAACGCCACCTTCGCTCGCGCCGTGGCCGGTCAGCCGGTGGTGGCCTACATGGGCGACGACGCGCGCGGCGAGTACATCTACAAGTTCGTCTCCAGCGCCAAGTGGGACCCGGCTGACGCCAACCCCGCCAACCGCCTGGCCGCTGGCGACAAGTACCTCGACAAGGGCACGCTGTTTGCCGCGCGCTTCAAGGGCGACGGCACCGGCGAATGGCTGGAGTTGTCGATGGACAACCCGGTGATCGCCAACAGCTCGTACTTCGAATTCAAGAGCGAAGCCGACGTGGCCGTGTTCACCCGCCTGGCCGCCGACGCGGTGGGCGCCACCAAGATGGACCGTCCCGAGTGGGGCGGCGTGAACCCGAAGAACGGCGAGGTCTACATCACGCTGACCAACAACAGCGCGCGCACCGTGGCCACGGTGGACAGCGCCAACCCGCGCGTCTATGCGGACATGAAGGCCGGCAAGGAACAGAAGGGCAACGTGCACGGCCACATCGTGCGCATGTCGCAGAAGAACCCGGCCGACGCATCGTTCCAGTGGGACATCTACCTCTTCGCTTCGGAAGCCGACGCCGACAAATCGAAGGTCAACCTCTCCAGCCTGACCGACGACAACGACCTGTCCTCACCCGACGGCCTGGTGTTCAGCAAGGCCACTGGCCTGTGCTGGATCCAGACCGACGACGGTGCCTACACCGACAAGACCAACTGCATGCTGCTGGCCGCCCTGCCCGGCCAGCGCGGCGACGGCGGCGCCAGGACGCTGATGCATGGCGACAAGCAGGTGACGACGCACGTGGGCAAAGCGCAGACGCCGGCCACGCTCAAGCGTTTTCTGGTCGGGCCCAAGGGCGCCGAGATCACCGGCATCACCGAAACGCCCGACGGCCGTGCAATCTTCGTGAACATCCAGCACGCGGGCGAGAACACGAAGATGTCGGACGTGAACGACCCGTCGAAGTACGAGAGCCGCTGGCCCGCGAACGCCGGTTACGGCGCCGGCCAGCGCCCCCGTTCCGCCACCATCGTCATCACGAAAAACGATGGCGGCGTGATCGGAACTTGAGCGATCAAACTATCGGAGTGAGCTTGGCCACGCTCAAGGCCAGCCACTTCGTGCCGTGGCGGCTGAAGTTCACCTGCGCGCGGGCGTCATCGCCCGCGCCTTCGATGGACAGCACCTTGCCCTCGCCGAACTTGTTGTGAAACACGGCCATGCCGGCCTTGATGTCGGTGCCACGGTCGGGCTCGGGCGCCTTCTGGCCCAGGCCCTTGGGGTCGCCCTTGTCGTTGAAGCCGGGTGACCATGAGGGTTGCAGCGCCGGCGGTGCGCCGAAGTTGCGCCGCCCGTTTTGCCACTGCCCGCCACCACCGCCCGCCCCACCCGGCGCACCCCAGGCCGGCTGCTGCGGCGTGAGCCACTTCAGGCAGGCCTCGGGCAGTTCGTCGAAAAAGCGGCTCTTCATGTTGTAACGCGTCTGTCCGTGCAGCATGCGGGTCTGCGAATGGCTCAGGTACAGGCGTTTGCGCGCGCGCGTGATCGCCACGTACATCAGGCGGCGCTCTTCTTCGAGGCCGTCGCGGTCGCTCATGGAGTTCTCGTGCGGGAACAGGCCCTCTTCCATGCCGGTGATGAACACCACATCGAATTCGAGCCCCTTGGCGGCGTGCACCGTCATGAGCTGCACCGCATCCTGCCCGGCCTGCGCCTGGTTGTCGCCCGATTCGAGCGCGGCGTGGGTGAGGAAGGCAGCCAGCGGGCTCATGGTTTCGCCGGTTTCCAGATCGGGTGCGGGGAGGCCCTCACCCCCGCCCTCTCCCAGAGGGAGAGGGAGAGGGAGCAAGCCGGGCCCCGCATCGCTCCCTCTCCCTCTGGGAGAGGGTGGGTGTGAGGGCTCCCCCGGCTCCAGCCCCTGGCTCGCCGGGCTCTGCGTCAACGCCGATCCGTCCGCCGTGCGCGCCACCGCATCCCGCCCAAAGCCTTCGATGCCCACGAAGCTCTTGGCCGCGCTCACCAGTTCTTCCAGGTTCTCCACCCGGTCCTGCCCTTCGCGCTCGGCGCGGTAGTGCTCCACCAGGCCGCTGTGGTCGAGCACCAGCTCGATGATCTCGGCCAGCGTCATGCCCTCGGAGCGTTCGCGCAGCACGTCGAGCTTGGCCACGAACCCGCCGATGGCCACGCCGGCGCGCCCGGTCACCGCGCTCACCGCGTCGTGCAGCGAACAACCCGAGGTGCGCGCCACGTCCTGCAGCTGTTCGATGCTGCGCGCGCCGATGCCGCGCGGCGGGAAGTTCACCACGCGCAGGAAGCTGGTGTCGTCGTTGGCGTTTTCCAGCAGGCGCAGATACGCCAGCGCGTGCTTGATCTCGGCGCGCTCGAAGAAGCGCAGGCCGCCGTACACGCGGTAGGGCATGGCGGCGTTGAAGAGCGCGGTTTCCACCACACGGCTTTGCGCGTTGCTGCGGTAGAGCACGGCCATCTCCACCTTGGGCACGTCTTCGCGCGCGAGCTGCTTCATCTCGTCGACCATCCACTGCGCCTCGGCAAAGTCGCTGGTGGCCTCGTGCACACGCACCGGCTCGCCCGCGCCGGCGTCGGTGCGCAGGTTCTTGCCCAGGCGGTTGGTGTTGTGGCTGATCAGCTCGTTGGCCGAGTCCAGGATGTTGCTGCAGCTGCGGTAGTTCTGCTCCAGCTTGATCTGGTGGCGCACGTTGAATTCACGCACGAAGTCGGCCATATTGCCCACGCGTGCACCTCGAAACGCGTAGATGCTCTGGTCGTCATCGCCCACCGCAAACACCGCGTTGCCCGCACCGGGCAAACCTTCCAGTGGCGGCGCGCTGAACATCTTGATCCAGGCGTACTGCAGGCGGTTGGTGTCCTGGAACTCGTCGATCAGGATGTGGCGAAAGCGGCGCTGGTAGTGCTCACGCACCGGGTCGTTGTCGCGCAGCACCTCGTACGACCGCAACATGAGTTCACCGAAGTCCACCACGCCCTCACGCTGGCACTGTTCTTCGTACAGCGCATAGAGCTCGACCTTCTTGAGCGTTTCCGGGTCGCGCGCGACCACATCACGCGGGCGCTGGCCATCTTCCTTGCAGCCGCTGATGAAGTACTGGATCTGCTTCGGGGGATAACGCTCGTCGTCCACGTTGAACTGCTTGCACAGGCGTTTGACGGCCGACAGCTGGTCCTGCGTGTCCAGGATCTGGAAAGTGGCGGGCAGGCCCGCGAGCTTGTGGTGTGCACGCAGGAAGCGGTTGCACAGGCCGTGGAAGGTGCCGATCCACATGCCGCGCACGTTCACCGGCAGCATGGCGGACAGGCGCGTCATCATTTCCTTGGCGGCCTTGTTGGTGAAGGTCACCGCCAGCACACCGCCGGGCGTCACCTGCCCGGTCTGCAGCAGCCAGGCGATGCGCGTGGTCAGCACCCGGGTCTTGCCCGAGCCCGCCCCGGCCAGGATGAGCGCGTGATCGGCCGGCAGCATGACGGCAGCGCCTTGTTCGGCATTGAGACCCGCGAGCAGCGGGGACGGGGCGACGGATTCTTCAAACAGCATGGCTTGATTGTAGGAAGCGCCCTGTGCTGCGCGCTGTATACGGTCATCCGTATGGCCCCCATATGGCGGGCGAGGCGTCGAAACCCGCCTCACGCCGACCAAGGCGCCTAGAATCAATCACCGGGCCCAAGATTCTTGCGCCCGGTTTTTTGTGCCCGCTGCACAAAGCCGGCCAAGCCAAGCGCTCTCCCTGTTCAACAACAGTTTTCTGGAGCCTGGTTCACATGGAAATTTTTGATTACGACAACGTCCTGCTGCTGCCGCGCAAGTGCCGCGTGGAGAGCCGTTCGGAATGCGACGCGGGCGTGGAGCTCGGTGGGCGCAAGTTCCGTCTGCCGGTGGTGCCGGCCAACATGAAGACGGTGGTGGACGAGTCCATCTGCGTCTGGCTTGCCCAACACGGTTACTTCTACGTGATGCACCGCTTCGACCTGGACAACCTGAAGTTTGTGCGCGACATGCGCGCGCACGATGTGTATGCCTCGATCTCGCTGGGCGTGAAGGCGCCCGACTACGCCACGGTGGACCAGCTGGTGGCCGAGGGCCTGGCGCCGGAGTACATCACCATCGACATCGCGCACGGCCACGCCGACAGCGTGAAGAACATGATCGGCTACCTGAAGGAAAAACTGCCGTCGTCGTTCGTGATCGCGGGCAACGTGGCCACGCCCGAGGCGGTGATCGATCTGGAGACCTGGGGCGCGGACGCGACCAAGGTGGGCGTGGGCCCGGGCAAGGTGTGCATCACCAAGCTCAAGACAGGTTTTGGCACCGGTGGCTGGCAGCTCAGCGCGCTCAAGTGGTGTGCCCGCGTGGCGACCAAACCCATCATCGCCGACGGCGGCATCCGCAGCCACGGCGACATCGCCAAGAGCGTGCGGTTCGGGGCTTCGATGGTGATGATCGGTTCGCTCTTCGCGGGTCACGAGGAGTCACCGGGCCAGACGGTGGAGGTCGACGGTGTGCTCTACAAGGAGTACTACGGCTCGGCCAGCGACTTCAACAAAGGCGAGTACAAGCACGTGGAGGGCAAGCGCATTCTGGAGCCCATCAAGGGCAAGCTGGCCGACACGCTGGTGGAAATGGAGCAGGACGTGCAGAGCTCCATCAGCTACTCGGGTGGCACGAAGTTGATGGACGTGCGCAAGGTGAACTACGTGATCCTGGGCGGGGACAACGCAGGCGAACATCTGTTGATGTGACGCAGCACCCTGCCTCAACAGCAGGGCCGCCCGTCACACCACCACCGGCTCGGCCTCCAGCAAGATGCCGAAGCGCTCGTAGACGCTGGTCTGGATCGCCTTGGCCAGCGTCATCACCTCACCGCCGGTGGCGCCGCCCCGGTTCACCAGCACCAGCGCCTGACGCTCGTACACGCCTGCGCTGCCCACGCCCTTGCCCTTCCAGCCGCAGGCGTCGATGAGCCAGCCCGCGGCCAGCTTGATGCTGCCGTCGGCCATGGGGTAGTGCACCACCTTGGGCTCGCGCGCGATGATGTCGGCGCACTGCTCGCGGGACACCGTGGGGTTCTTGAAGAAACTGCCGGCGTTGCCGATCACCGCCGGGTCGGGCAGCTTGGCGCGGCGGATCGCGCAGACCCAGTCAAAGATCTGCTGCGCGCTCGGCGATGAAACGCCGCTCTCCGCCATCTTGCGGTCCAGGTCGGCATAACCCAGCACCGCCTTCCACGGCTTGGGCAGCCAGAAACGCACCTGGGTGATGAGCGCACGACCGGCCAGGCCCAGCCCTTTCTCGCCGGCTGGCGCGTGTTTGAACACCGAGTCCCGGTATCCAAAACCGCACTTGGCCGCGTCCAGCGTGAAGCTCTGACCGGTCTGCAGGTCGATGGCGTCCAGTGCGCTGAAACGGTCCTGCAGTTCCACGCCGTAGGCCCCGATGTTCTGCACCGGCGAAGCCCCCACCGTGCCCGGAATCAGCGCCAGGTTCTCCAGGCCGGGGAAGCCCTGTTCCAGCGTCCACCGCACGAAGTCGTGCCAGTCCTCGCCGGCTCCGGCCTCCACCAGCCACCCCTTGTCGGTTTCTTCCACCAGCCGCCGCCCGGTGATCTCGACCTTGATGACCAGCTGCTTGATGTCGCCGGTGATCACCAGGTTGCTGCCGCCCCCCAGCACAAAGGGTGGCGTGCCCGACGCCGTGCGCACGTCCGTGTCGGCCAGCAGCGCCAGCACGTCGTCTGTGGTGCGCACGCGCACCAGGCGCTGCGCCCTGGCCACAATGCCAAAAGTGTTGTATGGCTGGAGCGCCACGTTGTTCTCGACTAACATTCTTCGATTCTCTCATCCACCTTTTTGCAAGACCCCCAGCATGCCTTCTTTTGACACCGTTCTTGAAGCCGATTTTGTCGAAGTGAAAAATGCGGTCGATCAGGTCGCGCGCGAGATCGGCACCCGCTTCGATTTCAAGGGCACGAGCGCGGCCATCGAGCTCAAAGACAAGGAAATCATCCTGCACGGCGACGCCGACTTCCAGCTCCAGCAGATCGACGACGTGCTGCGCGGCAAACTCACCAAACGCGGTGTCGACGCGCGCTTTCTTGACGTGGGCAAGGTCGAAAAAGTCGGTGGCGACAAGGTCAAGCAGGTGGTGAAGGTGCGCAACGGCGTGAGCACCGAAGACGGCAAGAAGATCCAGCAGGCCATCAAGGCCAGCAAGCTCAAGGTGCAGGGCGCCATCCAGGGCGACGCGGTCCGGGTGACGGGGGCCAAGCGTGACGACCTCCAGGCGGCTATGGCGCTTATCAAGTCCGAGCTGAAAGACCTGCCACTTTCTTTCAACAACTTTCGCGATTGAGATGGTCCGCGCCTGCGCACTCGCAGTCGGCGTGCTGCTGGCTTTTCCAGCGGCAGCGCAGCAGGTGGCGCTTTCCGGCGTGGCCGGCGGCAAGGCGCTGGTCACCATCGACGCGGCCGCGCCGCGTTTCCTGAGACCCGGCCAGGCGCACCAGGGCGTGAAGCTGCTGAGCCTGCAGGGCGAGACGGCGGTGATCGAGGTCAACGGACAGCGCCAGACCCTGCGGGTGGGCGAAGCGCCGGTGAGCCTGGGGCGGGCCAAAGCCGATGCAGGCTCCCAGCGCATCGTGCTCACCGCCGACGCGCAGGGCCACTTCATGCCACCCGGTCAGATCAATGGCCGGCAGGTCCAGTTCATGGTGGACACGGGCGCCACGCAAGTGATCATGAGCGAATCGGATGCCAAGCGCATCAACCTCAAGTACGAGCAGGGTCAGAAGGTGCGCGTGGCCACCGCCAATGGTGATGTGGTCGGCCACCAGATCCGGCTGGACTCGGTGCGCATCGGTGAAGCGCAGGTGTACGACGTGTCGGCCATCGTGTTGCCCCAGTCGATGGCGTTCGTCTTGCTGGGCAACAGCTTTCTCACGCGCTTCCAGATGCAGCGCACCAACGATCAGCTCACGCTGGACAAGCGCTACTGATCACAGCGCTTTCTGTGCGGCGGTCACGACAATCTCGATCCGGTAGGCCGGGTTGGCCAGGGCCGCCTGCACCGTGGCCCGAGGCGGCGCGGTGCCCGCCACCACCCAGGCGTCCCACACCTCGTTCATCACGCCGATCTCGGCGATGTCGGTCAGGAAGATCTGCGCTCGCAGGATGCGCGACTTGTCGCTGCCGGCTTCCAGCAGACGCTGCTGCACCTGTTCCAGCACGTCTTCGGTCTGACCCCGGATGTCGGTGTCGCCGCGCTCGGGCACCATGCCGGCGAGGTAAACGACACCGTTGAACACAGCAGCTTCGCTGTAACGCGCGGCCACGCCGATGCGGGTGATGTGCTGACTCATGATTTTTTGGCGCCCAACTTGCTTTCCTTGCCGGCCATCAGCCGGTTGATGTTCTCCGCATGCCGGTAGACCAGCAGCATGCCCATGACCACCAGGCTCATCACCTGCACCCCGGGTGCATCCCAGGCCACACGATGCCCCAGCAGGAAAAACGCGGGGGCGAACACAGCCGTGACGATGGAGGCCAGCGACGAGTAGCGAAAGAACACCGCCATGATCACCCAGGTGGCCAGCGCAGCCAGCCCCAGCCAGGGCTGGAAGCCAAAGATCACGCCGGCTGCGGTGGCCACGCCCTTGCCGCCCTGGAAGCGGAAGAACACCGGATACAGGTGGCTGAGAAAGGCCGCGAGGCCGACCAGCGCCACGGTACCGTCGCCCAGGCCATGCGCTTCGCCCCACCACTTCACCGCCACCACCGGCAACCAGCCCTTGAGCGCATCGAGCAACAGGGTGATGACCGCAGCGGCCTTGTTGCCCGAGCGCAGCACATTGGTGGCGCCGGGGTTTTTGCTGCCGTAGGTGCGCGGGTCGTTCAGGCCCATGGAACGGCTCACGAGCACGGCAAACGAGAGCGAACCGATCAGGTAGGCGGCCAGGGTGGCCAGCAGGGGATAGAACAATGACAACGAAGTCTCCTCGGTGGTTCGGGCCGCTCTCTGCGGAGCGGCGCCGCGCTATTCTGCCAGCGCGCACGCCACCGGCCGGGCGCCCAGCGGGCCGCCGAGCACGGCCGGGTCGATGCCCACCAGATAGCCACGGCGCCCGCCATTGATCCAGATCCTGGGCAGGGTCAACACGGACGCTTCCACGTACACCGGCATGGCGCGTTTCAAGCCGAACGGTGAAGTGCCCCCAACGAAGTACCCGCTGTGCCGGTTCGCCACCTCGGGTTTGCAGGGTTCGACCGACTTGGCGCCAATCTGCCGCGCGAGGTTCTTGGTCGACACGGTGCGGTTGCCGTGCATCAACACCGCCAGCGGCTTGGCGGCCTCGTCCTGCATGACCAAGGTCTTGACCACGGCAAACGGGTCGAGCCCGAGCACCTGCGCGCTGTGCTGCGCACCACCGTGTTCAAGATATTCGTAGCTGTGTTCGGTGAACGCCACACCATGCGCCTTGAGCCAGGCGGTGGCGGGCGTTTCACTGACGTGCGGCTTTTTGGCCAAGCGTCAGCTCACTGCGCAGGATCTCGGGACTCCCACCGGATCTTGTCGATTTCAGCCAGCAGTTCGGGCGACAGCGTCGTGTCCCACGCGTCCAGGCATTCGTCCAGCTGGGTCAGCGAGGTCACGCCGATGATGGTGCTGGCCACACGCCAGTTGGTGTAGCAAAACGCCAGCGCCATCTGCGATGGCGTGAGGCCGTGGTCGCGTGCCAGCGCGTTGTAGCGGCGCGCGGTGTCCAGCGCCTCGGGCCGGCCCCAGCGCTGCTTGCGCATCGACTCGTACAAGGCCATGCGCCCGGCATCACCCACCAGGCCGGTCTCGTCGTACTTGCCGCTGAGCAAACCAAAGCCCAACGGCGAATACGCCAGCAGCGACACACCCAGGCGGTGGCAGGTCTCGTCCAGCCCGTTCTCGTAGCTGCGGTTGATCAGGCAGTAAGGGTTCTGCACCGTGGCCACGCGGGGCAGGCTGTGTTGCTCGGCCAGGCGCACGAACTCGTGCACGCCGTAGGGCGATTCGTTGGACAGGCCGATGGCCTTGACCTTGCCCACCTTCACCAACTCCGCCATGGCCTCCAGCTGCTCCATCACCGAGGCACACGGCTTGTCCTTGGTGGGGTCAAAACTCAGCAGGCCGAACGCCGGCACATTGCGCGCCGGCCAGTGGATCTGATAGAGGTCGATCACGTCGGTCTTGAGGCGGCGCAGGCTGTCGTCGCAGGCCTTGAGGATCTCGGCCTTGCTCACGCCGGAGTTCTCGCCGCGAATCCACGGCATGCCGCGCGACGGGCCCGCCACCTTGGTGGCCAGCACCACCTTGCTGCGCAAGCTCGCGTCCTTGGCGAACCAGTTGCCCAGAATCGTTTCGGTGGCGCCGCAGGTCTCGGCGCGCGCAGGCACCGAATACATCTCGGCCGCATCGAGGAAGTTGATGCCTCGCTCCATGGAGCGATCCAGGATGCTGTGAGCACTGGCCTCGTCGACTTGCTCACCGAAAGTCATGGTTCCCAGGCAAACCGGAGGAACTGTCAGTGCGCTGGCGCCCAATGGAACGTTTTTCATGCAATTTTTTGTAAAGTCAGAAGGGAAGTGATGCCAAAGCGATAGGTCAGGGTATAAGTTTAGAGCGCATCGGATCGCGCCGCAGTCACCATGAACACACCCTTGAGTGTGACGATGATGTCGCCGTGGATCCGGGGCCGACTTTTTTCCGTTCTTCAACAACGCCAGTGGAGCATTGCACATGAAACACCTCACCAACATCACCCGTGGCCTGACGGTCACCGCCCTCGCCGCCGCGCTCGCCCTGAGTGGCTGCGCCAACATGAGCGAAACCCAGACCGACTCCGCCAAGGGTGCCGGCATCGGTGCCCTCGCCGGCGTGCTGCTGGGTGCCGCCACCGGTGGATCCAAGGGTGCAGCCCAGGGCGCCGTGCTCGGCGCTGGCGCCGGCGCACTGGGTGGCTACATCTGGTCAACCAAGATGCAGGAGCAGAAGCGCGCGATGGAAGCCGCCACCGCCGGCACCGGCATCGGCGTGAGCCAGACCTCGGACAACCGCCTGAAGCTTGACGTGCCCGCCGACGCTGGTTTTGCCACCGGCAGCTCCACCGTGAGCCCCACGCTGCAGCGCGTGCTCGGCCAGTTCGCCAACACGCTCAACGCCAACCCGGTGACGGCCGTGGCGATCGTGGGCCACACCGACAGCACCGGCAGCGACGCGGTGAACAACCCATTGTCGTTTGACCGTGCCAACAGCACGCGCGACTACCTCGTGGCTCGCGGTGTCTCGGCACAGCGTTTCGCCACCGATGGCCGCGGTTCGCGCGAACCAATCGCCGACAACGGCACCGCTCAAGGTCGTGCGCAGAACCGCCGCGTTGAAATCTACGTGGCCGAGCCTGCACGTCAGTAAGCGGGTCCCCACGCTCCGCCTCCCGGGGCGGTGGCGTCCTCACGGACAAGAAGAAGCCTGGCACTGCCGGGCTTTTTCTCGTCCGCTCGGCGGGGTGAGCCTCACAGTTTGGCCATGATGTGGCGCGCCACGGTGTAGTCCCCCAGCGCATACATCGACATGTCCTTGCCGTAGCCGCTGGCTTTCATGCCGCCGTGCGGCATTTCATTGGCCAGCATGAAGTGGGTGTTGATCCAGGTGCAGCCGTACTGCAGCTTGCGCGCCACCAGCTGAAGCCGCGCACGGTGTTGCGCACCTCGTCGCTGGAGGCGGTGCGTTCGCTGGTGGGCGTTGGTGCGGGCCTCGCGGTGCTGCCCGATTTTCTCTACCGCCCCTGGACGCTGGACGCGGAGCACGTGGAGGTGCGGACCTTGCGCGATGCGGTGCCCACGGTGGATGTGGGGCTGGTGTGGCGGCGCGGGTCTCAACCGCGTGCGGAGGTGCTGGAGTTCATCGAGGTGGCGCGGGACCAGTCGCGGTCCCGGCGTCCTGTGGCCTGAGTTGTTTTTTCTCCGGCTGATCCGGTCATCGGCCCGTGAGGTTCAGGCGTTCAATGACCCCGCGCCCGTTCTTCTTCAAGCAAGCGCAGCACCCGCCTCTGCACCTTGCCCGTGGTGGTCATGGGCAGTGCGTCGATGAACTCGATCTCTTTCGGGTATTCGTAGGGCGCGAGCTTGCCCTTCACATGCGCCTGCAGCTGCTTCACCAGCGCTTCACCCGCCACATGCCCGGGCGCCAGAACCACATACGCCTTCACCACCGCACCACGCTCGGCATCGGGCTTGGGCACCACCGCCGCGTTGGCCACCGCCGGGTGCTTGACCAGGCAGTTCTCGATCTCGCTCGGCCCGATGCGGTAACCCGCGGCCTTGAACACATCGTCGGCACGGCCCTGGTACCAAAGGTAGCCGTCGGCATCGCGCGTGGCCAGGTCACCGGTGCGGCACCAGCTGTTGGCCATGTCGCCGGTGTACTTGGCGCGGGTCGATGCCTCGTTCTTCCAGTAGCCCAGAAAGAACACCGGATCCGGATCACCATGCACATCGAGGCGGTGCACCGCCACGTCGCCCGGCACACCCACCGGGCACTCGTTGCCCGCGTCGTCGATGACAGCGACGCGGTGGCCTGGGTAGCCCTTGCCCATGGAGCCGGGCCGCGCCGGGTAGAGCCGCGCGCAGTTGCCCACGATGTAGTTGATTTCGGTCTGACCGAACATCTCGTTGACTGTGACGCCGAGCTGATCACGACACCAGGCAAACACCGCATCACCCACCGCCTCGCCAGCGCTCATGAGGCCTTCCAGCTTGAACTTGTATTGCTGCTTCGGCGTGGGGATGGCCTTCATCATGGCCTTGAGCGCGGTGGGAAACAGGAAGCTGTGCGTCACGCCATGGCGCTCGATCAGCTCGAACGCGGTCTGCGGGCTGAAGCGGCCGTTGAAGGCCACGATGGGGCGGCCGAAATACAGCGTGGGCAACAGGGCGTCCATGAGGCCGCCGGTCCAGGCCCAGTCGGCCGGTGACCAGAACACCGCTTTCGACGGCTGCTTCGCATTGAACGGATCAAAACCAAACCAGTTCTGGCTGCACACAAACCCCGTGAGGTTGCCGATGAGGGCGCGGTGCGGGATCAGCGCGCCCTTGGGGTTGCCGGTGGTGCCACTGGTGTAGATCAGTACGGCGGCCTCTTCGGCCAGCGTATTCAACGGTGTGAAATCGGCTGGCTCCTGGGCGAGCAGCGCGGTCCAGTCAAGGTCGGCGCGCATGCCCTCGGGCGTGCCGTCGCCGTCCACGCCGATCACACAGCGCAGCAGCGGGCAGTCGTCCCGCACGCCGAGCAACGCCGGCAACGACGGTTGGTCGCAGATGGCCACCACCGCTTCGCTGTCCTGCATCCGGAACTCCAGTGCCTCGGGCCCGAAGAGTTGCGACAGCGGCATGCCCACAGCGCCCATCTGGAGCACCGCCATGTAGGCCACCGCGGTCTCGAAGCGTTGCGGCAGCACGATGGCCACACGGTCACCACGCTGCACGCCGAGTGCGGCCAGTGCGTTCGACAGGCGGTTCGCCTGGTCGAGCAGATCGGCGTAGCTGTGGGTCCGATCGCTCTGGCCCGGCGCGCAGGCCACAACGGCCACGTCGCCGGCGCGCGCCGGGTCTTCGGCCCAACGCCGCATGCACACCTGAGCCATGTTGAAGTGTTCGGGCACCTGCCAGCCAAAGCGGCTGTGCAGCGTGTCGTACAGGTCCAGGGGCCTGTCGGTCTTGTCTCTGGCTTGACTCGGGCGCATGGTTGTCTCGGTCTCGTTCTTTATGATCCGACGAATGTACCAAGCACAGAGAGCCTCACGCAGCGAATTCGTCCCGGTTCGCAACCTCAGCTACCACGTGCGCGTCTGGGGCGAGCGCAGCGACGGCGTGGCGCCACTGGTGCTGGTGCACGGATGGATGGATGTGGCCGCGTCGTGGCAATTCGTGGTGGACGCACTGCAGACGGAGCGCTGGATCATCGCGCCCGACTGGCGCGGCTTTGGCCACACGAGGCTCGAAGGCCCGGCGGTCGACAGCTACTGGTTCCCCGATTACATGGCCGACCTCGACGCCCTGCTCGACCACTACGCGGGCGAACACAAAGTCGATCTGGTGGGTCACAGCATGGGCGGCAACATCGCCATGATGTACGCGGGCGTTCGACCGCAACGCATTGAACACCTCGTCAACCTCGAAGGCTTCGGCATGCCCGAAACGCGGCCCGCGCAGGCGCCGGGCCGCTACGCGCAGTGGATGGACGAGATCAAGACCGTGCAGCGCGGTGGCAAGGCGCTCAAGAGCTACGCCGACGCCGACGGCGTGGCGCGCCGGCTCATGAAGACCAACCCGCGTCTCGCGCAAGAGAAGGCCGACTGGCTGGCCCGCCAATGGGCGGCGCCCAATGCGCAAGGCGAGTGGGACATTCTGGGCGACGCGGCTCACAAGGTGACCAGCGCGCACATCTACCGGCTTGACGAAGCGCTCGAAATTTACCGCCGCATCACAGCACCGGTGCTGTCGGTGACCGCCGGCGACGACAGCCTGGGCCAGTGGTGGAAAGGCAGCTACACCCTGGCGCAGTACATGGAGCGCATCCGCGCCGTGCCACGGCTGCAGAGTGCCGTGGTGCAGGAAGCGGGCCACATGGTGCACCACGACCAGCCGGCGGAGCTGGCCCGGTTGATCGAGGCGTTCCTGAACACCGCCCCTTGAACATCGGTGACGGAGTTGCGGGTTTCTGCCTCCTGTGGATCGCACGTTCAAAGCCGCCGGGCATACTCGCGCGTTATGAAATTGATCCCACGCGCATTCTTCAAGCCCGCCGCCGCGGTCGTTCTGGGTCTCGTCATGGGCGCCCAGGCCCACGCGGGCAACTGGGACCTGTGCCCGGGCTACGACCAGCCGGCCAGCGCCGAACCCGACGCGCCCCGCTACGAAGCCTTCTTCTCGCCCTACACCCACCACTGGACGCCGGACGACGAACACGAGCAGGTGTACGCGGTCAGCGTGAGCCGGCTGCTGCCCAACAACCGGTACTGCGGTTTCAGCCTGTTCAACAACTCGTTTGGCCAACCCTCGGCCTACGCCTTCGTCGGCAAAAGCTGGCCCGGGCTGTGGAAGACCTACCCCAAGGTCTATGCCTCGGTGAGCGCCGGCATCATCTACGGCTACGTGGGCCAGTACAAAAACAAGGTGCCGCTCAACGTGGGCGGGTTCTCGCCCGTGATCGTGCCGGCCATCGGCTACCGCCTGTCCCCCAAGGCCACGCTGGAGATGCAGTTGCTGGGCACGGCAGCGGTCATGTTCGGCACCACCTGGCGCTTTTGAGGCGCGCCGCCGCTGGCGGCCCCATGGCGTGAGAAAATCGCGGTTTTGACATTGACCGCAGGAACACCCCATGGAAGCCGAACGCAGCAACGCCATCCGATCGCAGCTCGAAGACCTGACCACACGCGTGGTCGAGCTCCGGAGGTATCTTTGACTACGATGCCAAAGCATCGAAGTTGAAGGAAGTCGAGTCGGCTCTGGAAGACCCCACGGTCTGGAACGATCCCAAACGCGCCCAGGAGCTGGGCCGCGAGAAAAAATCCCTCGAAGACGTGGTGCTGGTGCTCGACCGCCTCACCAGTGAGCTCACCGACAACACCGAGCTGTTCGAGATGTCGAGCGAAGACGGTGACGACGCCGGTCTGATCACCATCGAGGGCGAGGCCGCCAAGGTCGCGGCCGAGGTGGAGAAGCTCGAATTCCGCCGCATGTTCCGCAACCCGGCCGATCCGCTGAACTGTTTCCTGGACATCCAGGCCGGCGCCGGCGGCACCGAGGCTTGCGACTGGGCCAGCATGCTGCTGCGCCAGTACCTGCGCTACGCCGAGCGCAAGGGCTTCAAGACCGTGATTGA
>ENA-UOXO01000096-UOXO01000096.1-mixed-culture-metagenome-genome-assembly--contig:-NODE-96-length-62951-cov-7.516853_pt1 | contig 62951 bp, 54 predicted proteins | sample MGYA00238162_ERZ761640 | MGnify/ENA primary metagenome ERZ761640 (study PRJEB28914, sample SAMN08778297) | mixed culture metagenome | isolation source: Freshwater growth medium | place: USA...
GCTTCAAGCATTCGTCGGCACAGGACGCGGGGGATTCGTGCAGAGGGTCCCTAGCCCACGTTCACATGTATAGGTCTTCTTTACCCGTTGAATTCGAGTTTACGACTTTACAGTTACAAATAACCGCCCCCGCAAGCCCGCATGAATACTAGAGGGCTGTTTACGACTTTATTTGCGAGTTTACGACTTTAATTACCCGGATTAGCTGCGCCGCCCCAAGCGCATGCCGGTCATTCGACCGTCACGCTCTTGGCCAGGTTGCGCGGCTTGTCCACATCGGTGCCTCGCGCGCAGGCGGTGTGGTACGCCAGCAGCTGCAGCGGCACCACATGCAGCAGCGGGCTCAAGGGCCCGTAGTGTTCGGGCAGGCGAATCACGTGCAGGCCCTCACCGCTTTCGATGCGGGTGTCGGTGTCGGCCAGCACATACAGCACGCCGGCGCGGGCGCGCACTTCCTGCATGTTGCTCTTGAGCTTTTCCAGCAGCGCGTCGTTGGGCGCTACGGTCACCACGGGCATGGCGCTGGTCACCAGGGCCAGGGGGCCGTGCTTGAGCTCGCCGGCCGGGTAGGCCTCGGCGTGGATGTAGCTGATTTCCTTGAGCTTCAAGGCGCCTTCCAGCGCGATGGGGTAGTGCAGGCCGCGGCCCAGGAAAAGCGCGTTTTCCATGCGGGCAAAGTCTTCGGCCCAGCTGATGATTTGCGGCTCCAGGGCCAGCACGGCCTGCAGGGCCACGGGCAGGTGGCGCATGGCCTTGAGGTGTTCGGCCTCTTGCGCTTCGGTGAGGCGGCCCTTGCTTTGGGCCAGGGCCAGCGTCAGCAAAAACAGGCCCGCCAGCTGCGTGGTGAAGGCCTTGGTGCTGGCCACGCCAATCTCCACGCCCGCACGCGTGATGTAGGCCAGCTTGCATTCGCGCACCATGGCGCTGGTGGCCACGTTGCAGATGGTGAGCGTGTGCTGCATGCCCAATGACTGCGCGTGGCGCAGCGCGGCCAGGGTGTCGGCGGTTTCGCCGCTCTGGCTGATGGTGACGACCAGCGTGCGCGGGTTGGGCACGCTGGTGCGGTAGCGGTATTCGCTGGCCACTTCCACCTGGGTGGGAATGCCCGCAATGTCTTCCAGCCAGTACTTGGCGGTGCAGCCGCTGTAGTAACTGGTGCCGCAGGCCAGGATGAGCACGCTGTCGATGTCCTTGAACACGCGCCAGGCCGCAGCGCCGGGCTCGCCGTGCAGGCCCTGGCCGTCAAACAGCTCGGGCACGATGCCCGCGACGCCTTCGAGCGTGTCGGCAATGGCGCGCGGCTGCTCGAAGATTTCCTTTTGCATGTAGTGGCGGTACGGGCCCAGCTCGGCCGCGCCGCTGTGGGCCTGCACGGTGCGCACCGGGCGCTGTGCGGGGGTGAGCGCGGCGCGGTCCTTGCCGACGATCCAGTAGCGGCCCAGCTGCAGGTCCACCAGGTCGCCCTCTTCGAGGTAGACGATCTGGTCCGTCACCCCGGCCAGGGCCATGGCATCGCTGGCCAGAAAGTGTTCGGCCCCTTCGTTGCCCACACCCAGGATCAGCGGCGAGCCGGCCCGCGCACCCACCACGCGGTGGGGTTCGTCCTTGTGCATCACCGCGACGGCGTAGGCGCCATGCAGTTCGGCCACGGTGGCCTGCACGGCCTCGAACAGGTCGCCGTTGTAGTGGCTGTCCACCAGGTGGGCGATGACTTCGGTGTCGGTCTGGCTGGCAAACACGTAGCCGCGCGCCTGCAGCGACTTGCGCAGTTCTTCGTGGTTTTCAATGATGCCGTTGTGCACCAGGGCGACGCGGCCCGGCCGGGCCGGGTCGCTTGCCTGGATCTGGCCTTCGCTTTGGGCCTGGGCATATGGGCCCGTGCCGTGGCTGAAGTGCGGGTGCGCGTTGTGCACCGCCGGGGCGCCGTGGGTGGCCCAGCGGGTGTGGGCAATGCCGGTGGCGCCCTCCAGGCGCTCGGTGTTCACCTGCTCCAGCAGCTCGGCCACGCGGGCGGTGCTGCGGGCGCGCTGCAGGCCTGCAGGGCGCGATGCATCGAGGCTGGCCGCATGCACCGCCACGCCGCACGAGTCATAGCCCCGGTATTCGAGCCGCTGCAGGCCCTGCACGAGTATGGGAACGATGTTGCGCGCAGAAACTGCGCCGACGATGCCGCACATGGAGAGTCCTTGGTTCTGACGGAGGAATGTATGGACGCCATCGTAGACGTGGGATACAGAAATATGTGGCGATTTTCAGGACCACTTTTGTTAACTTGTTTCATCCGGCGCGATAATTAGCTTTTTATTTCACGAAACAGCATTTGATGGAATATTCGAACATGGATGCCATCGACCTGCAGCTACTCGGATGGCTGCAGGATGACGCAAGCCGCAGCAACCAGTGGCTGGCCGCACAAGCGGGCATTTCGCCGCCCACCTGCCTGCGCCGGGTGCGGCGGCTGCATGAATCCGGACTGATCGAACGGCAGGTTGCCATCCTCAACCCCGACCGCCTGGCCGCCGTGCAGGGCCACGGACTGGCGTGCATCGTGGAGGTATCGCTGGACCGCCAGGGTGCTGAGCACATGGATGCGTTTGAAGCACGGGCCGTGGCCGAGCCCGCGGTGCAGCAGTGCTGGCGCGTGGCACCGGGCCCCGATTTCATGCTGGTGGTGCACACCCGTGACATGCCCGGCTATCTGGCGATGGCACAGCGGCTGTTCACGGCCGATGCCAATGTGCGCAACGCCAAGGCCTTTTTCAGCACCAAACGGGCGAAGTTTGAGACAAAACTGCCGCTGGCGCATGATTCATAAGCCCTGATAGCTATATATTTTGTAGCAATTTCACCCTGACGCAATAGCTGACGCTGCCCCGCGGGTATCGGCAAGAAAACTGCGCGCGTCTGCCGGCAGGCGTATGCTGCACTTTACAAATAGAAACACGCCGCACCCGGCCGCGCCGCCCCCTTGTCAACCCTGCCTGCACCCGAAACCCACATGTACCGCCGGATCTACCCGCTGCGTGTGCTGGGCATGGGGCTGGGCGGGGCCGTGGTGGCTGTGGTGCTGTGGGAGCGGCAGGCGTCACTGACCGCGTGGATCGTGATGGCGTTGCTGGCATTTGCATGGCCGCATGTGGCCTACCTGCTGGCCCGCCGCAGCGCTGACCCGTACCGCGCCGAAGTCCGCAACCTGCTCATGGACTCGGCCATGGCCGCGGCGTTTGTGCCGCTGATGCACTTCAACCTGCTGCCCAGCGTGCTCATCGTGGCGCTGACCATGGTGGACAAGATCACCACCGGCATACGCGGGCTGTGGGCGCGCGCCATTCCGGGCATGCTGGCTGCCGGTACCGTCAGCGCGCTGGCCACCGGCGCGCAGTGGGCGCCCAACACCTCGATGCTGGTCGTGATGGCTTGCCTGCCGGTGATGGTGCTGCACACGCTGTCGGTCAGCGTGGTGAGCTACCGGCTGATCCGCAAGACCGCGCACCAGAACCGGCTGCTTGACGAGATGCGCCGCATCGACACCCTGACCGGCCTGTACGCCCGCGGTTTCTGGCAGGAGCAGGCCGACGCCGCCCTGCGGCGCCACCACGCCACGGGCGAGCCGGCATGCCTGCTGATGCTGGACATCGACCATTTCAAGGACATCAACGACCAGCACGGACACACCGTGGGCGACGAAGTGATCCGCGCGCTGGCCCATGTGGTGCTGGGCAATGTGCGCGCCAACGACTGCGCGGGGCGCTACGGCGGCGATGAATTCGCGATCCTGCTGCCCGGCATGCAGGCGCGCGATGCACGCGCCGTGGCCGAGCGCATTCGGGCCCAGGCCGAGGGCCTGCGCATGCGCCAGCTGCCCGACCTGCGCATCACCAGCAGCATTGGCGTGGCCGCGGCCGACCGGCGCCAGCAGAGCCTGCGCGACTGGATGAACGCCGCCGACGCCGCCATGTACGTCGCCAAGAACGAGGGTCGCAACCGGGTGGCTGCGTCGTGCACGGAAACCGGCGCTCTGCCGGTGGGATGAGGCAAGCGGGCATGAATGCTGCCCGGTGGTGCGCACGTCAGATGCTATTTAATGAATAGCAATATAACCAATCAAAACGAGCGCTACAGGCGGTTTTGGCCTCAAAACTGCTGTACGGGGCCGTCTGGCGCGGCCGCCGGCCACTGCACCCGCACCGTGCAGCCAGCGCCCGGCCGGGCGCTGGCCGACACATCGCCACCATGGCGCCGCGCGATGGTGCGGCACAGGGCCAGCCCCGCGCCCACGCCTTCGAACTCCGACTCGCGGTGCAGCCGCTGGAACACGCCAAACAACTGCCCGGCACGCGCGGGGTCAAAGCCCGCGCCGTTGTCTTCGATGGTGAACGCGACGTGGCCCGCGGGCACCTCGCCAGCCCCCGCCGCCGTCACCGCCGTCACCGCCGTCACCGCCGTCACCGCCGTCACGGCTACCACCGGCTGCGCACTGCCGCGCGAAAACTTGATGGCATTGGCCAGCAGCTGCACCAGCAGCTCCTGCAGCAGCGCGGGGTCGGCCTGCAGGGTGGGCAGGTCTGCGCCCACACGCCAGGTCACCGGGGTGGCTGCACCCCCCGGGTCGCATGCGGCCGCCTGGGATGAGGCATGGATCTGCGCCTGGGCCTGGGCTTGCTCAAGCGCCTGCGCCAGCGGCACGGGCCGGGGCAGCAACGGCGCGCGGGTTGCACGTGCGATGGCCAGCAGCCCGTCCAGCATCAGGCCCATGCGGCGGGCAGACTGGTCCATGGTGGCCAGAAAGCCCAGGGCCTCCCGCACGTCTTCGGCAGCCCCCGCCTCGGCCGGCAACCCGGCCAGCACCTCGCGCACCAGCGTGCCGTACGACGTGACGTGCCGCAACGGGGCGCGCAGGTCGTGCGATACGGCGCGCAGAAATTCGTCTTGCGCCGCGGCCATGTCGGCCACCTGCTGCTGGCTGGCGGCCAGCGCGGCGCGCAGCTGCTGGGGCGTCAGGTCGTCTTCAGACACGTTCATCGTCCCCCATGGGCCAACGCAGCATGCACGGCGCACCGAGCCACCACCACACCACGCACGACCACCCAGGCGAGGACGGCCAGCAAGGGCCGCCCCGCAGCCAAGGCTGTCACCCCCTCGAGGAAGGAAGGCGCAAGGCGACTCAGGGGGAGGTTCATTTTTTGGGGCGCTGCCAGTTGGCAATGCTCACCTGCTTGCCGCGCGCTACGCTGAGAGCGCCCGGCGCTGTGCTCTTGGTGATGGTGCTGCCGCCGCCCACGGTGCCGCCTGCGCCGATGGTCACCGGCGCCACCAGCACGCAGTTGCTGCCCACGTGCACATCGGCCTCGATCACCGTGCGGTGCTTGTGGGCGCCGTCGTAGTTGGCGGTGATGCTGCCCGCGCCGTAGTTCACGCGCTCGCCCACGGTGGCATCGCCCAGGTAGGCCAGGTGGTTGGCCTTGGCGCCGTCGGCCAGGGTGCTGTTCTTCACTTCCACAAAGTTGCCGATGTGCACTTCACGGCCCAGCTGCGCGCCGGGGCGCAGGCGGGCAAAGGGGCCGATCAAGGCGCCCTCGCCCACGGTGGCGCCGGCGTTTTCGCCGTCGATGTGGGTGTAGGGGTGGATCACCGCGCCCGCCGCAATGCGCGCATTGGCAATGCAGCAGTTCGCGCCAATGCGCACGCCCTCGCCCAGCTCCACGCGGCCGGTAAAGACACAGTTCACGTCGATCTCCACGTCCTGCCCGCACAGCACTTCGCCGCGTGCGCCGCTGCGCGTGTCGTCGCGCACATCAAAGCGGGCCGGGTCGGCCAGGCGCACGCCCTGCTCCATCAATGCACGGGCCTGGCGCAACTGGTGCGCGCGCTCGAGCTCGGACAGTTGCAGCGGGCTGTTCACGCCCGCCACCTGCAGCGCGTCGGTGATGCGGTGGGCCACCACGGGCACGCCGTCGGCCACAGCCATGGCGACGATGTCGGTCAGGTAGTACTCGCCCTGGGCGTTGTCGTTGGTCAGGCGCGCCAGCCACGGTTTCAGCAGCCGCGCAGGCACGGCCATGATGCCGCTGTACACCTCGGTGATGGCGCGCTGAGCGTCGGTGGCGTCCTTGTGTTCGACGATGCCCTGCACGGCACCTTCGGCGTTGCGCACGATGCGGCCGTAGCCCGTAGGGTCGGGCAGCGTCACGGTGAGCAGCGCGAGCGCACCGCTGGCCGCACCGGCTTGCACCAGCTCGCGCAGGGTGTCCGGCTGCGTCAGCGGCACATCGCCCGACAGCACCACCGCCGTGCCGTCGTCCCGCAGGTGCGGCACCGTCTGCTGCACCGCGTGGCCGGTGCCCAGCTGGGGCTCCTGGCGCACGAATTTCATGTCAAAGGTGCCAGTAGCGCTTGCTGCCATTGCCATGGATGCTTCTACTTCCATAGCACCGTGCCCCGTGATGACGATCGCGCTGCGGGCCTGCAGGTGCGCGGCCTGGTCCAGCACGTGGTGCAGCAGCGGGCGCCCGGCCAGGCGTTGCAGCACCTTCGGAATGCGGCTTTTCATGCGCGTGCCTTTGCCGGCCGCCATGATGAGGATGTCGATGGGGTTCATGAAGAAAACGGGTGATGGGTAGAGGCTGGGCTGGCCGGAATTATCGGCGCAAGCCCTGTCGCCCGGCGCCGCCGCGCATGGCTGTGGGCGCAGGCCCTACAGCAGCGGCATCTGCCGCGGTGGTGTGTCGTAGTACTCGGCAATGCGCGAGAGCGCGCGGGTGTTGAGCAGCCGCAGCCGCCCGTTGCGCAGCTCGTGCAGGCCCAGCGTGGCCAGCCGCCGCAGCGTCTTGTTGGTGTGCACCAGCGACAGCCCCAGCGCATCGGCAATGTGCTGCTGATTGAGCGGAAAGGCCACGGCGCCATCGGCCTCCACCATGCCCACGCGCTCCATGCGCCGGTACAGGTGCATCAGCAGCATGGCCACGCGCTCGGTGGCGTTGCGGCGGCCGGTGGTCAGCAGGTTGTCGTCGACATGGCTTTCCTCGTGGGCCGAAAGCCAGGTGATGTCGTAACCCAGCCGGGGATGCTCGCGGAACACCATCCACAGGCTGTCGTTCTGAAAGACGCACAGCATGCAATCGGTCAGCGCCTCAATGCCATGTGCCGAGGGCTCGCCAAACTGCTGCTGCAGCCCCACCAGGTCGCCCGGCAGCAGAAAGTTGAGGATCTGGCGGCGCCCGTCGCTCAGCGTTTTGTAGCGAAACGCCCAGCCCGCGTACAGCGTGAACATGCGCGCGTTGGGATCGCTCTCGCGCAGCACCGTGTCGCCCGCCGCGAACGTGGTCACGCCCTTGCGCAGGCTTTCGATGAAGTCGAGCGTGCCGGGCGTCACGGGTGTGAAGGCCCCCGATTCGCGCAACTTGCACTGGCGGCAGGAGGGCGGGCAGGCAGGCGAAGGCGTTGCGCGGTTCATGGTGGAAAGATTCTAGGGTTCTGTGACACGGCGACGCGACCGGATACAAATGAATTCCGAGCCCCTGCTGGGAGTGAACGGACCGGCGCAAGCCGACGCGCGGTGGCCGCCGTGGCCGAACTACCCGCAGTGGCCGAAGTGCCCACGATCCCTTCCCATACCCCCATCAACCACGGCCCCGAAGCCGTGGGCCAGCGCGGGCGCATCCACCCCGGTCGGTTTGGCACGCAACGCACTGGCGCTGTTCCGGAATGTTACGAACGCAAGACTTTGCAGCTTATGGCGTGACGCGGACGCCACCAACGCCTGCGCGCACGCAACGCTGCCCCAGTGCAGGCAGCGGTGCAGCCAACGCCCGCGCGCAAACGGCACGCCGGCCGAGCCCTTTGCCGGCGCCACTTTGCAGGCTTGCAGCCGCTGGGCGGTGGACGGGGCGCAGGGCCCTGCCACGCATCGGTGCCCCGCCCGCACGCTTTGCCCGCGCAAGGTGTTCCGCCGCGTGGGCGCCACGCAGACCCTGTGTCTTATGACATTGCGGCGCCGTCAGCCAAACCCTACATTCAGTCGCAATGAATGATTTCAGCCCTGCCCTGTATGAAGTGCTTTACGTGAGCACGCTTGCCACCGACCAGCCCCTGAGCGTGGTGGCCGAGATCGCGGGGCGCGCCCGGATTGCCAACGCGCAGCTTGAAATCACCGGGCTGCTGATATTCGACGGCCAGCGCTTTTGCCAGCAGCTGGAAGGCCCCAAGAAGCAGGTGCTCAAGCTGATCGAGCGCATCCGCAACGACCCGCGCCACACCAACGTGGAGGTCATTCACCACGGCCCGCTGGCAGGCCGCCGGTTCCAGCACTTCAGCCTGGCGTTCAGCACCGTGGAAGACGAGGACGCGCTGGCGCGCATGGAGCAGCTCGATGGCAGCGCAGCGCTGGCAGCCTTTGAAAACGTGTGCGAAGAGCTGGAGCTGTGATGCCCGCCGCCGGAACGGGCGGCCGGGCAATGGGGCGACCCGCTGCGTGCGCCGATCAGGACGGCTGGGCCCAGCACTCCCGCCCGCCGGCAGACGCACCGTGAATGGCCGTGTCGGCACAAGGCGCCGTCTGGAGCGCCACGGCTGGCGCAGCGCGCACGCGGCTGGCCACCCCCATCAGCGCCCAACGCGCCATGCCAAGGATGAGACGCCCACCGGCAGACGCAGCGCCTGACATGGCCGTGCCCAGCGCCCGCCCGCCTGTGAGCAGTGCGCCCACCAGGTCACGCAGCGGCAGGGCCACGCAGGCTTCCCAGTCAGCCCCCTTCACCGGCGCCGCAGCCTGCACGGCGACGGCCACATCCCACCGGAAGGCCACCGGGGTGCGGGCATCTTCGGCCCCGGGCAGGTGCCACGGCTCCATCACCACATGCTGGCCGCGCTCGAGGGTGATCTGCTCACCTGCGCACAGGACCTGATCGACCGAGGCACGGCCCGACAGCGCTTGCGCCGTGAGCCACACGCGCCCCCGGGCGATTTCCAGCACGCTGCGCTGGCGCACCCGCAGCGAAATGGCATGGCCTGGCAGCAGCTTCCAGGCACCGGCCACGGTACGCGCCGCGGGGTGGACTGCGGCTTCAGATTGTTGCGATTCCAGAACGTTGAAGGACAGCATGGCAGAACTCCTTTTTCAGACCCGATGGCATTTCACGGCTTGATGATCCTTGCTGTGGCGTATGCCGTCCAATGAAAACGCGGTACGCTATTCATTCTGATCACGCATCAATGCATCTGCCTATGACACCCGCCGACTCCCCTCCTGCCGTCCTGCGCAGCCGCCCCGTGGGCGCAGGCCACTGGCGCGCCTTTCTGGCCGTAGCCCGGCACCTGAACTTCCGCGCGGCAGCCGAGGACCTGGCCCTCACGCAGTCGGCCGTCAGCCGCCAGATCCAGGCGCTGGAAGACGAGGTGGGTGTGCCACTGTTCCTGCGGCACACGCGCGCAGTGGAGCTGACCAGCGCCGGCGCACAGTTGCAGCGCGCCGTGGCGCCGGCCATCGAGCGCATGGACGCCGCCGTGCGGCTGGTGCGGCAGACGGCCGGGCGCCGCAGTGTGGCCATCACCACCTGGGCCAGCTTTGCATCGACGTGGCTGATCCCCCGCATGGAAGAATTCCAGCGCGACAACCCCGGCATCGACATCCGCATCGACGCCAGCGACGTGCCGGTGGACCTGGAGACCTCGGACGTGGACCTGGCCCTGCGCTACAGCATGCCCGGCGCAGGCACACAGGGCGGCCAGCGCCTGTTTGGCGAACAGCTGGCGGTGGTGGCCAGCCCCTGGCTGCTCAAGAGCGGCAAACCGCTGCGCACGCCTGCCGATGTGGCGCATTTCACCCTGATCGAAGCGGGCGACGCCCACCGCAGCCACCACCTGGAGTGGCTGAGCTGGCGCCGCTGGTTTGACAGCTGCAACCTGAGCAAACTGCAGCCCCAGCGCTGGCTGTATTTCAACTACGCCCACCAGATCGTGCAGGCCGCCCTGAGCGGACAGGGCCTGGCGCTGGCGCGCATGCCGCTGATTGCCGACGCTCTGGCCGCGGGCGATCTCGTCGAGGTGCTGCCCGGGCACCGCATCGACTCCCCGCTGGCGTACTGGCTGATGGTGGGTCCCCGCAGTGCGCAGCGGCCCGAGATCAAGGCGTTTTGCGCCTGGCTGCAGGTACAGGCCCAGACCACGCGCGAGGCAATAGGCGATGTGCCCGACCCGGACCTGAATGACAACCTGGATTGAAAGCGGCGCACCGGGCGACAGTGCCTGCCGCGGCAGGGCAAGCGATTGCTATAAAATATATAGCCTCAAATGCTTATCCATAAAGCCATAGCAGCCTATTTTATGCATGGAATGGAGCGCCGCGCCCTCCGCAGCAACAGCTGCGGCTGCAGCGCTTGAGAGAGGCTCAAGCGAGGCCAGTGCGCGCGTAGAGCTGGCTCTGACAGAGCCGCCGGATGCACCGCCCTCGGGGGGAAGCGGCGCAGCCGCTCAGGGGGATACCAGGCTCACCCGGGCGAATTTGCGCTTGCCCACCTGCACCACGTAGGTGCCGGCATCGAGCTTGAGGCCCTTGTCGCTGATCACCGTGCCATCCACGCGCACGCCGCCGCCGTCGATCAGGCGGCTCGCTTCGCTGGTCGATGGCGCAAGCCCCGCCTGCTTGAGCAGTGCACCGATACCCAGCGGTGCGCCCGACAGCGTCACTTCAGGGATTTCATCGGGCACGCCGCCCTTGCTGCGGCTGATGAAGTCCTGCTCGGCCGCATCAGCCGCTGCCGCGCTGTGAAAGCGCGTGGTGATTTCCTTGGCCAGCGCAACCTTGGCGTCCTTGGGGTTGCGGCCAGCGGCCACCTCGGCCCTGAGCGCGGCGATGTCGGCCAGGCTCTTGAACGACAGCAGCGTGTACCAGTCCCACATCAGGGTGTCGCTGATCGACAGCACCTTGGCGAACATGGTGTTGGGCTCTTCGGCGATGCCGATGTAGTTGTTCTTCGACTTGGACATCTTGTCCACGCCGTCGAGCCCCACCAGCAGCGGCATGGTGAGCACACACTGCGGCTCCTGGCCATATTCCTGTTGCAGGTGGCGGCCCATCAGCAGGTTGAACTTCTGGTCGGTGCCGCCCAGCTCCAGATCACTCTTCAGGGCCACCGAGTCGTAGCCCTGCATGAGCGGGTACAGAAATTCGTGCACCGAAATCGACTGGCCGGTGGTGAAGCGCTTGTGGAAGTCGTCGCGCTCCATCATGCGGGCCACCGTGTACTTGGCCGCCAGCTGGATCATGCCGCTGGCGCCCAGGGGCTCGCTCCACTCGCTGTTGTAGCGGATCTCGGTGCGGGCCGGGTCCAGCACCAGGCTGGCCTGGCGGTAATACGTCTCAGCGTTGGCCTTGATCTGCTCGGGCGTGAGCGGCGGGCGGGTGCTGTTGCGGCCCGACGGGTCGCCGATCAGGCTGGTGAAATCGCCGATCAGAAAGATGACCTGGTGGCCCAGATCTTGCAGCTGCCGCATCTTGTTGAGCACCACGGTGTGGCCGATGTGGATGTCGGGCGCCGTGGGGTCCAGCCCCAGCTTGATGCGCAGGGGCTGGCCGGTGGCTTCGGAGCGCGTGAGCTTTTTGACCCACTCGTCGCGGGGCAGCAGTTCCTCCACCCCGCGCAGCGAGATTTCAAGCGCCCGCCCTACACCATCAGAGACCGGGGTCGTTGTAACAGCAGATTGATTCATAAGGGTTTTTTTGGATGTCTACACCGCAGGCGCCGCTATACTCCAGCCCACATTGCTTGAGGCGGATTCTAGTGGGCCCGCCGTCTCGACCCGTCACCGACACCGTCGAGCCATTGCAACCTGACAGCCTGTGCATCTCGCCGCGACCCGCGTTCACTCCGGGCAGCCCCCGCAGATGCCTATTCACCCTGGGGATAGAACCTTGATTCACGGCTTGACCACCGCCAGCGCGGCTTTGCTTGACCGGCTGTCCCTCACGATCCAGCGCCACCCCCAACGTCTGACTGCTGCCATTGCTGCCGTGCTGCTCACCGGCGGCGGCGGCGCGTTTGCCGTGGCATCGTTCGCACCCGATCCCGGTGAACTGCCGGTGCGCATGGTCAGCTACCCCGTCGAATCGCTGGCCGAGAACATGGTTCTGGGCGAGCTCGACACCCCCGGTTTCTCGCTGTTCCGCTCCGAGCAGGTGCGCAGCAGCGACACCCCCGAATCGCTGCTGCAGCGCATGGGCGTGGCCGACCCGGCCGCCGCTGCCTTCATGCGCGGCGACAACACCGTGCGCCAGAACGTGCTGGGCCGCACCGGCCGCGTGGTGTCGGCCGAGACCACCGACGACCACCGCCTGATTCGCCTGACCGTGCGCTGGGTGCCGGACGACAGCGGCAACTTCCGCCGCCTCACCGTCGAGCGCACGGGCGACAAGTTCAGCACCCGCATCGAAACCGCCAAGATGACGGTCAGCAGCCGCCTGGCGGGCGGCGTTATCCAGAGTTCGCTGTTTGCAGCGACCGACGCCTCCAACATCCCCGACGCGGTCGCCGTGCAGGTGGCCGAGCTGTTTTCGGGCAATATCGACTTCCGCCGCTCGCTGCGCAAGGGCGACCGGTTTTCGGTGGTGTATGAAACGCTGGAAGCCGATGGCGAGCCTCTGTCCAGCGGCCGCGTGCTCAGCGCCGAGTTCGTCAACAACGGCAAGTCGCATGAGGCCGTCTGGTTCCAGGAGCCCGGTGCGTCCAAGGGCGCCTACTACTCGCTCAACGGCGAAAGCATGCGCCGCGCGTACCTGGCCTCGCCCGTCGAGTTCTCGCGCGTGAGCAGTGGCTTTGCGATGCGCATGCACCCCATCCTGAAAACCTGGCGCGCCCATCTGGGTACCGACTTCGCGGCGCCTACAGGCACTGCGGTGCGCACCGTGGGCGATGGCGTGGTGGAGTTTGCCGGCGTGCAAAACGGCTACGGCAACGTGGTGTTCGTCAAGCACCGCAACCAGCACGTCACGGTGTACGCCCACCTGAGCCGCATCGACGTGCGCCAGGGACAGTCGATCGAACAGGGCCAGACGATTGGCGCCGTGGGCGCCACGGGCTGGGCCACCGGGCCGCACCTGCACTTTGAGTTCCGCGTCAACGGCCAGCACCAGGACCCGATGACCATCGTGGCCCAGAGCGAAGCCGCTGCGCCGGTATCGGCCGCAGCCCGCCCGGCGTTTGACCGCCTGGCATCCGGCATGCGCATGCAGCTGTCTGCCGCGGCCCTGATCGAGCAGGCCAGCGCCAACTGATCACACCCCCCGTGTGCCGCCCGGCTTGGGTCGGCGCACGGCGGATGACCTGGCCGGGCTGCTCACCGCAACCGCGGGGCCCCGTCGCTTCATCCACATGGCCCTTCGGCAGCGCGACTGAACGGGGGGCACACTGCCCCACCTCCCCATGACCGAGCTCTACATAGGCCTCATGTCCGGCACCTCCCTGGATGGGGTGGATGGCGTGCTGGCCGACTTCTCCGGGCCGCGCATGGTCGTTCAGGCCCATGCCTCGGCGGGGTTCGACGCCGCGGTGCGCAGCGAGCTGCTGGCGCTGAACACCGCAGGCCCCGACGAGTTGCACCGGGCTGCGCTGGCCGGCAACGCCTTGTCGCGCGCCTACGCCGGGGTCGTGCAAACGCTGCTGCAACACACGGGCCATCCGGCCAGGGCGATCCGAGCCATCGGTGTGCACGGGCAAACAGTCAGGCATCGCCCGGGGGATTTTGACGGCACGGGTTACACCCTGCAGCTGGGCAACCCCTCGCTGCTGGCAGAGCTCACCGGTATCCCCGTGGCGGCCGACTTCCGCAGCCGCGACGTGGCCGCGGGTGGCCAGGGGGCGCCGCTGGTACCCGCGTTCCACCAGGGCGTGTTTGGCCGGGCGGGCGAAACGGTGCTGGTGCTCAACATCGGCGGAATCTCGAACCTGAGCGTGCTCGGCGCCGATGGCAGCGTACTCGGCTTTGACTGCGGCCCCGGCAATGCGCTGATGGACCACTGGTGCCAGCTGCACACCGGCCAGGCTTACGATGCAGGTGGCCAGTGGGCCGCAGGCGGGCAGGTTGTGCCCGGGCTGCTGGCCGCACTGCTGGACGAACCGTTTTTGCACAAGGCCCCTCCCAAGAGCACCGGGCGCGACCTGTTCAACCCGCCGTGGCTGGCAGAGCGGCTGGCGGGCCATGCAGGCGCCGCGCCGCAGGACGTGCAGGCGACACTGACCGAATTGACCGCCAGGGCATGCTCTATAAGCGCCAAATGCTATTCAAATAATAGCAAACTACTGGCGATTTGCGGCGGCGGCGCCTTCAACACGCACCTGATGCAGCGGCTGCGCGCCCATTTCCCGGGTGTCGAGGTCGTCGCCACCGACCACCTCGGGCTGCCCGCCCTGCAGGTGGAGGCCGCCGCTTTCGCCTGGCTCGCGCGCCAGCTCGTGCATGGCCAACCCGGCAACCTGCCGGCGGTCACCGGCGCCGCAGGTCTGCGGGTTCTGGGCGCACTCTATCCGGCCTGAACGCGCTGGCGCCCACCGGCCCCACCAGCGCCGAGCGCAATCCCGACGGGCCGGCGCAGCCTGCCTCTCGCCCCACGAGCATCCGTTCGCCCATGAAAAAAGCCGCCTCGCGGCGGCTTGGTTGCTGCAGACCGGTGGTCTGTGCAGCCAGATCGCTCTCAGGCCGAGAAGCTCGAACCGCAACCACATGTCGTCGTGGCGTTGGGGTTCTTGATCACAAACTGGGCGCCCTGCAGATCTTCCTTGTAGTCGATTTCAGCGCCCACCAGATACTGGTAGCTCATCGCATCGATCAGCAGCGACACGCCGTTCTTGGTCATGGTGGTGTCGTCTTCGTTGGTGATCTCGTCAAAAGTGAAACCATACTGGAAGCCCGAGCAGCCACCGCCTTGCACAAACACGCGCAACTTCAGGTCGGGGTTGCCCTCTTCGGCGATCAGGTCTGCCACCTTGGCTGCAGCGCTGTCGGTGAAAAGGATCGGCGAGGGCATTTCGGTCTGGATGTTTTCGGCAACGGCGCTCATGGGGTACTCCGGGTTCAGCTTTGCCAGCAATACTAATGCACAACGCTCGGGAATTCAGGTCAGGGGTTGTTTGACGCTAACTGCAGTGGGGGCTTTTCCTCCACCAGCACGGCGATCGGGCACATCTGACCGGCGATGGTTGCCCCCTGGTGCATCTCGAGCGCCTTGTAGTGCACGTTCCCGGTGATACGTGCCTTGGGTTGCAACTCCAGCAGTTCGGCCGCATGCACAGGCCCGAGGATCTCTCCGTTGATGATGACGTGATCGGCATGGATCGCTCCTTCTACCCGAGCCGACTCCGAGATGACGAGGATGCTGGGTTGGTCCGAACCGGCCCGGATGTCGCCCACCACCTCGCCGTCAATCCGCATGCCCTCTGCAAAGTGCACATCGCCAAGGATTCGGGTCCCTTGGGCCACCAGGCTTTTGATGGGTGGCTGCTTCTTGCGTGAAAACATGTGAACTCCTGAAACGCGCACAACCCCGAGGCAAACGCGCAGATAGCAAATCAAAATCCGGACGGCCATGCGCAGTCGCGCGCGATCCGGTCACGCCAGCCCGTCTTGGTCAGTCAAGCGCCATCGACTGGGTGGCTCGCACGCTGGTGCCATCCAGCACCCGGGCGGTCACGGTTTTTACCACGGCGTTGGGCGGCAACTGGACCAGCCCTTCCACACGGCGGTACTGCTTGACTTGCAGCGGCTGGCTTTGGGCGGGAACAGTCTGGGACCACGGCTGGTCGCCACGCGTGCCGGCCAGTACCAGTTCAAGCCGCCCCTGGAAATCCGGCGCATTGCGTGACGCCTGAATGACCAGCACCTGCCAGCGCAACTGCATGCCCGCCAGCACCTCGGCCTGAAGGCTCCGAATGGCCAGGCCCTCGGTTGCAGCGGCGGGAATGAGCTTTTCAAAGAAACCGAGGTCTTCGCGCAGCGTACGGTTGTCCATCTCAAGCTGCCTGACCTGGGCCAGAAGCCCGTCCTTGACGGCGCGCTCGGCAACCAGGGTGCTCTCGGCCGTATGGGCTGTCGTCTGCAGTTCCTGCCCTTCCTCACGCAGCCGCGCGACTTCGGCGCGCAACTGCAGGAGCTCCTCACGCGACACGGTATCCAGCCCTGCAATGGACTTGCCGAACTCAAAGGCCCACAGTGCCACCGCACCGCAAAAGCCCAGCAGCACGGCGAAGGCCAGCCAGCGCAAGGGCCACGGCATCGCGCTGCGGATGGCCACCCGCGGCGCGCTGATGGTCAGCCGGCGGCGTAAAAGACGCAATCGCATGGAATCGACATCCGCAAAGTCATGAACATCCCCGCATGGGCCGGAAGGCCAAAACGCACCATAAACGAAAAAACCGCCCGGAGGCGGTTTTGGTACTGCGAAGCAGCCAGCGGCTGGCGGCTTCGCAGACAGCCCCAGGCTTAACGCTTGGAGAACTGCTTGGCGCGGCGGGCGGAGTGCAGACCGACCTTCTTACGCTCGACTTCACGGGCATCGCGGGTCACGAAGCCGGCTTGGCTCAGGACAGGCTTCAAGGATGCGTCGTAATCGATCAGGGCGCGGGTGATACCGTGGCGGGCAGCGCCAGCCTGGCCGGATTCACCACCACCGTGCACGTTGATCATCACGTCGAAGGTTTCGACGTGGTTGGTCAGCGCCAGGGGTTGCTTGGCAATCATGATCGAGGTTTCGCGGCCGAAATAGGACTGGATGTCCTTGCCGTTCACCGTGATCTTGCCGGAGCCTTTTTTCAGAAACACGCGGGCGACGCTGGACTTGCGACGGCCTGTGCCATTGTTCCATTCACCAATCATCTCAAGGCTCCTTAGATTTCCAGCACTTTGGGCTGCTGGGCGGTGTGGGGATGCTCAGCACCACCGTACACCTTGAGTTTCTTGATCATCGCGTAGCCAAGGGGGCCCTTGGGCAGCATGCCCTTGACGGCCTTTTCCAGCGCGCGGCCGGGGTGCTTGGCTTGCATGTCGCGGAAGTTCGTCGCCGTGATACCGCCAGGGTAACCCGAGTGACGGTAGTACACCTTGTCCAGGGACTTGGTGCCGGTGACCTTGAGTTGGGCTGCGTTGATAACGACGATGAAATCACCGGTATCGACGTGAGGCGTGTAAATGGCCTTGTGTTTGCCGCGCAAACGGAGAGCAACTTCGCTGGCTACTCGTCCGAGGACCTTGTTGGTCGCGTCAATCACAAACCACTCGTGCACAACCTCAGCGGGCTTTGCGCTGAAAGTAGTAGTCATGAGATTTCTCTTCAAAAGAGGGTTTGGCGGGTCCTTTTCCACGGTCGGTGCTTCTCTGAAGGAAGCCTCTTAGGTGGCCATGAATCTCCGCCGCGGGACCACAAAAGCGCTGCGAAGCCCTCGATTATACAAAGCGATGCCCCCTGGGCGCAACCAGGTGTTTTCCGGCAAATGCACTGCGAGCCGATTCGCTGATCCCGCTGGTCCGGCCCTGATCAGTTGGGGGTCTGACGGCGCTTTTGCTCCTCCGCTTCATACCTGCGCCGGTTTTCAACGCAAATCGCCTGGTTGGCCTGAGAGGGCTTCTGGCATTCCTGGTGAATGCACATCGGACGTGCCAGGAAGCCGGAATCGGCACACGCCTCCTGGGGCGAAGGCACGCGCGGCGGCGGCGCGGGACGGGGCCGGGCTTCAACCACCGGAGGGGGCGGAGGGGGAGGCGGCGGCTCCTGCACCACCACGGCCTCCACGACCGGCTCGGCGGGAGGGCGCCTTTGCGTTCGGGCGGTAGTTCGGGGTGCCGCGCCAGCACCCACCATAGCGGGAGGCGCAGCGGCAGGGACGACGACGTTGTTCAGGGGGGCATCCACCAACGGTGCGGATGCGACGTCGGAGGCCGGCGGGCTGGAGGGTTCTGCAGTGGGCGCAGCGTCGGAAGCCACGGCCGATGCAGCGCTGGCCGGACGCTCGGCCAGCTCGGTGATGATGTCGTCGGGGGGTGGCTTGCCGCCCTGCGCCCAGCGCAAGCCCGTAGCAGCGACCACCACCACGAGAGCCGCCAGTGCAACCCCGGCCAGTACCGCGGGCTGGCGGATGGAGCGGGCCAGCTTGCCTGCGGCGCGCGAGGAAGATCGCAGCCTTTTTCCTGCGCCAGAAGCCGTATCGCTGTCGGAAAAACGGTTCAGGGGAAGATCTTCGTAGCGCGAATCCTCAAACGCCACGGTGTCGCCCGCATCGATAAACACCGTGTCACCACCCTGCGTGTCTGCACCCCGCGGTGCAGCGGCAGCATCGTCGGCCCGGGCGCCCGACCGGTAGGTCACGCCCAGATCGGGCGGTTGCGCAACCGCACTCGCCCCGGCCGCCGCCACGGCAGGCGCAGCGGAGGGTGCCGCGACACCGACCGTGGTGACGGAATGCACATCAGGCCCCGGGCGCTCTGCAGGTTCAACCCAGACATCGCCCAGGTCGGCCCGAAAGTCGAAGTGATCGAGCCCCTCGGGGGCCGTGGTCATCCCCATCAGCTGCAGGAACGCATCGATGTTCTGGGGGCGGTCGCCGGGTCGCAAGGCCAGCGATTGTGAAACAGCCGCCACAAACGATGTCGAATACTCCACGCCGAACTGGCGCTTGACGGTCTTGGCAACGCGTGAAAACGGCACCATGCGGTCGCGGATGGACCGCAGCGTGGCGGGCAGCGGGGTGTCGTTGCACAGGCAACCGTACACCACGGCCGCCAGCGAATACAGGTCGCTCCACGGGCCCTGGCGCAGCTCCTCGTCACCATCGGAGTACTGCTCGATGGGGGCGTAGTTCACCTTCAGCACAGCCGTGTGCTTGCGGTCCTGGTCGTTGATGGCGTGCCGTGAAGCGCCCAGATCGAGCAGCACGGGCGGGCCGTTGTCCTGCAGGAAGATGTTGTCGGGAGAGATGTCGCGGTGCAGCGTCTTGCCCTCGTGCAACACCCGCAGGGCCCCAAGCACCGACCACAGCAGCTTGCGCAACCAGGCCTCCGACGGCGGTGTGCGCATGTGCACCCGTGCCTGCTTGAAGGTCATGCCCGAATAAAGAGGCATCACCATGTAGGCCGTGTTGTTCGCCTGCCAGAACCGGAACACCTTCACCAGAGAGGGGTGGTCAAACTGCGCCAGCAAGCGGGCCTCGCCCACAAAGGAAGCCAGACCCGCCTGGTAGGTGGCCTGGTCGGCCGATGCGCGCACCCACAGCGATTGCCCGTTGGCCCGCCCCGCCAGCGCCGACGGCATGTATTCCTTGATGGCGACGGCACGGTGAAGCGAATGGTCGAAGGCCTTGTAGACCATGCCAAAGCCGCCGACGCCCAGCAGCGACAGGATCTCGAACTCCCCGAGGCGGCTCCCCGGCGGTAGCGCATCGACATGGTTCATGTCGGCAGAGCGGACAGGACTGGCGAAATCCGTCATGACACGCGTGCCCCGGCATGCAGGCAGGAGGTGGCCACAGAATGACCGGCGGCGGCCGCGGGCAGCGGTACCGCAGCCAGGCAAGCATCCATGAGGGCTCTCTCGTTACGCATCAGAAACCAGGCTCCTTTGCCAAAACTGTCACCTGCGGGCTGGCGGAAAGTTGCCGATTGTGCCGCGGCACCGGCCTGCACACCATGCCATGTTTGCCATTCGTCAGGTTCTTGCCGCATACCTTGCACGCCCTGCCTTGCGGCCATGGACGGCACCGCCAGCGCGCGCCACTTTCAAACCTGCCATGCACCAGTCGTTACCATTGGGCGATGTTCAGTTATCGACACGCCTTCCACGCGGGCAACCACGCCGATGTGCTCAAGCACACCGTCCTCATTGCCGCCCTGCAACACCTCACCGAGAAAGACGCGGCGCTGACCGTACTGGACACCCATGCGGGAGCAGGCCTGTACCGGCTCGACGGCGACTATGCCAGCACCAGCGGCGAGGCGGCCGATGGCGTGGCCCGCCTGTTTGCGCCCACCGCGCCAGCGCTCACCCCTGCGCTGCAGGCCTACGTGGACATGGTGCGGGCATTCAACCAAGGCAGCACCCTGCGTGTGTACCCCGGATCGCCCTTCATCAGCCAGCGCCTGTTGCGTGACCACGACAAACTCAAGCTGTTTGAGCTGCACCCCACCGATCTGCGGGCGCTGGCGGGCAATGTGGCCCAGCTCGAAGCCGGCCGCCAGGTAGCCGTGCTGCACGAAGACGGCTTTGAAGGCATCCGCAAGTTTTTGCCCCCACCGGCCCGCCGCGCCCTGGTGCTGTGCGATCCCAGCTATGAAATCAAGAGCGACTACGGCAAGGTGCTCGACATGGCGGCCGATTCGCTCAAGCGCTTTGCCACCGGCACCTACGCGTTCTGGTACCCCATCATCCCGCGGCCCGAGGCGCACAACCTGCCCCGGCGCCTGAAGACGCTGGCCACCAAGGCCGGCAAGGGCTGGCTGCACGCCACCCTGACCGTCAAGAACAGCAAACCCACCGAAAACGCTGCGGGTGACCTCAAGCGCCCAGGCCTGCCGGCCAGCGGCATGTTTCTCATCAACCCGCCCTTCACCCTGAAGGCGGCGTTGAAAACCGCCCTGCCGCAGATGGTCGAACTGCTGGGTCAGGACAAGCACGCCACGCACACGCTCGAATCGGGCGGCTGATCGCACCGAAGGCGCACCGCCTTCGGTGAGGTCTGCTGTACTCACGGGGCCGGACAGGTCCGGTCGCCCTCTTCCAGCGCAAACAGCTCCACGGGCTTGAGCCCCAGGCCAACCATGCCCAGCACCTCCGCGGCGCCGCGGCTCAGGTCGATGACGCGGTTACCCGTGTGCGGGCCGCGGTCGTTGATGCGCACCACCACCGATCGCCCCGTGATCTGACTGCGCACGCACACATGGGAGCCAAACGGCAGCGTGGGGTGGGCTGCGGTCAGCGCCTTCATGTCAAACAGCTCACCGCTGGCGGTGCGCCGCTTGTGAAAGCGCGCCCCGTACCACGATGCCAGCCCGACCTCATCGGCAGAAGGCTCCAGTACGGGCGGGGGAACCAGCGGCGCACCGGGCAGTGGCGACGCGTCGGTGGCGGGTGGGTCGATCAGCATGGCCTCCCCGGGCACGCTCAGCAGGTGCGGCGCGATGGCATCCGGTTCGGCCACCAGCCCCTGCTGCGCCACAGCAGACAGCGTGCACACCCACAGCAGCCCGCCTGCCAGCGCGGCCATGAAAGCCCGCCCCCCTGGCGGGCGCCGGGAGAGCTGCGCAGCGCCACTGCTGCCCCGTCCCTGCATCAGATGCCCAGCCGGCGGCAGATCTCCAGCGTCGCCGCACTCTGGTTCATGGTGTAGAAGTGCAGCGCGGGCACACCGGCCACGCGCAGCTGGTCGCACAGGTCGGTCACCACATCCAGGCCAAACGCCTTGATGCTGACCGTGTCGTCGCCAAAGGCCTGCAGGCGCAGGCGGATCCAGCGCGGAATCTCGGCACCGCAGGCGTCCGAAAAACGCATCAGCTGCGTCGAGCTGGCAATCGGCATGATGCCGGGCACCACCGGCACATCGGCGCCCAGCCGCTGGGCGTCTTCCACAAAGCGAAAGTACGCATCGCTGTTGTAGAAGTACTGCGTGATGGCGGCGTCGGCCCCGGCCTGCACCTTGGCCACGTAGGCCTGCAGATCGGACTCAGGCGAGCGTGCCTGCGGGTGCACCTCGGGGTAGGCCGCCACTTCGATGTGAAAGTCGTTGCCCGTCTCGGCCCGGATGAACGCCACCAGATCGCTGGCGTAGTGGAACTCGCCACCCGCGCCGTAGCCGCTGGGCAGGTCACCGCGCAGGGCCACCAGGCGGCGCACACCCATGGCCTTCAGGGTGGCCAGCTGCTCGCGCACCGACTGGCGCGTGGCACCAATGCACGAAAAGTGCGATGCGGCGCTCACACCCTCGGCCAAGATCTCGCGCACGGTGGCAAACGTGCCCTCCTGCGTGGAGCCGCCGGCGCCATACGTCACCGAGCAAAAGTCGGGCTGCAGTGCGTACAGCTGCTGGCGTGCCACGCGCAGCTTGTCAGCACCCTCGGGCGTCTTGGGCGGGAAAAATTCAAAGCTCACCGGGAATCCGGTGCCCTGTGCATTGGCGGCATTCATGCAGCGCTGCTCCTGGTTGCGTACACAAAAAATTCGCGGTTTCCGTCACCGCCCTCGATGGGGCTGTCGAGCCAGGCCTGCACGGCCAGGCCCTGCTCGGCGCAGCAGTCGCGGATGCGCTCTTCGACCACGGCGTACAGCGCCGGGCCCTTCACGATGCCCCCCTTGCCCACCTGGCCGGGCTGCAGCTCAAACTGCGGCTTGACCAGCATCAGCAGGTGGCCGCCCGCCGCCAGCAGCGGCACCAGAGCCGGCAGCACCAGCGTGAGCGAGATGAACGACAGGTCGCCCGTCACCACCGCGAAACTGGGGGTGATGTCCACATCCGCACGATCAGCGCGACGGCGGCGCTCGACCGGCAAGGCGCCCTTGGCACGGGCCTCGGCACGCCGGGCACGCTCGGCCTTGAAGGCTTCGATGTCGTGCTCCTTGGCATCGGCGCTGTCGTCGTAGGCTTCATCCACCAGGCCGCCGTTGCGCATCCAGCTGTAGGGCGCCTCGGGCTGGGTGTCATTGTCTTCGTCCAGCTCGACAACTTCCGACAGCGCCAGCTCGCAGCCGTCCTGCAGTGCCTGCGCGGTCATCGAGCGTGCGTTCAGGCCCTCGACGCAGACCACGCGGGCATCATCACGAAGGCGCTCATGCAGCTGGGCATGGCCCACGTCCACACCGATCACCTGCGCAGCACCGTGCTGCAGCAGGCAGTCGGTAAAGCCGCCGGTGCTCTGGCCCACGTCCAGGCAACGCTTGCCCGTGACATCAAGACCCACCGCACGCAGCGCGCTTTCGAGCTTGAGGCCCCCGCGCGAGAGGTACTTGGCCTCGGCATCGTCGAGCAGGCGCACCTCGGCCACAGTCGGGATGTCATCGCCGTTCTTGCCCACCTTCTGCCAGGGCGCCAGCGGTGAAAGCCGCCACTCGACCCCCGCAGCGATCAGGCGCTGGGCCTGCGACCGCGTGGCCGCATGGCCCGAATCCACCAGAAATACGTCTGCGCGCATCGCGCCCGTCCTTTTTTTGAATAAAAACAGCCTGTAGGGCCTGTATTTAATGACTTTAAAGCTATCACTTTAGTAGCAAACACGTCACCCTGCCCGTAGGGGCACTCGGGCCAGGAACATCAGCCACTCCGCCGGTCACCGCGCTGTGCAGCCGCCGCACGACACCCGGTGCCGCAGTGGCACGGGGCCACTGCGCCAGCACGAACCGCGGCATTTTGCAGCCAGTCCCCACGCTCCACGCGGCCGACGTGGCCACCCAGCTGCAGCTGCGCAGACGCCGGACGCTACCGTCCAGACGGACTGCACGGCAGCACAGGCCACCCCGAAGCCGTGGCCGAACAGGCCTGCAGGCTACCGCGCAGACTTGTCCGTTCGCAACCCGCCGCTTAGTAGCGGTAGGTGTTGGCCTTGTAAGGGCCCTGCCTGGGCACGCCAATGTAGGCGGCCTGCTCGTCGGTCAGTTCGGTCAGCATGGCGCCGACCTTCTTGAGGTGCAGGCGCGCGACCTTCTCGTCCAGGTGCTTGGGCAGCACGTAGACCTTGCCCACTTCGTACTCGTTTTGCTTGGTGAACAGCTCGATCTGCGCAATGGTCTGGTTGGCAAAGCTGGACGACATGACGAAGCTGGGGTGACCGGTGGCGCAGCCCAGATTGACCAGGCGGCCCTTGGCCAGCAGCGTGATCTTCTTGCCATCAGGGAAGATGACGTGGTCGACCTGGGGCTTAATCTCGTCCCACTGCAGCTTCTCGAGCGAAGCCACATCGATCTCGTTGTCGAAGTGACCGATGTTGCAGACGATGGCTTCGTCCTTCATGGCGGCCATGTGCTCGTAGCGGATCACGTTCTTGTTGCCGGTGGCAGACACGAAGATGTCGCACTTGTCAGCGGCGTATTCCATGGTCACGACCTTGTAGCCTTCCATCGCGGCCTGCAGGGCGTTGATGGGGTCGATCTCGGTCACCCACACCTGGGCGCTCAGGGCGCGCAGGGCCTGGGCCGAGCCCTTGCCCACGTCGCCGTAACCGGCCACGCAGGCGACCTTGCCGGCAATCATCACGTCGGTGGCGCGCTTGATCGAATCGACCAGCGATTCGCGGCAGCCGTACAGGTTGTCGAACTTGCTCTTGGTCACCGAGTCGTTCACGTTGATGGCGCGGAACATCAGGCTGCCCTTGGCGGCCATTTCGTTCAGGCGCAGCACGCCGGTGGTGGTTTCTTCGGTCACGCCAACGATCTGGGCGCTCTTGCGGCTGTACCAGGTGGGGTCCACGGCCAGCTTGGCCTTGATGGCGTTGAACAGGCAGGTCTCTTCTTCGCTCGTGGGGTTGGCGATCAGCGAAGCATCCTTTTCGGCGCGCTTGCCCAGGTGCATGAGCAGCGTGGCGTCGCCGCCGTCGTCCAGGATCATGTTGGGGCCCTCGCCCTCGGTGCCAGCGGCGCCAAAGTCAAAGATGCGGTGCGTGTAGTCCCAGTAGTCGGCCAGGGTTTCGCCCTTGATGGCAAACACCGGCGTGCCAGCGGCTGCGATGGCGGCAGCGGCGTGATCCTGGGTGGAGAAGATGTTGCACGAGGCCCAGCGCACATTGGCGCCCAGGGCTTGCAGGGTTTCGATCAGCACGGCCGTCTGGATGGTCATGTGCAGCGAACCGGTGATGCGCGCGCCCTTCAGGGGCTGTGCCTTGGCGAATTCTTCGCGGATGGCCATCAGGCCAGGCATCTCGGTTTCGGCGATCTTGATTTCTTTGCGGCCCCATTCGGCCAGGCCGATGTCGGCAATGATGCAGTCGGTATTGACGGGGGCGTTGACGCGGGCGTTCATGATGGTTTTGCTCCAAAGCACGTTTGAAAAACCACTGGTCGCGCAAGTGAAATGAAACAGCTCACCACACGAGAAGTGGATGAGCGTCGTTGCTAGATGACTCCGAGCCTCACGCCCCGCTGTTGTTGCTGGGGGCGCTGCAACGCTCCTCGGATTTGCGGATTTTATGACATCCGGCCGGACAGCGCACTGCCCCGCGCCAATGCAAGCCCCGCGCCGACCCGCCAGCCACCCCGTTTCCTACAGCGCTCATCCATGCTGCTGGGTGTAATCCAAAGCGTGAGTTCGCCACCGCCCAGCCAACGGGCGGCGGTTCCCATCCAGACCTACCGAGAAAGGCTCCCCCATGAAAAAGCTCATCCTCATCAGCTTCGTTGCTGCCAGCGTTGCAGGCCTGGCTGCCTGTGATGTGAAGAAGACCCAGGAGGGCAATGTCACGGTACCCAAGTACGAAGTGGAAAAGACCCAGTCGGGCGACGTGACCCTGCCCAAGTACGACGTGAAGACCCCTGACGTGAACGTGACCACCGAGAAGAAGGAAATCGAGGTGCCGAAGGTCGAGGTCACGCCCGCCAAGTAAGCGCGCTCACGGAGCAGACGGCAAAGAACGGCGACCTACCGGGCCCGGCGCCAGCCGGGCGCCACCCTGCACCTCGGTGCACGGGATAATCGCCGGGTCTTTGCCACTTATTGCGCCACGCGGCCCAGCGTGGCCCCTGCCTGAATGTCTGCACCGTTCCTCGACGAAACCCGGCGCCGCCGCACGTTTGCCATCATCTCCCACCCCGACGCCGGTAAAACCACGCTGACGGAAAAGCTGCTGCTGTTCTCGGGCGCAATACAGATCGCGGGTGCGGTCAAGGGCCGCAAGGCCAGCCGGCACGCCACGTCCGACTGGATGGAGATCGAAAAGCAGCGCGGCATCTCGGTGGCGTCGTCCGTCATGCAGATGCTGTACCGCGAACACGTGATCAACCTGCTCGACACGCCCGGCCACAAGGACTTTTCGGAAGACACCTACCGCGTGCTCACCGCCGTCGATTCAGCCCTGATGGTGATCGACGCCGCCAACGGTGTGGAAGCGCAAACCCGCCGCCTGATCGAGGTCTGCCGCCAGCGCGACACACCCATCATCACCTTCGTCAACAAGATGGACCGCGAAGTGCGCGACCCGCTGGACATCATGGACGAGGTGGAGCGCGAGCTGGGCATGCCCTGCTGCCCCATGACCTGGCCCGTGGGCCAGGGCAAGGCCTTCGGCGGCATCATCAACCTGCGCACCCAGACCATGACCGTGTTCGAGTCGGGCAGCGAGCGCAGGCCACAGGATTTCGAAGCCATCCCGCTGACGGACGTGGACACTCTGCGCGCCCGCTTTGGCGCCGAATTCGACACCGCCATGGACAGCATGGAACTGGCCGTGGGCGCATCGCCCGCGTGGGACCACGCGGCCTTCCTGGCCGGCAAGCTGACCCCGGTGTTCTTCGGCTCGGGCGTGAACAACTTCGGGGTGATGGAAGTGCTGGACGCCCTGGTGGACATGGCCCCGCCCCCCGGCCCGCGCGTGAGCACGCTCGAAGTGAACAAACAGCCCGTGGTCAAGACCATCCAGCCCGAAGACGAAGGCTTCTCGGGCGTGGTGTTCAAGGTGCAGGCCAACATGGACGCCAACCACCGCGACCGCATCGCCTTTGTGCGCGTGGCGAGCGGCAAGTACACACCGGGCATGAAGCTCAAGGTGCAGCGCACCGCCAAGGAGCTGCGCCCCACCTCGGTCGTGACCTTCATGAGCCAGCGCCGCGAGGCGGTGGAAGAGGCCTATGCAGGCGACATCATCGGATTTACCACCCACGGTGGCGTGCAGCTGGGCGACACCATTACCGACGGCGCCAACCTGCAGTTCACCGGCCTACCCTTCTTCGCACCCGAGATGTTCATGACCGTGGTGCTCAAGAACCCGCTGCGCACCAAACAGCTCCAGCAGGGCCTGGCCCAGCTGGGAGAGGAAGGCGCGATCCAGGTCTTCAAGCCCGACGCCGGCGGCAACATGCTGCTGGGCGCCGTGGGCCAGTTGCAGTTTGAAGTGGTACAGCACCGCCTGAAGGCCGAGTACGACGCGGACATCCGGCTGGAAGGCTGCCAGTACACCGGCGCCCGCTGGATCACGGCCGACACGGCCGCTGACCTGCGCGCCTTCACCGACGCCTACCCGCTGCGCCTGGCGCACGACGCGGCCGACACCTTGGCCTATCTGTGCACATCGCCGTACGACGTGCGGCTGGCGCAGGAGCGGTTCCCGAAGATCCATTTCCACCCGCTGCGGGAGCATGCGGGGCTGGCGCTGCAAAAAGCGGGTTGATCTCGCATGCAGCCCCTGGACCTCTGGCCGCTCTCAGCCCGCCGTGGTGTGGTGGGCGTGTTTACCGACATTGATGACACCCTCACCTCCGAAGGCGCCATCACCCCTGATGCGCTGCAGGCGCTGGCCGATCTGAAAGCGGCGGGGCTGTATGTCATCCCCGTTACGGGACGGCCCATCGGCTGGTGCGAGCCTTTCATGGCTGGCCCGTCGGGAACCACCTGGCCCGTGGATGCCATGGTGGCCGAAAACGGTGCCGTGGCCTTCGTCCGAGGCAGTGGGTCCCAGCCGCCACTGGTCAAGCTCTACCAGCAGGACGTTCCCACCCGCAGCACCAACCAGGCCCGCATGCGGGTAATTGCAGCGCAAGTGGCTGCCGAGGTACCTGGTGTGGCACTGAGCCGGGACAGTGCCGGGCGCGAGACCGACCTCGCATTCGACTATGCCGAGTTCGACCGGCACTCGACGGCTACCGTGCGCAAGGTGCTGTCGGTACTGCAGCATGCCGGCATGCAGACCACCGTGAGCAGCATCCACATCCACGGCTGCTTTGGTGATTTCAACAAGTGGCAAGGCGCGAACTGGATCGTGCGCCAGCTGCTGGGGCGTGAGCTGGCCAAGGAACAAGATCGCTGGGTATTCGTAGGCGATTCAGGCAACGACCAGGCCATGTTCGAGCACTTCACCCACAGCGTGGGCGTGGCGAATATTGAACGGTTCGTGCCGCAGCTCACGCATCTGCCACGCTACATCGCGCGGGGCGAGCGCGGCGCGGGCTTTGCAGAAGTGGCACATGCCCTGCTGGCGGCACGGACCGCAGGCGAGGCGGAGCGCTGACGCAGGTGCGTGACGGGAATATCGGAATAAAAATGGCCTTTCGCGCACGACTGGCATAGCCTTATAGCTATTTTTTTAATAGCAAAACCAAGAATGGGCGATCAGCGAGGTCGTACGCTGCGAGGGCTGCCCACTCGACCTCGGCACAGGTGCCCAGGGATGCCAGCGAATGCAGCCAGGCGTCAAGACTGGGCGCAGGCGCCGCCGCGAAGCTGCTGCGCCCCGGGTCACGGCTATTGCGCCGGCGGGGATGCCGGCTTGCGTGCGCGGCTGCGAGGGCGCGCGACGGGCGCCTGGGCAGGTACCGTCACGTCGGAGTGGGCGACGGGTTCCTGCCCACCGGCTGCCGGCATCGCGGCAGCGGATTCATCGCCCGCAGCAGCCGCAGCGGTGTCTGCAACACGTGTGCGGCCCGTGCCAGCCTTGGGGCTGGCGGCGCGCGGTCGGGACCGGGCCTCTGCGATGTCCCCACTGCGCGCGCGACCACGGCGGGACGCAGCAGGTGCTGGCGAAGTGGCCTGGGCCTCTGCGGACAAGAATTCCTCGGAGCTATCCCCCTCCTCCTGCGCTGCGCGCTCCTTGTCGTGCGGCGCAAGATCCTCGCCCGCGGTCTCCGGCAAGGTGACGCCTACCGTCGCGGGCTGACTGAAGTAGCGGCTGGTCGGACGCTCTGCGCCGGCCTCGACATCCTCGGGTACGGAAAGCTCGTTTTGTGAGGTTGGGCGCCCGTCTGCGCGGTCAGCCTCTTCGCTTCGGCGGCCGCGGTTTCGCCCTGAGGACCGCAGATTTTCTGCGCCGTCAGCGCGCAGTTCGGACGCCGTAGCCACAGCGTGGAAATCATGCCGGGTTGCGGTGCTCTGGCTGGCACGCTCCCCTGCCCCTTCGGACCGTGCAAGGGCGACAGCGCCGGACGGCACGCCATGGCTGCGGTATACATACGCACCCGACTTTTCATCACGGCCAAACTCCAGCAAGCCCCGCGCCTGGGCTTCTTCCAGCAGGTTGCCGAAAGTGCGAAAGCCGTATCGGCCCTCGCTGAAATCCGGCTTGCGGCGCTTGATGGCCTCCTTGAGCACCGACGCCCAGATCTTGCCGGTGTCGCCGCGCTCGGACAGCAGGGCCTCGAAGGTCTCGGCGGCCAGTTCCACGCCCTGCGTGCGGCGCGCGTCCTGCGTTTCCTTGCGGCTGCGCTCTTCTTCGGCGCTGCGGCGCGGGGCCGGTGGCGGGTTGCTGCCGGGGCTCTGGCGGCGGGCCTGGGCGCGCTGGTTCTCGCGCACCAGGTCGTCATAGAAGATGAACTCGTCGCAGTTGGCAATCAGCAGGTCGGATGTGGACTGCTTCACGCCCACGCCGATCACCTGCTTGTTGTTCTCGCGCAGCTTGGAGACCAGCGGAGAAAAGTCCGAATCGCCGCTGATGATGACGAAAGTGTTGACGTGCGATTTCGTGTAGCACAGGTCCAGCGCGTCCACCACCAGGCGGATGTCGGCCGAGTTCTTGCCCGACTGGCGCACATGGGGGATTTCGATCAGCTCGAAATTCGCCTCGTGCATGGTGGCCTTGAAGCCCTTGTAGCGCTCCCAGTCGCAATAAGCCTTCTTGACCACGATGGAGCCCTTGAGCAGCAGGCGCTCCAGGATGGGCTTGATGTCGAATTTTTCGTACTGCGCATCGCGCACGCCCAGGGCGACGTTTTCAAAGTCGCAGAACAGGGCCATGCTGATGTTGTCGGAGGGGGATGCCATAAATGCTCGTGGTGTTCCGTTCAATGTTGGGACGGATCATCACACGGAACGCGTTAGCAACTTGCAGAGCACACACCGCCAGCAAGTTCCGGCAGCATGGCAACCGACGCCAGTGAGCCACAGCAAATCAGCGGACCGTCGTCACTGGCGCGCCTCAGGCCAGTGCCCCCGCGCAAGGGCCGCCGAGCTGCTCTGGCAGCGCGTCTCTTGCGTGCGGTGGGGGCGTCCCCCTCCCGCAAGCGCAGCGCAGCGAGAGAGGGGGAAGCGGCGTAGCCGCTCAGGGGGTGATTTGTGTCAAGACGGCTTGGCCAGCCCCAGCTTTTCCACCAGCGCCTTCTCGCGCGTGAAGGTTTCCTGCGCAAACTTCTGGTACGCGGCTGTGCTCATGTACATGGGCACCATGTCGTAGCGGGCCAGCGCCGTGCGGTAGCTTTCCTGCTCCATGGCCTGCTTGAAGGCATCGTGCAGGCGCTTGACCACGGCGGTGGGTGTGCCCTTGGGCGCACCGATGCCGAATGGCGAGTTCTGCACCAGGTTCAGGCCCAGCTCCTTGAGCGTGGGCGCATCGGGGAACTTGGCCAGGCGCTCGGCGCCCCAGGTGTTGAGCACGCGCAGCTTGCCGGCCTCGACCTGCGGCGCAAAGCCGGTGGAATCTGCCGCAGCCATGATCTGCCCGCCCAGGATGGACTGCATCAGGTCGGCGCTGCCCTTGTAGGGCACATGCAGCAGCTCCAGGCCCAGTTGCTGGGCAATCAGCTCCATGGTCAGGTGCGGGCTGGTCATGGTGCCGGTGGAGCCATAGCTCAGCTTGCCGGGGTTGGCCTTGGCCCAGGCCACAAAGTGGGTCCAGGTCTTGAGCTGCGAATCGGCGGGCACCACCACGCCGAAGGCATAGCCGGTCACATTCAGCACGTAGCTGATGTCCTTGACCGGGTCCCAGTTGATCTTGGTGGTGTAGGGCAGGCGGAACACACCCAGCGGAATCTGCGCCAGGGTGTAGCCGTCAGCGGGCGAGGTCTGCAGCGCCTGCGCGGGCAGCGTGCCGCCCGCGCCAGGCTTGTTTTCCACGATCACCGCCTGCCCGAGGATCTTGCTGGCGTTGTCGGCCAGCGCGCGCATGGTGATGTCGGTGGGGCCACCCGCCGGGAAGGCAATGACCAGTTTGATCGGCTTGTTGGGAAAGCTCTGGGCCTGGGCCATGAAAGCGGGTGCGGCCAGGCTGGCAGCTCCCCATTGGATGACGTGGCGACGTTGCATGGCGGGTTCCTCGGAGTTCAAACAAAAAGTCTTTCCATTGAACCGCAGCGGGTGCAATGCAACATGGTGGAAAGCCCCTAGCGAATGTCACGAACGTGGCAGAACTTTCCTCCTGCGCCTGCGCACAGGGCTGCCCTGTGCACCCGATGCACGACTCAGCGCGCCGTGCGCATCCGCGGTCGCGGGCCGTCTGCAATGGTGCAAACGCTCGGAACAGCGGGGCTGTAGTAGCGTTTTACGCCTTGCAGCCCCATCCCGATCCACAGCGCGCACCGATCGCCCGATGGGTGCGCAGGATCCCTGGCGAATGCCCATGCACTGACTGAAGTGCTCTGGGCGGTGCACTTGGCCACCGCCACGGCCCTCGCTACCGCCCTCGTGCGCAGCCAGTGCAGAACGCCTTTCTGACGCACGCAGCGTGGCATTGCATTGCATGCTGTCATGCCCATCGCAGAGCCCCGGTCGGCCCGGTCCCGGAAATGCCCGGCATCCCGAGGCGCGAGGATGGTGGAAGCCCTCAGGATGCCCCCAACGCCTCTTCAGGCGCTTGTATCGATTGCCCGCAGTGCGCCAGGCTGAATCGCAAATCACGATACACGGGGCGGGTGATCGGAAGGGTCCGGCGGCTGTGCGACCAGGTCCGCATCACACCCGGTGCCCGAAGCAATCCAGCGTCGTGCCAGCGCTGACAGCGCCCGCACGGCCCACGGATGCGTCCACCCCGTCACGGCGGCAGGGTCCGCCACCATGCCGCACAGGTAACGCTGCTGGCCATCACTCCACTGCAGGGCAGCGCAGGCCCCCGTGCGCCGCCGCGAGACGAGCACCCCCAGCGGGCAGGGTTCTGCCAGGCAGCACAGCCCGCAACCATTGCAGGGTGCGCCCACGGCTGGCTTGGCCGGCGCGGATGGCTTCAGCCAGATGGTGGTGGGCGGTTTGGAAGCGGAACGGGCCATGGTCCCTGCGATTCTCGCGGAGACACATGGCCCGTGGGCTGCCGCCCCGCAAACCGGGGCAGCAACCGGAAACGCAGGTCAGCAGCCTGCGGGGCGGTTGGGGCGCATGGGCACGATGCCGGTCACACGCACGGTGGAGTTGGAGCCGTCGCTGGCGGTCAGCGTCTTGCCGCTGAAGCGGATCTGGTTGGCATCGCGCTGCACCGACGTGTCGGTGGACTCGCCGCTGGCGAACTCCTTGCCATCGAACGTCATAAAGACCTGGTAGGTGCCGCTGGCGTCAGGGCGGTAGCGGATGTCCCCAAATGCCGTGCCCGATGCACCCACCCTGTTGGCACCGTCGAACTTGAAGGCGCACAACTCGGGCGTGGAACCGACGGGGTTGCTCTTGTCCACATCGGTGAGGTTCAGCGCGCCATTGCCGTAAACGCCGTTCAGGCCTTCGGACGTGGCGCCGGTCACGGTGAGCACGCCCGACTGTTCGCTGGGCGTCGGATCGTCGTCATTGCCGCCGCCGCAGGCGACCAGCAACACGGAAGTGGCAGCGAGGGTGACACAGGTCTTGAAGATGTTTTTCATGGTGAGGGTCCGCAGACGTGAAGGTGAAGGTCGAGGAAGGAAAAAGCGGGAGGATCGGCGCAATGGCTTCACCCCTGTTGCGCATCCTAGGAAGCCCTCTCCCCGCCCCGCGTGCTCCAAGTTCCGTGGTCCGCGTAGGACCTTCACCGACATCGGCGTGGGTGCAAAACCCTCGTCGATTCGCAAGCCACAGCGGCGCCACCATGCTGCTGCGCGCAACGGTCGAGCCATGACCGCACACGACCCGGCATGCCCGGCCCTGCAACAGACCCAGCAACGACTGTATGCAGCCCTATCGCGCCAGCACCGGCGCCAGCGCCCGGCCCGTGTGTGTGCCTGCGGCCACCACATCTTCGGGCGTGGCCGCCGCCACGATGCGGCCGCCTGCGCCACCGCCCTCGGGCCCCAGGTCCAGAATCCAGTCGGCCTCGGCGATCACATCCAGGTCGTGTTCGATCACGATCACGCTGTGGCCGCCATCGACCAGGCGGTGCAGCACGCGGATGAGCTTGTCCACATCGGCCATGTGCAGGCCCACCGTGGGCTCATCCAGCACGTACAGCGTGTGCGGCACCTTCTGGCCCCGGCGGCCGACCTCGTCGCGCACCTTGGTCAGCTCGGTCACGAGCTTGATGCGCTGCGCCTCGCCACCGCTCAGGGTCGGCGAGGGCTGGCCTAGTGTGAGATAGCCCAGGCCCACGTCCTGCAGCAGCTGCAGCGGGTGCGCAATGCTGGGCATGGTGGCAAAGAAGCCCACGGCCTCGTCCACCTCCATCTGCAGCACGTCGCCAATGCTCTTGCCGCGCCAGGTCACGGCCAGCGTCTCGGGGTTGAAGCGCGCGCCGTGGCAGGTCTCGCAGGGCACCTTCACATCGGGCAAAAAGCTCATCTCGATGGTGCGCACGCCCGCGCCTTCGCAGCTGGGGCAGCGGCCCTCGCCGGTGTTGAAGCTGAAGCGCCCGGCGGCATAGCCGCGTGCCTTGGCCTCCAGCGTTTCGGCAAACAGCTTGCGGATGGTGTCCCAGAAGCCGATATAGGTAGCTGGACATGAACGTGGAGTCTTGCCGATGGGTGTCTGGTCCACTTCGAGCACGCGGTCGATGCTCTCGAAGCCCGACAGCCCTGTGCAACCGACCAGTGGCGGCGCCTTGCCTGCGTCCATCGCATCACGCCCGGCCTTAGTGGAGCGCTGCTGCACCCAGGCCTGCACGTTGGCCAGCAGCACATCGCGCGCCAGGGTGGACTTGCCCGAGCCACTCACGCCCGTCACCGCCACCAGGCGGTGCAGCGGCACGGTGGCCGTCACGTTCTGCAGGTTGTGCAGCTGCGCGCCATGCACCGTGAGCCAGCGCATGGCGGCACGTTCCTTGGCCTCGGTCAGCGCGTCAGCCGCCAGCGAAGCAGCCTGGGCGGCGCGCTTCTTGACGGCGGCGCTTTGGCGGCCCGTGGGCGCTGCCGCCTCGGCCTTGGCAAAGGCCGCTGTGGCCTCGGCGCTCACCTCGGTGGCCGCCATGCTGCGGCGCAACTGCAGCGGGTGCTTCATGGCGTGCAGCAGATAGCGGCCGGTTTGCGAATCTTCGGCGCCCGTGATGTCGGCCACGCTGCCCTGCGCCACCAGGCGCCCGCCGCGTTTGCCCGCGCTGGGGCCGATGTCGATGATGTGGTCGGCACGGCGGATGGTGTCTTCGTCGTGCTCCACCACCACCAGCGTGTTGCCCTTGTCGCCCAGCTTGTGCAGGGCGTTGAGCAAAATCTGGTTGTCGCGCGCATGCAGGCCGATGGTGGGCTCGTCGAGCACATAGCACACGCCCTGCAGGTTGCTGCCCAGCTGCGCGGCCAGGCGGATGCGCTGGGCCTCGCCGCCGCTGAGCGTGGGCGCACCCCGGTCCAGCGTGAGGTAACCCAGGCCCACTTCTTCCAGAAATTCGAGGCGGCTCTGGATCTCGGGCACCAGGTCGCGGGCGATGTCAGCCTCCCGCGCCGTCATGCCGCCTTCAATGCGCAGGGTCTCCACCCAGCGGCGCACGTCCGTGACGGACAGTGCGGCAATGTCGGTGATGCCCACGCCCGCAAACCGCACGGCGCGGGCCGTGGCATTCAAGCGTGTGCCACTGCAGGTGGGGCAGGCCGTGTCGGCCAGGTCTTCCACCTCGGGCTCGGCAAAGGTCTGCTCGCGGCCTTTTTCCTTGTCGTCCTGCACCGAGTCGTCAAACACCTTGCGCTGGTCCTTGGTGAGCTTGACGCCGGTGCCCACGCAGTCGGGGCACCAGCCGTGTTTGCTGTTGTAAGAGAACAGGCGCGGGTCCAGCTCGGCATAACTGGTGGCGCACACGGGGCAGGCGCGCTTGGTGGAGAACGCCTGCAGCGTGCCAATACCGGCCGTGGGCTGGCCGCCCTCCATGGCTTCACGCAGGCCTGTGATGCCTGAGAGAACATGCACCACACCCTTGCCGTGCGTGAGCGCGTCGGCCAGTGCCGTGCGCAACGCGGCTTCGTTCTCAGGCGACACATCGAGGCTGGCCACAGGCAGCTCGATGGTGTGTTCCTTGAAGCGGTCGATGCGCGGGAAGTTGGTGGTGGGCAAGAAGTTGCCGTCCACGCGCAGGTGCGTGTAGCCGCGCGGGCGGGCCCAGTCGGCCAGCTCGGTGTACACGCCCTTGCGGTTCATGACCAGGGGGCTAAGCAGCCCGATGTGCTGGCCGCGGAACTGCGTGAGCAGCTGCGCGGCGATGCTCTCGGGCGTCTGCGGCTGCACGGCGGCGCCGTCCTTCACGCAGTGCTGCGTGCCGAGCTTGACGTACAGCAGGCGCAGGAAGTGCCACACCTCGGTGGTCGTGCCCACGGTGGATTTGCGCCCGCCGCGCGAGAGGCGCTGCTCGATAGCGACGGTGGGTGGAATGCCGTAGACCGCATCCACCTCGGGCCGACCGGCCGGTTGAACGATGCTGCGTGCGTAGGCGTTGAGCGATTCGAGGTAACGGCGCTGGCCTTCGTTGAACAGGATGTCGAACGCCAGCGTGGACTTGCCCGAGCCACTCACGCCCGTCACCACATTGAACTTGCCACGCGGAATGTCCACGCTCAGGTTCTTGAGGTTGTGTTCCTTGGCGTTGACGATTTGTATGGCGTTTTTGGCCTCTGGCGCTTGTTCCAATTTGGCAGCACGCTCCTTTTTTCGTAGCACAGCAGCTTTTTCGTGCACAGAATGGCCGCCCGCGCCCAGTGCCAGCTCGTACTCGCGCAACGCCTGGCCAGTGTGCGAGGTGGCGTGGGCCCGTACGTCTTCAGGCGTGCCTTCGGCCACCAGCAGGCCACCGGCGTAGCCGCCTTCGGGCCCCAAGTCGATGAGCCAGTCGCTGGCGCGGATCACGTCGAGGTTGTGCTCGATGACGATCAGCGAGTGCCCCGCATCGATGAGCTTGCGCAGCGCGCGCATGAGCTTGGCGATGTCGTCAAAGTGCAGCCCGGTGGTCGGCTCGTCGAACAGGAACAGCGTGCCCTTGCGTGCCACCGTCTGGCGTGATTTGGACGCGCTGCGTGCAGCCTCGGCAAGGAAACCCGCCAGTTTCAAACGCTGAGCCTCGCCACCGCTGAGCGTTGGCACCGGCTGGCCCAGTGCCACGTATTCCAGCCCTACGTCCACGATGGGCTGCAGCGCCCGGATGACGTCACGGTCGTTGGCAAACAGGCCGGCGGCCTCGGCCACGGTGAGGGCCAGCACGTCGGCCACGTTCAGGCTGCGCCCGCCGCGCTCAATGGTGATCTCCAGAATCTCGGGCCGGTAGCGCTTGCCGTCGCAGTCAGGGCAGCGCAGGTACACGTCGCTCAGAAACTGCATCTCCACATGCTCAAAGCCCGAGCCACCGCAGGTGGGGCAACGCCCGTCGCCGCTGTTGAAGCTGAACTTGGCGGCGGTGTAACTGCGCTGCCTGGACAGCGGCGCTACGGCAAAGAGTTCGCGGATGCTGTCCCACGCGCCCACGTAGCTCACGGGGTTGGAACGTGCGGTCTTGCCGATGGGCGACTGGTCCACGAACACCACATCCGACAGATGGTCGGCACCCAGCATGCGGTCGTGCGCGCCGGGGGTGTCGGTCGCCTTGCCAAAGTGGCGCAGCAGCGCGGGGGCCAGCACGTCCTGGATCAGGCTGGACTTGCCCGAGCCACTGACGCCCGTCACGGTAACGAGGCGCTGTAGCGGAAACTCGACCGACACGTTCTGCAGGTTGTGCTCCCGCGCGCCTTCCAGGATAAGGCGCGGGGTCGATTCCGTCACCATGCGCTTGAAGCCAAAGCCCACATGCTTGCGCCCGCCCAGGTAGGCGCCGGTGAGGGTGTCGGCCTTGCGCAGGTCGGCGGTGGTGCCGTCGAACACGATCTGCCCACCCAGGCGGCCCGGGCCAGGGCCCATGTCGATCATCCGGTCGGCCGCGAGCATCACGGCCGGGTCGTGCTCCACCACCACCAGCGTGTTGCCCGCATCGCGCAGGCGCAGCATGGCCTCGGTGATGCGGTGCATGTCGCGCGGATGCAGGCCGATGCTGGGCTCGTCCAGCACGAACAGTGTGTTGACCAGGCTGGTGCCCAAAGCGGTGGTGAGGTTGATGCGCTGCACCTCGCCGCCGCTCAGCGTACGGCTTTGGCGGTCGAGCGTGAGGTAGCCGATGCCCACATCGCACAGGTATTTCAGGCGCGTGGTGATCTCTTCGTGCAGCAACTTGAGTGCCTGGGCATCACCGCCCTTGGCGTCATCGCCCACCGGTAGCTGCATGCGATCAAAGAATTGCCGCAGGCGGTCGATGGGGAGCAGCATCAGGTCGTGCAGGCACAGGCCGGGCAGCGCCTCGAGTTGCTCGCGCGACCACTGCACACCCTCGGGCATGAAGCGTTTGCCCGGCTCCAGCACCGCATCGGCATCTTCCTTGCGGCCGATGCGCCAGAGAAGGCTTTCGGTCTTGAGCCGCGCACCCGCGCAGGTGGGGCACGGCGTGTAGCTGCGGTACTTGGACAAGAGCACACGGATGTGCATCTTGTAGGCCTTGCTTTCCAGGTACTCAAAAAAGCGCTTGATGCCGTACCACTGCTTGCTCCACTGGCCGTCCTTGTAGCCAGGGGCGCCGCCGATCACCCATTTCTTCTGGTCGTCGGTGAGCTTGTACCAGGGCGTGTCGCGCGGGATGCCTGCCGCCTCGGCGTGGCGCATGAGGTCGTCTTGCGCCTCTTTCCACGCAGGGGTCTGGATGGTCTTGATGGCACCGGCGCGCAGCGTGAGCTTGTCGTTGGGGATGACCAGGCCGTAGTCCACGCCGATCACGCGGCCAAAGCCCCGGCAGCTGTCGCACGCGCCCACGGCGGAGTTGAACGAGAAGGCCGACGGAATGGGGTCGCTGTAGCGCAGATCGCTGTCAGGGCAGTGCAGGCCGGTGGAGAAGCGCCAGAGTTCGGGTGCGGGCTCCGTTCGCGTTGAGCCTGTCGAAACGCTTTCCCGGCCTTCGACAGGCTCAGGCTGAACGGCCTGGGCGATGACATAGACATTCAGCCGCCCCGTTCCGCGCTTGAGCGCAACTTCGATCGCCTCGATCACGCGCGCCTTCTCGGCGTTGCCCAGGCGGAAGCGGTCGGCCACCACATCCAGCACTTTCACCGCCCCCACGCTCCCCACTGCGTGTGGTTCGCTGCCCCCCGAGGGGGCGCTCGCTTGCTTGGGGCGGCCCGGCGCGGCGCTCGTGCGCGACCCGATGGGCCTGACCTCTTCGAGCTCGGCCTGCACCTTGGTGAAGCCACTGGCAGACAGCCATTGCTCGACCTGCTCGGCCGATGTATTGGCAGGCAGCTCGACCGGGAAGGTCAACACGATGCGGGGGTCACTGGCGGCGGCGCAGCGCGCAGCCAGCTCGGCATAGATGGTCTCGGGCGTGTCGTGCCGCACGGGCTGCGCCGTCTGTTTGTCAAACAACTGGCCGGCACGCGCAAACAACAGCTTCAGGTGGTCGTTCAGCTCCGTCATCGTGCCCACGGTGGATCGGCTGGAGCGCACCGGGTTGGTCTGGTCGATGGCAATGGCCGGGGGCACGCCCTCGACCTTGTCCACCGCCGGTTTGTCCATGCGGTCGAGGAACTGGCGCGCGTAGGCGCTGAAGGTCTCCACATACCGGCGCTGGCCCTCGGCGTACAGCGTGTCAAACACCAGGCTGGATTTGCCCGAGCCGCTGGGGCCGGTCACCACCGTGAGCTCGCCGGTGCGGATGTCCAGGTCCAGGTTCTTGAGGTTGTGCTGGCGCGCACCGCGGATACGGATCAGTCCCTGGGTCATGGAAGGCAGTCTTTTCGGGGGTAAGGCGGAAGATTCTAGGGATGCGCCGCCCGTCGCGCCGCCGTATCGCAATTGCCCCCAGAAGTCGGTGCACTGCTACTGACTGCTGCGCCAGCGCAGAACCACACGTAACGTTCGGAAACTACTGACGCGGCTGTCACCTTCGGTCGATAAACTGGTTTTGCTTTCAAAAAGATACAAGGAGACACGATGAAACCAGCCAAGAAGCTGGCCGCAATGGCGGCCCTTTTCGCTGCAGTGATGCTGCCAGCACACGCGCAGATCCTGGTCGGCCAGACCGCGGGGTTCAGCGGGCAGGTAGCCGCAGGAGTGCGCGAGACAACGGACGGCGCGCTGCTGTTTCTGGATGCGGTCAACGCCAAGGGCGGCGTCAACGGTCAGAAGGTCGAACTCGTGTCACTGGACGACAAGTTCGACCCCAAGCTGGCAGCTGAAAACGCGCGCAAGCTCATTGAAGAGCAGAGCGTGGTGGCCCTGTTTCTCACGCGCGGCACGCCGCACACGCAGGCCATCATTCCGCTGCTGGACAAGCATGGGGTCCCGCTGGTGGCGCCGTCTACCGGGGCTATCGTGCTGCACCGGCCGGTGCAAAAGTACATCTTCAACGTGCGCGCTACCTACCAGCGCGAGGCCGAAAAAGCCATGACCCACCTGGCCTCCATGGGCGTGAAGCGCATTGCGCTGGTCTCGGCCAACGACACCTTTGGCGATGACGGCATTGCCGGCGCGCTCAAGGGCCTGGCGGCCAGCAACCTGCAGCCCGTGCTGCAGGAAAAATTCGACCGCGCGAAGCCGGACTTCGCCCCCATCGTGGCCAAGGCCGCCAAGGCCGATGCGCAGGCGGTGCTGATGGTGGCATCGGGCGCAGCTGTGGTCGATGCCACCAATGCACTGCGCCAGGCCGGCTCTGCCGCCCAGATCGTGACGCTGTCCAACAATGCCTCGAGCGGCTTCATCAAGAGCCTGGGCGCCAATGGCCGTGGCGTGATCGTGACGCAGGTCTTCCCCAATGAACGCGCCATGACGTTCCCGCTGGTCAAGGAAGCGCAGGACCTGGCACGTGCCAAGGGGCTGGGCGAGCTGAGCCCCGCCATGCTCGAAGGCTTTGCCGGGGCCAAGGTGCTGGTCGAGGGCCTGCGCCGTGCGGGCCCCAAGCCCACGCGCGAGAAGCTGCAGGCCGCGCTGGAAACCCTGCGCAAGTTTGATCTGGGTGGGCTGGAGCTGAACTTCTCCCCCGAAGACCATACGGGGCTGGATTTCGCCGATCTTTCCATCATCGGCACGGACGGCAAGTTCCGTCGCTGAGCCCCGGCGGCGCTGCACCGGTGCAAGGGATGCCCATGCGATACGACAGTGCCACACGACCATGCCATGACGGCGCTGGCGGCATGGCAGGACGCATCGGCAATGACCTTGGAGGCGCCGCACCGGCTATGCACCGCACAGGCAGGCGCCTTCCGCCGCCACCACCGCGTGTTCATTCCGCGCGCGCCGTCGCCACATCTTTCCGGCTACGCATTTCTACAGATGCCGCGCCGTATGCCTTGCCTACACTGGCACCCCTTCCTCACACCCTACACACATGCACGCCATCTTCAAGCTTGGGCAAGTCGCCGCAGTGGCGTCACTGACCCTGGGCATTGCCCATGCGCAGATCCTTATCGGGCAAACGGTGGGCATTACCGGCTCGGCCGCTGCCACGGTGGCCGAATCCATGCAGGGCGCAGCGCTGTACATCGATCACGTCAACGCGCGCGGCGGTGTGGGCGGGCAGAAGATCGAGGTCATCTCGCTGGACGACAAGTTCGACCCCAAGCTGACGCTGGAAAACACGGTCACGCTCGTCGAGCAAAAGGGCGTGATTGGCCTTTTCATGACGCGCGGCACACCGCACACGCAGGGCATCATGCCCTTGCTGGAGCAGCATGGCGTGCCTCTGGTGGGGCCCTCGACGGGCGCCATTGCGCTGCACCAGCCGGTCAGCAAGTACATCTTCAACGTGCGCGCGCCCTACCAGCGCGAGGTGGAAAAAGCCATCACGCACCTGAACACGCTGGGCATGAGGCAGATCGGCGTGGTGCATGTGGACGATACCTTCGGCGCAGACGGCCTGGCCGGAGCGCAGGCAGGCTTCAAGGCCAACAGCATCGAGGCGCTGTTCGTCGAGAAATTCGACCGGGCCAAGCCCGACTACAGCGCCATCGCGCCCCGCGTGGCCCAGAAGCAGCCGCAGGCGGTGATCTTCATCGGCACGGGCGCCGCGGTGGTCGATGGCATCAAGGCCCTGCGCACTGCGGGTGTCACAGGGCAGATCGTGACGCTGTCGAACAATGCGTCGGGCGGTTTTGTGAAGGCGCTGGGCAGCCAGGCCCGCGGCGTGGTGGTCACGCAGGTGTTCCCGTCGGAGCGCTCGCTGAACTATCCGGTGATCAAGGAGGCCATGGACCTTGCGCGCGCACGCAACCAGGGCGACCTCACGCCTGCCATGGTCGAAGGCTTCGTGAGCGCCAAAGTGCTGGTCGAGGGCATCCGGCGCGCAGGCCCCAAGCCCGACCGCGCCAGGCTGCACGCCGGCCTTGAAAGCATTCGAAAGTGGGACCTGGGCGGGATGGAGCTGAGCTACAGCGCCACCGACCACAGCGGCCTCGATTTTTCCGACCTGTCGATCATCGGCAGCGACGGGCGCTTCAGGCGCTGAACAGGCCCTGGCGCTGCCCGGCGCGTTGGGCGGGCTGATCCAGGCAATGGCTGAACAGACTGCCTGGCAAGCGTCAGGGGCAACGGCCGAACCCCACAAGCCCGTAGAGGAGCCGGCAGGGCACGGGCATGGGCGACGGCAGGGCTTGCCAGCCAGCTCCGACTGACCACCACCGAGGCGGCGCGAGACGCAGGCAGCAGCAGCGCAAAACGCGGCGGAACGCGCCTTCCAGCGCTTGCCACGTGGGCTTGAGCCCAGACGCAACACGAAACCGGTCAACCGACCGCAGCGTGCGCGCCCCGGAGCGCGTGGCCTGCCAGAAGGAAGGCCCGTGGCGATACCGGAACGGGATTACTTGGCTTCGCTGGCGCCCGATGCGGGCGTGGCCGCAGTCGGCGCAGACGCGGGCGTGGCGGCTGCAGAGGCAGGCGCGGCAGGTGCGTGCGAGGTGTCCGTGCCGTGCTTTTCGCCGCCCATGTCCAGGTTGCTACCACCCTTGATGATCACAAACATGGCGAGCGCGGCAAACACGACAAATCCAACAGCAATTTTCCACATGGCAATTCTCCGTAATTGAGGTTCACTTAAAAAAAGGCCTTCCGGCGGGGAAGGCCCTTGATTAAGTGTCCCGGCATTGCGGCCGGGACGCCGGGCGGACCCGCTTTCAGTCGTCTGCGTAGATGTCGTTGTTCTTGGTTTCCTTGACGAACAGGAGACCGATCACGAACGTTGCACCCGCGATGACGATGGGGTACCAGAGGCCGTGGTACATGTTGCCGTTCTGGGCCACCATCGCGAACGCAATGGTAGGCATCAGGCCACCGAACCAGCCGTTACCGATATGGTAGGGCAGCGACATCGATGTGTAGCGGATGCGGGTCGGGAACATTTCCACCAGCATGGCGGCAATCGGGCCGTACACCATGGTCACGTAGATCACCAGGATCGTCAGGATCACGACGATCATGACCTTGTCGATCTTGGCGGGATCAGCCTTGGTGGGGTAGCCAGCAGCCTTCAGGGCATCGGCCACTTCCTTCTTGAAGGCGGCAATGTTCTTGGTGCTTTCTTCGTCGAACTTGCTGTTCACGACCTTGGCGGTGGGCGCAGCAATGACCTTGTCGCCGATCGTCACGGTCGATGGGCCGGCGGCAGTGGCCGTCACGTTCTCGTAGCTCACCGAGTTCTGGGCCAGGAAGCGCTTGGCGATGTCGCAGGACTTGGTGAAGTCGATTTCACGTGCCACGGGGTTGCCCTGGAACGAGCAGTCGCCAGCAGGTGCCGACACCACGATCTTGTTCTTGGCCTGGGCAGCTGCCAGGTCAGGATTGGCGGCGTTCGTGAGCATGCTGAACAGCGGGAAGTACGTCACCACGGCCAGGGCCATGCCGGCCAGGATGATGGGCTTGCGGCCGATCTTGTCCGACAGCGTACCGAAGATCACGAAGAACGGCGTACCGATCAGCAGCGACATCGCCACCAGGATGTTGGCGGTGGCACCGTCCACACGCAGCACGCTGGTCAGGAAGAACAGCGCGTAGAACTGGCCCGAGTACCAGACCACAGCCTGACCAGCCACCAGGCCGAACAGGGCCAGCAGCACGATCTTCATGTTCTTCCACTGGCCGAAGGCTTCGGTCAGCGGGGCCTTGGAGGTCTTGCCCTCGGCCTTCATCTTCTGGAAGGCAGGCGATTCGTTCATCGACAGGCGGATGTACACCGAGATGCCCAGCATCACGATCGACACGATGAACGGCACGCGCCAGCCCCAGTCGGCGAAGGCGGCTTCACCGATGATGGTGCGGGTACCCAGAATCACCATCAGCGACAGGAACAGGCCCAGCGTTGCCGTGGTCTGGATCCAAGCCGTGTAGGCGCCGCGGGAGCCTTGCGGAGCGTGTTCGGCAACGTACGTGGCAGCACCGCCGTACTCACCGCCCAGGGCCAGGCCCTGCAGCATGCGCAGGATGATCAGGATGATGGGAGCCGCAACGCCGATGGTGGCGTAGTTGGGCAGGATACCGACGATGAAGGTCGACGCACCCATCAGCAAAATGGTCACCAGGAAGGTGTACTTGCGGCCGATCATGTCACCCAGGCGGCCGAACACCAGCGCACCGAACGGACGCACGATAAAGCCCGCAGCGAAAGCCAGCAGCGCAAAGATGAAAGCAGCCTGCGGGTCCAGACCCGAGAAGAACTGCTTGGCGATGATGGCCGCGAGCGAGCCGTACAGGTAAAAGTCGTACCACTCGAAGACGGTGCCGAGCGAAGACGCGAAGATGACCTTTCGCTCTTCGGCTGACATCGGCCGCGGTGCGGGATGGGTGTTTGCCATGGGTGTGTCTCCTGTTGGTTATTCAGACCGCGTGACAGCGGACTGCACGCATTCTTGGAGACGCCACTGACCACGCTCTGACGCCAAACCAACAGGAGCTTTCACCAAACTGACCGCTCTCTGACAACTTAGGGTGAAACCCGCACGCTTGCTTTCGACATGCGGGAGTTGGGCGGTTTCAGGCCTTCGGCGGGTCTGCACGGCTGACAGGTGTGCGCTGCATCGCGCAGCGATTTGTCAGCCCGAATCGGAAAAACCGTGCGTTCTGGCAACGCCGCACGGTGGGCCACATCAGCCCCGCGGGGGCAGGCCCGAGCCGATCTGGCCTGCGGCCTCCCATTGGCCGCTTTCGAACCAGGGGTCGGCATCCAGGTAAGCGCGCAGCATCGGCAGGCCGTCCAGGCCCCAAAAGAGCTTTCCGTCCACCTCAAACGCGGGTACGCCAAACACCCCTGCGGCCTGGGCGGCCTCGGTGTTGGCACGCAAGAGGGCCTTGGGCGCGTCGCTCGCGGCATCCTGCCCCGGGCGGATCTGCTCGGCCAGTTCGGCAGCCAGGGCGCTCAGCCGCCCCGCGTCGAGCGCGTCGTGCCCGCCCTGCCACACATGGCGCAGCACGGCACCGGCCACAAAGCGGTTGATGTGGCCGTCATCGCTGCAAGCCAGCGACTGGCGCAGCAGAGGCAGCGGGTTGAACGGGTGGCGCGCCGGCATCTGCAGCGGCGTGCCCTCCGCATGGCCGAGCCACGTGACATGGCGGTAGGTCCAGTCGCGCTTGGGCGCAATCCCGGCGGGCCCCGGGTTTCCATGCTGCTGCAGCAGCGCGCCCAGCAGCACGGGCTTGTAGGCCACGCTGTAGCTCAGGCCTTCGAGCACCTCGGGCAGGCGCTCGAACGCCAGCCAGGCGTAGGGCGACACAAAGTCGAGATAGAACGTGATGCGTTTCATGGCGGAGGTCTCCTGGGGAAATTCAGTCATCGGCATCCCTGGCACCGTGCCGGGCGGGCAGGTGCCCGAGAGGCCGCGTCAGGCCGACGGCGTGGCGATGCCCGCACGCACCAGCAGCTGCCGCCAGATGCCGCGTCGCAGGTCGGCATCGGCGCGGGCCCAGATGCGGATTTCGTCCAGCGTGCGAAAGCAGCCCTCGCAGTGGCTGCGGTCGGGCGACATGCGGCATACCGAAATGCAGGGTGAGGGCACCGGCTCGACAGATTCTTGGTCAAAATAGCCTTCAGCGCTTGTCTCTATTGCCTTTTTAGCTAGTAAATCGATAGCATTCATGGTGCAGGACCCTCCTGCACCACATCCACCACCGGCGCGCCGGTCAGCCGCTCCAGGTCGGACGGGTGCAGTGCAAACACGGCATGCGGGTGCCCCGCGGCGGCCCACACCACATCAAAGCGCAGCAGGTCGCGGTCGATCAGCGTGACGGGCGGTGTGGCGTGCGCCAGCGGGGCCACGCCGCCAATGGAAAACCCCGTGCGCTGCTTGACGAAGTCCGCATCTGCACGGCCCACCTTGCCCACGTGGGCCTCGACCTTTTTCTCATCCACACGCCGGTCGCCCGAGGTGACCACCAGCACCGCGGCGTCGTCGCTCTTGCGTCGAAAGATGATGCTCTTGGCCACCTGCCCGACCAGGATGCCCAGTGCATCGGCAGCCTGCTGCGCGGTGCGGGCTGCGTCGTCCAGCATGCGCGGCATATGGGTGTGGTTCTGCGCCTGCAGGGCTGCGGCCACGCGCTGTACGCCCTCGGGCAATGTCTTCAACTCCGCTCCGCACATTCGTTCGGCTCCTGATGGGGTGTCTGCTTGGGTAGGAATGCGATGGCCGCACCGGGGGCCCGCACACATCGGTGAGCGCGCATTGTCGTGCGGCGCGCGGGGGCATGTTGTCCGTGGGGGTGATCCACCGCAGTCCGCCCGCACGTTGACCCGTGCCCCGTGCGATCAGGCCGTGCGGCGCGCCAGCAGCGCGTTGGCGGCACGAGAGTGGGGCCTCCGGCCGAGAAAGTCGCTGATGAACGCACCCGCATCGATAAGCCTGTCCAGGTCGATACCCGTCTCCACCCCCATGCCTTGCAGCATGTAGACCACATCTTCGGTAGCCAAGTTGCCCGTGGCGCCCTTCGCATACGGGCAGCCGCCCAGGCCCGCAATCGATGTCTGGAAGTTCCACACGCCCAGCTCCAGGGCAGCCAGCGTGTTGGCCAGCGCCTGGCCGTAGGTGTCGTGAAAGTGGCCCGACACCGCGTCGATGCCGAAGTGCTGCAGCGTGGCCTCCAGCGCGCGCTGCACCTTGCCCGGCGTGCCCACGCCAATGGTGTCGGCCACGTCCACGCGCTGCACGCCGATGCCCTGGAGCAGGCCGGCGAGGTACGCCACGCGCTCAGGCGCAATGTCGCCCTCGTACGGGCAGCCCACGGTGCAGCTCATGGCACCACGCACGCGGATGCCGGCAGCCAGAGCAGCCTGCACCACAGGCGCAAAGCGCTCGATGCTCTCGGCAATGCTGCAGTTGATGTTGCGCTGGCTGAAGGCCTCGCTGGCCGAGCCGAACACCACGATTTCATCGGGCTGGTCGAGCACAGCGGCTTCAAAGCCCTTGAGGTTGGGCGTGAGCACCGAGTACGCCACGCCCGGCTGGCGCGAAATGCCGCTCATCACCTCGTGGTTGTCGGCCATCTGCGGCACCCACTTGGGCGACACGTAGCTGGTGACCTCGATCTCCTGCAAGCCCGCAGCCTGCAGTCGGTGTACCAGCTCGATCTTGACGGCGGCGGGGACGGGGGTCTTTTCGTTCTGCAGGCCGTCGCGCGGGCCGACATCGATGAGTTGAACGCGGGAGGGAATGCTCATGGGGCTACCAGTTCAAGAGGACACAAAACACCAAGGATGCTCGATTGTCTGGCGTGTGCCCCGCCGGGGCCACCCCATTTCCTGCCAGTCCATTCGCCGGACGCGCCATCAGGCTGCCCGGACATTCGCGCCTTCCACCTCGTCGCGCAGCAGCGCCACCATGGCCTGCGCCGCCAGCGACAGCGGCCGCCCGCGCAGCGTGATCAGGCCGATGGGCCGGTGCAGCACGGGCGCCTTCAGTGGCCGGGTGACCACTTCGGGCCGCTGCACCACCTGCGCGGCCAGCTCGGGCAGCGCGCTCACGCCCAGCCCTGCTGCCACCATGGCGGCGATGGTGGCCAGGTGCTCCACCTCGTAGCGGGGCGCAAAACGGATGCGGTGGGTCAGCAGGGCCTCCTGCGCGTACTGGCGCACGCTGGTGCCGGCGGGCATGGAGATGTGGGGCATCGCGGCCACATCGGCCCAGGCCACGGCGCTGCGCCCCCGGGCCAGCGGGTGCTGGCGGCCCATCAGCAGCACAAAGCGGTCAGACACCAGCGGGGTGTAGTCCAGATCGGCGTACGCCGGGTTGGCCGCCGTCAGGGCAAAGTCCACCCGGCCTGCGCGCACCATGTCAAACGCCGGGCCGGCCAGGCTGTCAAACAGCTCCAGCTGCACGCCCGGGTACTGGGCCGCAAAGCGGGCAAAGGCCCGCGGTACGGCGCCCGCTGCGAGCGATGGCAGCGCAGCCAGGGCAATGCGCCCCACCTGCAATTGCGCCACCTCCTGCACGCGGCGCACGGTTTCATCCATCTGGTGGCGCAAAAAGCGCGCCTGCTCGGCAAACACCTCGCCCGCCTGCGTGAGCTGCACCGTGCGCGTGGTGCGGTCAAACAGCCGTGCGCCCAGCATCTCCTCCAGCCGCGCCACGGTACCCGACACCGCCGACTGCGACAGGTGCATCTGCAGCGCAGTGCGCCGAAAGCTCAGCGTGTCTGCCAGTGACAGGAACACATCCACCTCGCGGGCAGACCAATTGATCTTCATAGCCGATCAGTCTATCGAAAAAGACGTCTGGACCGCGCAATGACGGCTGCCTAGACTGGCCTCTGAAGCGAACGGATTCGCCCAACGACAAGGAGAAAGGATGGACCCGATGGACAAGAGTTCGCCACGCAACGCCCGCACCGTGGTCGTCGGTGGCGGCACCATGGGCGCCGATGTGGCCGTGGTGCTGGCCCGGGGCGGCGCCCACGTCACGGTGGTCGACCCGCACGCCGACCGCCGCGCACTGCTGCTGCCCCACATCGCGCAAGAGCTGGCCGCCGCAGGCCAGGCCACCCACGCAGGCCCGGTGCAGGTGTGCGCCAGCCTGCAGGATGTGGACTGGAGCGGCGTGGTGCTGGTGGTGGAATGCATCACCGAGCAACTGGCTGCCAAACAAAAGCTGTTTGCCGAGCTGGAAACCGTGGCGCCCCCAAACGCCGTGCTGGCCAGCAACAGCTCGGGCTTTCCCATCAGTGCCATTGCCCAGGGGCTGACCACGGCGCAGCGCATGCTGGGGCTGCACTTTTTCATGCCCGCCCACCTGGTGCCGCTGGTGGAGGTGGTGCTGGGCGAGCGCAGCAACCCGGCCCTGGGCACCTGGCTGCACGCCTTCATGCGCGGCTGCGGCAGCGTGCCGGTGCTGGTCAGGAAGGACAAGCCCGGCTTTCTGGCCAACCGCATGCAGCACGCGCTCTCGCGCGAGGCCTTTGCGCTCATCGACGAAGGCATCGCCTCGCCGGAGGACGTGGACGCCGCCGTGCGCTTTGGCTTCGGCTTCCGCTTTCTGGCGGCCGGCCCTGTGCTGCAGCGCGACCACGCAGGCATTGAGGTGCACACCGCCGCAGCCGCCACCATGTACCCCACGCTGTCGAACACCGACATCCCCGCCCAGGCCCTGCGCGACAAGGTGGCCCAGGGCCAGCTCGGCATGAAGACGGGCAAGGGCTTTTTCGACTGGCCCGAAGACCGCAAGCAGGCCGAACGCGCGCGCTACGACACCCTGCTGCGCCAGGGCCTGGCCCTGCTTGCCAGCGAGTTGCCCACCATCGAGCCCCCCGCCGACACGTCACCGACGGACACCCCAACGACCACTGGAGCCCGCGCATGAGTGCATCGCCCGCATCACCCACCATTGCCAGCCAGTGGGTTGACCCACTGATCGTGACCGTGGCGCCCAACGGCGCTTACAAGCAGCCTGCCGACCACCCCGCCGTGCCCATCGCGCCCGCCACGCTGGCTACCACGGCCAAGGCCTGCCTGGATGCGGGCGCTGCCATGCTGCACATGCACATCCGCGACGCGCAAGGCCGCCACAGCCTCGACGTGGAGGGCTACCGCGAGGCGCAGCGCGTGGTGCGCCAGGCCGTGGGCGACGCGATGGTCATCCAGATCACCAGCGAAGCCGCAGGCGTGTACCAGGCCCCCGCGCAGATCGCCATGGTGGAGGCCCTGCAACCCGAGGCCGTGTCCATCGGACTGCGCGAAGTGGACAAGCCCGAGATCGGCGAAGCCGGACTGCAGCGCTTCTTCACTGGCCTGGCCAAGCACCGCACCATGGTGCAGGTCATCCTGTACGACATAGCCGACCTGCGCCGCTGGCAGGCACTGCGCGCCAGTGGCGTGGTGCCGGATGCGCCCTGGTTCCTGCTGTTTGTGCTCGGCCGCTACAGCGCGGGCCAGACCTCCAGCCCGCGCGACCTGCTGCCGTTTTTGAACGCCCACGATGGCCCCGAACCGTGGGCCGTGTGTGCCTTCGGTGCAGCCGAAAACGCCTGCGTGGCCGCCGCCGCCGTGTTTGGCGGCCACGCCCGCGTGGGGTTTGAAAACAACCTGCTGTGCAAGGACGGCAGCGTGGCCCCCGACAACACCGCGCTGGTGCGCCAGGCCGTCGAAGCCGCCGCCGCGCTGGGCCGCCCGCTGGCCACCGCCGCCGACATCCGGCAGCGCTTTGGCGCAGCCTGAGAACGCGCCTCACCCATTGAACCCAACCCGCAGCAGACGGGCTTCATCCATCCCCACCGGAGACAGACATGTACACTGCAAACGCTTTTTCAGCCGCCATTTCGACCACCTTCACCCCCACCCGCCGCGCCGCGCTGCAAGCCGCCTTCGCCGTGCCCCTGGCCCTGGGCATAGCAGGCCATGCTGCTGCGCAAACAGCGGCCACCGCCTTCCCCAGCAAGACCATCCGCTTTGTGGTGCCCTACCCGCCCGGCGGCCCCACCGACCTGATGGCCCGCATGCTGCAGCCCGAGCTGCAAAGCCGTCTGGGTGTGACCGTGGTGGTGGACAACAAGGGCGGCGCTGGTGGCAACACTGGCAGCGCCGAGGTCGCCAAGCAGGCACCGGCCGACGGCCACACCCTGCTGCTGGCCGCCAGCGGCCCGATGGCGGTCAACCCGTCGCTGTACGCCAGCATGCCGTTCAACCCGATGTCGGACCTGGCACCGGTGATCCAGCTGTCGGCGTTCCCGCTGGTGCTCGAGGCCCACCCCTCGCTGGGCGTGAAAACGGTGGCTGAGCTGCTCGCCATGGCCAAGGCCGGCAAGCCGGTGCTGAGCTACGCGTCTGCCGGCAACGGCACACCGCAGCACCTGGCGGGCGAGCTGTTCAACACCACTGCGGGCGTGAAGATGGGACACATCCCCTACCGTGGAGCTGGCCCCGCGCTCAACGACCTGATCGGCGGGCAGGTGAACGTGATGTTTGACATCGTGGGCAGCTCCCTGCCCCACATCCAGGCGGGCAAACTCATCCCGCTGGCCGTCACCTCCAGCGAACGCGCCAAGGTGTTGCCCAATGTGCCCACCATGGCCGAGGCCGGCATTGCGGGCTACCAGATCACCGGCTGGCACGGCATTGCAGTGCGCGCAGGCACCCCGCAAGCCACCATCGACAAGCTCAACGCCACGGTGAATGCGATCTTCAAAGAACCCGCCTTCCGCGCCAAATGGGAAGCCATTGGCACGCCCGTAGTCGGGGGCACGGCGGCAGACTTTGGGGCGCTCATCAAGGCCGACGCGCAGCGACTGGGCAAGCTGGTGCGCGATGCCGGCGTGACGGTGGATTGAACCCGGCGCCTGCCCTTTTTCGCATGGCAGTGCAGGGGGCTAAGCGGCCGGTCTGGAGCGCAGGCGTAGCAACAACCAGCCCGCTGCGACGCCCGTCATGCTGGCCAGCAGCATCACGGCACCGGCCACGATCTTGACGGCGGTGGAACCGCTGATCTCAGCCTGCGAAGGGTCTTGGGCGGAGTAGCGCACCGACACGGTTTCGCCCACCCGGTGGATCGCCTGCTGTTGGCGTGCGACCGAATCCGTGAAAGTGATCCGACGTCCGTCGCCGGCCACGAATTCGACCACGCTCTTCTTGGAGAGCCCCCGCCGGTGCGAGGGACCGGTCATGATTTCCTCGTGCGCCACCACCCGGCCCTGGGCAGTCTGCGTGCCACCCAGCATGTTCAGGCCAGACGCCAGCATCCACGCCGCACCCAGCCCCGTGAGAAGGCTGGGGACCAGCAGGATCCAGCCCAAAGGGCCCAGTAAGCCGCGAAACGAGAAGGTGCTCATGCCGCCATTCTCTGTGGTGCAAAACCGATGCCCCGGGGGTCAGTACCCGCGACCAGGGTTTACCACCCCGGCCACGGCCTCGCCGCGCTCCAACGCCGCCATCTTGCGTGCAATCTGGGCAATGCTCTCGTCGCGCAGCGTGCGCGCCGAGGTGTGGGGCGTGACGTTGATGCGCGGGTGCGTCCAGAACGCATGGCCTGCGGGCAACGGCTCGGTGCGGAACACATCGAGCGTGGCGCCTGCCACATGGCCGCTGTCGATGGCGGCCAGCAGGTCGTCGTCCACCAGGTGCGCGCCGCGCGCCACATTGATCACGTAGGCACCGGGCAACAGGCGGCCCAGCGTGTCCTTGTTGATCACATTGGCCGTGTCGGGCGTGAGCGGCAGCAGGTTGACCAGCACGCGGCTGGCAGACAGAAAGTCATTGAACTGGTCCGCCCCCGCGAAAGCGCGCACACCGTCGATGGCCTTGGGGCTGCGGCTCCAGCCGTTGATGGGAAAGTCAAACTGCGCCAGCGCCTTGGCAACCCGCTCGCCCAGCACGCCCAGGCCCATCACGCCGATGGGGTAATGGCTGCGCAGGCGCGGCTTGCGGTAGCCCCAGCGGCCGGCCTGGGTGTCGGCCTCATAGCCGTCCAACTCGCGGAAGTGGCGAATGACCGCGTGGCACACGTACTCGGCCATCTGCACCGCCATGCCCGCGTCGTCCAGGCGCACCACCAGGGCCTTGGGAGGCAGCCGCAGCTTGAGCAGGGCATCCACCCCCGCGCCAATGTTGAACAGGGCTTTGAGCGCTGGCTGTTCGTCCATGAACTGCTGGGGTGGTGCCCAGACCACGGCGTAGTCGGCCTGCGGGGCGCCGGGTTGCCACACGGAAATCTCAGCGTTGGGCAATGCAGCGGAGAGCCCCTGAAGCCAGGGCTCGGGCTTGGTATCGGTACAGCAAAAGGTGATTTTCATGGCGGCCAAGGGTAGCCGCATTGGGCGCCTTGCGCTGTCACCAGCAGGGCGCCCCAGCAAGGCTCAAGTCTTTTCGGCCACCACCAGCTTGAGCAGCTCTGCCCCCTCGGTCACCTGGTCGCCCGGCGCGTACAGCAGCTCCTGCACTACACCATCCGAAGGGGCAGCAATGGTGTGTTCCATCTTCATGGCTTCCATCACGGCCAGGGGTTGGCCCTTGGTCACGGCGTCGCCCGCCTTCACCGCAAACGACACCACCTTGCCAGGCATAGGGGCTGTGAGGCGCCCGCCTTCGGCCGCAGCCTCGCCCGCGTGCGCCAGCAGGTCGATGGCCGTGATCTGCGTGGCGCCCAGCGGGGTGAACACATGGTCCACCTCGCCCTGGGCATACACAGCGGCACGTGTGCGCTGGCCTGCAAACTGCAATTCGATGCCCTGCCCCACAGCGCTGAACACGAACGGCCCGGCCACGGCGGCATCGCCCTCACCGACGGCCAGATGCAGGCTGCCACCACGCTCGTAGGTCAGCAGCGCCTTGGCGTGCTCGCCGCCAAACTCGAACTCAAACCGGCGCTGCACCACGCCATGGGTATGGAAACCATCGCGGCGGCTGAACGGGTCCACGCCTTCGCTGGCGCGCTCGTTCAGCAGGGTTTGCGCCACGGCGGCCGCAGCGGCCAGCGGCAGGCCCACGGGCTCCTGGTGGAACAGCACGGCCTGTTCGCGCGGGATCAGCGCGGTATCCAGCCTGGCTTGCGCAAACGCGTCCGTGCGCGCCACGCGGCGCAAAAACTGCACATTGGTGGCCAGGCCCACGATGTGCGTCTGCGCCAGCGCTTCATCGAGCCGCGCCAGCGCCTGCGCACGCGTGTCGCCATGCACGATGAGCTTGGCCACCATGGAGTCGTAGAACGGGCTGATCGCATCACCCTGGCGCACGCCGGAGTCCACACGAACAGCACCCCGCTCAAACGTCACGCACTCGGGCAGCGCATACACGTTGAGCGCGCCGGTGGCAGGCAGGAAGTTGTTGTCGGGGTTCTCTGCGCAGATGCGGGCCTCGATGGCGTGGCCTGTGATGCGCAGGTCTTGCTGCTGGAGCGGCAAGGGCTCGCCCGACGCCACACGCAGTTGCCACTCCACCAGGTCGAGGCCTGTGATGGCCTCGGTCACGGGGTGCTCCACCTGCAGGCGGGTGTTCATCTCCATGAAGTAGAACTTCATCTGCTCGGGCGCGTCGTAGCCGCCGGGCTGCTCGACGATGAATTCCACCGTGCCTGCGCCCACGTAATTCACCGCCCGTGCTGCGGCCACGGCAGCCTCGCCCATGCGGGCGCGCAGCTCCGGCGTCATGCCGGGGGCAGGCGCTTCCTCCAGCACCTTCTGGTGGCGGCGCTGCACCGAGCAATCGCGCTCAAACAGGTACACGCAGTTGCCGTGCGTGTCGCCAAACACCTGGATCTCAATGTGGCGCGGGCGCTGCACGTATTTTTCGACCAGCACCGCGTCGTCGCCAAAGCTGTTGACGGCCTCGCGCTTGCAGGAGTCGAGCGCCGCCGCAAAGTCCTCGGCCTTGTCCACGGCGCGCATGCCCTTGCCACCACCGCCCGCGCTGGCTTTGATGAGCACCGGGTAGCCAATGCGGTCCGCCTCGCGTTGCAGCAGTGCCGGGTCCTGGTCCGCACCGTGGTAGCCGGGTACCAGGGGCACCTGGGCCTGCTCCATCAGGCGCTTGGACTCGGCCTTCAGCCCCATCGCATTGATCGCGCTGGCGGGGGGACCGATGAAGACCAGGCCCGCGTCGGCACAGGCCTTGGCGAAGTCTTCGTTCTCGCTCAGAAAACCGTAGCCAGGGTGAATGGCCTGCGCGCCCGTGGCCTTGGCCGCGTCGATGATGCGCTCCCAGCGCAGGTAGCTGTCCTTGGGTGCGCTGCCGCCAATGTGCACGGCCTCGTCGCACACGGCGACATGTTTGGCGTTAGCGTCGGCGTCGGAATACACGGCGACAGTCTTCACGCCCAGACGCTTGGCCGTGGCGGCCACTCGGCAAGCGATCTCACCGCGATTGGCAATCAAAATTTTCGTAAACATCTAAGCCACCTTGGCAGAACCAGAAAAGAAAGAGGACAAGCGCCGCACCACGGCGCGCAGAAACTTGAACAGCACCACCAGCAGCAGTACGGACACCACCACCATCACAACCAACGCAACACCAAACGCCACCGGGTGCTGTGTGGCCAGCCACACCACGGCCACGACCAGGCCGTCTTCCAGGAACGACAGCCCCCAGTTGGAAAACGGCTCGGGCGAGGTGTTCACGGCGGCGCGGGTGGTCATCTTGGTGGCCAAGGCCGTGGCAGAGAGCGAGCCGCCCAGCAGCCCCGCGACCACGGCCATGGTGGCGTTGTCGGCGCCAAACACGCCATAGGCCAACGCAGCGCCCGCAGGCACGCGAATGAAGGCGTGGATGGCATCCCAGGCGCTGTCCACCCAGGGCACCTTGTCGGCAAAAAACTCCACCATGAGCATGAAGCCACTGACGAGCAACACCAGCGGATGCTCCAGCATCGCCAGGCCCGGCGGCAGCGGCATCCAGCCCAGCACACCCATCATTCCGACCAGGAACACCACGGCATACAGCCGAAAACCGCTGGCCCAGCCCAGTGCGGCGGCCAGCGCCAGCAGGCTGGGCATGTCGAGCTTCGCAGTTGCTGTGGCTGCCGCGTCGCCCACGGCGCGCGCGGTGCCGCCATCCACATGCAGCCCCAGCGTGTGGAGCCACTGCACGATGTTGAACCAGAGGGTGTCCATGGGCGGTTAAGGTCAGCTCAACCAGTTGGGCTTGCGCTTGTTCAAAAAGGACTGCACGCCCTCCTTGCCCTCGTCGCTGGCACGGATTTCGGCGATGCCTTGCACCGTGGCGGCGATGAGGCCCGCGTTGATCTCGCGCTCGGCCACATCGATGACCAGTTTCTTGCACATGCGCACCGCGTTGGGGCTGGCAGTAGTCAGGGCCTTGAGCAGTTCATCCACCTTGGCGTCGAGCTGGTCAGCGGCCACGACCTCATGCACAAAGCCAATGCGCAAGGCTTCGGCCGCGCCAAAACGCTCGGCTGTGAGGAAGTACCGGTGCGCAGCGCGTGCGCCCATGGCACGGATCACATACGGGCTGATGGTGGCGGGGATGAGGCCCAGCTTCACCTCGCTGAGGCAAAAGCCCGCCGTGTCCACCGCCACCGCCATGTCGCACGCAGCGACCAGGCCCATACCGCCGGCGTACACATCGCCCTGCACACGTGCCACCGTGGGCTTGGGGCACTCGTAGATCACACGCAGCATCTCGGCCAGCTTGCCCGCGTCGGCGATGTTTTCATCGCGCGTGTAGTCCGCCATGCGGCGCATCCAGTTGAGGTTGGCACCGGCGCAAAACGCCGGGCCCTCCGCGGCCAGCACCACGGCACGCACATCGGCGCGGCTGCCCACCTCGGTGAAGGCTGCGGTGATCTCGGCAATGACTTCGTCGCTGAAGGCGTTGCGGATGTCAGGCTGCGTGAGCGTGATGCGCGCCACGGCGCCTTCGTAGGTGATCTGGAGGTTGGTGGTCATGGCTTGGGGGTGGCCTGTTGGGCCTGCAGAAAATAGACAAGGTCCAGTTCAGGGCACGGCTGTCCAAGGGCCGTCAAGGCAGCCGTGATCTGCCCGCGATGGTGGGAGCCGTGGTTGAACACATGTGCCAGCGTGGCCGCAAATGGCAGCGACGCAGCCGTGCCGCGCATGGTGGTGTAGTCCAGCGTGCCATCCCAGCGCTCCGGGGGCCAGCCGGCAATCAAGGGCCGCCAGCGTGCAGCCCCGTCGCGCAATCTCTGTGCAAGCTGCAGGCGGTCCGGTTCTACCTCGGCATCCAGTGCCACGCGTGGCGAAGTGCCTTCGGCAAACCGCACAAACCACAGCAGATGCTCGCCCACCAGCAGGTGGTTGAGCGTGCGGTGGATGCTGCGAAAGAACAGGCCCATATCGCGGCGATAGTCGTCATCGGGCACTGCGCCCACAGCGCCGAGCAGGCGGTCGGTGGCCCACTCGTTGTAGCTAGCCAGCACGCCAAAGTGTTGCGTCGGGTTCATGGTGCGACTCCGTTGCCCAGCACGCGGTGCCAGAAGGATTGCAGGGCTGCCAGCGATTGCACACGCGCCTGCGGGTTGCCGCCCTGGTGCACACCCTGGGCCGAGGTGCCGTTGGGCACATCGCCGCGCAGGCGCACAGGCGCGGTGCCATCAAAGCCGTGGTAGCTGCCCTCGTACACGTGCACCGTCACGTCGCTGCCCGCACGGGCCTGGAGCGTTGCGGCCCAGTCCGCGCAGGGCTGTGCGGGGGTCCAGTCATCCAGTGCACCCAGTTGCATCAGCAGGGGCACGCCTTCGATCTCTGCCTTGCGCTTGAGCAGGGGGACGCAGCCCGGGTAAAACACTGCGGCGCCCGCCAGCGCGGGCTCGCCTGCCTGCGGGTGGGTGCGGCGCTGCTCCAGCAGGTGGAGCACGGTCGTGCCACCATTGGACCAGCCCAGCACGCCGATGTGCCGCGCGTCCACGCCCGGCTGTGCGCCCAGCCACACCAGCGCGGCGCGGGCGTCCTGCACGCGGTCGTTCACGCCCACGCTGCGGTCGCTGTAACGGGTCTGGCACACATCGCGCAGCCCGCGCGAGCCAAAGCTGTCGGGCATCAGCACGGCATAGCCTGCAGCGTGCAGGCTGTTGGCCGTCTCGCGGTAGCGCGATGACAGCGCGCCGCCCTTGGCATACAGGCCACCGCAACCGTGCAATGCCAGCACCGCCGGCCGGGCGGGCTGCCCAAGCTGAGCAGCCGCGGGCAACCAGTGCGCGCGCAACACCATGCCCGATGGCAGGGGCAGCTCCACACGCTGCATGTCGGGCGCAGCCTGCGCCAGCGCGGAGCCCAACAGCGCCGCAGCACAAAGCAGTACGCGCAACAGGCGTCGGGCAGGGTGAAAGCGGGCAACGCGGTGCATGGCAGTGGGCTCAGGCCATCACATGCGGAACAGGCCGAACCTGGTGTCTTCGATCGGCGCATTGCGCGTGGCGGCCAGCCCCAGCGCCAGCACGCGGCGGGTGTCGGCGGGGTCAATGACGCCGTCGTCCCACAGGCGGGCGGTGGCGTAGTAGGGGTGGCCCTGGTCTTCGTACTGGCGGCGGATGGGGGCCTTGAAGGCTTCTTCTTCCTCCATGCTCCACTGCCCACCCTTGGCCTCGATGCCGTCGCGCTTGACCGTGGCCAGCACGCCCGCCGCCTGGTCGCCGCCCATGACGCTGATGCGCGCGTTGGGCCACATCCACAGGAAGCGGGGGCTGTAGGCCCGGCCGCACATGCCGTAGTTGCCCGCGCCAAAACTGCCGCCGATGATGATGGTGAACTTGGGCACGCTGGCCGTGGCCACGGCCGTCACCATCTTGGCGCCGTTGCGGGCAATGCCTTCGTTTTCGTACTTGCGGCCCACCATGAAGCCGGTGATGTTCTGCAGGAACACCAGCGGGATCTTGCGCTGGCAGCACAGCTCGATGAAGTGCGCGCCTTTCAGGGCCGATTCGCTGAACAGGATGCCGTTGTTGGCGATGATGCCAACCATCATCCCTTCGATGCGCGCGAAGCCCGTGACCAGCGTGGTCCCGTAGCGCGCCTTGAACTCGTCGAACTCGCTGCCATCGACGATGCGGGCAATGATCTCGCGCACATCAAAGGGCTTGCGCGTGTCCACCGGGATCACGCCATACAGCTCTTCTGCTGCAAATTTAGGAGCTTCCGGGGCAGTATCTGCAAGCGCTACCGCCTTTTTTTTATTCAAATTGCGCACTGCGTTGCGCGCCAGCTGCAGCGCATGCATGTCGTTTTGCGCCAGGTGGTCGGCCACACCCGACAGGCGCGTGTGCACATCGCCACCGCCCAGGTCTTCGGCCGTGACGACCTCGCCCGTGGCGGCCTTGACCAGCGGCGGGCCACCCAGAAAGATCGTGCCCTGGTTCTTGACGATGATGGACTCGTCGCTCATCGCGGGTACATACGCACCGCCCGCCGTGCACGATCCCATGACCACGGCGATCTGCGAGATGCCCATGGCGCTCATGTTGGCCTGGTTGAAGAAGATGCGGCCGAAGTGGTCGCGGTCGGGGAACACCTCGTCCTGATTGGGCAGGTTGGCGCCGCCCGAGTCCACCAGGTAGATGCAGGGCAGGTGGTTCTGCTGCGCTACTTCTTGCGCGCGCAGGTGCTTCTTGACGGTGAGCGGGTAGTAGGTGCCCCCCTTCACCGTGGCGTCGTTGCACACGATCATGCAGTCCACGCCGCTCACGCGGCCGATACCCGCGATGAGCCCCGCGCTGGGCGCGTCGCTGTTGTACATGTTCAGCGCAGCCAGCGGCGCGAGTTCGAGGAACGGCGTGCCCGGGTCCAGCAGCATCTGCACGCGCTCACGCGGCAGCAGCTTGCCGCGTGCGGTGTGCTTGGCGCGGGCGGCCTCGCCGCCGCCCTGGGCCACCTTGTCGAGCTGGGCGCGCAGGTCATCCACCAGCGTGCGCATGGCGGCGGCATTGGCCAGAAAATCCGCCGAGCGGGCGTTGAGTTGGGTGTCGAGAATGGTCATACGTGTGGCTCTCTCAAGCGGTTTTCTGTTCTTCCAGACCCAGCAGATCCTTCATCTCGTCGCGGATCTTGAACTTCTGGATCTTGCCTGTCACCGTCATCGGAAAACTGGTGACAAAGCGGATGTAGCGCGGCACCTTGTAGTGCGCAATCTGGCCCTTGCAGAAGGCGCGGATGTCGTCCTCGGTGGGCTTCGTACCGGGCTTGGCGATGATCCAGGCGCAGAGTTCTTCGCCGTACTTCTGGTCGGGCACGCCCACCACCTGCACGTCCTGCACCTGCGGGTGGCGGTACAAGAATTCTTCGATCTCGCGCGGGTAGATGTTCTCGCCGCCGCGGATCACCATGTCCTTGATGCGGCCAACGATGTTCACGTAGCCCTCGGCATCCATGGTCGCCAGGTCGCCGGTGTGCATCCAGCCGTCGTCGTCGATGGCCTCGCGGGTCTTGGCCTCATCGCCCCAGTAGCCGTGCATGACGGAATAGCCTTTGGTGCAGAACTCGCCGCGCTGGCCAACGGGCACCACGGCCCCGGTGTCGGGGTCCACGATCTTGATCTCCAGGTGCGGCTGCACCTGGCCCACGGTGGAGACGCGCTTGTCCAGCGGCGTGTCGGTGCTGCTCTGGCAACTCACAGGGCTGGTCTCGGTCATGCCGTAGGCGATGGTGATCTCGCGCAGGTTCATCTGCTCCACCACGCGCTTCATCACCTCGGTGGGGCAGGGCGATCCGGCCATGATGCCGGTGCGCAGCGTGCTGAGGTTGAACTCGGCAAAACGCGGGTGGTCCAGCTCGGCAATGAACATGGTGGGCACGCCGTGCAGGCCGGTGCAGCGCTCGTCCTGCACCGTTTGCAGCACGGTCAGCGGGTCAAACCCGTCGTTGGGGTAGACGATGGTCGAGCCGTGCGTCAAGCAGGCCAGGTTGCCCAGCACCATGCCAAAGCAGTGGTACAGCGGCACGGGGATGCACAGGCGGTCTACGGGCGTGAGCTTCATGCATTCGCCGATGAAGAAGCCGTTGTTCAGGATGTTGCGGTGCGTGAGCGTGGCCCCCTTGGGGAAGCCCGTGGTGCCGCTGGTGAACTGAATGTTGATGGGGTCGGTAGCCTTCAGCGTGGCGGCTACTTGCGACAGACGCGGGTCGGCCGCATTGCCGCGTGTGATCAGGTCGGTAAAACGCAGCAGGCCGGGCTCGTCGGCGCCCTGCCCTGCCTCATCGATCCACACCACGGTCTTCAGCTGCGCCAATTTGGCCGCGTGCAGGTGGCCCGGCTGCTGGGCCTGCCACTCGGGCGCCAACTCGCGCAGCATGCCCAGGTAGTCACTGGTCTTGAAGCGCGCCATGGTCACCAGCAGCTTGCAGCCCACCTTGTTCAGCGCGTACTCCACCTCCGACGTGCGGTAGGCCGGGTTAATGTTGACCAGCACCAGGCCCACCTGCGCGGTGGCCAGCTGCATCAGCACCCATTCGGCATTGTTGTGCGACCAGATGCCCACGCGGTCGCCGGGCGTGAGCCCCATGCCCAGCAACGCGCTGGCCAGGCGGTGGGCTTCGGTTTGCAGCTGGGCGTAGGTAAAGCGGTGGCCCTGGTGCACGCTGACCAGCGCCTCGCGCTCGGGTTGGCGGGCCACCATGTCGGCAAAAAAGGCGCCGATGGTCTGCTCGATCAGGGGCACATCGGTGGCGCCACGGGCGTGGCTGTCCACGAGGGGGGCGGAGTGGGTTGTGGCTGCACTCTTCACGGGGGTTGTCTCCTTGGCTTTGCCATCCGGCCCGGCCACGGGGGTCTTGGGCGTCGGTTTGCAAGCATAGAAGCCTGCACCCCGGAGGGGTTGCCACAATGGTTGCAAATCGTGCCACGGCTGGCACACTCTGCGGCGTGACACCGCCCGCCCCGCTCCACGCCCACCTGCCCTCACCCTCGGCCGCCACTGCAGGCCCAGCGGCCACACCTGCCACACCTGCGGCCACGCCCATAGCCTTCGTTCGGGCTATTGCCCTCGCCTACACACAGCGCGGCCTGAGCCCCGCACGCGCCCTGGCCCAGGCACAAATCGCGCCGCAGCTGCTGCAAGACGACAGCGCCCGCATCACCGCCTGGCAGATGGAGCAGATCTCCGACGCCGCCATGCAGGAGCTGGACGACGAAGCCCTGGGCTGGTTCAGCCGCCGGCTGCCCTGGGGCAGCTACGGCATGCTGGCGCGCGCATCCATCAGCTCTCCCACGCTGCAGGTGGCCCTGGCCCGCTGGTGCCGCCACCACGGCCTGCTGGCGGACGACATTGCCCTGCACCTCACCACCACCGGCTACACCGCCACCCTGGCGATTACCGAGGCCCGCGACCTGGGCGCGCTCCGCGAGTTCTGCCTGGTGTCTGTATTGCGCAATGCGCACGGGCTGGCCTGCTGGATGGTGGACTCGCGCATCCCCCTCATCGCCGCCGAGTTTGCGTTTGCCGCGCCACCCCATGCCGATGCGTACGCCGTGCTGTTCCGCAGCCCGGCCACCTTCAACGCGCCGCGCACCGCCCTGCACTTCGACGCCCGCTACCTGCACCTGCCGCTGCGCCGCGACGAACAGGCCCTGCGCCAGATGCTGCAGCACGCCCTGCCCCTGACCGTGCTGCACTACCGCCGCGACCGCCTGCTGGTGCAGCGCGTGCGCCAGCTGCTGGCGGTGCCGCTGCCAGGCCAGCCCGCGCACGCCCTGCCGCAGCACAGCGCCGAAACACTGGCTGCGCTGCTGCATGTGTCGCCGCGCACGCTGCACCGGCAGTTGAAGGAAGAAGGCGCCACGCTGCAGGGGCTGAAGGATGAGGTGCGCCGCACCCGCGCGGTGGAGCTGCTGCACCGCACGCAACGACCCATCAAGCAGGTGGCCGAGGCGGCAGGGTTTGAGAACGAGAAGAGTTTTATCCGGGCGTTCCGGGGGTGGACGGGGCAGTCGCCGGCGGAATTTCGGAGGGACCGGGAGACAATTCCTAGATGACTGATTCTCGCAATCATCACTTCATACCCCAAGGCTACTTGCGCGGCTTCGGCTCGAAGCGCGGCAAGCACCACATGGTGATAGTCCACGATCTCAATGACAAAAAAACTTACGAAACTAACACGCGCAACGTCTGCGCTCAGCGCGATTTCATGCGATTCGAATTCAACGATCGCGCGCCTGACTGGCTTGAGACCGAATTTGGAAAACTCGAATCGAGGTCAGTAACGGCAATACGCGAAGTGGTGTCTTCAGGGATATTTGACGGCGAAAACAAGGACTACATACTCAACCTGATGGCACTGCTCGCAGTGCGCTCGCCCGAGCAACGGGAAAACATGCGGGAATTTCAAGCGCGCGTGGCGCAGCGCATGATGGACTTGGTGCTCTCGAAGAAAGAGCACTGGGAATCTCAAATGGAGGAGATGAAAGAAAAAACTGGCAAGTCATCTCTAGTGACGTACGAGGAAGCAAAAAACTTCCACATGCGAGGCGAATACAAAATCGAGGTCGCACGCGAACGCCATATTCAAACGGAGATCGGTCTGCATCACACAGTGTTGCAATTGCTTGGCCAGCGGAAGTGGACCTTGTACATCGTGTCCGGAGACTATGGCGAATTTATCACTACAAATCGACCTGTCGTTATCGCTTACATCAATCCCGAAAGCGTGCCATTGCTCCTGCGACACAGCCCAGGCTTTGGCCTCAAAAACACTGAAATCTATTTTCCACTGACAAGTCGCGCGCTCCTGATAGGTCGTTGGACTTGACCTGCCCCCTTCCAGCCGTACCAGTCTGAAGTTAGTGAAGTCCGTCAACCA
>ENA-UOXO01000101-UOXO01000101.1-mixed-culture-metagenome-genome-assembly--contig:-NODE-101-length-60285-cov-37.775527_pt1 | contig 60285 bp, 50 predicted proteins | sample MGYA00238162_ERZ761640 | MGnify/ENA primary metagenome ERZ761640 (study PRJEB28914, sample SAMN08778297) | mixed culture metagenome | isolation source: Freshwater growth medium | place: USA...
GCGGCGGCGGCGGCGGCGGCGGCGGCGGCGGCGGCGGCGGCGGCGGCGGCTTCGAGGTCGCGGACGGCGGCGATGCCTTGGATGAGGACGGGCACGCGGGGCACGCCAACGAGCACCACAACCAAGGGCCGCTCTCGAAGACGCCCTCGGCGGGTAACCGAGCCGTTGAGGCGGCGCTCGGTGGTCGGCTTCTGCCCATTGCGACGCTCGGGCCTGGGGAGCTGATCGTGCACTCGATCTTTGGCGAGAGTGACCACACGCGCTGGTGCCTGCAGCCCACTTCGGCGCTCGAATTGCTGATCGTGCCGCGCGACACGTGGCACGTCCTCCTCAAGGCACATCCGGAGGCCCTTGCGGCGCAGAGGAGCCTCGCGTCGCGCCGGGCCGCCTTCTTTCGCGAGCGGCTCGCGGAGAGCGCTCGCGAGGCGACTACAGTCCAGGCGCTCTCCATGCTAGATCAGTCGCCGCGTGCCGCCGCGCGTGCCGCCGCCGCCACGCGCGCCGCCGTTCAGCTGTCCACTGTGGGCTATGTGCATGGTGTGCACCCGCCGTCGCACCGTGGCAAGACACTGCATGCATGCTCGCGTGCGGTGCCAGCCATACTTGTGAGCGAGTACGCTGCCGCCAAGCAGGACGCTGCCTCCCTCCTCCTCGCCCTTGAGGAGGAGCACGCGGCCGCCAAGCTGACAGAGCCCACAAGGAGCACGCCGCGCCCTGCCGCCGCGGCCGCCGCGGCCGCCGCGGCCGGGTACGTAGCCGTTACGGGAGAGGAGCTCGCGCCGGGCGCATGCGCCGTCACGAGGGCACATGCCTGCGCCCAGGGCGCCGCCCACGTAACCGCCCACGTGCTCCCGTCACGCCAGATCGTGCTATCCTCGCGCCCGCAGAGCGCCCGCACACCGCCACCCACAGCCTCGCACGGCGCCGGCAGCGGCAGCGGATTCGAAGGGTCGCGGCCGGCGTCGGCGTTGGGTTCGGCGTCGGTGCCGCCGCGCACGTGGCTCGTGGGTCTCAACGGCAGGCCGTCGCTCATGGCGTCGACGCGGCCGCAGGCGCAGGAGAATTATTATTTTCAGCGCGAGGCTGCACGTGCATCGTCGCCGCCGGGGATGGCATCGCCCCCGCGGCCAGCGACCTCGCCCGCTCAGTCATCAGGCGCTCGCAACGGCGCTCGCAACTCGCCGCCGCCCGCCGCCGCAGCGGCCGTTATAACCGACGCGACAGATGAGAGTAGTGCACATGCACGCCACGAGGACGAAGAGCTTCACACTTGGCTCGCACAGAGCGCCGACGCGCCCGGTGTCGCGGCACACGCGCATGCCTCGTACGGTGCACCGCTCGGCGACGCCACGCCACCACAGTCGTCGCTGCTCGAGACACTGTACCGCGAGGCGCCCTCGCTCTTCGCCATGCAGCAGGGCGCGCTCGCCAAAAGGCTCCTCATTGATGAGCCGGCTGAGCTCGAGGCTCACTACCGTGCCTCCTACGCCGCGCCTGAGGCTCCCTACATTCAGCGCCCTGGCAGCGCCAGCCGCGGCGGCGGCGCGCACGGAGCGGCGGGCGGCGCGGCGGGCGGCGCGGCGGGCGGCGCGGCGGGGAGCGTCACCGCCGAGACGCTGCGCGATCGGTGTGAGCTCATCCCACGTACCACCGCCTCTGCGGGCGTCGCGGTCGTGTTCAAAGGAGCGGCGGAAGAGCCACCCTCCCTTACCTTGGGACCTCCGGACGCTGCGCCCGAGCCGTCGGTAGATGTGTCCGCCCTGCTGGGCGACGGGCGTGCCCTGACCGCCCGCCTCGTGCCCGCAGCTGTCCTGATGACCCTCGGCTCGGCGCGGGGGAGTGCAGGCGGGCGCCCACGCGCGGCGCTGCCCCCATGGCTCGGCCAGAGCTGGGGTCCGAGCGAGGCTGCACTCGACGAGCGGAGGGCCGGTGAAGCGGCTGAAGCCGAGCAGGAAGCCGCTGTCCGCTCCCAGCGGCACACACGTATCGACCAGATCCTGGACGATGCCGAGGGCGAGGAGTAGGCCGGCCCGGCCGCGTCCGCTGCATCTAGATTCTACTCGACGAGCGTAGCTACGATTTCCACACTATAATACAGTAATCCGGCGTAGAAAGACGTAGCCACAATCCACGAATCCAGCGGTATCCACAATCCAGCAAGCACGATGGGTCGAAACCATGTGGTCGACGAACCCGGGAATCATTCCGTGAAGACTCTAGACTGATCGAAAAAGTTAGAAAAAAGCTTTCACCTCTGTTGTGTGTCCCGGCTTGTTTGTTGTCGACAACCCGTGTCTTTTTACGACAACCCGTGTTATCGGGTCGCGTCTGTCGTGTTATCGTTCACACGGCTCACGGGAAACTCACGGTACGCGTGCGCCGCGCCGCGTTGTTGCACCGAACAGTTCGTCCCTTCGAGTTGGGCGCATGCGCACTATTTATGATGGATGGGCCACTCATCTCCAGGAGCCCGCACTACCCAACACGCTCCGGGTAGACCCAAAGTTCACGCCTCGCAGCGGCTCTCGGATCCGTGCTGCCCAAGCTCCAGGGCTTGATTTGGAGGGCCATTATGCCGATCGTAGCGGATCGGTTTCGAACGACGAAGACTACCACATCAAGACAGTTGCAGCGTTACACGAAACCTTGTCTGCCGTCGGTGTGGGAAGCCAGACTGTCATACCTCCATGTGTGCAAGCTGCGATAGAAGTGGTCGCACACTCGATGCTGTGGGACCGCACCTGCTCTGACGTCTCTTTTCGGTTCCTGCTGTGTGAGCAGATGCGGGCCACCGTCCCGGAGACAGTCATAGGCATGGCGGAGCATCCGTATTCTTGCCACCTACAAGTGCTGGACGTGTGGGAATTCACTTTTGTCGGCCAACCAGCGCTCGGCTCGAGCACGGCCCGCCGGCTTGGCAAGGCAGCCGCAAGGCGGCTGCCGAGAAGGCAGAGAGCCACCTGGATGCTGCCGTGGTTGAGCTGGGGCGGGCCGTGACGGCACTGAAGCTCGCGCACGGGCCTGGCCACACCCTGACGCTGCGAGCAGAGGAGGCACACGCCGCGCTGCTCGCGGCCATCGATTCGAACCGAATCGCCCGAGGCGTGGCTGATGTGGGGGTCCCTTTTGCGAAGCATCCATTTGGGTACATGTAGCGGTAGAGTCTCATTGAGAGTTGGCGGTTGCGAATCATCAACTGCATCGTGACTAACCCTGGGCTAGGCACCATGGCTAGGCACTTAGAAAACTAGGCGACCGACCGGACTCGAGCGACTAGCACGCCCCGGACTTTCGAGATCGAGCGTTCGACTTAGCACCGACTGCGCCAAGCGAGCCCGCTATATGTGGAGCCGCTGATAATGGTCCTAAGCGGCCGTTACTATGTACTAACCGGGTCGTCAACGACGCGTGCGATGTTCGTTAACACTATAAGTACCCAACCGAGCACGAACTGTGAACGAGTGTGATGTGCGAGGTGTTGCCCTTCACGTATTTGGTATTTGAGTTTGCTTTGTAAGTCTGTACGTATCAGTGTGTTGGTAACCGCATCCGTATGTACGCCGGTCCGGTGTCTGGGGGTTTCGAAAGAACCATTGGCTGTGAATGAAGTCACGGCTGTGCTGCTTACGTGTTGTGTGTATTCATAATGAATGAAGTTACCGTACATGTATGACGCTGAACGCGCGCGAGCCAGGTTTTGCAATGTTTTTCCCGTAACGTGGTCTTGTACGCCCCACGAGGTCCTCGCGGATGTGGCGTTCCATTTCGCGCCTCACGCGACCCTGTCTGGCCGCTGCGTCGGTCGTGGCTGCGCGCGCGACGCTTACGCTTGCGGAACCCAGCCCGCCTCCGCATGCCACGCCCTCGGCGGCGGTGGCCAGCAGCTCATTTGAGTCGCTTCTTGGCCGTGTGGCTTCCCTGGAGACGGTGCTCTTGCATGGCAGCCCGGCAAACTTCGTGGTCGTATCGTGCACGTTTTACCCGAACATGGCGGACCCGCGCTTCAAGCTCGGCGTGGAGGCGTGCCGTCGCGCCAAGGCCCTCGGCATCCGTCTGCTGCTCGTGGATGCTTCGCCGCCCGAAGTGCGTGAGGCACTGCGTGAGGCAGGCGCCGAGGTGCACGTGCAGACGGCGCGCGGGCGCAAAGGAGCTGCGCTCCGCGAGGCCATTGGCATCGCGCGCTCGCAACTCCCACCTGATGGCGTCATCTGCTTCCAGGAGCTCGAGAAGGTGGAGATGATCGGGCTGCAGCGAGAGGTGGTCGCGTATGTGGTCAGCTCCGGCTGCGATGTGTGCGTGCCGCGCCGGGACGATAGCCTTTTCCGTCGCTCGTACCCCATCGAGCAGTACCACTCGGAGAACTTTGTCAACCGGTACCTCGACACGCTCGGCAGTGCGGTCGGGCTGCCCACGCTTGATTGGACATTTGGTCCGGTGGCATTCCGTGCCGCAGCGGCCAGCTTTTGGTTGCAAAACGACGGCGAGCTCTGGGACGCTCAGATTGTGCCGTTCATCCGGGCGGCACGCTGGGGCGGTGCGCGGTGCGAGGGCCTCCAGGTCCAATATTCCCATCCGGAGCCCATGAAGCGTGAAGAGGAGGGAGTGGCCGCCTGGTCTGAGAAGCGGCTGATGCAGCTCAACTTCCTTTTCAAGGAGGTGGGCGGCGCGCTCAAGGAGGAGGCTCCCCCGGCATGAGCGGTGAGGTAATGCTCCAGTGTTTGTGTGCTAGTGTGTGCATGTGTCATGATACTGTCATGATGCGCGTGCCAAGCGCGTGCGCATGATCGGCTGCCGAGCGAGAAGTAAGCTGAACATAAACTGTGCTTTCTTGAGGGGTACATGTGAACGCGAGAGCGCGCCGTACTGGTAAACGCGCGAGCGCGCCGTACTGGCGATCGGCGAAGTCCACCATGCGAAGAGGAGGATCGGGGCCGGACCGGTGGTGGAGTGAGCGCAAGAAGGGACCGCGAAATAACTGACTGACTGATGCGATGAGTGCACGACACGCTGCTGCGCGCCTTCCGAATGGTCGCTCCGCCGCCGCCGCCGACGCGGGCATCGGCGACCCGGACGACGAGCGCCCTACCGTCCAGCGTCGTTCTGGCCGCAGGCTCCTTTTCATCGCCTCTCCGTTGGTCCTCGCGGCTTGCTTAGGTATTATCACCCTCGGTGCGTCGGCTTGGCAAGTGCAGAGGAGCGAGTCTAGGAGGTGGGGTGAGCCGCTGTCGCACTATGGATCAGAGTCCATCTTACCGAGACGCGACTCGACTGCCGCTGTCAAGCTCCCAGCAGCAGCATGGAAGAGCGTGGCTCCGCCGTCTCCCTCAGCTGCATTGGCAGGCACCGAGGGCAGGCGCCGTGCTGCTGGCCGATCCTCGCAGTCGGGCGGCGGCCCAGTCCTCGCACGTCTCCGCGCTGTAGGCCACAGCGCCTCTGGCGGCGGCCACGTGCGCATCGGTGCACCCAAGGATGAGAGCCTCCCGCCCGCTGAGCTCAAGGCGCTGCGCCGGAGGTTCCACAGGCGCAAGTTCCTCTTTCCGCTCCTCGACCAGGGGCCGAACAACCAATTCCTGCAGTTCCGCGTTGCGCTGCAGAAGGCACATGCGCTCAACCGCACGCTCGTCCTTCCCATCTGGCTGCCCCATAATCCCAAGTTCCTACACTTCCATCCAGGAGCGCCCGCCACGGCGTCGCGTGACAAGCGTCTCGAGCAGATGTGGTACCCGTTCGAAGTGGCCTTCGATGCGCCCAGCTTGCAGCTTTACGTGCGCATCATCCCGCTCGCCACCTTCCGGCAACTCACCGCAGGCAAGCTCGAGCGCTGCCTCGCACACAAGGGCGGCTTCGACGTCTATCTTCGACTCGCTCGCCTGAGTTGCGAGAGCTTCGATGAGCTGCCTGAGCAGGGCGTGGCGGGCGCATCCGAGGTGCGCGAGCGGCTGGCCGCCGCCAAGGACGTGCGCTTCCTTGGCTTCCATCAATACGACCACGAGCTGGGCACGCGCGACCGGCACTATGAGTACCTGCGATGGGCGCGGCCGGTCATGGAGCTCGCGTCCCAGCTCGAGGCGGAGATCTTCAACGGCAGCCGCTATCTCGCCGCGCACGTGCGCGTGCCCGACGCGCACTGGGAGCGCAACGACTGCAAGCACACGATCAACGGGCAGCCCGCGCATTCGGTCTCGTGTGGAGACCCGCTGCGGAGCATCAACCACACCTCGATGGCGTCTGAGATGGTCCACGCGCTCGGCACGGCGCGTCGCGCGCTCGAGAGTGATGGTGGCAGGAGCATCGAGCTCGATGGTAGCAGCAGCAGCAGCAGCAGCAACAGCAGCGGCGGCAGCAGCCTGAGTGCCGTCTACTTGGCTTCGAACATGAACTGCTCGGACGCGCGCGTGGCGGGTGTGGCCGCGTCGCTCGAGTCCAAGCACGTGCGCCTCGTGTGTGCCCAGCCGCGGCTACTCGAGCTCGTGGCGCACGACCACTTCGTCGCCTCGCTCGTCGAGCAGGAGATGTGCGCTCGTGCACACGCCTTCGTTGGCTCCAAGTACTCGACATGGACCGACACCGTCCTGGGTATCCGCTCGCACGCCAAGCGAACCGACAGCTCGAGCTTCGAGGATCTCTGGGCGTCGGGGGTCAGGTGATCAGTGTGCGCTGAAGCTGTGGGGAAAAACCTAGCCGTCGATAAACGCGCTATACCGGCGGGTTTAACGCTACGCCGGCCAACCTAGATCCTAAGTAGCCGTAGCCAGATAACCATTTTGGCGAAAACTGTACAACCTGGCCGCCACGTTCACCTTCTTGAAAAAATCGTACCCCGGAAGACGCGAAGGCATGAGCGAGCACGAGGCGAGGGTCGCGGTCGGGTGGCCGATCACATCGCATGATGATTCTCCCGACGCTACTTGCTTTGGATTGGGGGCTGCGGCGGCGGCGACGGAAGCATGGTGCTGACCTCTACAATCGCAGATCGGAATCGCTCCCAGCCGCCACTCGTCTGCGTGTAGAAGAGCCAAGCGAGGGTATGGTTCTTCGCACGAATCTCGGCGACCGTGGTGACTCCATACGCATCGATCTCATGAGCGTGCGCTTCCGACTCCGCCTTCGTCATGGGCAGGATTCCGAAGGGCGTTCGCACGCCGCCCGGCACAGGCACGACCGTCGAGGCCCCCCAACTCCGCCCGTCCGACGAGCATGTGGCGCCGAACCCCTCGCCCTCTCGACCGATGAAGTCGTGAATGGCAACGAACCCGTCGGCTATTCGAGAGATGATCGGGTTCTCGAGGTTCCCGTTGCTACTGCTGAGGCACGGGGCGGCCTCCGGGTGCGAGGGATCGTCGGGGTTGTACCGCTCCCAAGGCCCTGTCAGGCTCGGTGCCATCGCGAGCGAGACTGGCCACTTCCCTTCACCTGGGCTGCTGGGCTGCCAGCCTGCCTCCTGGTGCGACGTGCCGACCATGGCAGCAAACCTACCGTCCTCGAGCTGGTATGGATACATCGAGTCGGTCCCTTGCAGGCCCTGGCAGGGGAACCACGTCCCAAACTGGTCAGGCCCAAGTAACACCTTGTCTGTCGATCGCCAATCTCCGCTGTCTCCAAAGTCCGAGTCGAGACCGTCGTCGCCAGGCTCGCTGGCTTCGGCGTAGTAGATGGTACCCTCGAAATTGCCCAGCCACCCCGAGTAGTTGTGCCCCCCCGAACGGTATCCAACGTACGTGAAGATCCATCGATCATTCGTCGGGTCATGCACAAGGAAGGGGCCCCAGCTTGCCGCGTGTGGATCCGTGCCATCCGTGTTACCAGAGCTCTCGCGAAGCGTGCGGCGACGCGTCCAGTTGTACCCGTCTTGGCTACGCCACACACCTATGCGCATCTTGACCCACATGGGGTCTTCAAACATCTCTGCGGCAATCATCACCAGATCGCCCGCCTTGGAACGCACCACAATTCCATCCTCAAGGCCATGCTTGTTATCGGGCTGCATGGTCTGGTTGATGAGATCGGGGTTGGCCCTCTGCTGCACGATGCGGATGTCTGGGCACTCGAGAGACGCCTCAACTGGTCTCGCGAGTGCCAGACCCGCGAGCGCGACGATCAGCATCGGTAAAATGTAGGAGGTTTGCACACCGAGAGCCCGCGAAGAAGCTGTGAATACGAAGGCTCTGAATGCATCCAGTCAGCCCCGCGGTGTTCACACCTCGAACTCGAGACGATACCGAACATCACGGTGACGTGCTTCGGTAACTCGGGTTGGTACCGAAAGCGTACTCGACTTCCGCTCATCGCAGCGCTCGGAATTCACGAGGTATGGCGGCCGATGACCCGCTTCTCACGGCCGAGCCGGATGAGCATGCTGCGAACAAACGGAAGTTGCTCATAGGCGCAGCTATGTGCACCGGCTTCATGCTCACTGAAATCATCGGTGGTTGGCTTGCTGGAAGCCTCGCAGTGATGACCGATGCTGCGCATATGCTCTCAGACGTTGCCGGGTGCGTGCTGCCCCTGAAATGCTCTGCTGCTGCCTTGCCTGCCGCGCTTGTCGCTGCTGCTTTGCGTGCCACGCGCATCGCTGCTACCTTGCCTGCCGCGCGCGTCGCTGCTACCGTTCGCAAGCAACAGCAGCATTGAGCGGTGCCTTGTGCCTGTGCCCGTGGCAGCTTCCTGGTCAGCGTGCTCGCTCTCTTCCTGTCGAGCCGCAAGGCGGATGCGACGTACACCTTCGGCTATCACCGTGCTGAGACGCTCGGCGCGCTGGCGAGCATCCTGGTTGTGTGGATGATGACTGCCATTCTGCTCTTCGAGGCTGCTCATCGCCTCATCCAGCCCGAGATTGTCGACGGACCGCTCATGTTTGGCGTGTCGGTGCTGGGCGTGGTGATGAACGTGCTGCTCATGCAGGTGCTCGGGCACGACCATGGGCATGGCGATCACGGCCATGGCCACTCGCACGGCCACTCGCACAGCCATGGCCATGCGCCACCCGCCTACCAGCCGCCAAAACTGCCCATCTCGCACGGGCACGGCCATCAAGAGGAGCACGACCATGGGCATGCAGAGCACCATGCCGCGGAGCACGGGCACGGCCATCACGAGGAGCACGACCACGACTGTGTCCACGACCACGAGGGAGGGGGTGATGAGCACAGCCACGGCTTATCCCTAAGTCACGGCTCCTCCGGAAGTCATGAGGAGCGCAGCCAGGAGCATGGTCATGGCGTGACGTCGGGCAGCCACGACTGCTGCGATGGGCACCACGAGGAGGAGGAGGGCGGGCACGGCGCTCACCACGACGACGCGGAGGAGAAGAGCCTAGCGGTCAGGGCCGCGATGGCGCACGTCATCGGCGACATTATCGCGTCGCTCGGCGTTTGCCTGTCTGCCGGCCTTATCTGGGCCTTCCACGACCGCTGGCTCGATAGCGACGGCATCTCGTACTGGTATCGGGCAGACCCTATTTGCACCTTCCTCTTCTCCTTCCTAGTACTCTCCTCGACCTGGTCGACGATGAGCGAGGGCATGCACGTGCTCATGGCGGGCGCGCCGCTCAATGCGGACACACCCTCGCTGCTCCGGCGCCTGCAGGCCATCCCGAACGTGGTCAACGTCCACGACCTTCACGTGTGGGCCACCTCGAGCGATAAGATCAACGTGTGGGCGCACTTGACCATCAAGTCGGGCACTGACACGACTGCGGTCCTCTATGCTGCACAGAAGGTCGCCAAGTCGATTGGGTGCCACCACACGTGCTTCCAGCTCGAGGACCAGCTCACATACGACCTGAGAGTCGAGGGCGATGAGTGCTACATGCCTGGGCATGTGCACCCGTGAGCGCCGCCGCACGTCACGTCTGCGCTCGATTTGCGCACACGTGATGCTCCCCGCGCCAGCAAAGGGAATGGCAGCCAGGCAGGCGGCGCCAACACGTCGTGTATCGCGAGTACGTCGGTGGCGTGGAGCGTCGGTCACCGACGTCGAGACTTGCATGGTACCGTACTCGCCGCGCCCCGTCGCGCGTCGCTGCACTCTATAGGTGGTATAACACGTGCCGAGCCCTAACGCCTAAGATATACAAGTGACTAGACGAGAGCAATCCAACTTTCCGAACGCAAGTAGCGTTCTAGCGTAAATCGGATCACGACCCCGCTCTACAAATGCCCCTCCATTCGTGCAAGCAGATCTGACTGCGAGCGGGGGCTGAGCGGCGGCGCCATCATCGTCGCTTGCCGCCGTGGCGAGGCGGCCGAGACGGCGCGCGAGGTCGGCGCGCCGTCTCGAGCGCGGGGTTCGGAGCGCGGGGCTGCTCCGAGCGGCACGCTCGCGCGCGCACCTCGCGCCGTCTGCGCCCGAGGCTGTGAAGGGACCCCTTGGAGGGCGTAAGCTCCCTTCACAGCCTCGTAAGTTCCCTTCACAGCCTCTCTTGCCGCGCTGGACTCGAGCTGGGCATCGTGCTGGGCATCCCGCTGGGCGTCTCCGTTGTGCTCCGGGTGCCACGTGTGTTCCTGCTGCCATGCGACCTCCTCGTCCGCACTCCACCTGCCTCCACGAGCGGCGGCGAGCCTCCGATGGATCGCGCCGACAGCCTCGGCGAGTGCGGGCAGCACGCCCGAGTGACGGTGTGCCTGATCGAGCGCCTGTGTGCGCGCACGCTGCGCGGCCGCGAGCGTCGCCGCGTCCTGCGCGAGGCACTCAACCGTGTCGAGCTGCTCCAGCACCCGTGCTAGCGAGCAGAGCTTTGGGGCCGCAGCAGGCCGTGCGAAGGCTTCCAACAATCGGCCCGCGGGGCCCTCCATGAGTCGGTCGCCAACAGCTTGCGGCACGAATGCGGCGCGCCGGGCGAACGTGGAGCTGTTCGGCCCGAGGACCGGCCGGCGTGGCGCGAGTGGCGCGGCTCGCGCCCCTCGGGCCGAGCTGGCTCTCATTGTAACGGCTGTGGACGCGGGCTCGTCATGCTGTGCGGCACGCATCGCGTTGAGCGGTTGCGGTGCGCTCAGCGCCGCCGCCTCTGCAGAAAGTTCGAGTCGAGCTGTCCTCAAGTCGAGTCGACCCGAGAGGCGACCCCCAGAGCTCAACGCGCGCGCGTCCACGGAGCTCAACGCGCGCGCGTGGGGCACCTGTGGGGAGCCCGCTGGCGCGGACCAACGAGCTGTCCACACGTCCACAGGCTCCTTGTGGTTACGACCTCCACTCGCCGCCTGAGCCATCGGCACGACGTGAGTGGGCTGGTGCATCCGGAGCGCGGCGAAATTGTTCTGAGGCCAGCGCGGCGCGGGGGCCTCTGCCCGGTCGGCGGCGGCGGCGGCGGGGGCGGCGGCGGCGGCGGCGCGGCGGCGGGCGGCGAGATTCGACTTTGGATGCAGTGGCAGGCCCGCCGCTTTGCGCATGGCCAGCACCTCGGCGTACGCCGCGTCGGATGCATACCACACCTCAAGGAGGCTCTCCTGTGGGGAGGATAGGGCGCCGTGGTGAGCACATGCATGCACTCGGCCTGCTCGGGTTCGAGCGCCTCAAGCAGGCTCTCCAAGGCGCCGTAGTGAGCACATGCATGCACTCGGCCTGCTCGGGTTCGAGCGCCTCAAGCGGGCTCTCCTGGCGCTGTGCCTCCGCCCGGGCTCGCAAGATCGCCGCGGCAGCCTCGGCGGGCACACCCATCCATAACTTCTTGGCGGGCTCCGCCGCCGGCGCCGGCGCGGCGCCCGGCACGGCCCCCAGGCCCATCAGCATCGCCCCGCCCCGGTGGCCAAAGAGTATCTCGTCCGTTGTCGCACGGGTCGCGGAAGAGGCGTCGTCCGGAGCGCCACCGAGGTCGGTCGGGATGGGCGGCGGCGGCGACTCCTCAGCGTCGCTCACGACCACCGCGGTGCCATCCTCGTTGATCACCCCCTCCCCCACCGCCTGCCCCGCAAGCGAAGTCCGCAGCGCCGCGGTAGAGCGGCTAGGGAGCGAACGGAGCGCATGTCTATCACGTGCCCGCTCGAGCTGACCGACTACGTCCGACGGTAACGGCTTCTCGCGCCCACTGAGCGGGTGGCGCGCCGGCCGTGCAGCGAGTGCCTGCTCGGCCGCATCGGCGGTGCGCGCGGCCGCCCTATGCCGCTGCTGCTGCGAGGAGAGCTGCGGCTGCTGCAGATCCCATGAGGAGATCCCCCGGAGCGCGCATCCGGATCTGCTGGCGCCGATCGCGCCGCTGGCGCCGCCTGCGGCGAGGCTTCCCTCGGCGAGGCTTCCAGGAGAGACCTCCTCAAGACTACGCAGCAGTTGCTGCCGATGCCCGTACGCGAGGAGGAGGGTCTTGATGTTCTCACCTGATGAGGGAGGCAATCAGAGGTCAGTCGAGGCAATCAGAGGCCATTAGAGATGTCCAAACACGAGGAGGGTCTGGTTGATCTCACCTGATGAGGGAGGCAATCAGAGGTCATCTGAGATGTTCTCACCGAGGGAGCCGCTGCCGATCTCGTCAGCCTCGCCGCCGGTGCCAGTGGCCGTAAACGCCGTGAGGGCTTCAAGGAACTCAGCCCACTCGACTTGGCCGGAGCGATCGTGGTCCATTCGCGCAAAGAGCGCAGCAGAGAGCGCCTCGTCAGCAAAGAGCGCCGTCTCGAGCATCGCCGTACGCAGCTGGGCCAGCGAGATCACGCCCGTCCCTTGCGTATCGATGCCCTCGAAGCACTCACGCAGCTCTGCCACGATCGTGTCGCCGGCGAGCTGCTGTCCGGGCAGCTGGTACGCGCGCCGTCGGAGCCATGTGGCGACCGCGTGCGTGTTCACCACCTTCTTCTCGACGACGACGGCGCGAGGCTTGGACACGTCCAGCGCGAACACCATGAGCAGGCGAGCAGGCGCCGCCGCGGGCGTGCCACCCCCGCTGCCACCCAGATGCAGCACAGCACGACGGCCCACGAAGTTGTACGTCGTCTTGCAGGCTTGGTAGACGGTGGGATCGGCGAGTATGGGACTTCGGCCCGCGTCCGCGGCGAGCGCCAGCTGCATCGAGAGCGCCACCGGGAGTCCGATCGTGACGGTCTCGAGCGACTCGTCGGAGGAGAGGCAGCCGAGGCACACGAGCCCGCTAGAGAGTCCAATGGTGCATTGCCGATGGCCCTCATTCGAGAGGCGCGCGCTCAGAGCGAGCGCTGCGGCGACGGCGCGGCGCGCGGCGACGGCGGACGTGAGCGGCTCGGGTGGCAGACCGAAGGCACAGAGGGCAAAGCCGCCCTCGCCCGTCTGCACAAAGTGGCGGAAGGCGCCCTGCTTCTCGAGGACCACTTGCTGCACCAGAGCGACCGCCTGCTGAGTCGCGATCACGTCGGCTGCGCTCACGAGCTGCGTGCTCGGGAAGCGCACAGCGAGCATCACGACGTCGGCAGCGGCCCGATAGGAGCGCGCGCGAGCCACACCTTCCGCCTGCACGAGCGCGCGCTCGAGGGGCGGTAGGTACGGCGCGATGTACTCGTGCATGTCGATGGAGCCGGAGAAGTCCGCATCGAGGGCGTCGAAGCGAGCTCTGAGCTCAGCCTCGGAGATCTCGCCGAGCTCGCGCTCGCGCACGAACGCACAGAATTCGGCGTAGTCGAGCTTGCCGTCGTTGTTGATGTCGGCGAGGGGCGCCACCTGCTGGCGCAGAGCACGCAGGGCGGCGTGGCTCGCGGCCACGTCGATGCCGGCGGCGGACGCGTCGACGGCTCGGAGCAGCAGCACAGACGACGGCATGGTACGTCGAGTGGTTTCATACGAGAGGCGGAGCGAATCCGAGCACAGAGTCAGCACATCCTGCGACGCGAGCGTGTCGCCCGGACGGGCATACCGGTGCACGTTGCGCGCCGTCTCGGCGAGCGGCTCGCCCCACACGATCGCCTCCCAGCGCGTCGTCGGCGCCCCCACGTGCAGAAGGTACAGGTCGCCCACGCCCACGCCCGCCGCGAGCGCAAGCCGATGGCGCGGGCGCGCCGGCACGCCCTTGACGAGCTGAGCACCGCACGCGTCGAGCACCTTCGAGTCCGCCCCGTCTGGCACCCATAGCAGGCCGCCCTGGTTGAGCATCGGGCAGCCGCGCGCCTGCCTACAGATGTCGCGCAGCCGCTCGCGTGTCATGTCGGCCTTCTGGACCGCCGCCTCGCACTCCTCTCGATCTTGGCGCTCCAAGGTGGCCTTCGCTGCTTCGCCGTCGCCGCCACTCGGTCCGCCACTGCCGTCGATGCCGGCCTCGGTGAGCGACAGGCCGTTGAGCGTTCGCTGCAGCTCAAGCGCGCAACGGCTGGCGCTAATCGTCGCACTGGGCGCACTTGCATGCCGCTCTGGCCCGGTGCGCGGAGTGAACCGCCATACGGCGACCATGCAGCTTCCGGTGAACTTGACGACGTCGCCGCCGTGGGCATGGACGGTCGAGACGAGGCGGCTAAACGCGGCGGCCAAGTTGTTGAGGACCTTGGCACGCTGCTGCTCGGCCAACTGCAGCTCGACGGCGCTGCAGTCTGCCTCGCCATGCGGCAGCGTCTCTGAGAGACGATCTAACCCACCAATGTCCATGAACAGAAATGCACCGCTGAGCGACTCTTTGCCGTCGTGCGAGCTGCGCGGACCTCTCGAGAGGCACTCGAGGACGGCCTTCGGCAAGAAGGCGATCAAGTCAGACATCGTAAGCTGTTCGCGGGAGTGTGAACGGCCATGGGAGAGTGAACTGGTGACGAGGAGAGTAAAAGCCATGGGAGAGCTGCAAGACTCCTCGTCACCAGGGAAGACAGCGTAGCAGCAATTTCACAGCCTGAAATTCTTTTCACACGTGGGCGCGGGCGCGTGCGTCGCAATTCTCGCAGTACGAGGATGGATATGGCGAAGACCTTACATCTCTACTTATTGGCAGCCCTCGTGCCATTCGTGACAGCATTCGAAGCACCGTGCATACGCTGCACCGGGGCGTCGCGCACTGCCGTGCCGCAGCTCATTCTCACTCTCAAGGAGGAGGTCGACCGCCGGCGCAACCTGGCCATCATCTCTCACCCCGATGCGGGCAAGACGACGCTCACAGAGAAGCTGCTGCTGTACGGTGGCGCGATCCAATCCGCAGGCGCGGTCAAGGCTAAGGGGGAGCAGCGCCGTGCCACTTCCGACTTCATGGCCATCGAGCAGGAGCGTGGCATCTCGATCTCGACGTCCGTGCTGACTTACGAGTACTCTGGAAAGCACGTGTCTATCCTCGACACGCCGGGGCACCAGGACTTTTCTGAGGACACATATCGCACGCTCGCGGCCGCCGACAATGCAGTCATGCTCATCGATGCCGCCAAGGGCCTCGAGCCGCAGACGCGCAAGCTCTTCGAGGTGGCGCGGCTCCGTCGGCTGCCGCTCTTCACCTTTGTCAACAAGCTCGATCGCCCCGCGCGCACCCCGTACGACATCTGCGGCGAGATCGAGGCCGAGTTCGGCATCACGTGCTGCCCGGTGGTCTGGCCCATTGGGAGCGGCGACCGCTTCCGCGGCGTTCTCGACCGGCGCTCGAAGAAGGTCATGCTCTTCGAGCGTGGTGAGCGCGGCAAGGAGGCTGTGATCACCAATATGATGTCGGTGGACGACCCGGCGCTCCTCGATGCACTCGGCGACGTGGAGCTGTATGAGAGGCTGCTCGAGGACGTCGAGCTGCTCGACGAGCTCATGGAGCCGCTCGACATGGCCAAAGTCTTCAAGGGCGAGCAGACGCCCATCTTTTTCGGCTCGGCGATGGTGCGCGCCTGTGCCCGAAGTACCGCCCCATCGAGCAGCCGCCTCGCAGCCTGCCGCCTCGCAGCCTGCCGCCTCGCAGCCTGCCGCCTCGCAGCTTGCCGCCTCGCAGCCTACCGCCTCGCAGCCTGCCGCCTCGCGTGACCCTCTTGCCCAGTGCTGACGCTACCTGGGCTCATCGCAGACCAACTTCGGCGTCCAGCACTTCCTCGATAGCTTCATGGAGCTGGGCGCGCCGCCGCTCGCACGCGCGCTCGACGTGAGCGGCGCGACCGCAGAGGGCCGGGCGAGCGGTGCCGACTTCCAGAGCGGCGCCATTGCCGACGACGCCGAGGTCGTCGACCCACGCAGTGACGAATTCTCCGGCTTCGTGTTCAAGCTGCAGGCGAATCTGGACCCAAAACATCGAGACCGGATGGCCTACGTGCGCGTGTGCTCGGGCACGTTCCACAAGGGCCTCAAAGTGAAGCACGCGCGGCTCAAGGGCACTGAGATCACGCTCTCATCGGCCACCGCGATGCTCGGCAATGAGCGCAAGCCGTTTGACGACGAGATGATCGCGTTCCCGGGCGACATCATCGGGCTCAACAACCCGTCAGGCACGCTCTCGATTGGCGACACCCTCTACACGGGTGGGAAGCGCATCTCTTTCGCCAAGATCCCCTCCTTCTCGCCCGAGGTCTTCGCGCGCTGCCTGTGTCCCTCTCCCTCCAAGGCGAAGTCGTTCAACAAGGGGCTCGATCAGCTGATCGCCGAGGGCGCCGTGCAGCTGCTGCGCGAGCGCGGCGAGGAGGCGGGCGGCGGCGTGCCCATCCTCGCGGCCGTTGGCCCACTGCAACTCGAGGTCGTCCAGAGCCGCATGCAGACCGAGTATGACGTCGACGTCAAGTTCGAGCCGATCTCGTACACGAGCGCGCGCTGGGCGCTCGCAGGGTGGGACGCGGTGGACGAGGCGGTGGAGGCCAACAAGCTGCTCAACATTCGCAAGCTGAGCGACGTGTACGGCCGGCCGGTGCTGCTCTTCCCTTCCGAGTGGCGGCTCAATTCGGTCGTGGGCGAGCTGAGCGACAAACTCGGGCTGCGACCGCACGCGCTGGCGCCCGACGTGGAAGAGCGGCGGAGGAAGAAGTGAGTTGTAGAAGTGAGATGAGTGCGCGGTGCGACTACGATAGGCGGTTGCGTGGAGCCGCGTGCATGTACGTTGATCAAAAGTTTTCGTTATCGTTGCTTGGCATCCAGATCCACCACACCGCACACGAGTGATGAGATCCACGTCTCCTGTTGTCGATTAACTTACGCACGCGAACAGCACACCGCAACACCCGCTCCGCAACGCCGATTGCACTCGTACTCGGAGCCGAGCGCGGGTTGCGCGCTCGCGGTAATGCTACACACACGAGGGCCGGTACGGGCTCTCCAGCCGTTCTGCGCCCTGTGGGCTGTGGCTCACACGCGTTTAGAAACGCGTCCTGCTCACTCGACCACGCAGGACGCCTTGGCGGGGGCCTCGACGACGGGCTCCTTGGGCTCGGTCTCGACGCCCTCCTTGGCCTCGTTGACGTCGGCGTCCTTGGCGGGGGCCTCGACCTCAGGCTCCTTGGGCTCGGTCTCGACGCCCTCCTTGACCTCGTTGAGCACGTCGGCGTGCTCCTTGGCAGGGGCCTCGACCGCGGGCTCCTTGGGCTCGGTCTCGACGCCCTCCTTGACATCGTTGACGTCGGCGTCCTTGGCGGGGGCCTCGACCTCAGGCTCCTTGGGCTCGGTCTCCACACCCTCCTTGACCTCGTTGACCTCAGCGTCCTTGGCGGGCGCCTCGACGGGCTCCTTGGGCTCGGCCTCGGCTTCGACACCCTCCTTTGCCTCGTTGATGTCGGCGTCCTTCATGTCGGTGTCGGTGGACGCGGGCACCTCCTTCTTCTGCTCCTCATGGTCCTCGGCCGCCTCCTTCGCCTTCTTCTCTGGCGACGCCTTCTTCTCCTCGCCCTCGAGCACCTCGTCGGGAGCGGCACGCTTCTTGGGCTCCTCAACCTTGCCAGGCGACGGCGCGTTGGTGTCCTTGATGTTCTTGAGCGCGTCAGCGGGCATCTTGACCATGGTCGCCATGATTACTGCGCGCGACGACGAGGGCCGCGCGGAGGTCAGCACTGGTGAGCGCGCGCTCGAACTGGGCGGTGCGCGCGCGAGCATGGGCGCGGAACGGATGCGCACGGAAGCGGGAGATTCGGCCGATCGTGCGGGCACGGTGTGCTTGGGAGGTGGAGGCGGGCGGGCGCGTGCGCGCGGGGGTGCATGTGCCGTCCCATGACCGCGGGCGCTGCGGTGCGTGCCTTGTGATGGGAGGTCCTGAGACTGATATCGAGTTCGCGCTTTCTGAATGACACAGATTCTGAGAGAATCTTGTTCGAAGAGCTCAGCATGCGGATGACCCTCACGAAAGGGAGCGCAATGCTTCCGTTCGCACCCCCCAGCCCAAACAACTTCTCTGTTCACCTTGTGAACTCTCACCCATAGCGTGTGAATTTTCATGTCGTGTTCCGATGCGAACTCGACGGCCACGCCCTTGCCGGAGGACAGGCGCTCGGCGCTCGTGTGCGGCTCGGAATGGCAGGATGCATACGCAACCTTGCACACGACGCTGCTCACGACTCGCTCGCCGCGCCTGCTCGTCTTCGACGCAGCCGCCAATGGCGGCCTTGCGGATCGGCTGACTGGCCTGATGACTGTGCTTCTGTTCGCGATCCTGACCGACCGCGCGCTCGCCATTGACTGGCCTGGGTACACGGAGGCGTTTGACACGCCGCAACTCAACGTCGCTGCCGCGCTCAAGCTAGCCAAGCAAGCACCTGCGTCAGAGGTGCGCCGCATCCGCTGGCTCAATTCCAACCGGCTCACGTTGCGCGAGCAGGTGGAGACGGACCTCGACGCGCTCTGGCCGGAGCGCGTACTCATCTTCCAGAGCAATCGCGGCTTCTCCCAGGGCCTGCTCAATTCAACGCGCCACGCGCCGGCAGTGGCGGCGCGTCACCTGACGCCAACCACTGCACAGTTCGGCTGCCTCGTCAACTTCCTCATTCGGCCCACGGAGGCGGCACTGGAGCGCGTCGCACCGCTTCGGGACGCGCTCGCCGTGGCGCGCGCGCGCGCTGCGGTCACCATCGGGGTGCATGTGCGCACTGGGGATGCGAGCTTCGACGCCGAGGCGGGCGCAGGCGGCGCAAAGAGCGACGACGAAGCGCGTCGAGGTGCAGAACTGTACGAGGCGCACGCCTTCATCTTCGAGTACGCGACGCGCCTCGGGAAGCAGCTCACGCACGCACGAGCACGGCCGATGCGCGGCGACGTGCTCGACAGCTCCGCCGACGCGGACCGCTCTGGTGACGCAGGCGGCAGCGCAGGTGGCAGTGCGGGCGGCGCCGGACCCTACTACGTGCTCCTCGGCGACTCGCCGGCGCTCCGGAGGCACGCGGCGGCGACGCTCGGCGAGCATTCCGTGCTCTATTGGGGTAACAGCACCGGCGGTGCGACAGTTGGCGTCGGCCACGTAGCAAGGCAACCCGGCGACGTGGCGACGCTGCAGAGCGCAGTGGGTGAGCACTGGCTGTACACGGGGTGCGATAGCTTCGTGTTCTCGTCGCACTCGGGCTACCCGCGCACCGCGGCTGCGCGCGCGCTGCGCGACGACGCCATTCACACGTGCTTCCACTACGATGGGCCGCTCTTCAACAGTGCGCAGCGCTCGACGGCGCGCGAGTGCAGCGGCCCTTGGAGTGTGGCCGCGCTGGGCGACCGGCACGCCGCCGGGCTCTGAAGCTGCGAGAGGCTCGCTGGGCGGGTGGATTACACCCCGAGCAATACAGGAAGGTCCGGCAGTTTTATCTCTTAAAACTTTTTCAGGCCTTTTTCCCTGGTGTAACTACGATATTTCGGCGCGCGCGCCGCGCGGCGGCCACTCTGCGCGCGCCGCGCGGCGGCCACTCTGAGAAGTGAGATCCGGAGAAGTGCTGCGTCATGGAGAGCGTCCGCCGAGAATTCGACCGAGATCGCGACCATCTCTCCGCCTTGGCTCTTCGAACTCATCTCGCGACTCGTCGCCGCCGCCCTCCGCGATGTCGGGTGCCGAGCTGTGCCACGTGTGATCGCAGCTCTCGCACACGATCTCGCAGTCGCCGCGGTCGTTGTCGCTGTGCTTATTGCCCCATACCTCATTCTTGCTGCCGTGCCACTCCTTCATGTCCGTGCCGATGTGCCTGAAGCGCGCGCGCGCGCCTCCGCATTCGGGGCAGCACACGGAGCGCGTATACGACCACATGCGACCACCCGTCGTCGCGAGGCGCAGCACGGCCTTCGAGCGCTCTGCGGCCTCAGCCTCGCGTTCCCGCTTGACTTGCGTGCTTGCCCAATCAAGCGTGTCCATGGCACAAAGCGCAGCGGGCAGCATGGCGCCGCTCAGCAATTCGCGGCGCAGGCTCTGGTTGCGCGTAAGGTTGTACGCGAGGCTGCGCACGCGCTTGGCCATGTTCGGTGCAGCCTCGAGCACCTCGGCGAGCATGGCTGCAGTGGCCTCGAGGAAAATGTCAGGGTACTCTGCACAATCCGGGTTATCCTTTTTGAGCGCACTGAGGAGGAGAGCCGTCGCCGCAGCGGTGGAAGACGAGGCGCCATGGCTCGGAGCGAGCCGAGCCTGGGTCGACGCCATCGACCAACCTCGACGTGGGAAAAACCGAGCGCCACTCCTACCGATAAATAAACCCTAACCCTCCCTAACCCTATGCTTATACGCTTCTAACTTCTCACTGAGCACCGGGAAAGAAGCCGAGCGCTGTGCAGTGCCATCGGCGAAAGGAGGATCGCGATGCAGTTCGCGGCGTTTAGCTCTTCGTGGGGCGGCGGTGGTGAAGACGCGTGGGGCCCGCCGCAGTCCACGCCGAGCGCCCAGGCACAGGCACCTGGATGCAAGCCGTCAACCTCTCAGGCGCCTCCGAGCGCCGACACGGGTGCGCCGCTCGCAGCGCTGGCATCGTCTCCTTCTCTGATGACTCTCTGATGACGCGAGGCTCACTCGTGCGATGCGCTGCTGTCGCAGGTGGGAGCGCACCTAGCTACAGCGTTTGGGGCCTCCCGCAGCCCATTGGCCAGCAGAAGCCAGCCAGCACGGTTCTACCGGGCCTGGGAGGCGCGTGGGGCGCTGGGCCTCCGCTTGCACCCCTTGGTGGTCCCGCTGGCCCAAGCAGTGCTGGCCTGCCCAGCGCGCCGAGCAGCGCCGGCCTGGCGCTTCTGACGGCACAGCTGCCCACTCCACCGGCTGCGTCGGGACCAGCCTTGCCCGCGGCGTCGACCTCGCCCATTAAGGTCGCAGTCCCGCCGCCGACGACGACGAATGGGCCTTGGGTTGCCAAGTGCAAAGGCTTGCCATTCAGCGCCACCATCGAGACGATCGTACAGTTCTTCGATGGGCTGGCGATTGCTGACGACGGCATACGGATACGCACCAACGAGCAAGGGGTGCCGAAGGGTGAGTGCTTGGTCATCTTCGCAGCGGAGGGCGCGCTCTCCGCGGCGCTTGAGCGAACGCGGCAGGTCATGGGCCATAAATTCGTGACCGTGCAGCTAGCGGATGCGGCAGAAGTTGCCGATGTGTTTCCGCCCGCGTGCCCGCCCCCGCCCGTGCCCCCGCCCGCGCCCGCGCCCACACGGGCAGCCGCCCCCGCGCCCGCGTCGGCGCGAGGGCCGGCATCTCCGTCGAAGCCGTCGTCAGCCGCCACGGCCAACGGCGGCAAAGGCAACGGCGGCAAAGGCGGGGCGCTGCCGTACATTTCGGCGGCGACTGCGGCGCCGCCGGCGACGGCTGGCGCGCCCGCGGCGGCCGTCACAGCCGCGCCCGGCGGTAAGGGTGGTAGCAGCGCGAGCGGCAAGGGCGGAGGCAAGGGCGGCGGCACGGGAGGCAAGGGCGGCGACACGGGAGGCAAGGGCGGCGGCGGCAGCCATCGAGCAGCCGCAGCCGAGAGCACTGGTGCCGGCGCGAACGGCAGCGGCAGCGGCGACGCGAACGGCAGCTGCAGCGGCGGCGCCAGCACTAGCGGCAGCGGCGGCGGCGGCAACATCGTCATCAAGATGCGCGGGCTACCGTACTCGACGACCGAGCAGGAGATCGCCGACTTCTTCCCCGGGATCAAGATCGCGAGCGGCGGCGTGAGCATCGGCCGCGATGCGAGCGGCAGGGCGAGCGGTGAGGCGCACGTCGAGTTCGCCACCGACCAGGACGCGCAGTCCGCGATGCTGCTCAATCGGCAGCAGATGGGCTCTCGCTACATTGAGCTCTTTCGTATGCGCCAGCCGCCAAGCGCCGTGCGCAAGGAGGTGACGAGCACCGCGACCGAGGGCACCGGCGGCTCGAGCGATAGCCTGCGGCTCCGAGGGATGCCTTTCAAGTCCACCGAGGCCGACGTACAGACTTTCTTCAAAGGGTGCGTTTCGTCCGGAGTTTCGTCAGGAGTTGCACCTGCCTCTGGCGCGCGCGCGCGCCGCCGGCACACACCCGCCTCTCTCTCGCACGTACCGATACCCGCACACGAGGCCTGGCTGCTTCCGCTGCTGCTGCGTCGGCCGCGGCGGCGGACCCCAAGCGCTGACGAACCCCGAGCACTGACGACCCCCCTAGCACTGACGAACCCCAAGCACTGGCTTACTGGCAAGCCGCGGGCCCTTTCTTTGCCCGCTTGTTTTTTGCTGGCTGGTGCGAGATCCGCGGTCGTCCTACGGCACTCCCCGCACCTTGCATGCGGCGGCGTGTAATCAAGCCGATCCACAGTTTCGCGCGCGCGCTGACGAGCGCGTCCCCCCTCGCGTTCCCCCTCGCGTCCCCAGGTACTCCGTTGCATCAGGAGGCATCACGCTGGGTCCCCGTGTGGGGCAGGGCACTGTCCGCTTTGCCAGCGCGGAGGAGTGCCGCCGAGCGCTCGTCAACCTCAACGGTCACCACATGGGCAACCGCTACATTGAGTTGTTTTTCTCCTGAGGGAGCGCAAAGCAGACTTAAATGGCACTCACTGTGCGAGATCCCGAGAGGATGGAGTTGCTGAGGGTGCTCGTGTGTGGACACTGGACGTGGAGAGCGTAAAGCCTGGTGCGCACAGCGTAAACGAGGTCGGTCCATTCTCTTTTCAGACTTTGGGAGCGCCATTTTGGGCTGCCTCTCTCGGCGACGCGGCGGAAAATGCCGAACAAATTGTTGGGCTCAATCGCCCGCTTGGCCGGCCATAAAGGCGAGGTGCTCTGTCTGGACGCGCCGTGCATCGATGACGACGGCGGAGACAGCAGTGCGTCCACCGGCAGCGCGAGCAGCCAGCCCATGCTCGTCTCCGGCGGTGAAGACGGCACTGTGAGGATATGGGACCTTCAGGCTGGCCGCGCGTCGCGTGCCATCATGGTGCCAGCTACGGAGGGTGCAGATCCTGCGGTCACTGCCGTGTGCCTCGGCACGGCAGGTGCAAACGACCGCTGGGTGTACGCTGCGACTGCCGCAGGCATCTTTGGCTACGACCTGCGTGCTCCGGGCATGCTGCTCCGCGAGCCCGCCCGGCGGTTTGCGCCGAGCCGCGACGAGATCGGTCAGCTGGCACTACACTCGAACGGCGTGCTTGCGGCGGCCGATGATGCGGGCGAGGTTCGCATGTACGATGTGGGCGCCACCGGAGAGCTACTTGCCACCCTCACCGGCGGTCATACAAGCCTCTGCTGCACTGCCGCCTTCCGGCCAGGCCGGCCGTGGGAACTGTACTCGGCAGGCCTGGACGCGCTATGCGTGCGCTGGGACTGGAAGAAGGCGGTACCGATGGCGTCGTGGCCGCTCGCGCGCCTCTTCGACACTTCTTCACAAGCGCAGCTCCTCAACCCGCGCCACGCGCACTGCCTCAGCTTCGCGCCTGACGGCGGCACCGTAGCCATCGCCCTCGGCGATGGTACCATCGAGGTGCGGCTGGCAGAGACGGGAGAGCCGATCGCCGCGGTGGACGCGCACCGCGCCGCTGCCTCGCAGGCACGCTTCAGCCCTCAGCTGCGCGCCGCTCTCGTCGTCCGCGCTCGCGAAGAGATGTACTCCATCGCGGACGCCTCGACGTCAGCAGAGGCGGCGTCGGCGCTCGACGCCGCCGCCGCGTGCGAAGGCCTTGCGAGTGGCAGTGCGCTGCCGCTGCTCTCAGCAGGCAATGACCGACAATTGCGGCTCTGGGCCGTCCAGGGTGTCGTCGGGCGCGGCGCAGGCGGCCGCGGCGGCGACGGCGGCGACGACCATGCGCGGTCTAAACGGCCACGCAACGTGTCAGCAGCGGCGGCGGCGGTGGCGTCGGGCGACTGTGGCTCAGCCGGCGGTGGAGATGGCAGCGCGATCGGCGATGGCTTCGAGGATGCGGACGACGTCTCGATGGACGAGGACGAGGACGAGTTGGATGGCGTCGAGCCGGGCTTCCGCGCCCTCGCGAGCGTGACGCTACCTGAGAAGCCCAACTGGACTGTAGGCGTGCGTGATCCGTCGACGCAGCGAGGTGTCGTGTGTGTTGCGACCACGGGCTCCCTGGTGGAGGTGTTGCGCGTTTAGAGCATTATAGGGTCTATAGTTACAGAGCACTCCATCAAGCACTCATCGCATGTCTCATCAAGCACTCATCATGATTGGATCGCACACACACACCGCGTCCGACGTCAACTCACAAGCGAGGCCGCGCGGGGACCGGGGGCGCGGCCGGCGCGGCGCCCGGGATTGCACACGACCGGGCCGTCGAGCCACCGATGCCACATAACCACCGTGAGCACGGGGCGGCCACGGCCATTACGTTACATCCCCGTGAACCGCACTCCGCAGCGCGGATGCCGGTATCTCTTCTCCTCTGCCTCACCCCCCCTCGCCTGCTTTCACTTAGCTCTTTTCTCTCCTCTCCTCGGGGTAATCCATTCAGGCACCCTTGCCCGCGATTCTCTGCCAGCCTCCGCTCTGGCCCACCATCTATCAACCTCCGCATCAGGCGTCACGAGGCGTCACGAGGCGTCAGCAGGCGACATCAGGCGCCATCAGGCGCCATCAGGCGCCATCAGGCACCATCGCGCGCACCACCTTTCAGCCTCCGCTCCTCTTAAGGACCCCTCGGCGCGCGCGTCCATCGCTCGCGTCTCACATCGATCTCCATCGATGTCGCGTGCCGAGGCCTCCCCCCGCGCCGCGGGTCGACATCCAAGCGCATGAACCGCCCCGCATCCCGTGCGCGCATCGCCCTCCTCCGCCCCTCGCCCTTCAGCCCAGGCGCATACCAGGCGTGACCGGGCTCGGTTGGGAGGACACGTCCGAGTACGCGAGATACGGAGTCGGCGATCCCAAACCTGCGTGGCTATCCTGAATGTCGACCGGAGCGCTGCTGTAGCCGCCCTTGAAGGCGGCACCGAGGCTCGCCTTGCCGCTGGCGAGAGCAGCGCCCACGTACGCCTCGGATGTGAACACCTTCTCCATGGCGGAGACGTGCCCGTCATGCTGCCCATCATGCGGCTCGGCGCCGCGCGCGCGCCACGCCGCCAGCGAGAAGCCTGCCAAAAGGCCGAAGCCCACCGCCGTGGCGATCATCAGCCAGTGGGCAAGAGGTGCCTGATCTGCATTCGAAGTGAGCAGTTGAGGCGGCGGCTCTTGAGTTGCATGGTCCACGTGTTGCATCGTGGTCGCGCCAGGCTGGCTGGCAGGGCTGGCGCCCAGTGACGACCGACGGCTCGCAAGGATGGAGAGGCCGGCCCATGACTGGCTGACGGGATGGCTGGCAAACACGCCAAACACGCCAGGAGAGGGCGAAGGCGACGGCGGCGTTGCGAAGAAAAATGGAGGTGGTGGCGGCGGCGGCGGCGGCGATGATGCATGAGGCACGAGCGGATGCGTTTGGCGGCCGGTCGCCAGAACGCCAGATAAGGCGGGCATCGCAGCCACTGTTTCGCCAATGAGATCGCTCGTCGGGATGAGCCCCTGCACATAGTCGCCGACCGCAGCGCCGCTCAGGACCTCGTTCAGGTTGTCAGAGGTCGGCACGGCCCAGTCGCATTCGGACTCGATAAACATCATATTCTCGCCGCGCAGGATCTTGAACCATCCGTGCTGTCCCCAATAGGAGCCCCATGAGTTGCGCACGACCCAATATTTGATGCCCGAGTCCGTGACACCCCAGCCGGCGATCTCGACATCGTGATCCACCTCGTCCTTTGTCTTGGGTCGTCGGTCGATGTACACGCCGTCATGCTCGGCGATCACCTTCCCAAACTCGAACATAAACTGTTCATCCGCGGCCAACGAGCACACGATCGGGCCGCGTGCGAGAATCTCCTTTTGCATCGCCTTCTCGCCCGACACGCTCCCGTACTCGGAGACGCCGTACCGTACGTAGGAGGGCATGGCCCAGCAGTCCTTGCCAACGATGTTAGGGCTTGGCAAGCAGTTGCGGCAAGTGCCCATGTCATCGCACACGCCATTCTTGGCTTCGTATGGTTGGCACGTCTCATCGGGAATGCTTTTGTGTTTCATGTAGTGATGAATCAAAAACGGGTCGCCGCCGTTGCAGCCTGGCGGTGCTTCGCTCTTGTTGTGCGGCGGAACACAGTTGACGACCACCTGACGCGCGAGCATGACATCCGGAAAGGCGGCTTTGCGTGCCATTTTTATCCGATCGTTGAGCGCTGCGAGCGTGCCATGGATCCAGCATCCTCCGCAGTACTGTGGAATGTGCTGGTTGACGTCGGCCGTCACGTACGAGACACCGTCAACATTGCGCCAGTCGAGGCTGGCGGGGATGTCTTCGTGGGCGAGCGCGTGCTCGGGCCGCACCCCCGTCACGAACTCGAGAGCTTCGACGGGACGGGTCTGCCTTACGTGCCCGTGGAAAATCTTGGCCGCCGGCAGCGCGAACATGAGCGAGAGCATTGACACCAGACCCTGTACACCCTCCCACGAGTGATGACAAGACCTGGACGAGACCAGGGAGACCTCGAGGGCGAAGCACGAAGTCAAGAAAAGTCAAGTCAAGTCAAGTCAAGGGTCACGAGCGATTTCAATCGGGCCCACACTGGTCTGATAGAAACTATGTGGAGCTGCGAACTGGGTTGTTCCGAATGAATTTGTGTTTTCTCGGGCGATCTTCGTCATGTCGATCTTCGTCACGTCGCTCCTGCTAACGCCTTTGTCACTAAGGCTGCCTCCGCTACGATGCTGCGCGGAGGATTTCGTGCCGCCGGCGCTCAAAGGCGCCGAGCAATTCGCACGGGGAGCGATTGGAAGAGGTAGTTGGTGGAGGCAGGATCCGCAGCGGCTGCAGATTGTCGTGGCCCTCCCGGAGGGTGCCAGCTTCAGCCGCGACGTGAGCGTGGAGCTGTCGCGAAAGCGCATCCAGCTCGCGGTGGCTGGCACCACCGTGCTCGACGGCTCGCTCGCTCACGAGGCCGTGAGCACCGAGTCGGAGTGGTTTGTGGAGGAGGAGCCTGACGGCTTCGAGCGTGCGAGATACCTCGTGATGGACATCAAGAAGAGCGAGTCCTTCCTCGACTGGGCGGCGCCACTCGAGGGCGCTGCCGCGGTTCGACGAGTGCTCATTGGCGGCAAGGGCCCAGTGCAGAAGCAAGCGACGGCACAGCAGCTCGCGTCGTATCAGGTGTTGCAGAAGCTGCCCTCTGCACAGCGTGGCGACGTTTACGTGCATGCATCGCCTGGCGCGGGCGGCATGCCCTCGGACTTGTTCTACTTTGTGGGCAAGGTCATCTCGGAGGTGGCGTCCGCTCCCGCCTCCCTGGCCACGCAGGCAGTATTGGTGAGGCAGCACGCCCGCCTGTACCTACCAGATGTCTTTGGCGCGGTCGAGAACGATGACGCCATCGAGCTGTGGCTCGCGCCAGGCAACACCGAGATGAAGGTGGCGCAGAACATGCTGCCGCTGGTGCGCTGGGTGCCGCCCGAGAGCGCTCAGCTGCCGTCAGCGGGCGAATGCGGCTTCGAGCCCGAGACAAAGCCGCCGCCGCATATGGGCACGAACGTGGGGCCGTTCGCTGTGAAGCGCGACGCAAACGGCCAGCCGTTGTCGGCCGCCTTCGAAGCTAAGGTGGTGAAGCCCGACGAGGTGCCGGGCACGTACGAAAAGTGGCTCGAGAAGCAGTAGGTAAAGACGAACCGGAAGAGTCGAAGTACCCAGGATTCCAGAACTCGCCGTGCGTATAGGTAGGGTCGAGTGTCGAGGCCGCAGTATTGGTCCCCGATCCATGCATAGGGTGACGAAGCCTGAGACGAACTTGACACGATTTCATAATTGACGAGGGCGAATTGCAATCATCAGGCCGGCACGAGGGTCGCGGCAGCCGCGACGCGAAGACTGGCGCGAGCGTCATTGCCCACCTCCGTCGTCGTGATCTAGGCGACGATCCTCCACGACGTCATGAACCAGCGACCCCCGAACGGCTGGGGAGGCGATCAGGGCTACGGTGGAGGGTACGGCTACGATGAGGGCTACGGCTACGATGAGGGCTATGCCGGCGGCTACGGCTACGACGATGGCTATGGCGGCGGTGGCTTCATACCTGGCGGGCGGCCACAGCAGGGCAGCCACTACCAAGAGCCATTCTACCCACAGCAGCCACCGATGCACCCTCAGCAGCAGCCGTATTACCCGCAGCAGCCAATACCGCCGCGCCAAGGAGGGTATGGAGGCCGCGGTGGGCCGCCGATGGGCTTCAACAGGCCTCCTCCGCAGCCATACGGCCGGCCACCGCCGCCGCAGTACGGCCAGCCGCCGCCGCGCGGCCTCTTCCAGCCGCCACCGCCGCAGCCCGCGGGCAGCCGTCCCGGCTTTGAGGCTTCTCGCGCCGGTCCACCTGTCCATTCGGGAGTACCGGGCGGAAACGGGATCAGTGGCGCTCCGAGCGCACCTCTGATTGCTGATGAAGGGGTGGCGTTGCCCAACGACCTCTTCGACGGCGAGGGCGATGCTCTCCTCTCCAGCCTCATTGGACCCGCGGGCGCCATGAGCCTCAGCGGCGGCATGAGCGGCGCAGCGCCCTTCGGCGGCGGCGTCATGGGCGGCGGCGGCGGCTGGGCCCCACCACCGCAGGTGGCCTCGCGCTCAGTCTCCGGCGGCTGGGCGCAGGCGGCTGCCGCGGCGCCGCCGCAGTCGCTAGCGGGCGGCTGGGGCGGCGGCGGCATGGGTGGTGGCGGCGGCGGCTCTGCTGGCCAGCAGCAGCAGCAGCAGCAGCAGAGGGTCGGTGGCGCTTGGGCCGAGATCGCTAAGAAGCCCGCCAAGCCGGTAGAGGCTCGGCCGAGCAAGCCTCCCGCGGGCCCCGTGAGCCTGCCTCTGCCGCCTTCGTTGATCTCGGTGATGGCGGACGCACGACGATCATGCCGGGTGCTCGCCACGGCGCCCGAGCTCGTGATCACGTTGCACTCCACCGACATTCTCATCATCAAGGCGAATGGCGACGTGGTCCTCTCGACCGGCGGATGGAAGACGTACCAGACCTTCACCGCGATGAACGCCGTGCTCGCCGCGTACGCGCCCGGGCTGAGCGTGCTCGCCCGAGGCCCCGTCGCCGATGGCAGCTGGTGTGTCAAGCGCGCCCCGCGCGGCGTGGGCGCGCCCGTCGTGCTTGACTTTTCGGATGGCATGACTGTGTCGGAGGGCGTGCAGCCCGAGCTGCCCTCCAAGTTGATGAACGAGTACCACGCCGGCGGTGGCACGTCTGGGGCGTCCGAGGGCGCGGCGCCCGTGACGGCGGCGGCGGCGGCGGCGACGGCCGCTGCCCCGCCGCTCGCTACCCAGCCCAGCCGACCCACGCCCCCGGGCTACGTGTGCCGCTTGTGCCAGGAGCCGGGCCACTGGATCACCGATTGCCCTCGTATCCAGCACGGCGGCACCGATCCGCTCAACTGCCGCGATTGGATCTGCCCAAAGTGCGGCAACACCAACTTCGGCTCGAGGAACCTGTCGCGCTGCCACCGACCCGGCTGCGACGCGCCCAAGCCCGAGCCCAAGCCCGAGCCCAAGGCGCGTCCGAGCGCCCCTCGGGAGGCAAAGCGCGGCGCCAGCGCACACGAGGAGCGCTCGACCCGGGCCCTCGCACTCGATCAACTGACGGAACTCTCCGGCATGCCGCGCGACGAGTGCGCCGCCGTGTACGATGCATGCAACGAGGATATCAACCGCGCCGCCGAAAGGCTGCTCGGGTTTGGCGAGGAGACCGCGCCCGCGCCCGCGCCCGCGCCCGCGCCCGCGCCCGCGCCCGCGCCCGCGCCTACGCCCGCACCTGCGTCGCGAGGCGCTACTGGTGTTGGGGGTGGAGGTGGAGGAGGGGGGGGAGGAGGGGGAGGGGGCGATCCGTGGGCCAAGGGGGGTCCTGGCGGCGGGGTGAGTGGTGCGGGTGGTTGGGGGACGGCCGACACGGCGTTCGGCGTGTCGCCCGTCTTTGGGTCTTTATCGGGGGGGCTCGGCAACGGCCTCGGCTTACCTTCGGGGCTGGGCAGCATTGGGCTTGGAGGGGCTGGTGGAGGAGGGCTCAGAGGTGGTGGCGGCGGGCTGGGAGGTGGGGGGCTAGAAGCAGTGCCAGGCATACCTGGAGCAGGGCTGCCGGTGGGGCTGGGGGCGCTCGGGTTCCCCACAGTGAGTGGTAGCGCCGCCGGAGGAGACAGTGTGGATAGTGCAGGTGACGGCTCGTGCCACCGATTGCCACTCATTGCCACCCCTTGCCACTCATTGCCACTCGTTGTCGTTGATTGCAGGGCGACTCGTGCCACTCGCCTCGCTGCTACCGGATCAGGTGTTACGCTTAATTGGCCATCTCGAGCTGGGCGCGTATGCTCCGACGATTCAGACGATGGGTATCACCGGCGCGGAGCTCGTCGATGTCACGGACGGAGACCTCATCGAGCTGGGCATCACCATACGTCTCCATCGTACTCGACTGCTCAAGTCGATCGCCGACCTCAAGGCACGAGGAGTGCCCTCTCACATGCTCTCAGGGGATGGGGGCGCGACGGACGGAGCCATCTCGGCAGCGCCGCCGCCTCCGCCACCCTCGGCCGAGTTGCCGGCAGCGCCCGGCCTGGGCGCGCTTGGGGGGGGGCTCGGGGGGCTGCCGTTGCCCCCCGGCAGTGGGAGCGCCGACGACATGTGCGTCATCTGCCTGGAGAGTCGTCGATCGCATGTATTCCTGCCTTGTGGCCACTTATGCTGCTGTGAAGGGTGCATCCCCAAGGCCAATGGGCAGTGCCCCTTGTGTCGGCAGTCCATTTCCGAGACGCACCGCGTCTTTGTCGGCTGAGCTCGCGCGCATGCCGGAGGCGGGGGCTGCGGTGCGGCGAAGGAGCGAAGCGGCGGTGACCGGACCTGGTGCTCCCGAGGAAGCGGCGAGAAGGAGAGACCCCTGGCCACTAGTCTGGCGGGGAGGCGGGGCCGGCTATGGGTGAGGCATCGGTGAGACGTGAATGCACCAGCCCTGGCGAGCCTTCGCGCGTCAGTGGGTGGGCCTCCAGGTGCTGCGTGTGCATTCTTCGCAAGGACGGCACAGCCACGAATGGAGTATGAACGGCTTCTCATGGACCACGTAGGTGAAGAGCAGTTGCTCTGTGACCATGATACTCGGGATGGGACACGACACGGTCCTCGTTTTGTAATGGTGACTGTGTGTAAAGCCGCGGGGGGTGCCGTCTGCGACCGGCGCGCCATAAACTTCCGTTCGAAGGCCGGCAAGAGTGAACAAGCGCGCCCGCGCGGTCTCCGACCCCCCGGCATGCCCCCCGGCGCCGGCCCGCTGCCACGGTGCCAGGCCGCGCCGGCGCCTGCCGCCGCGCGGCATATTTCGGCTGCGGGACCCGCACAGACTGAGGCACTCAGAGACGCTCTGCTCTTTTCACAGCCAATGGACCGGAGCGCGGAGGTCCGGACGACCAAGGGGACGACGCGCCTGCTGGGACACATCGCCTCCAGCACCCCCCCTATTACAGAAAGGCCTTCACCCTCACGAGAAGAAAGCGCAAGGGCCTTCCACGGTGCGTCATTATTATCTATCAAGCTTCGTATCGGCGTGGCACAAAGCCGGAGTGCCACGCCGGGCATTGACCGTACCGCCGATGTGGCCGCTTGCCAGTGGCGCCGTCGTGGTGCGAAGAGCCTTCTCCTTTGTCGTGCCACAGCTCGATGGCCATGACCCGCCGGCGACCGGAGGTGAGCGGCGTGACGCGATGCGCCTGATGTGAACGATACACGGTCACGTCGCCGCGCACCATGGTTGCGGAAACTGGCTGCCCTTGGCCGCGCACCTCGTGCTGGAGCTGCGCACCCTCAAAGTCTCTCGGGTCTGAGAGCATCACGAGGAGCGTGACGCTGCTCTGCTCGTCCACATGCCAGCCAAGTGAGTCGTGGGTACGAGAATAGTCGAGCAGCTCGATCGTACGTACGGAGAGCGATGCGGCGTCGAGGAGCGCCCAGCCACTCGAGTCGTGCGCGCGCGACGCGAGGCGCAAGAGTTTGGCATGCAGAGCCGGCAGCTGCGTGGCAAAGTGCGCATGCAGGTAGGTGACCGAGTGCCCTTGGGCCACCTCGAGGGTTTCCGTCGGCTGATACGGCACGTCGGGGGACGAGAGCCCACCCTCGTGCAGCCCAAACGCGCGGCGCTCCGCGCCGCCGATGGACGCCGCGAGGGCAAACACGCTCGCGATCTCGACGCCGGAGAGCCCTTCGCCGCCTGTGAATCGCACCGCGTGGGGGCGCTCGTCGCGGGCCTGGCAGGTGCAGCGCGTGGCGAAGCAGTCGACGAGAGGCCGGAGCGTCGGAGGTGACGTGAGCTGCTGGTCCACTCCCGTTGTATTCCATGGCACTCGCCCTTGGTTGGCGCCGAAGGCATTCCAACCGGCTCGGCATCCTTCTTCGCGAGAACAACTGCTCAGGCTTGCAGTGCATCGACCGTGAAGGCACTCGGTCGCAGTGGTGAGGTGGGTGTCGGCGGGATGCCATGCATCAGGCTCGTCCTCGGCGCCGGCTTGCCAGTTCCCATTTGCGTCGTACACGCCTGTGGAATAGCCTCCGGGCGCCCATGGGGCGTCTGAGGCTATGAGCATCGCGTGGGAGGCGCGCGAAGCATGCGCATGGGACGTGAGCCATCGGATGATGGCCGTCGTGCGAAACGATTGGCCATCATCGTCTGGGGGGGTGTACCATGACTCAGGCGGCGGGACCCACAGCCGTGGGCCGCCTGTTACACTGCCACCATCGGCGTCGGTGCACATCGCGGCGGCCCCGGGGTGCATTGTGCCCTTGTACACGTAGTGGATCTCACAGCCTGGGTCGCGAAGGTACACCTCGACAACCGAAGCACGCACAAGTGCCAATGGCCTCCATATAGCCCGTTGCGATGGCGGGACGAGAATCTCTACGTGACCCTCACCCTCGCCCGCACCTTCTGCGAGCATCCATGTGACGCTGCTTTCAACATCACCCCAGTTCTGAGAAGTGGACCCAAGTGGCCACAGCTCAGCCATCGACGGGCAAGCAACCTGAGCCCACAGCACACCCCAGCGGAACGTTTCTGCACCGTCGGAGTCCAGGCGAAGCAGGGCTGTCTGCTCACTCGTGTGCAGCTTGCCAGAGGCATCGAGTAACGCAACTGGATCGTCACCAGCAAGACGAATGGCGCGCTCAACCGATGAGATGCAGCCTGGCAGTGGTGTGAGCATGCTTGGTGCTATCGTGGTGATCGCCGTGCCCTGCGCATCGACAACGGTGTGGTGTGCCATCGTGCCACAGCGTAGTGCAAGCGGGGACGGAAGAGGGAGTCTCGTCGGCCCCTCAAAAACTTTCAGACGAATAAATCTCCACAAAATCTCCGGCACTCCCCTACCGACCACCTGAGTGCATTTGCGGTCGCACGACCCGCGACGCGGTTGATAGGAGCCACAGCGCACACACACGGCCGCCCCTCTGGTGCTGTGAGGATTGTCGACGTGGGGCCCCAGCCCCACCTTTGCATGGATGTGGCATCTGCGCACCGTGCGTCGCGTGGTCGCCTGCACGCCCCGCCCTGCTACCAACGCCATGCCCTTTACCACTTGCTGCCGCCGCCCGAGTCGTCGTCGCTCTCGGCGCCAATCGAGAGGTCACCGCTGTCATCGGTAATCGCCCCTGCCTCAAGTGACTCACGCTCTCCCGTCATGGGCAGACTCTGAGCGAAGCGCGAGGTAGCTAGCAGCGCTTGCCTCTCCTTGGCGGCGGCGGCCTCCTTCGCCGCCTTCGCCGCCGCCGCCTCACGCTGCCGGCGCTCCTCCTCCTCGCGCTCCTTGGCCTCGGCCTCGCGCCGCAGCCTCGACTTGTCCTGCTGCTCCTTGAGGCGAGCCTCCCGCGCCTCGCGTTCCTTGGCAGCGGCTTCCTCGTCGCGTGCCCGGCGCGCCGCCGCGGCCTGAGCTTGCTGCGCCTTCTGCCGCTCGAGCAGCTGATGCATCTCCAACTCCTTCTCACGCGCTTCGGCCTCACGTTCCTGCCGCAGCTGCTCCTCGGCGCCTGCGCGCGCCCTGGCACGCACTTCCTCCTCAGCGGCCGTGCGCGCCTTGGCCGCTGCCGCCTCCTCCGCCTTCCGCTTGGTCGCTGACAACTCCTCTGCCTCCCTCGTCTTCTGCGCCGCCACCAGACGCTTCGCTGCCTCCTCTGCTTTCGCGCGCTTCTCCCTCTCAGCCTCCAGGGCTGCCTTCTCCCGCGCAGCCTCCGCCTTGGCCGCCTCCGCCTTGGCCGCCTCCGCCTTGGCCGCCTCTGCCGCCTGCTTCTGCGCTGCCGCTTGCGCTTGCTGCTGCTGCTGCTGGAATTCCTGCTGGGATTGCTGCGCAGCGCGCTTCTGCGCCGCCTCCGCGTCCGCCTGCGCCGTGGCAGCCCGCGTCCGAGCCTTCGCGGCCTCGGCCGCCGCCTCGAGTGCCTCTGCCTCGGCGGCCGCCGCGGCCGCCGCGGCCGTGGCAGGGGCTGAGGCAGAGGCACTCGAGGCGGTCGGAGCTTCGGCCCGGACGGCCAAGGGCGCCAGCGCATCCCGCGGGCGTGAGGTCTCCAGCTGCCAAGGCAGCGGCATCATCGAGGGTAGCGGGCGGGAGGCGGCGGCGAGGTGCTCGGGCAGCGGCGAGGGTGCCGTCTGCGCGAGCACGCTCGAGGGACGCACCGTGCCCGCATTGAGCGCCGCCGACGTCTGGAGAAAGTTGCGTGCTTGCCTCTGCAGCGCAGCGTTCTGCGCGTCAAGCTCGCGCATCTTCGCAGCGGAGAGCTCGAAGGCCGAGCTGAAGACATCGCTGCCAAAGGCAAACTCGGCGTCCAGCCCATGGGCCTGCGGGTGTGACGCCGGGTGCGTGCCCGGAGGCACCAGCCCGCTGTGATACAGCCCGGCACCCCCGCCCATGTGGCGCTCGGTCGCGTCGGGCGTCGCGGCGTATGTGGGGTCGTACGCATGGTAAGGCGTGGCGTGCTGAGCGTGCTGAGCAGGCCCGGGCGTGGCTGGAAGAGCCGCAGCAGCGGGCGGCGGCGGCGGCGGCGGCTGATACGGCGGCGGTGCGCCCCAAGCCTCAAAGGGGCGCTTCGTGTTGGGCGCCGTGGGCGCGCGCCAGGCGGCCTGGGCGTCTTGCGAGGCGTCTGGTGGGGCAACGGAGGTCGCCGGTCCTCGGGCGCCGCCACGGGCTCCCACGGCGCCTGCTGCTCCGTCGTCCAGATCGGCCGGCGGCGGGGGGTTTGCGCGAGGCGTGCGGATCGAGGTAGCGTTCCTGCCCCCTTGGCGCAGCGTGTCCGAGAGCTCCTTGCGCAATGAGTCCGCCTCTGCAGCGAACAGCCGACAGCGATGCTGCTCCAGGGCGAGGGCGTGCCGACACTCGTCGAGGCGTGTGTTGGCGCCCGTGAGTGCCTCGCGCACGACCTCCTCGCGCCGCGCCGCCTCAGCTTGCTCAAAGGCGCGAGCCTGCTCCTCGACGACGCGCCGAGTCTGTTCGCGTGCGGCGCGGAGCTCCTTTTGGTGGCTCTCGAGCGCCTTGTCGAGCTGGGTGCTCTTGGACTTGAGGGCCGTCGAGGACGCTTGCAGCAGTGCGGCGGACTCCTGCTGGCGCGTCGCCGCAATCTGCTCCATCTCCGCCAGCTGCTGCGCGAGGCCTGCGCACCGATTATTGGCCGCAGAGAGGGCGCTCTCAAGCTCACTCGTGCGTGCGAGCATCTGGCTCTTCGCCTCGCCCATCGCGGGCATGATCGCCTTGAGCTGGCGCACTTCGGCCACCAGACGCGCGACCTCGGACTCCTTGGCACGCACCGCCTCCTGCGCTGCCGCGAGCTGCTCGCGCATCAATTGGGCGCGCGCCACCTGCGCACTCGGGGGCGATCGGAGGACCATAAGAAGGCGATCAGAATGCGAGTAGATGGCGATGAGTGGCAATCGGGGGCACTCGCCGCGAGCGGCGAGCGCATCAGCTGGGCGCGCGCGTTACCTCTCCCGCGGTGCGATCGCGCTCGGCGTGCGCGAGGCTGAGCTGCTCCTCGAGCTCGCCCTGCTGGCGCGCGACCTCGAGCAGCCGCTGCTGGTGCGTGATGCGCAGCTCGCGCCCGGCGGCGGCGAGCTCCGCTTGCGCCGCTTGCAACTCGACCTCGCGCGCGCGGCGCACGCTCGTCATGTCGCGCTCAAGCACCGCCTTCTGGGTGGCCAGCATCTCGGCCTGGGCCTTGAGCTCGTTGGCACGCGCCTCGGTCTCCATCGCGAGCAGCGCCTCGCGCGCGCGCAGCCGCTCGGCCTCACTGAGCAGCCGCTGTCGCTGCTCGTACGCTTTCGCCTCGAAATCTGCCTCCCTCTTCCGCAGCGCCTCGCGCGCCTCGATCTCCTGCCGCCGCATGGCCGCCACCTGCTTCGCATGCCACGTCTGCTGCTCCTGGAGCACACGGTCGAGCTCGGCGCGCGCGGCGGCGCGCTCCTCGGTGCGGATGCGTGCGCCCTCGCTCTCGCGTAGCCGTGCCACCTCCGCCTGCAGCTGCTTCGACGCCGCCTCGTCCGCCTCGCGCTGGTACGTGAGCATGTGCTGCTGCAGCGCCAGCGTGGGCGACGCCGAAGCCGCCTCCGAGCGCGCCACCGCCGCCTGCGCATCGACCTGCTTCAGCTGAGTCTCAAGCGACGCACGCAGCGCGAGCGCCGACATGTGCCCGTCGGCTGACGGCACGTCCGGCGCCGCCGGCGGCTGTGCCGCTTGCCGGCTCGCGGCGGTCAGCGCGGTCACGAGCGGCGAGCCGCCATTGGCGGCAGAGGCGGAGCCCGCGGGAAGGCCGAGCACGGAACAGATTTCGGAAGGCGCCAGCGGACCGTCGGAGAGCGATGCCTCGGGCGCGAAGACGGACGCCGTGTACTCGTACGCCGAGGCGCTCAGGTGCGCGAGCACGAGCGAGTCGATCGCACGCTGGCGCAGCGAGGCGGCGGGGCGGCTGGAAGAAGCCGCCGAAGTAGGTGGCGCAAGACTCCCACCACCTCGCTTGATCTCTTGGAGCAGATGCACGCGCAGCTGAGTCTGCGAGCACAGACAGAGACGAGAGAGCGCCGGTGAGTGCGAATAACTTGGCGGCGACTGCTATCGGGTGCGAGTGAGCACACACCTTGAGATTGTCGAGCATGCCGTTGGTTGAGAGCACGGACTTGAGGTTTGTGGCGAGGGCCGCGGTGCCCTCCGCTGCGTAGACAATCGCTGCCATGCGGCAGAGCAGAGCGGTCGCTCCTGGCGGGAGCGATATCAAGGCCCCTTGGCGATAAAGACAAGTCAAGCCAAAACAGGTTGTCAAGAAGCGACTGTTCCCCTACTTGTAATTCTGGACGCGCTCTCGCAGAGTTCGCTCGCTGTTCGCGTGCCAGCTGTGAATGTGAACCATTGACCAACGTCTCAGGTTTTTTGCCGATGCAGCCGCCGCCACGCTCGCCCGCCGCATCGGGCGTGCGACCCCAATGTCACGAGTGTTCGCTGCGCCGCCTGCATTCTCACCTGCGCAGCCATGGCGACCGCGATCCCTGGGTTGGCGACGACTTACGAGATCCTCAAGCCAGGCAATGGCGGCAGGGCGATTACGAAGGGCTCGACGGGCACCCTGCACGCGCTCGGCGTGGTGAAGGAGTCTGGCAAAAAGTTTTGGAGCACCAAGGATCCGTAAGCAGCCCTGCGCAGCCCGAGCTCTGCGTGCGCTTCATCTTCTGACTCCGGTTCTCCTCAATCGTCAACAGTGGCCAGCAGGCATTCACATGCCAGTATGGCGTCGGGCAGGTTATCACCGGCTGGGACCAGGGGTGCCTCGGCATGACCGTTGGCGAGGAGCGCAAGCTCACCATCCCTGGGAAAGAGGGTTACGGTGCGCAGGGCTTCCCTGCTTGGGGCATCCCGCCGAATGCCACGTTGGAGTTCACGCTCGAATGCTTGGCGATCAAGTAGGAAGAGGGCACGGGAGGGGGCGCCCAGTGCAAGCCCGCGGCCAAGAAGGGCAAGAGCGCGGGACGGGGCTCCAAGCGCAAGCCCGCCGGTGGCGCCAAAAAGTAAATCGAGGGTTCTGCCCCCTTGACATTTATGGAGGCTCTGCCTCTGTGTGCCTCGCTCGCACCTCGCACGGCACCAACTCCAACAAGGCACTCACTGTCTCGCTCTGATGGATATCACAATCGCCAGTCTGAGCAAAACCAAGTTTGGACCTAACCAAGTTGTACCCATGTTCCACATGTGGTCAGGAGGAGTGGTTTAATACTGCGTGCGCAAGCAGGCCTCGATTGTCGATAAGAAAATATTTTTATTTATAGCCGCCCCAGGACGACAAACACAAATAACACATCAAGCATGATGCGTCCCCGCGGGCGGGTCGGCGGGACCGGACGTGCGTCCTGGGAGTCCCAGGGGGCCTGGCTCCGGGAGTCGCTGATTTGGAGAATGCGGAATCGGGAATGCGGGCGTTTCGAACCATCTCAGTAGACCACTCGGCGTTCAGGACGCTTCCAAGGCTGCCCTGCGGAGTGGCGGCATGCGCTGTACGACGCGCGCGAGTAAGGGTGGCCAATGCTTGTGAGCGCTCGGGCATGAGCGTGCGCCCTTGCGCGCCGTCTCCCACGCCATTCGCGGCAGACTGTGGCCGCTGAGCAGCGTGTCGAGATCGTCCTGGAAAGGCGCAAAGAACTCGTGAAGGATGCAGTGCGTTGAGTAGCTGATGCCCGCCTCGACCGACTGCTCGGCGATGCTGCTCCGATTCGACGCCCCGTCCTGCTGCACGTGCACCGAGCGCGAGAGGTGCGTGTTGTGCGCCTTGTCGAGCTCGAAGGTGAAAGGGGCCAGATCCAGAAAGGTGCGCACGCGCTCCATCGAGTGAGCGGGCGCGTCTGTCCACTCGTCAAAGTTGAGGAGCAGGATCTGGCTTGGTGGGTACACCTCGAGCCACTGCTTGAGGTAGCGTGCGTACCGGCCCTCGCCGACGAAGGGGTTGACGTAGCAGCGGTCGCGCTCCATCTCCTCAGTGTACTCGTCCATCATCGAGTACGTGCGATTCGGCTCGCCGCAACTCTCCATCGTGCGTGCCACATCCTCGACCAGTCGAGCGAAGGGTGGCGCCTTGTCGGAGAGCTCCTTGTCCATCTTGTTGTTGATGCGCTTGTGCAAGTAGCGCATGACTGTACGATCCACTCTCTTGTTCAGATACTCCGAGTACGCGCGCGTGACAGGGTTCCGCAGCGTGAAAAGAAGGCGGATGCGCGGGATGTACTTGAGGATGTACGTCGGGCAGGTGAGGCAGTAGAGGTAGCCGGGCGTCGCCTCGCCCGTCACCTTGAAGTCATGCGGTGTCACTTGTGGAAACTTGTCGAGGTATTTGGTCATCACCTCTTCGCGCCCGGGCCGCCGCTTGGGGGAGAAGAAGTTGCCCCAGAAGGTGAGCTCCTTGTCCTTGGCAGGGACCACTTCCGGGTGTTGGAGCAGGTACTTGTACAGCGAGGTGGTGCCAGCCTTGGGCACCCCGCCGATGATGAAGTGGGGCAAGCAGGTATACTTGTGGTTGACGAAGACAGGCGTACAGCGGGGATCCGTGCGCCTACCCGTTTGCTGGTTCGAGGCATCCGACGAGGCAAAGGCTTCGAGCTCGCGATGGAACTCGCGATGGTCTTCGACGCCGTGGAAGCAGACGGCGTCCGAGTAGAGATGGAAGAGGTTGGCAACGGGCGGTTGGGGGTAGAAGCCGTACTCCATGTCCACGCTCACCCCCGCTGCCTCGGCACAGTCCCCGAGCCACGCGTCGCCGCCTTGGTGGATGCGGTCGACCCATTTGAGATTGAGCGGGTCGCACTCGCCCGAGTCCTGTAGGGATAGGAGGCTTTGAGCTGCAGCCCGCGACATGACGATGCCCGCCCCACCGCCGACAAAGCCTGGATATCCTTCTTCCTGTAACGGCCTCCCGAAGTAGTGCGGCGTGTCTGAGCTGTACCGGCGAAGCAGCTGCATCAGAGGCTCTTTGAGCACGTACGTGTCGTCATCGACGTACACGTGCCATCGCACGTCACGCAGCTCGGACCAACGCGCCCGCACCGACCACTCAAAGATCGCCTTCATCTTGAAGCGCAGCCACGTGTTCCACCCCATCCCCTTGTCGTGCGAGATTTTCCAATGCTCGCCGCCGCTGTCGGGCCGCTCGGGCAGCATGAGGGCGGCGATGCGGTGGCGCCGGTCGTCTTGACGAAACCGGTCATCTCCATCACTGCTGTTGTCGCTCCTGCCTTTCGAGCTGGTCCCTGGCGCCGTCGCCGTGGGCTTTGCAAAGTTTCTCGAGACGCCGTATCGCCCGCGTGAGATGGGATGACTCTGCTGGGCAACGGAGCGGTCCGCGTGGTAGTAGACGCGCCGAAACGGGCGGGCCCACGTCGCTTCGCAATCGTCAATCACGCCCTGCAGCTTCGTCTCGCGCGCCATGACGTGCACCGCTACTTGCTCGTCGCTCAGCTCGGGATGCTCCGAAGCGTGGGCTGCCTGCGCGACTGCGGCTGCTGCTGGCGCCGAGAGCAACCGTGCGCATGCCGAAAGGTGGGCCATCATCGAAGGCTCGACTTGGCCATAGCTCACTATGCCGCCCACCCCCCCGCCCGGAATGCAACTCGCTGGCGCCGAGGCGTAGCGAAAGCGTGGCAGATTTGTAGGTGTTGCAGCACCAGTGCCCTGTGCGGAATTGGCATCCTCTTTCAAAAAATAGATGCAATTGCCTAGCTTAGCGTCGAACATGTCAAACGTGCCGCCCGCGTACTTTTGATCGTGGCATTGAGCGGGGTCCGCAATCTTGCCCAGCAGCGAGGTGGAGAGCAGCACACCTGTGTTGAGGTCGACATACGCGTGAAAGCCGAACGCCTCTTTGTGCGATGAGTTCGCCGTATGGCCATAGTAGCCGTAACCCTTGAGGTTCGGGTCGAGGGTATGCATGATGCTCAGCAGAGCGCGCACATCCACAAAGGTGCGATCGGTCACTAAAAAGTACCAAGCAACATCCGCAGCCGGCGAACCTGGCCGATTGATCAGACGGCCGAGCGCCTCCATGTGTGTCAGTGGCAGAAATGGCCGTCGACGCCACGCATCGCCAGCAGATACGTAGACGAAGCGGCCTTCGGACGCGTACCCCGACAGATTGACTGACGGATCGGTGAAGACAAGCACATGCCGCACGCAGCGCGCCCAGCTTTGCAGGATGGTGCGCACACGGATCTCGTGATAACCACGGCCGCCGATGATCAGAAACATTACGTCTGAGGAAGCTTTTATGAGTATGGCACAGGCACGCTCCTCCTCATCGCCTGATCGAAGCGGAGCAGATTCCACTGTGCCATCCAAATCTCCATATCGATTGCTTGACGTTGTCTGACGAAGTGCTGTTCGCGCTCGACTGACTGCAGATGCAGCCTCATGCCACACTATATGCCGCGAGGCGAACACAATGAAGATGCCGGCAGTAGAGGCACTTGCAGCCAGCAAGCTGCGCAAGGCACAGCTGATGCCAAATCGAAATCGCGGCTGTGCCCTGGCGCCTTGGGACAACTGCATTTTGTGCGACAGCAAATCCGACAGGCAAATCCAGAGCTTCAAACCCGGCATGCATTTCGTTCGAAATCATCGTGATGGGCCAATGACATGTAATTAATCTGGATGTTGCTCTCTTGTCATTTCACAGCCAAAAGGTTATAATTCACAGGGTGGCACGGTGTGTGGACGGCTCCGATGGCCAGCTGGGAGGTCGTCCTGTGCAACGAGAGCTGCCCGCCAGCGGTGCTCGAACGCCACCTCGCCGAGCTGGCTGTTCGAGCGCGCTCCTCCAAGGAGCAGTCGCAGCTCATGAGTGAGGGCTTGCACCTCACGCTGCCGGTGCTGCTTGCACGCCAGCCACCACCAGCAGCGCTCGATGCGACCTGGCGGATGAAGGCGCAGGCCGCGCGGCTGCTCGCGAACCTCGCCTACCAGCCGACGCACAAGGGCACCATCGTCGAATCCGGTGGCCTGCTCGCTCTTGCAGGAGCGGCCGCGGACGCGCTGCCACACGGCTTCACTGGTGACGAGAGCTCGCCCGCGGCGGCGGCCCTGCTGCTTGAGGCGGCCGCCGCCATTGGCAATCTTGCCTCTGGCGCCGACGCCCGCCGCAGCGTCGTCAACGGCGAGGGCGCTGTCGCGAGCCTGCTGTCGCGCATGCTGCAGGCGCACTGCGCTGTTGCGTCGACAGCCATGGCAAATGGTGGTGATGCGGTGGCGAGTGAGGCGGCCCGCGCACTCTCCAATCTTTCGCTGTGCGCGAGTACGCACCAGCATCTGATCCAGAGTGGCGCGCCACAGAGCGCGATGCCCGTGCTCGCCGAGTGCTTGCGAGCCACGCTGCCCCTGCCGCCTTTGGTCCCCGATGGGCGGCGCATGCGCGTGCGAGGCATGCCACGTGGCTTTCCCTCGAGCCAGCTACATGTGCCTGCGTACGGCTGGTGCGATGCCTGCAGGCCGCTCGTGCAGCTCGACGGCGTGCCAGCTGCGGCCCTGGACAGTGACGCCGAGGGCGAGCGCGAGCCGTTGGCGACGTCGGCGAGCGCCAGTGTTTCAATCGCGGCCAGTGCACGCGTGGCCGAGGAGGTTGACGATCCTCCGCTGAGCCGACCCCTCCTCTCGCGCATTCTGCTGATGCTCATCAACCTGCTCCGCCAGCGCGAGCACGTGGCGCCGATTGCGCAGGCGATGCCTGGGCTTGGGCCCACTCTGCTGGCCATCAGCCGCGCGCGTACCGAATCCTCCAAGCTCGCACTCGAAGCCCGATCGCGCGCACTGCTCGCGTGTGCGCGGCTCGCATCGCTGACCGCACCCGGGCTTGAGCTCCTCGACGCAGGAGCGATTGCCACACTCTGCGCCATCTACGACGAGCCTGCCGCTATGCCCGCCGCGCCCACCGCGCCCTCCACGCCCACCGCGCCCGCTGCTCATCACAGCGCGCCCGCTGCTCATCACAGCGCGCCCGCTGCTCATCGCGCTGATCTGCCCGACGCCCTCGGCGCCGGCCCGCCCCTGCTGGCCGAGGTGGCCAATCCTTTGGCCCTGCTCGATTCCGCATGTGCACTCATCGAAGTCCTTCTCCGTGACGCGACGCTGCGCTCTCGGTTCTTTGCGGCGCCCGACGGAGGCGCTGCGGCACTCCTGTGCTCGATGCACAGCGCTTGGGCAAGGCTGCTTCCAGCCGCTCCAACCGCAGGTACGGACAGCGCTGCAGCGACGACCGTTGTGGGCGTAGGCGGCGGCGCGGGCGGCGGCGCGGGCGGCGGCGCGGGCGGCGGCGCGGCTGACCGATGGCCCGCACCGGCGCCGGCCGTAACGGTCGTCTGTAACGGCCGTGAGATCATCTCGCGAGAGGCCGTGCTGAAACGCCTCTCGATTCTCGCGACGGAGCTCGAGCGTTGGCAGCCGGGGCTTTACGCGCGCGCTCTGCGAGACCACGTGGAGGCTCCGCTGTGGAGCGACTGCGAGAGCTGCCGGCTGTGCGCCTCGTCGAGGCTCAAGCAGCTCACCCTCTCTCATGTCGCTTGCCGCGAGGCGTCCGCGGGCTCGGTCCTCGTGCGCGCGCCGGCACTCCTCGCACTCGAGAACGGTGCCCCGGCAATACCAGCGGTAGAGCCGCGCCCGACGTACGCGCTCGAGCCGACGCGCGATTTCGCGACCGTCTGCGCGACGCAGCTCGAGCTACTCGAAGCGCTTTGCCAAGTGGTCGAGAGCAGTAGAGAGACGGCGGTGCAGCTCGCGCTCGGTGGCATTGTGCCCGCGCTCCTGCGGCTCCATCGCAGCCGGCGCGCACCTCCGGCAGTGCGCGAGGCGGGCGGCGCATTGCTCTGCGCCATCACGCGCCACGGCGAGGTGGGGGCGCATTGCTTGCAACACGGGGCCTTGGCCGCGCTGCTTCGGATGCTCAGGCACGGAGCCACGGCTCGAGCACGCCAGGACGCATCAAGGGGAGCGGAGGCGCTGCTGCGGGCACGCCACGCGCTGCTACCCCTGCTGGAGGGTGGAGAGGTAGCGGCGCTTCTGGCACTGCTCTACGCGCGCCTTCCACCCAACGCCGAGTGCGCGGAGTTCGTGACGACCGCCACCCCGTTACTCGCGGCCAACGCTCTCGCTTCGCAGCGCGTGCTCCGCAGCCGCGCACCGCCATTCCTCTTGCCGCCCATGGGCATGCCAATGGGGAGCCCACCTCCGTCTCCAGGCCGGCTCGGTGGCGCATGCATTGAGACGGGGTCTCCAGGCCGGCTCGGTGGCGCATGCCTCAGCGCCAGCCTCAGGGGCGGCATGGGCAGTAGTCTGAGCGGCACGATGGAGGCGCCCACGGTGACCCATGGCCAACTCGAGGCGGCGATGCTCCTTGCCCTCTATGTCGACCGCGGGCCGGTGCTCAGCCATCCCCACCTGATTGCCTCGATGATTTGGGCAGCGTTCGCGGAGCTCAACACGACGCTCGGCGAAGGCGGCACCGGCTGGCATGGTACCGGTAGCGGGCGCGAGAGCACGGCCGCCGCTGACGCGAGCAGCGAACGGTCCCTCAGCCTCGCTCTCAGCCAGGCGTGTGCGCGCGTGCTGGCGCATCTCCTCACGCATTCGAGCGCCGCAGCGTCGCCGTCCGCGCCTCCCCTCCCCACAAGCTTTGGCGCTCATCTCGGCGCTCATGGCGTTACCGAGGGACGTTCCCGCTCAGCGATCTCCACGGAGCCCCCAGGCCCGCACGCAGGGCGCCACGCTGTCGGTGCCGCCCGCGAGGTGCCACTATGCTCAACACGACGCTCTGGCTGCGGCCTCGCCTCGCCGTGCCCGCTTGTGCAGCTCGCCGCCCTCGCCGTACTTCACTCAATCGCTGACCAGAGTGACAGCTGCCCGGCGGCGACGGGCGTGCGCTGGCGCGGTTGCGCTGGCGCGATGACGACACCGCCGCTCGCTCCCCCAGGGCCAGTCGAGGCGGCGGTGCTGCAGCAGCACGTGCAGCTGGCACTCGCCGACGACGCGCTGCTCACAAGCAGCGCGCCACCCGTTGGATACGTCGCACACCCGGTCAACATCGGCCTGCTGCTGCCTTTGCCTGCTTGTGCTGCTGGCACTCGGTGAGGGTGACCTCTGACCGGGTCGCGGGGGATGTCACTCTCTCACACCGGCTAGAAGCCGAAGAAACAACAGAACTCAGCTCGCGCAAGATGGCGGCGCGGCGCGCCTTTGCCTTTTCCACCGTTTTCATAACCGGCGTTGGGTATCGTGGTCCGGTGCGTGTCACCGCTCTGAGCGGTGGTACACGTCACGGCTCACGGGTGTACACGTCGCTCGTCTTTTATTAAGATATTAAAACCCGACCCCCGGCATTACACTGGACTATGGGATCCTAATATATGGGATGGGATGGGATAGGCGGCGGCATGGGCATGCTGGTAGCGCCTACAATAATATGGGATCTATTTGCACATGGATCTATTTGCACATGGATCTATTTGCCGCATCTCGTCCGTGTGGCATCCATCAGAAGCACAGAAGATCCATCAGAGGCGTCTCCGATCCCATCAGAGAGCATTCCTTACTATGTGTGCATGCACCTGGGTGCTCGTCGTACAGGTGCGTCCTCGCAGCCGAGCTGAGCGTCGCTAAGGCTTCGGGCGGTCACCACGACGGCAGCTACCCAGCCACGTCGTGGCCTTCGCGGCAATAACATATTCATTTGATGAGCGACGCCAATCATTCGCCCGCCGAGGCCGGTTAGGCCTTCGATGCATGCTCGAGGCCTGTTAGGCCTCCGACGCAATCGCTTTGGGGCGCGCAGCCACGTCGAGCTGGCGATCCCGTGCGATCTCCCATGCGGAGCTGGGATGCCACGGCCAGGATATCATCGTACGGCTCGTCGTTCGAACCGAAGGCACAGGCCGACGCTTCCTGCGGCTCGTGGGAGGCGCGCGGCTGGCGGCCGTTGGCGAAGCAGAATGGAATGAGCGGGCTCGCAGCCGGCGAGCATCTTGTCGGCTGCGGGGAGGCACGCGGCTGCCGGCCGTTGGTGAGCTGCACGCGCACGGCTGCGTCGACGGGCTGGAACCACATGCGAGAGGGGGTGGGCTGCGGAGGCGGAGTGTGGAGGCGAGGTGCGGAGGGGCAGCGTGATCCCATGGCCAACTCTGACTCGGACCTGGTACGCTTGACACCGCCGCGTATGGCCTGCGGGGCAGACATGGGCTGCCCACCACGGCGCGTGCGCGCCAACGACGGCAACGATGGCGAGAGCGAGCTACGCGAGCGCAGCGCCGCGTGGGCTGCGAGTACTTCCTCGTGCAAGTGCTGGCCGTGCAGGTTGAGATCGAAGGACGCTGGAAGAGCGGGCCGTTGAGGCGGAGGCGACTTGGAGTGGAAGGAAGGAGATCGTTGAGATCGTTGGCGAGGATCGGGGGGAGGTGAGAAGGAGTGGAAGGAAGGAGATTGTTGAGATCGTTGGGGAGATCGGTGAGATCGTTGGCGAGGATCGGGGGGAGGTGAGAAGGAGTGGCCATAGGATGAGCGGGAGGCCGGCCGGGCGGACAGGCTCCGTCCGCACCGCCAAGTCGCAGACGCAAGCAGCCGAGACTCGCCTCCCAGTCGCTGGAGCGACTTGGCCTCCGCATCTGGGACTTGGCACTTGATTTGGCACCCATCGGCATGGCCCTCGACGTGTCTGCGAATGCACGTCAGCGACTTGGACTTCGGCAGCGGCTGTGCCTCATTAGGAACGATGTCTTTTGCGCCCGAATAGGCCGCGGAGCTCCTCGCCCGTACGCTCGTGCTCGATGCGTAGCTGCTGATGCGCCCGATGAGCGGCATCTGCGGGCTTTGCCTGCGGCGAAGGTCCGTGGGCGTTGTCGATGCGATGCCGTCGGGCCTGGCGTTGATTAGCGCCTCGATCTTTACGTCATCCGCCAGGTGCGTCGGCAGCCGCTCCAGCTCGTCAGGCTCGTTAGGCTCGGGCGAGAAGGACGATCCACAGGCCGAATATCCACGGGCCGAGAACGAGGGCCGGGACATGGCCATCGCCGAAGAGACTTGCGTGGACGCCCATGAGGCGGCGGTCGACGTTGTGCCGAAGGCGCGCCCCTGCGAGGACACCCTCGCAACCAACTGGCTGCCAGCACTAAACGCGATGCCACCTTGCTGCATCATGACTTCGGCAGTTGACAGGGTCGGCCCCACACATAAAAGGTCGATGTCGTCCTGCGTCGGCGCGGCGGGCTTCACGGCGATGGGGGGCCGGTGCGCATCTTGCGCGGGTACCCAATCCTCGAGAGAGCTTCTTTGAACGGAAGCTGCACGACGCGCCCGATCAGCGGAGCGAATCGGCCGGAAGGTGCACCTGCTGCTCGGCCGCGACGGCGCGAAGGTGCGCCTGACCTGAGCGGCTGGACTGATTGCGCCGCACGTGGCATTTTGCGACACATTTTCAACGAGAGGCGGGGTCATTGGGTGGATCAGGATGCCAAAGACAGTCGGCATCTCGCTCTTGTCGCCAGAGACGGTCGACATCTGCCTGGCGTCCGAGTCTCCGAGAGCTGCGCGCGCGCGAAACAAGCCTGAATCTCGAAGGCTCCAAAATCCCCTCGTCGCCCATGTTTCGAAATTTTTCCCGGCAGCCCAAACGGAGATTTTCGTCTGCAGACCAAACGGAGATCGCAGTCATCAATTGGAATTTCTGAGAAAAATTAAACCACACCTGAGGCACTGTGAGAAAGCTCCCCCACAGCAGATACACCAGGCCCGAAATTGTGTCCTGCAGTATTAGTGTAGCGCCACAAGTGCTGCTACTTGTGTGCTGCCTCTCCTAGCGGGCAGAGCGTGCTAGAGTGTCGCCTCGGCGTCGTAGCGCTCGCACGCCTTCAGGAGGAAGCGGTCGCCGTCGAGGCTCGGCCCGTAGCCGCCCAGCTCCCGAGGCGTACTCTCCCGCTCAAGGTCACAGCCGCCCGCACTCGCCGGCGCGAAAAAGTGCGCGTGCTCCTGCCCGGGGCGCACGAGCACGAAGCGCTCACGCGTCGTCGTAGGCACCCACAGCCGGAACACGTTGAAGACGAGTCGGAAGGCGAGGCCTGGACGATAGAAGTAGACGCGGTGCAGCGTCTCCGGGTATTGTCGCTCCATGAGGCGCAGCGCCTCCTTGAGGACTCCGAGACCAGAGAGCGTTGGGTGCTGCGCCAAGTGCGGCAGCACCGCAGCGGGCTGCTCCACGCTCCCTGCGCCGTCCGCGTCCCAGTACCGGCCCGTGCCTTTATGACGCGCCATCTCCTCCGTCGGATAGGAGCCTACGTCGAGGATGTACGAGCCCTTGGCTCTGGCGCCGCAGCTGAGCAGCATGTGCGCGGCCCTCTCGACGACAAAGAGCGCGGCGCGCAAGTGCTGCGCAGGAAGCATCCTGTCGGATGGCTTCCATCCGGGCGCCGAATCGTCAGTCATCAACGTGACGCGCCCGATCATCACCGGAATCCCGGCGCGCGTACGCAGATCAGTGACACCAAAGTAGACGCACGCGCCAGCATTGCTCGCGTGCATGATCAGCCGCCGCGCCATGCCGCGCTTGTGGAAGTCGGTGCAAGCGTACTCCTTTCGAAAGCGCGCGGTCTCTTCCAGCCGCTGTGCTGTGCGCGCCACAAGCTCCGTATCTGATTTTTGCGACCGGCGACGACCGCCGGCGGCATTGCGCTCGGCATTGAGAAACCGCGCGAGAAAACGGTCGCTTATAAAGCCGTCGCTTCCTAAGATCGGGTCCGATCGAATCTCTGGCTCGAAGCGGGGTCGGATGTCGCGCCGCCACACGCGCTTGAGCTCAGCGAGATCGGCGTCATCGTCGCTGTCGTCCACGTCGCCGCTGGGCGGTCCCAACACAGCAGTGTCGACGCCCATGTCACCATTGGCTGTGGCGACGACGGGTTTGTGGGACTTAGCGGAGGACTTGAGGACTTGAGGCTCATCCTCGGCCATGGCATTCGATGGCTCGGCGGCTCCGCCCCTGGCCAGGTGCGTGCAAGTGTACGGCTGAGACAGTGGAGCGGTGCTACCACCGAAATCGGGAGCCGTTCTGCGGCGTGGAGCTCTCGAGTATGTGACTTTTGGCAATGGCGATGAAGGCGATGATGGGGCAGTGCCGAAAACAGGGCGGGCGGAATCACCCCCAAGTGCACCCCCGAAGACCAACTCGAGCCGCCGGCTCAAGTGCTCTGCAATGAGCTGCGCGACAAGCACCACGAGAAGCAGGAGCAGCCAAGTTGCGAAGCCCTCTGTCTTGAGCAGCGCCGCCGCCGGTGGAAGACCGCCGACGTCCATCTTCAACCGGGAATTCACAAGGGGTCTCCACTATTCTCCAACTATTTTCTCCACAGGCGCTCGAGCCCCTTCCGCACGGTTGGTTTCCCACAGGGTCCGTCGAGACGCAACGTCGTCACAAAAACCGCAACGCGTCCTACGCAGTGATCCATATTTAGAAGGCCCCTAATGAGATTCATTGAAGGCGCTCGTTCCACACAAAAACACAGGGCCGCCCCAAAGTGCCTCTTGGGCCGTCCATTGTGCATTTGAGGTCCCGTCCATCCCAAAGGCCCGGAAACTCACTACTGCTACCCGCCCACAGCACACTGGCCCACGACGACCATGATGGCAAGCCGCAAGACGACCATGATGGCAGAAGAGGATATCCCACAAGAGATGGCCATCAACTGGCTTCGAGGGTGCTGGCCGTTCCGCGCACCAACAGGCTCGATTGGCGAAGGAATCGGAGAGGTCATCGAAAAGGCAATTGAGTGCATACATGCACCAAGCAAGCAGAGCCACGAGAAAGGTGTAGCAATCGGCAGAGCCTTCGAGCCTATGCATGCGAAAAAATACTGTCACGAGAAAGGGCTGTGGGTGGGAGTGAACGATCAGCACAAGCACGTCTCCCATGATGAGCAGCCCCCCAGCAGTGAGATATGTTGGGACGCTCACTGGCCACTAGCCAAGCCGCCACCTCACCACTACATGGGTCCCAAGGTTACCGTAAGAACGGGAAATCGCCGCCAACAGAACGCCGCGCACGTGGCGGCGATTGAAGCTCGTGAAGAGCTTGAGCTGGCTACAGCGCGAAAAGTTGCGGCAGAGGCTGCGCGACGCGCTTTCGAGAGGGCCAGGGTGCAGCCGATGCAAACGAAGACACCCGAACCCAGGTTCGGACTCGAACGCAACCGTCAATTTACGGTCTCACAATCGGAACTCCAATGGCAGGCCACAACGACGTCACAAGCCGGGCTCCCTGCTGCTCCCACGCCTGGCTCCGCTGCTTGGATATCCGCCTCACTTGCCGAGCAGGCCAAGATGGTGGAGAGTTCGAGAATACCGCATCACATGACTGCCAAGCAGATGGTGACTCAATCGGAAGCTCAGACGGCGCGTCGGCAGAATCAACTGCTGGAGTCTGTGCGCCTTTCAGAGACGAAGCGCGCCAACCTCAAAGCATATCGTGATTTGCAAAAGAGGCTGCAGCAGGAGCGCCAGGAGCGCCAGGAGCACAAGCTGCAGGTTATTGCACGTGTTGGATTCGGCGCAAGTGGACAGTCCATTGGTGGTGCACCGGCGGCGGCACCGGCACCGCCGACTGCACCGGCGGCGGCACCCGCCCATGAACCCGCCCAGGCTGATAGCATCCACTCGCCGTCGGCGCTGAGTGTTTGAAGAATCAAGCTACGATGATCTATACGGAAAGCACTGAACCCCTGGCGCTTGAAGCGAGGCGGCGGGGTCGGTCTTAGGCGCTAGGGTCGGTCGGTTCTTGGCGTTGCACACGGGACCGAGCAGCGAGCAGGACGCCTGGTTAGCACCGGACGGGCGCGGCTGCCGGCGCGGCGACTGGCATTGCTCCGCAGGATGTTGTGCCCATGCGTCGCATGAGCGGAGTTGAGCCCTATCCCATCGTGGTTGCGTCTCAGATCGGGAGATCCACATTGTGGACCAGCCGCGTCACAGCACCGGTCGCGCCGCTCAGCCGGTCCGCTCACAAGACCCGAGAGGTCAGTAGAGCACAGAGGCCCAGAGGGACCGGCGACTCGATACAACAAATAACATTTAAGGAATGATTTATAAGGCTTAAGTCTCGAAAGAGCCCTACAGCTCAGCTTCAGCTCGGTACGCCGTACCGGCTCGTGTCCGCGACGGCTAGTACGGCGTCTAGTACCTAGTACTTGAACCCGTCGATCACGTGTTTGATCGAGCGACCAGCCTCGCGCACGGTCTTGCGCTCGAGCGTCATACAAAACGAGGCGCCACAGCCGCAGTAGACGCGCCCGTTGACGTCGACTGCGTGCGTCATCTCGCCGCGCGACACCTTGCGCGCGTACATGAGGTCGTGCACGAGGATGGCCACATTCGATGAGAACGACGCGATGAGCGCCTCACAACCACTCATCAGCAGCATCTGCGCGATGAGCACCATGCCCTCATCCTTGTGCAACGCGCGCCCGGCGGCGACCTTGCCCTTGGCCGCGTCCTCGAGGCTGCCGTACAGCTGGCCGAGCCGCTCGTTCCCCTGCCGGATGTTGACAAACTTATTCTTGGCCGACATGTCCATCACGAAATAGGAGCTCGGGATCCAGTACGCGCCAAATGGGCGCAGAAGCGGCGGCATCGCGTCAAAGGTGGCCTTGTCTTCGGAACCCAGGAAGGCGCGCAGTCCCTGTTGCACCCCTGGGTACGCCCAGTACCCCCACGCCTTGAAAGACTGCGCAAAGTCGGCGAAGCTGCGCTGCGCCGTCCGGTGGTCCTCGGTGTGCTTGTCGGTGCGACGAATGTGCATCGCCACGCAGCTGCTACTGTTGGCGCCGCCTGCTGCGCCCTGCACGCGCCCCACCGTCACGATGCCGGCGCCGGCGCCGTCGCGTCCGAGGGCGAGGCCGCCGCCGCCGCCGCCGGCAGGAGGCTGCACGGTGCCCTCCATGTTGCCAAGCAGCTCACGGCCGAGCGCGCGCATCTCCCGGTTGGGCCGGAAGAGGTACGCTGCGAGCTGCGCGTGGTACCACGCCTTTGAGTGCACGCCCTGCAGCCCGGCGATCCGCGAGAGCCTCTTGCGCGGCAAGTCGAAGCACCATTCGATCTTGACACTCTCAACACGCCTGTGTGCCCTTCTAGATGTGCGGCTAGGGTTAGCCGCCATGGTGCAATTTGTCGGCCGCTCAAAGTAGCACTCAAAAGAGCGCGAGGCACATCGTAGCGGGTTGACATAGTGCGAGGTCGGGAAATGGTACACCTGCCGCTGCATCAGCGCGCGCACAAAGTTGAACTTGAGCGACACCATCTGCGCGCCAAGGCCAAGTGCGTAGAAGTAGTCTTGCCGGGCGCGAGCGCCTACGGTCATGCTGCAGTCAGTTGGGTGTTGCCGTTCCAAAAGCCACTGCTGGAAGCGCTGCGCGTCAGCCATCTCGATGCTCACCGGCGCCATGTTGATTTTCTGGTCCCCTCAGGATGTTTCACACCTTTTCCGCCTGCTCAACTCCGCAACTCCGAAACCCATGCCTGTTAAGGTGACACTCTAAATACAATATGTACTTCTGGCTGAGTCGAAGCAAGTCCCGAAAAGGAATACACTTCGACTTCCCTTTTTAGTCAGGGCCTGGTCAATGCAGGACGGCTGCACACCTTCCTCGAAAAGCTCAATCCACAACCCATCGCTACAATGACTCTTTCACTTTCAGGCTTTGTCCTCGCCCTTCCGCCTGCAAGGTCTGCGTGCCCAGTATTTGGTAACCGCGAATGCTCGGGCCATGGAGACTGCTTAGGAAAGTCTGGTGTGTGCCGGTGCCACGCGGGATATGAGCGCACCGACTGCTCTTACGCCAACTTCTGCGAGGATGACTGTAACCACCACGGCACCTGCGTCTTCTCGAGCGACAAAGAGCGCAATCCTCTCGCCTTGGGCCAGTGCGTTTGCAGCCAAGGCTTCGGCGGCCGCACGTGCGAGACCGCGCTTGTCATCGCGTCGGATGTCTCCGCGGGCGTGGCACTCGATGGCTGCAGGGCCCATTGCAGCGGACACGGCCGTTGCTCATGCGGCTCCGCCCGCAAAGTCAACCAGACCCGCCGAGTGCGGGTCTATGACCAGCGCGGTCACGCAGCGCAAGACACTCTGCTCACCGAGGAAGTGCGCGTAAATGTGTACGGTGCGCGCATCTCGAGCGAGCTCACCTGCGCGTGCGAGTGCCATTCCGGCTTCGAAGGCACCGAGTGCAGCAAGGTGGCGGGCGCCAGCACGATGGTGAACACGGTGGGCACCATGCGGGTGAGCACTGCTGTCACCGCCGCCGCCCCGGGCGCCGCAGCGTGCCCAGAAGGTTGCAGCGGACGCGGCTCTTGCGGCACCGACGGCAGGTGCACGTGCCATTCCGGCTTCGAAGGCGACGCATGCCACCGGGTCGTCGCCACCATCTGCCCCGCCGCATGCTCAGGCCACGGCACCTGCCACGTGCGCAGCCGCACCTGTGCATGCCACACCGGCTTCGAGGGGGTGGATTGCTCGACGCTGTCGGCGAGAGGGACCTCGCTGTCCCTCATTCGTGGCGCGACGGTGGCGGCGGCGGCAGGAGGCACGGCGGGCACAGCAGGCACCGCAGCGGTGACGTGCGAAGATGGATGCTCTGGCCACGGGCTGTGCGGCCCGGGGGGCATATGCATGTGCCAGGGTACGCTGCCGGCCCCAACTAGTCCCCGCTCCGCATGTCAGCCGCACAGCCCCGCTCACCCTCGCGAGCCTACGTAACCCTCAGCCTGCCCTTCTCAACCGAAGCACTCCAAGCCCGCGCCACGCACGCACGCACGCACCACCCACGCCATATTCACATGGCTCTCACGCGCCGCCATGACTCGACCCTTTTGTCCCCTTTCCATCAGATGGTTTCAGCGGCCCAGGCTGCGCCCAGCCCTCGTTTGCGTGCGCCGCGTCGCTATCGAATTGCTCCGGGCACGGTTACTGTGAGAGTGGCGCCTGCGTGTGTGAAGGCGGCGCCGAGGGCGCCTCATGCGACCGTGTGAAGGTGTCCCTCGGCCTGGGCCGCCTGATCGAGTGTGACTCTGGGTGCAGTGGCCATGGCTCCTGCTTGGCAAGCGGCGAGTGCGAATGCGATGTTGGCTTCGAGGGCCATGCGTGCAACCAACTCTCTGGCTTCACCAGCCGCCACAGCGGCAGCAGCCGCAGTACCACCTGGAAGCCGAGTTTTTTCAGCAGCACCAGCAGCAGCACCAGCAGCAGCGCCATCGCCAGCAGCACCAACATCAACACCAGCGCCAGCGCCAGCACCGGCACCAGCACCGACACCAGCACCAGCAGTCTTCAGCAGTCCTGTATGCGAGGGTGCTCGGGCCGCGGCCACTGCCTGAGTGTCGAAATTCCACAGCCCCGGATCCTAGGCGCCGCGCGGCCAGCCTCGGGCTTAACCTCGGGCGGCAGCATCCCCGGCAGCAGCAGCAGCAGCAGCGGCAGCAGTAGCAGTGACAGCAGCAACGGCAGCAACGGCCCCGTTACTCGTCTGCTCCGCCGGTTTAGCGGCCGCGTGGTGGGCGCCTACGCGTACGCCAACGCGGCGATCTTTGGCGACGAAGACGAGGGCAGCGCCAGAGCAGGCGCCAGAGCGACCAAACCATCGGGGCCCGTGGCCCTTGCGTGCGCGTGCGAGCCCGGCTTTGGCGGCGACGACTGCTCACGGGTGCAGCCCCTCTGCTTCCTCAACTGTTCTGGAGCTGGGCTGTGCGCCTCGCAGCTCGCATCTCGGGGGTTATCTCGGGGGGCGGGGGCTGGTAGGGGCACGCCTACCTCTGCGCAAGAGAAGCCCACGATTGCGCCGCCCTTGTGCTTGTGCCAGAAGGGGCACATGGGCGCCGGGTGCGAGTTCCGGGCCGCCGAGTGCGCCAACGACTGCTCTGGTCGCGGCTCCTGCATGCGCTCCCTCAAGGGAGGGGTCGCCTCCGCCTCATGCCTCTGCGCGCCCGGTCACGCGGGCGAGTCTTGCGCGTTCTCATGTGAGGAGGGCTGCAATGGGCACGGCCACTGCCTTCTCATCGGCGGCCTGCTGCGGGGAGATGACATCTCCGAGCGAGGCGCGAAGGAGGGCAGCCACTCGCGCTGCCTGTGCTCACAGGGCTGGGGCGGCCGAACGTGTGCAAAGGTCACGACGGCCGCCGAGTAGCGGCAGCCTTAAGGCGCACGCAGAGGCTGTGCGGATGAGATGGGTGCGCAGCCACCTTTGGCCCTACAGATCGATTACAAAAAGCTTTTTCCTCGCGGCGCGCGGCGGGGAGCGTACCATCTCGACCCACCAACGACCGCGCGACGACCCCGGGGCCGACCGAACCCGTAGAGCCAAACTTACTCGCTTGCTTGTCCCATGTGTCCCTTTTGTGCCCCGACTCCCCCCGGTGTGAACGGTCTACCAGTACTGTTAATAAGAAAGCCATGCAGGGGCCTCCTATCGACATGGCCGCGCTCAATGATGCGACGGCCGACCTTATGAAGCTCGCCAACGGCGACAGATCAGTCGGGCGCATAGCCATGCTCAAGCTTGAATCCGAAGGTGAGGCCATGCTCGAGAAGAACATGACGCCGTCAGAGCGCGCTGCACGTGCGGCCAAGCAAGATGCGTACGCGGCGAAGCTGCGCGCGCAGCGATCCGAACTCGAGGCCAAGGAGGCGGCCATGGAAGCGGAGCGCCGCAAAGCGGCTGCCAATCACATTGCGGGGACCATGGGCATCGGGCGCGTGGCAGTGGACGTGGGCGATGTGAGGTCGGCGTACGAGTACGAGATACACTTTGATACGCTCGAGCTCTACGTGCCGCTCCCTGCGAGCGTCACCAAGGCCAACCAGCTCAGCGTGGACGTGAGTCCAAGGCAGCTGAGCATCGGGCTCAAGGGCGAGAGGCAGCCGTTTCTCAAAGGGACGTTCAAAGGGACAGTGCACCCGGACGACACGGTGTGGACGCTCGAGAAGGCCCATGCGCGTCCGGGCTCTCTCGAACTCAAGCTCGAGATCTCCAAGACCACGCCCGGCCAGCACTGGCCCGGAGCTCTCGAGCTGCCAGACGGATGGTGCTGCCGTTGGGCACAGCCGCCGACCGTGCCTCCGGCTGCACCGCCGCCGGCAAAGCCCGCGCTCCTCAGCCTCACGGCGCCACCGCCTGGGTCGCCGAACGACCTTGCGCCGTTGAGCGCCCTCGCTGGGTCTTCGAGGACGCTCGAGGCCAGGATGGTGGCGGTGCGTCCGTCGCTACTCGAGAGCGGGTACGCGATCCTCGACGACGCGCTGGACGCGCCCACGGCGGCGCTTCTGCGCGCCGAGCTGGGCGTTCTCAAGGCGAAGGGAGCTCTGCGAGCCCACCAATTTGGGTTTAAGGACGAGGAGGCGGGCGTGGCGCAGGTGTACACGAAGCCCCACATTTGGGAGGCCGAGACCACGGACGCCTCAGTCGCGGAGGCGGCACCGAGGCTGCTTGCGGCCCTCGAGTCGCTTGCGGTGCCGCGCGCGGCAGCGGCCGCCTTCCCCACACTACAACTCGTTGACGGCAGGCCACTTGAGCAGAGCGCAGGCGCGACGGGCGTCGTCGTCAAGCTTCAGTGCAATGAGGGCGCCGGCGGCTGCTTCCCGCTCCACTATGACAATGCCGGCCCTCCTTCGAGAAGACGACTCACCTGTCTCTTCTACTTGAGTGTGGGATGGAGTGAGATGGACGGCGGCGAGCTACAGCTTGTGCCGTGGCTGGGCGCGCCTGTGACCATTGCGCCGCTGAGCGGCCGATGCGTCCTATTCCTCTCGGACATCGTGCTGCATCGTGTGCTGCCGTGCCGGCACGAGCGCTTCTGCTTCACCATTTGGATGGACGCGATCCCCTCGGCGACTAACCGGCCAGAGCACCTGCGCCTCGACGTGCGCACCGTGCGCGACCCGGCCGCCGACCTCCGATTGCATGCAGCGCAACGGCTGCTCTCGCGCGCCGTCTATGATGAGGAGTACGCACGCTCGCTGTCCGACTGCTTCGAGGGGGCGCCAGCGGTGGGCAAGGCGCTGCTGGCTGCGCACTCGAAGCACGTGCATGTGAGCCGGAGCAACGCAGCATTTTCGCGCCTCGCCGACCAGGCGCGGGCGCTCAAGCAGGTAACTACGCCCGAGAGCGACACGGCCACAGCCGCAACACTGCCAGTGTTCAAAGATAGTCCGCAGCAAGTGGCGTCCTCGGTGGTGGCGTCCTCGGTGGTGGCGTCCTCGGTGGTGGCGTCCTCGGTGGTGGCGTCCTCGGTGGTGGCTAGGGTGCTGGCGTTGGATCGTAGCCGCGTCCATGTCAAGGTGCGCGTCCGAGGCTTTTGAGCATGGCCCGCTGCCCGCGGAGGCTCTCTCATTGGCTCCTCCCGTCTCCCTGATTGAGCACGGCCCGGTTCGGTTCCCGGACCGGACGGGAGGCTCTACCGGTATCTAATTTTGGCTCGCTGCCGCCCGTGCCGCCTCGCTTTACCGCCTACCCGCGGTAACCCGACCGGAGCTCGAGGGTTGTCCCTAAGACCCTAACACCGGGACACGAGGCGTTAAATCGAATTACTCGTTTCTTAAGTACTTTAGCCGCCATCCGACCCCTGCTCCCGTCTCGTCCTGTACTCGTACTGCCTACTGCGTGGCGGGCCGCGGCCGCACCACTCCCTCATCTAAGAAACCCCTCTCCACTGACCGCCTCTAAACGCGCTGCCTCTCCTGCGTCTCTCGGATCGCGTATCGTCGGACGCGTCCGCTCGCGCTCGTCCGTTGCGTCCGGTCGCACGCTCCGAGATCAATCTCCGAGATCAATCTCCGAGATCAATCTCCGGGTCGGCCCACGGCCGTCTCGGCGTCGCCCCCCGTGCGCCCTGACGCGGCACGACCGCTGCGGCCTGCGCGGCCTGGGCCGGTCACCATCCGATGCCGGAGATTCAGTCACCACACGAAACGAGCCTAGCAACTCCAGCTTGTACGGCAGCAGCACCATTTTCATGAGTCTCGAGTCCAAGGACCTCGCACTGTACAATATTTGTCGATGTCCCGTCCTCACAACGCTCAACTGGGAGGACCTCCAGTCCGTTTCTTCAACGAGTGGGAGGACCGTACATCCATAGTCATGCTGCGCGTGAGGACCGCCGCCTGCCCCGTGGCCCTGAGCTTCCGCTGCAAGGCGCCACCGTCGAGCTTCCATGTCTGCAGATTGGCTTGCACGCGAAGCCACGGCAACATGTTTGGGTCGACGAGGTCGGCGACCACCGAGTAGAAGGGCATGCAGATGAACTTAAAGAAGCCAACCTGCGACTGGGCCACATCCATGTCGGTCTGCCGGTCGCACAGCGGTGAGAGGGCGACGCCGAGGCGGCGCTCGAGGTCGCCGAGCGCCCAGAACTCGGCGGTCACCCGCTCAGTCCATTGCCGGTGAAGCTGAAGTGGCTTGAAGCAGTGGCCAAGGTCGGCAAACTTGACGGCCACCTGGAGGAGCAGCGGCACCGGCACGAGCGCCTCCGCATGCAACGGCGAGGTCCAATCTGGCGAGATCCGATCTGGCGAGGTCCAATCTGGCGCCGGGGAGGAGAGGCGAACATCACTCCGTCGACAAGCCTGCATCTCGCTCGACCGGAGCTCCTCCGACCTCGATGCCAGATTGGACCTCGGCCGGAGCTCCTCCGACCGTCGACGCTTCCAGTCTGGTTTCGTCACACGCACCGCGCTGCCCCAGGTCGCACTAATCCGCCGTGGACGACTCATCAGGCCCGACTGCTCTGCAGGCTGCTCGTGCGCGCCGTTGTGGGCACTCTCCTCGCGCTCGCGTGAGGCTCCAAAGCTCACGGCCGCGGCCGCGCCATGCACGGCGGCCAGGGCGCGAAGGGTCGAGAGCGCGTCGAAGTGCTTGGCAAGGTCCGTCGCGAGGACTATTTCGATGATCAGCTTGCGGCACGCGTCGCGATCGTCCGCGGCCATCCCACCAAACAAATCAAACCCCGGCGTCCCGAGCAGAGTGAACGTCGAGTGCAGGTGATGGCGTTCGAGCACCGAATCCGTGTGAGTGCGCGCACGCTCCGTACGCGCACGAGCCTCATGGCCGTTATTCGTGCCGGGGTGGTTGAAGTCGTGCACGAGCGCCCCGACGAGGGCGGCAAGAAGCTGCAGCTTTGTGAGGCGGCCCGTCAGGCCAAACTTGACGAGGAATCGATGCACTCCAAGGGCTACATCTGCGCCGTGCATCGCATTATGATAGGGGTTGTTGCCATAGCCCATCTCGAGGGCGCGCAGGAATCGCCGTGCCACGGCGCGGTCCACGTGGCATGGCTCGTGCAGCTGGTGGAAGTCGAAGAGTGCCTCGCCGATGAGGAGGAGGGCGTGTCCGCCAGAGGCCTCTTGCAGCGCGAGCGTGTCGTAGTCCCACGTGTCCAGACACGCCAGCGCATCCGCCCTTGCACTGTCGCTGATCGTGAGAGGCTCGTCGAGCATGGAGCCGCTAAGGACGCGTGCCATGGCCTCCGGCAGCACCCAGAATGCCGTGGAGTAAGGGGTCGCAACCAAGGGGACACCAGACTTTTTGCTGCCTCCACCCTCGCTAGCACCGTGGTGGTGCGCGCGGCTGCCAACCAGCGTCTCTCGCAACCAGTCTACCACTTTCTCGTCAGGCGCCTCTTCGTCGTCCCCTTTGATGCCTTCGTTGAGCATGGAGGCGAATGAGTCGTGGTCGCTGCCGCTCAGAGCAAGAGCATCAGGGCGTGCCGTAGCGGGCTGCAGCAGCTTAACAAGCAGCTCGAGCTCGCGCTGCAATGCAGAGCGGTTGCTAACACCATCTGAGGCAAGTGCTGCCGCGCGGCTGGCATGCCTGAGTGCTATGCTCGTATGATTCTGATCATCAGGACGAACACGCGCAGGCTTGGCGCAACCGGAGCCCATGAGAATGACCGGATTCTTACCGGTAAAAGTCACCGAGGGGAGCCGGTGTTGCAAGAGTTCGAAAGTAGCTCCTCAGATCCCCCACAGGCGATCGAGAGGG